>Ga0160423_10005343_pt1 | contig 10474 bp, 11 predicted proteins | sample CRUFie14St8metaG_FD_108191 | JGI IMG/M metagenome (GOLD analysis project Ga0160423, IMG submission 108191) | Marine microbial communities from the Costa Rica Dome - CRUD Field 142mm St8 metaG | ecosystem: Environmental > Aquatic > Marine > Oceanic > Photic zone | place: Costa Rica: the Eastern... | reverse complement strand
TCCAACAATGGAGTCTGACGGTGACACCTCAGAAAAAAGACAAAAAATCGGAGATAAACTCTCCATCAGACCGTTTATAAAAAGTTATTCGCAGGAAAATAAAAGGTCTGTGAGCAAAGCGACTTTGTTCTTTCTCAACCGGAAAAAGATCCTACTTTTTGGCTTAATACTCCTGTTTTTTCTTACCGGGCTCAGGAATGGGGTAAATTCCGTCAGCATTGGCTAACAGCGGAGATTCTGAATCGAGGGTCAGGTTTTCAACACCGGGTGCAAATGTATGCGAAGAATTAAGCATTTGATCATATGTCACTTCAGTTCCGACATGAGCAGCCATACGACCCATGGATGTCACTACACTTGCCTGCACGCCACGCTCCACTTCGTTATGAGGCTTATCATTTTTAATCGCATCCATCAGTCTTTCCCACTCATCCTGATATGGGTTGGTTTCTCGGGCTGGACGTCCACCACTGCTACTTTGGCCAAACATCCATGCGATATCGCTGTCAGATCCCTGTCCTTTGTGAATTCTTGCCTGAGAGCGATGTCCTCCAGGACCGGAAATCAAGGCATATCCTTTCGTTCCGTGGGCATGACTGGAGAACTCCTGATGGCAACCGGCCATGTTGCGGCCATGAAAGTATAGTTTAGTCTCATCCGGGAAAGTGTATTCCACCGTGTAATTATCAAGATTTTGATCAATTTTTTCTCCACGATAGTGACGGCCTCCCTGAGCCTGGCATTTCACTGGCCACATTCCTTTCATCCAGCAGCACTCGTCGATATTGTGAATGAAGAAATCGCTGTAGGAGCCACCGCTTAACCAAAGAAAACTATGGAATCTTTTAATTTGGTACATGAGTTCGCTTTCACCGGCAGGCTTTTTGTCGGAAAAACAGGATGCAATCGGTGCCTGCATACGGTATGCACGCATGTTGAGAATTTCACCCAACTCACCGTCTTCAATTCGGGATTTTAGTTCCTGGCGTGCCTGACTGTGCCTACACATGAGCCCAACGCCAACCTTGAGGTTAAGTTTCTTGGCCTCTTCATTCAATTCCAGCATTTTTCGAGAAGAAAAACCATCAGCGGTTACCGGTTTTTCCATGAATACATTGAGTCCCCTTTTGATTGCATATTCATAGTGGACCCAACGAAAGGCACAGGGAGAAGTGAAGATGACAACATCTCCCGGATCGAGTGCATCCATTGCTTTTTGATAGCCATCAAAGCCGATGAATTTTCGATCAGTCGGCACATCAACCTGATCCTTATGCTTGTTTACCAATCCATTATAACTTTGATCCAATTTACTTTGGAAAACATCCGCCATGGCTACGAGCTTGGTCGGACCGTTAGCGGCAGAAACGGAAAGGGCATTACTGGCTGCACCAGTTCCACGTCCGCCGCACCCCACAAGAGCGAGTTTGGTAACATCTGAACTTTGACCATGAACAATGGGTAGGGCTACTCCGGCTAAGGCACTTCCGGTTGCGAGTTTCCCAGAATTTGAAAGAAAATTTCTGCGAGTAATGGAAGAAGTGAGGATTTGATTTTGAGGATTCATATATGAGTTGGACTTAATTAAATTCGATTATCTACTTGATGTACCAGTAATTATGAAATCTTACAATGGGTCCTTTAATTGGACGAAAAACAGTACAATTGCGAGTTAGAACGGGTATATATTTTTCCGTCGATCGGGCTTAGGGTTGCACGAAAAATCTCCTCAAGGTTATTCGAAAGCTGATTTTTAGAAATAACCTCCAAGCTTTTTTTATTTGGTTTAATCACAAAAGTCGTACCGGATTCACTTTGTATGTAATAATAGTTATCACTCACGATAGGAGATCCTGAAAATGCACCTTGCAGGCGATCGATCCAGTGGGTTTTTCCACTTTTGGCATCATAGCAAGTAATTACCCCGCTCATGCTGGTAACCAATACCAGATCATTCAACATTGCAGGCGATGGTAAGTCACGTCCTCCGTTCCTTTTTGCATGCCATTTTAAATGAGAGTTAGTTACATCACCGAGTCCTTTGGGGCTGACTGCGTAAAGATCTCCGGGTTTACCATTTACCACATAAAGTAATCCGTTACCGAAAAAGGGAACGGGTGATCCCCGTCCATTAAATCCTTTGCAAAACCATAGCTCATTTCCGTTCAATAGATCGTAGCCACGCACCCCGTACTCACCATTTACTACCAACTGTTTCTTATCATTAACTCCTATACAAATCGGCGTACTCCATCCACCTCTTGGTTTTTCTATCCGGGGAGTAGCCCACATTATCTTTCCGGTTTCTAGGCTGACAGCAATTAATCGAGAGGGCCCCATGGAGTCACAATTTTGATAAACAATGCCGTTGATAATTATAGGAGAAGCAGCAGCACCCCAACTTCCCGGAAAATCACCCAGCTGTAATTCCCAAATCTTCTTTCCATCCGTATCAAAGCAATACATGCCAGCTGGACCAAAGAATGCAATAACCCGGTCTGCTTCGGTTGCAGGAGTAGGCGTACACCATCCGTTCATTCGGTGACTGCTCTCTTCTCCCTTATAATTGATACTCTTTTGCCAAAGCAGTTTACCTTTATCCTTGGAAAAGCATAGCAGCGATCGCTTATTACCTAAGTTTTCACTTGCAGTAATAAAGAGTTTATTTCCAGCTTCCACTACTGAAGACTGTCCTTCTCCGGGTATGCTCTTTTTCCAAAGGATGGAGCCCTTATTCCATGAGATAGGGATTTTCTGCTTCGTCACTCCCATACCGGTTGGCCCACGAAAAGATTTCCAATCCTCAGCATTGGCATGGTAAAGTTGAATAAGGACAGTTACAAGAAGCAGAATCTTTTTCATGCCTTATTCAATAACCTTAGGGTGAGGAGGAAAAGCCTCTTTTCTATTATTTTGGGAAATCTTTTTTGTATCTAGCCAGAAGTTTTTTTGGTTTATTTTCGAGGATGTAAATTTTTCCTTTAATTCTTTTACTTTCTGACGGTTTGAGTCCGCCAATTCTAAAGTCTGAATGTAGGCACCGAGCAACTCCCTGAAAAAGCTCTTGATAATGATCAAATGCCACGGCAAAAATAAGCTCTTCGTCCTTACTAAAACATCCAATTAAGCCGTTACTTGGAATTAAACTGCTGAGTGGTCTAGGGTTTACATCTTTTCTGGGTACATCCGTAGGGCACCATACCTGACCAGGTGTGTATCTAGCCTTCATTGCCCATGGCTTAATTTCGCTCATCCTTTCAAGTTTGCCGTTTATGAAAATGAAGCATTTTGGAAGGTAATCATTGAGCTCCTTGCCTCTATGGGGAAATCCAGTGAACTCACCTATTCGAATACAGGGCTGAGCCCAATGAGCTTGAGAAATTAGCGCAGTTGGATTGTGTGCCTTGATTTCAAAAGTAACTTCATCCTCTGATGATCTTATATCGTGTTTTATGATCACTCCGTCCGAAAGTGTGCATGACAGTTGCATATTTTTTTTGTTCTCAGAGATGTTGCTCAGCTCGGTTTTATGCCCAATTGTGGTCTCATGCCAGTCTGCATCCGTAGAGTTGGGGCGGCAGTAGGCTTCAAGGTAATTGATTCGTATTTTTCCCGTCGGAACTCTTTCATCATGCAAAATGAGCCAGTTCTTATCTCGTTCCAAAGTAATAGCTTCAGATTGATGAATTGAACTAATGCAAAGGATATAAAAAAGTGTACCTAATTTATGACGGTTCAATGTGCTTTTTAATCAAGAGTGGAAAGAAATCGAAAGATAGTTTTTTCTGCGACTTCTACTTCTTTCAGGCATACCCATTCGACCTTTGCATGTGCCTGGGCAATATTCCCAGGCCCATAAACTAGGGCAGGGGTGCCTCCCATTGAAATAGGTGAAGCATCGGTAAAATAAGGAACTCCAATAGTTTTCCTGCGATTGCTGGCCTTCAGGAATGATTGTACCAGCGGAAGAGTGGGGTCAGTATCGAGCGGAGGGCAGGGAACAGATCTGGTTGCTGAAAATTCGGGACTCTTAATTTTCAACTTTCTAAAAAGGTTTATCATCTCTTTCTCAACGGATTCGTCTGTTTCTCCGGATATAGTTCTTCGGTCAATATCTATTTCACAGGAGTCAGGTACCACATTGGGCTGAGACCCTCCTCGGATTTTGCCAATACTGATTGTGGGTGATCCTAATAATTGATGCTTTCTCTCTAAAAGTAATTTAGGATATTCGTTGGACAGAGCATCCAGAATTGGAGACATGTGATTAATGGCATTACTTCCGTGCTGCGGGGTCGAGCCATGGGCTGCCTTCCCTTTAGTTGAAAGCCTAATCCAGAGGTTTCCTTTATGTGCGGATACAACTTTTAAGTTGGTTGGTTCACCTGCGATGGCAAGATTTGCTATGGGTCCCTTTTGGGCGAGCTTTCGTGAACCTGCCTGTCCGAATTCTTCATCGACCAACCCAACAAAAGTAATTTCGGTATTTTTAGGTCTGTTTCTTTTCTTGGATAAGCGTAGGAATGCATGAAAAAAAGAAGCAATGGATCCTTTGGTATCACAGGCACCCCTCCCGAAAAGGCATCCATTTTTGATTTTTGGAAAAAAGGAATCCGGACTTGCTGGTACCACATCCATGTGCGGCGTTAGCATAACTTTATTTTTAATTTTCCCGGAAGGCTTGAGTCGGATCACGAGATTTTCTCTGCCAGGGAGGACTTTCATCCTTTTGCATTCTATTCCTGCTGCATTTGACTTACCTTCAATATATTGAGCTATTCTCTCCTCTCCGGTAAGATCTGCATCTTTGCATTCAAGAGAAGGGTTGATGCTAGGAATTTCGACTAACTCCCAAAGTAGGCGATCAAGGCTGGAAAGACGACTCACTCTGTTATTTCTTTTTATTCAATAACAATGTTCAAGCCCAAAGAAGGTCATAGATACTTATCATTTTACTTTGTATGATTAGTGCACTAACACAAAGCAGTAAATGGCAAATGAATTAAATTTACAGTTCCTTGATAGTAAGATTTCGAAAATCGATCTTCATATTACGATTACCATGTAATTGTATTCCGATTGGCCCTTCTTTCTTTGCTGAACCCGATTCGTAATTCATTACTTCCTTACCTTGAAGCCAGGTGGTGTACTTCGGGCCGATAGCTCTTATTTTCACCTTATTCCAATCCTTGGCTTTCAAAAGTTTTGCCACATCGCTTGCCTCTACAGGATACCCCTTACCGGGAATATAGGGAGAGCAGGTCATGTCCCGTTTGAGTGAACCGGATATGCCAATTTGTATTTGATCTGAGTTTCTTAAGTGAATTCCTGAGTCAATCGTTCCTTCGACAAACTTAAATTCAAGTTCAACTTCAAAATCTTTGTAGTTTTTCTCAGTCCACAAAACAGAGCCTTTCTTCTTGGGTCCACTTCGTAGCTCAAGGATTCCTTGCTTTGCTTGGTACCAGCTAACTTTTTCGTTTCCTTTGGGAATTTTCCATCCGCTTAGGTCTTTACCATTAAAAAGACTGGTTGATCCTGCAGATGCAGAGCTGAGAAGGAGCCAAAGAAAGAAAAAAGGAAAGGTTTTAAATAGGTTGATCATAAGTTCAAGAGTTCAGAGTTGAGGCTATTAGTTAAAGCGGTAAACGGTATCCTTGGTGCGCACTAAAAGAGAATCTCCCACAACTGCAGGGGATGCCATACAGCCATTAGGAAGTTTGTTGTGGGCCAGGATTTCAAGACCTTCTTTCTGAGCTTTGAAAACAATACAATCTCCGTCACTCGAGAAAGAGTAAATACGCCCGCTTGCATGGATAGGAGAGGAAGCACACTGCCCCTTTATTTTGAGCCTGTTTGCCCAGTAGATTTCTCCATTTAATGGATTGGAGCATGATGCAACTCCCTCATCTGAAACCATAAACAGCAAATCATTTAGAAGAAGTGGGGAAGATTTCTTGGGAACCACTTTCCTGCGGTTCCATGTGACATGAGTTTTGTCGATATCACCATTCCCCCCCGGTCGTATGGCAGACATCGAGCCCATACCGCAAAATACATAAACATGACCGTACCGATAGATCGGCCTAGATGATGCATTCATTCCCCCTGTTCGGGCAGTCCAGTAAAGTTCTCCTGTTTTGGGGTTTCTGGATTCTGTGGCCACTGCTCCAGGACTGATCAGTTCTTGTCGACCATTATGAGTGATCACACTTGGGGTGCAATAGGCCTTTTTACGGTCTCCATTATCTGTTTTAAAATCATACTCCCTATCTTTTTTCCACATGGTTTTACCGGTTTTCTGATCAAGGCAAACGATGTATTGTAGGTCATGTCCGTCAAAATGTACGATTAATGTATCATCGTAAACGATAGGAGAAGCGGCAGCACCACGGAAATGATCGCATTTGAAATCCCTCCGTTCCCAAATTTTCTTACCGCTTTTTGCATCAAGGGCTGCAGTGCCGTGAGTTCCAAAGTGAACAAATACTCTTCCACCATAAATTACCGGAGTGGGTGTGCCATAACTATTCATTGGATGGCAAAATTGGGGTTCTTTGTTCTCAAAAACGAGGACTCTTCTGAGTTCTTTACCTGTTTTCCAGTCCAATTGAACGGCCCACATTTTGTGACCACCTTCCTCAGCATTGGTGAACCATACTATATTATCCATGACTACCGGAGATGACCATGCTTTTCCAGGCATTGGAGTTTTCCAGGTCATGTGTTGCTTTTCAGAAAATTTAACGGGTAAATTGGAAGATTTGGCATCTCCATCCCCATTGGGCCCTCGGAATTGATTCCAGTAATTCGGTTTAGACCAAATGTAAAAACTGGATAGTAAAAAAATGATGTGTAGCTTCATAATAAAATAAATTATAGTTTTTGTAGAGCATTTCTGGCAGCAGATTGAAGATGCTGTTCATTTTTTTTGGTTCGGCTCTTTTGGATTTCTTCGTAAATGAAACGGGCTGTTTTCATTTTCCCATTTTTAGTAAGGCTCTCGGCAAGTTCCATGCAATAAGCAGTTGCTTTTATATGTCCCCATCCGTTTTCTTTTAATGACTGCCTAAGAAGCAAATCGGCATCTTCGGCAGATGCAATACGCATGAGTCCCCAAAGTCCTGCCAATCTAATTTCCAAATCCTCGTCTTTGGTTGCTCTTCGGAATACATCCGTCGAGGATAAGTCTCTTAGAACGCCTAAACCTTGAAGGATCGTAAGCCGAGGAGCACCCTCAGCCTTAGGATAGGCTTCCCTAAAATAGCTAACCGATTCAGAGCCGATCGCCTCAAGAGCTTGTGCAGCATACTCGTAAAGATGTTCATCCGAATCGGTAAGAAAGACGGCAATTTTAGATGCTTCATTGATTCCAGCACATATTTGGAGCTGTCTGATGATGAATCCCTTTACCGCCTTGGGCCGGTCATCAGATAAAGTACTTGCTAGATGGTGAGCAAAGTCTCTCCTTATTTTTTCTTTCCCCGGGCCACCTACCCGAATGGCAGTGGCATGAACTGCGTGCCTCGCTTGAATATCTTGTCCTTTTCCAGGTTCGAGAATGAGATTAACGATTTCGGTAAGCGTTTTCTTTCCACCCTGGATGATTTGCTCAACGGCCAGTTCACATTTTTGCTTATCGATGTTACGAAGAATTTTTCCTTCTGGCTCAGGAAAAGAATTAAGTATTTCCATTGTATTCATCTGCGTAATACCTTCCTATTTAAACCCGCCATGGAGCACTCATTGGAGGATTGAGGAAACGATTGGCTTCCTTGTCATTTATGAAAGCCTCCTTATCCGGGTCGTAGTTTAGCTTTCTGCCCAATCGAATGGAAAGATTTGCAAGATGCAGTATGCAAGCCGCACGATGTGCAGCCTCAGGGTGTCCACCGGCTTGTTTACGTTGTTTAACTGCCTCACCAAAGGACAAAAGTGGTTCAGGGTCTGGCATTGCTTTGATTTTCTCCTGATCTTCTTTGGATAAATCATTTAATAATATATCACGGATTGGACTGTTTGTGTAAGTAGGACCCCACTCATTGCTTTGCATTACGAACTTAAAACCATCAGTATATTTCAATTCTACCCAAGCCCACATTCCGGAAACTTCAGGATGAGAAGGAGGTGCAAATGGAGTTATTTCTACAGGACTAGTATGATCTTTAGCATAGGTCCATTGCTCGGGGTCATAATGATGTTGCCCCATGTCGCACATTCCGCCTCCTTCATAATCCCAGTAGCCGCGGTGAGTTCCACCAGTTCTTCGGCTTTCATACGGTTTCCATGGGGATGGTCCGCAATAAAGATCCCAATCAAGTTGTGAGGGTATAGTCTCTGGGGGAATTCCAGGAGTACCACTCCATTGCTTAATTTTAAGTCCTCCCTTTTTTAACCTAACAGCTTGGCAATTTTTGAGAAGGCCACTAGCCATAATCTTGTGTTTGAGCACGGATCCTTTGTCCTTGCTTCTGCCAAATCGACCAAAAGTACCAATCTGAAACACACGATCATAACGCTTGAATGCGTTAACCACGGCACGTCCTTCGGCCACGAAGCGGGTCATTGGTTTTTCACAAAGGACATCCATACCGGCTTCAGCACATGAAATCGATATGTAAGCATGCCAGTGTGGAGGAGTGGCAATAGCAACCAGATCAAGATCTTTACGTTCAAGTAGTTTCCGGAAATCCTGATAAGATTCTGCCTTTCCTTTACTTCTGGCTTGGGAAAATCTCTTTGCCTTATCAATGTCAACATCACAAGCTCCAACGAGTTCTACATCCAACCCTTTGCATAGTTGAGAATAAGTGCCTGGTCCTCTTCCACCACAACCTATGAGTGCAGTTCCATATTTTTCGGATGGAGGTACATGTGGAGCACCAAAAATATGACGAGGAAGTATAGTTGCGGCGGTAGCACCTGTTGCAGACTTGCTTAGGAAACTACGCCTCGTGTCTTTTACTGGTATTTTTTTCATGGATAGTATTCAGGAATTAAATAAGTAACTGCACAGAATTTTGTAATGGCAAGCTTACATACTATTAACCAAAACATTTCTATTTGTAGATAGCTGGTGAATTATTAAAGATTATATTGACTTAGCTAAGTAAATATCTAGCTTAGCTATATGTTTACTGTACATTTTGCCAAAACTAATTTGTCAAAATTATTGCAGGATGTGGAAGATGGAAAGCAAGTCGTTCTTGCAAGAGGCAAGAAAGCAATAGCTAGAATGGTACCATGTTCTCAGCTGCCTAATAAAAGCCGGCCTGAAGTAGGCACAGTCACTTCCAAATCTATCAAAGTCGTGGAAAAGAGGGAAGTTGCCGGTAGAGTGGGGGACACCGTGGTTTATTTTTAATGCAAATCCTATTGGATACTTTTCCTTTTATTTGGCTTACATCAGAACCTCTAAAATTAAGTACTAAAGCGAAGGAAGTTCTATCAGATGAGAATAATGAATTCTTTCTGAGTGATGCTACCGTTTTGGAAATTTGTCTTAAATACAACGACGGTTCTCTCGAAATGGAAATGACTCCCCGCAGATGGGTTAAGGAACAATCAAAAATATGGAATATCAAATCTATTGGTATAACCCGTGAATATTGCTTACGATTAGCAGAGATGCCATATCATCATGATGATGCTATTGATCGAATAATTGCTGCCACAGCATTATCAGAGGATATGTATATTTTGACGAATGAAGATAAAATTACAAAATACCCCGTTTCAGTTATTTGGTAGTTTTTTCCTACTATTGAATTTAAAATTCTTTGCTATGTCTTGACCCATCTTTCTCTCAAATTATTCTTAACTAATGTGTTTTTATCGATGCCCTTTGATTTTCTCGTTACTTTTATTTAAATTCTGTTTTTCTGCATCAGGAAAATCAGATAAAATAAAACCCTCTAATGATATGGAACCATTGCCTTTGATTTTCGATTTCGCTGAGGATGATATTCATAAGAACTGGATTGTAGTGAATGACAATGTCATGGGAGGTCGCTCGAAGGGTGGTTTTGACTTCAAAAATGATAAATTAATTTTTTCTGGCAGTACGAATACCAACGGAGGTGGCTTTTCTTCCATTCGAACCATCCCCATCGACTTTCATTTCAAGCACAAAACAGGTCTGCACATTCGTTACAAAGGTGATGGGAGAACTTATAAACTTGGTGTTCGCATGGAAGGAAAGTCTGTATCCTATCGTACCAATTTTACCACTGGAAATGGCTGGCAAGAAGCAAAGATACCGTTTAATAAAATGGATGTAAGCTGGAGGGGCAGGCCACTATCGAAGTCAGAATATCCATTGCTTACATCCAAGATTCGCAATATCGAATTTATAATATATGATAAGCAGGATGGGCCTTTCAAATTACAGGTAGACTGGATTAAGTCATATTATTGTTGGTGGTAAGCCATACTTCAGTCCAATATATCCCTTTCCTGTCTTCTATGAACTTAC
>Ga0160423_10005342_pt1 | contig 10476 bp, 9 predicted proteins | sample CRUFie14St8metaG_FD_108191 | JGI IMG/M metagenome (GOLD analysis project Ga0160423, IMG submission 108191) | Marine microbial communities from the Costa Rica Dome - CRUD Field 142mm St8 metaG | ecosystem: Environmental > Aquatic > Marine > Oceanic > Photic zone | place: Costa Rica: the Eastern... | reverse complement strand
TACCTCCTTCGGAGCGCCTGTCCGATAGAGACTCTGCGGAGCACCTCAAACCCGATTCGAAACCTTCAGACAAAAGGGCGCTAATATGGCTCCGCAGTCCGTAATCTCGACCACTCTGCAGCTGTTGCGGGATCAGTTGGTCGACAACTCCTTCCTGTCTTATCCCCTGTTCCGCGCAATCGAAGCGGCTGGTAACCTCGTTAAGGTGTCCGGCGGTCTCCGAGTCGAGCAGCCGGTGATTTTCGGTGAGCATTCCTCCATTACTCAGCTCTCCAGCGGCTTCGAGCCGGTCTCCATGGCCGTTACCGATCCGTTTCAGTCTGCCAAGTATGAGTTTAGCAACTTTACACAGCCGATCATCCTTAACGCCGTCGAAAAGGCAGCTAATAAGGGAGATTTGGCGGTGGTGAACATCCTCCAAAGCAAGATGCGCAACGTGATGCTGGGACTGAAGAAGGAAGTCTCCAAGCAGGTTATCCGGGGTAACTCCTCCGTCCTGACTTCGTTTCAGACTCTTAACGGCATGACCACCCTTAGCTCGACGGGTTGGCTCGAAGCTATCAACACTGCAACGCAGCAGAATGTTGTTGGTGGTCTGGATAAGGCGGTTTATCGAGGACAGAACTGGTTCAACAACTTTAAGGATAGCGGCGGTACCCTGTCGCTGTCCCATATTGACGAACTGTTCATCCAGTGCCAGATCCGGAACCCTTCCGGCGCGTTCCCTGACATTCTTCTGATGTCTCCGAACTGCTTCGCAGCGTTCCAGAACCTCCAGCAGTCCCTTGTCCGATATACCTCCAGCTCCGACCGGGCCGACCTGGATTCCGATATGGTCGGTATGTGGCGAGGCGCTCGAATCTATGTCGAGCCTAACCTTGGGTTTACTGCTCAGAACCCGGCGAAGGCGGTCTCCGCTTACGCTCTTTCCTCCGACCAGTTCCAGCTCTACGCGGACACGGACGGATTCTTTAACGTTTCCGAGATGCAGCCCGTTCCCGGTACCGCGACGGAGGCCGCTCAGGTCTTCTGTCGTATGCAGCTCGTGACTGGACACCTCGCCTCCCATGGCGTTCTCATCGATGCGGAGGCTTAGAACATGGCTACTTCAACTCTGATTCAGTTCCTCAACGCCGGACAGACTGCGGATACCATGAACCGCCGTCAGGTCGAGACCTTTATCGCTAACGGTGCTATCGCCACTGGTGACTGGGTACAGCTCGACAACTCGAAGACCGACGCGGATCGGACCCTGTTTGTTAAGGAAGCCGCCGCGACGGCGGACGGTAACGCGCTGGTTATCGGCGTCGCTACCGAAGCCGCCGCCGCCGGAGACCAGGTCCGCGTCGTCGTTTCTGGCTATGCGGAGGGGGCTAGCGTTGACAACGCTGTGAACGCCGCCGGTCTCGCTCTGGTCGTCGACAACACAGCCGCCGGTAAGGCGAATGCTATCGCAGCATCCGATAAGGCCCCTGCTTGCGGCGTTAGTCTCGAAGCGGCTTCCGGGGACCTCTGCGACGTCTGGGTTTACAAGCGTTTCTAGTCTTCGCGGTCTGCAATCGTTAGACCCTAGCCCGGTCCGGTCCGCTCCTGATCGGACCGGGCATTCTTTAAACTGGAGTCCCACAGATGAACCTCGGAGACCTCCTCGACTTTGTCGGAAACCTCCTCGACTATGATCCATCGAACGCGGTTTACAGGAAGCAGCTCGTCAGCCTCTTGAACGACGCACAGTCGCGCCTGTTGACGGATCGACATTGGGACTTCGCTGGACGCGACCGGCGGCTTAAGGTCTGGACGGACATTCCTGCTCAGACAATCACGGTTACAGTCGGCTCCGCACAGTTCACAGGGACATTCCCGGTTTCCTCCTCGACCATTACTCCAGGCTCCGAACTGTCCGGAGCGTCTGTCGAGTTTACGGAGGCGAACGGGACCGTCCATCGGCATAAAATCGCCTGGATTCAAAACGGATCGACCGGACACTTCTTCCGACCGTATCAGGGGACGGTATCCGGCGCGGTCTCCGCGAAGATTCAGCGGCGCGATATTTCGCTTCCGTCTGATTCTATGAACGTTCTAAACGTCTCTGATCCTTCTGTCGGAGTCCCTGCAAAGGCGCTTTTTCTCTCGAAGTGGGAGCGCGAGGACGCGAACCTCGATCCCGAACTAATGGGAACTGTCGAGGCATACCTTCCGGGCGAAGGCTTCCGCGTCTCCGGTCCTCAAACCGCGCGAGGCGTTACCGTCCAGTCCGCATCCGCCGGACAAGGGATTCGAACGGTCGACGTCTATATGGTCAACGTCCGCTATCCGAATGCGCAGAACTATCCAACCTATCCCCTGGACGTCTCCAGCGGCTACGAGTCGGCTTTTTCGAAGGTCTCGACCTTCTCCCTCACAGATACTCAAACTCTCCACTTTGCGCCGGAGACGATTCCGAATAACACAGGCTTATATCGGCGCTATTACTTCACATGTAGTGAAGCGAATATCCTCGCGCCGGTTCGCGTCCGAAATGCCGACGCGTCCGGCGGCGTTTTAGTCGGAGTCGATACCGTCGCGCCAACCGGCGGCGTAACCTTAAAGCCTAACCTCGCGCTTAATCACCTCTCCGGACAGTCGTTCCAGTCGACCAGCATTCGCTATCGATGGAATCAGTCGAGCGCATATCGGACGATACAGCTCTATCCTCATCCGTCTGGTGACCAGTTCGTTAACGTCCGGACCTTGATCAATCCGGAGCGAATGCAGGAAGACCAGGATTCGCCGCTGGTCCCTGCTTCTTATGCTCAGATTCTCGCCTATGCAGCCCTTGAGCAGCTCGCGCTAAAGGTCGATAATCCCGCGCTGTCGGCTGTCTATGCGAGGAAGAAAGACCTTCTGTATAGAGGCATGGAGGCGCGCTTCCTCGGACAAGTTCCGCGACGGATCATCAAGGGGAATCCGACCGCCGGATATCGCTTCACTCGGAACCCGTTCGGACCGCTAACCTTCTCATGATTCAAGACACTTATCAGACTGCATTAGCCGGAGGCGTCGCGACCAGGCTTCCTCAGAATCCTCAGGACGCGAATGTCTGTCAGAACTTAATCATCGATAAAAGCACCGGAGGATGGTCGACCAGAATCGGATATGAACGATTCAAGGTCGGATCTACTAACTTTAGCCCCTTTACGAACTGCGGTCCTGTTTACAGCCTTCATGCTTCGCAGAACCTCGCGAGCGGCGCGAGACAGTCGATTCTGTTCGAGGAGGGAGGGAATCTTCATCTTCTTTACGATAGCTCCGGACTAGTCCTCCTTAAGACTATTCGGACCGGTAGAAGCGTTCCAACCGCTACGGAATGTGGATCGTGGTTCACAGATACGCCATACGGAACCGTAATCACTAACGGAAAAGATCGTCCTCTCCTGGTTTATCCGTGGCCAGCTCCGCAGTCTTCGAGCGTCGTTCCTGAGAACTTCGCGCGCGCATTCGGTTTTGACGGTCCTCCGGCTCCGGTCGATCCGTTCAAGGTGGTACCTATGCCGCGAGCGACAGTCGGCGTCATATATGATCCGCAGGCAGGAGGCGGCGCTGTCACTCTATGGTGCCCGCTTGATACAGCCGCCATCCCGTCCGGCGGCTTATGGGGGCTTGGACTCGCAAATAATAAGAGCGGAACCGACAGAGATAAAACCTCGATCTTCGGCTGGTCTGTCGCGTTCATTACTGACACCGGGTCAGAAGGTCCGTCTTCTCCTCTATCCTCTGCGACCTGGTCGATCCCAGGAGAGACCGGAGCCGGAAACAACGACGGCGGAGAAGGATGGAGACATGCTTGTCTATTGGATATTCCGACCGGACCGGACGGAACTGTCGCGCGTAAAATTTACCGGACGACAAACTACAGCGACGACTATGTCTCTCAAGGCGACACAACGCTATATTTTCTCGATATCATCAGGAACAACGTCGAGACACAGTTCTTCGACGCGATAGCAACGGCCGCACTTGGACAACCCGCGCCGGACATTCCGACAGGTCCGCTCCCAGCTCCGGCGGCGCGCTTCTCCGCGCTCTATAGCGGCTGTCTATTCTTGGACGGAGGTATCGAGGACGGACGGACGCTCTATTACTCTGCGGCCGGTTTGATCGAACAGTTCGACGCCGCGAGCTATATCGAGCTATCAAGTCAAGGCGGAATGATCACCGCGTTGTTTGCTCATTATACGGACCTTCTCGTCTTCAGAGAGAACGGAATCGACGTCGTTCGCGGTAGCTACGCTTCCGGCTTCACGGTTACGACGCTCTCGAGCAGTGTCACCTGTAGAGCACCAAAGTCTATACAGTCGATCCCAGGACTCGGAGTCGTCTTCCTCGGACAGGACGGCGTTTATGCTCTCACTGGAGGTCTCGAAGGCGGCGCGGTCTCCGACTTGGTCAACCTCACAGTCGCTCAGGACGACCTGATTCAGCGGATTACGCCGGACTGTCATCCGAAGGCGGTCGCGACCTTCTCCGCAGAACTTCGAGAATATCAACTCTATGCACCGGCGGACGGAAGCGACCGTCCGTCGTTAGGACTGGTCTTTCATGTTGACCGATTAGGTCAAGCGGACCAGCTCTCGCCATGGTCGACGCGGACCGGCTTTCCGGTTGGTGCTATCACCACTCTATACGATGGAACCGTGATCTTCGGACACAACGTCGGAAGCGAAGCCGGCGGAACGGACTCACAGCGGGGGCTGTTTGTCATCAGCTCGAAGCGCGCGCTCGGTTCGTCCATTGTCGCGGACACAATGACAGACGGACCTCCTCCGACGTCGATATATCGATCCGCGTGGTGGTCCGCTGGCGATCCGCAGGTACAGAAGCAGGTGTCTTATGTCACGGTCTGGATACTGACGACAGGCGGTCCGCTAGTAACTATGCGGCATTATAAGGACTTCTCTCTTACTCCCGTTTCTGAGCGGACCTATACAGCGCAACCTCCGGACGCGACCGCGCTTCCGGAACTTGACTCCGCTGTACTGGGAGCCTCGAACTATCGAACGGAGCGCCTGGTTCCGCTCCGCTTCTCCGTCGCTCACATGTCCGCCGCGTGGTTCTGCTTCGAGCTGGAGACAACAGAGGATATTGTCCTGGTCGGATATGAGTACACCTATACGACGAAGGGAACCCTAATCGTCCAGGGACCGCGATCATGAAGAAATGGACAAAACGAGATGCAACCGAACGGACGACCGCCTCTCCGGCGGCTGTTAACGACGAACTTCGGTCGTCTCAGTCCTCCATAACAACGCTCGACCGCGACCAGCTCCCAGGAGACGTTGTCGATCAGTCGCGTCTTCAGACATACGCGCTCCATAGAGTGTATCTGGCTGAGAAGTGGGGATCTGGAGAACAGACCGCCGCAGCGGATACGGACGTCCTTACGCGAGCCTGGAAAGCTGCAACATATCAGACCTATACCGGCGGATGGTTATCAGGCGTTACCGGCGCTCCTGTCACGCTTACAGGCTTTAAAGGCGGACATTTATTCCTTGAATGGTCCGGTAATGCTTATGTCTTCGGAGCCATGGCGGACGGAGTCTCGCAACCTAAACCAGGTTCCCCTCGATACATGAGACTCCGTATCCTGGTCTCTGGAATCGTCCTCGCGGAGCGTCGCGGTCCTGCATATCATGAGTCTTTCAGAATCTTCGGAAGCGGCGTCTTTCCATCTGGAGACCTGTCCGTTGAACTGCAATGGAGACTAATAGAGCCCAGTGCAGACGATCCTATCGAAGACCTCGGAGGAAAAAATATCGTCCAGGGTCATATATACTCTCAAAAATACTTCGCGATAGGGAGGTTCCGCTAATGTCTCGCATCAATCGTCAGCGCGTCGAAGATGGAGACAGCGTCGACGCTACCGACTTAAACGCAAGATTTCAAGACTATAATCAATCCGGAGGACTTAACGCGTTCAATACTCGAGACGCCGCCTTCGATCTTCCGCAGTTTAAGAACCCAGGAGCATCGACGTTCGGATTTCTGGCGAGCTATCAGAATAGCGCTCTGATAGGTGCGAACGATTACAAGCATTCAAGCATTGTAACGGTAACCGGGGTATCTTCTACGCCGCCTCCAGCTACTCCCTTTATTGTCGGGAATGCCGCCGGTTCTCCGACTCCTATTAGCTTCGGAGCTGCTGGTATTACCGTCTCCGCTGGAGAGGTTCTTCGCGTCTATTGGGATTTATCAGTCTATCCCCATTGGATCGGGTCTCGACCATGGACGACCGGCGCGAGTGTCGACTTCTATACCTTCGACAATGGGTCCGGCGCTGCTATGGCTTTAGGGACGAACGCCGCATGCTGGGCGTTCTGGCTGCAGTGGGACATTACCTCGAACGCGCTCTCTAACTTTGTCGAAGTTCCGAATCAGTCGGACTTTAGAACGCCCCTAATCGGAGGCGGAACCGTATACGGCGCGCAGCTCGGAGATACAATGTCGACCTGTGTAGTTCCGGCGTTTATTGATAGAGCAGCTCCGGACGATGGAACCATCCCAGGAAGTCCCGATCAGGTTCGAGTAGGCTGGAGAGGTCTTAGCGGAGCCTGGTATTATCCGAAGACGTCCGGGTCTCAGACCATATATGGAATGCGCGTCGTATTCACCGGACCCATGGCTCCGAATCACAATTCATCGACAGGCGCTAATCACTTAATCCACTCCGTAGCCTGGTCGTCTGATAGCCGTCTCTCCTATGCCGGCGGATCTATTGACGTTGTGAAGCAGAGGACCGGATAAGTGCTTAGACCCTTGCGAATCACGTGGACAGGTAAAACTCTTAATTATAAGAGAGAGAATCACCTGTCCACGCCGTTCGTCAGTTTTGAGGCTATATAATGGCTTATACACCTCCCACCACTTTCTCGAACGGAACCGTCCTAACCTCCGCGAGCCTGGAGGGAAACTTCGACGCGCTCCGCGTCTATCTCCATAATGGAATCATTGCCTCTGACCTGGAGGCGTCGCAATGGATACAGACGCGCCATATCCAGCCGCCTCGCTATGACCCTTACACAGGTATTCAGCATGGAGTATCTGGTCATCAAGGAGGACAATGGAGCGGCGGCGCTTCCGCTCGCTTGACTTTTGCAACGAAGTATACAACAGGAAACGGAAAACCGACGACGGATACATTCGAGCGAATGTCTGGAACCTCTTTCCAGGTCGAGATTCTTCAGCCGAACAGCATTGTCCTTTATCATTACTGGTATGAAGCGGAAGTCGGTCCGGACGTCACAACCGGCGGCGGACAGGTCGCGTCGTTTCTGGATCGCCTGGTCTGGATCGGTCCGCTGGTCGGGAATACGTCGCTGGTTGAGAAAAATAGACTACAGCCGGCGCAAAATCTTCAGGTAGGATTCCAGAGCAGCTATCCCATCGGAACGACGAAGACTTATCCAATGTCCGGAGGATACGCGTCGCGGTCTGGAACGCTTACAGATTTCAAGCCTAAAGGGATCTATGATTATGGCCTGGTATATCATTCGCAGATTGACCGCGTCGCTATCGTTAACTGGTCTGTCGCGCTCGAAGTCTATTATCTGTAGGGGGTAAAATGCCTATCGGAACCACTGCACTGCTAATCGCTGGAGGCGCTGCGGCCGCTTCCGGGATTGCGCAAGGAATCGGACAGGCTCGCGCCGCTCGGAAGTCGTTCGACGAAGATATGGAGCGCGAGCTGGAGGAGTTGCGGCGTCGCAGAGAAGCGGACCAGCTCGGACTGTCAGAGCGACAGGAGGGAGCACTTCGAGCGCGCTTCCTCGCGGCGCAATCCGGCGTATCCCGACAGATGCAAGCGGACGCGCTACAAACCGCAGCGGCTTCCGGCGCGGTCTCTGGTCGAGACATCTTCCTTCGCGAACAGGCGAAACAGTCCGCCGCTCGACTCCAGACACAACAGGAGAACCTGGCAGTCGCGGACGCGGACGCCGCAGCGGCCGCAGCGGAGGAGGCGCGTCTTAGCCTCCTGGAACAGCAAAAATCGCAAGCGGCCGCAGCTCGCGCGCAAGGGATCGCGAACGCTGTCTCCGGCGGTCTATTGGGAGTATCCGACGCCGCCGGAGCCATAGGCGGACAGGCTTTCCAGGTTCAGCTCGCGGAGGCGCAAGTTCCATCTGTCGATACTGAAACACTATTCAGACAGTACGCCGTTCCTGGAGACACTGATTTAACGTACGGCGGTCTGATTCCGTCGCCCTATGGAGTCTGAAAAATGCCGGAAACGCCTTTTAAGGGTCGAGTCCCGTTCTACCTGGACTCGTACGCGAGGACCATTAGCGCGGCCGCTCGATATGATCAGTTTCTATCCACTGTCCGCGAGGAACAGGACCGCCTCTCCTATCTGGACTCCCTTATTACAGCGGAGAGACAGACCCTCGCGGCATTGTCGGAGACCTTCCGCGCGCGACCGGTTGACCTGTCGCAAGTCCAGGCGGTCCTCCGCGAGCAATATGCAATTGACGAAGGCGCGAGACAGCGCGCCGCCGGCGCTCGCGCCGCTCGCGCCGCTGCGGTCTCATTACCGGAGAGAGAGCTGTCAATCCTGAATCAGGCGATTAGCTCCGGCTCTCGCGCTTCGGTAGCTGAAACCGCGAAGACGCTCGCGTCCGGAGCGACTCCGGAGCGTGTCGACCTGATTCTGGCTCAAATCGCAGCGACCGGCGTTCTTTCAGCGCCGGAGATTAGTCAGCTAAGAGGACAGCTTTCGCAGAGAACGCAAGCATTTAGAGGCGGCGGAAGTTTTGACGATAGCGACCGACAGCGCGAAGTTTCCGCCGCGATGGAGGTTCTTCTGTCCTCCTCTCCGGAAGCGATTCGCGGCGGATTCGCCGGTAGAGAGATTGCAGACCTCCGGACCTTGACCGCGACCGCGCTTCGACGACGCGCCGCAGATTCCGAAGAAGCGGCCGTCTCAGAATATCTAACGGACCGCGCGGACGCGCTGGAGGATAGCTCCTTCGCGACTGCTGAAGAGGCGTATCAGGCGGCGCTGGAGATTGTCCGCTCGACCGGAGACCCTTCCGCTATTGAAGACGATTTTGCGCGAGATATTTACGAAGAAGCGCGAGAAAAGCAGGCGTATAGAAACGACCAGCGCGCGGACTTCGAAGAAGAAGTCCTAGCAAGTCGGAAGCGCCTATCGGATCTGGACAGTCGACGCGCTTCTTCTCCAGGAGCACAGTACGACGACCCGGCGCGCGAGGTATACCGGCGCGAGCTGGAGGCGCGAGGCTTCGACTTCGAGCGCAACGACGGAAGATATATCCAGTATCAACAAACCCCATACTATGACGCTCTGATAGCTGCGGACGACCTGGTCCGGAGCGTCCTGGATACAGGAAACGCTCTAACTCCTGTTAATGCTGATCAGAAACTAGCGCGCGACCTTCTGTTGGCGCTCGATAGATCAGGAAAACCCTATAATATCGACAATCTTCGTAAGCAACTCGGAAAAACAATGGACGGAGACCGCCTAAACGACGCGGTCGCCTTTGCTCTAGCGTTTAACGAACAGCGGACGCGAGGACTCGACAACCCTTCGCAGCTCGAACAACAGCGCAAGATCGAAGCGACACAGAAGAAACAGCGCGAGGAAGCAAAGCGAAAAGCGGAGGCGCGCTCTGTTGAGAGACGCGCGGAGGAGGCGCGACTGGTCGACGCGGAGGCGCGAGCGAAGACAGCGCCGCCGGCGCGCTCCTTCGTAGCGGACTTCCTGTCGCGTCGAATCTCTGGAATGTCTCGCGACGAAGCCGCGAGAGCTGCTCGCGAGACGTCCGGTCGCAACCGTCAACCAGTCGCGCCTCCAGCTCCGACTCCGACTCCGACACCGACACCGGCTCCGACTCCGACACCGACTCCGACTCCGACACCGACACCGGCTCCGACCGTCGCTCCGACACCGGCTCCGACTCCGGAGAGGCGCGCGGACCCTTCGAATCCGGCATTCGAATATGAGCCTACAGCCGCCGGAGATTACATCGTGTATCGAGACGGCGTCCGGACTGGTCGCGCTGTAAAGGGTTCAAGAGCGTTCCGGAGTATCGAGTCCGTCCTGTCCGGAGGACAGCCGCTCGCGCGTCCTCCAGCGCCTCCTCCGGAGCAGGTCTTCGAGTTGCCGGAGGTAGAGATTCGCGGAACGCCTCCGGCTTCGTTCGGACGTCGTCCAGGTGAGACAGATCAACAATATGAACGACGCCTCCTCGGAGAGTAGACATGGCGACTCCAGGCGAATATCTCGACCGAATCGGAGCCCTACGCGACGCCGGAGAGACGGACGCTGCGGACTTCCTCGCGGAGCGGTATCGGACTCTAAAGGCTTCCGGAGCCTTCGAGCCTCCAGGACCAGCTCCGCGAATGCCAGTCGAGCCGGTCTCCTTCGCGCCGCCTGGACAGGTCGAGGGACAGATTCGCGAACAGGCGCGACAACTTGCGGAG
>Ga0160423_10005341_pt1 | contig 10477 bp, 14 predicted proteins | sample CRUFie14St8metaG_FD_108191 | JGI IMG/M metagenome (GOLD analysis project Ga0160423, IMG submission 108191) | Marine microbial communities from the Costa Rica Dome - CRUD Field 142mm St8 metaG | ecosystem: Environmental > Aquatic > Marine > Oceanic > Photic zone | place: Costa Rica: the Eastern... | reverse complement strand
GCAGAAAGAAAAAGAGCCGTAAAATACCTAAGAAATATTTAGCAGGGTTAAGTTCTGCTGATAAAGCTAAACGCAAAAAAGAAATAAATAAAAACGCAAGAAAGTCTTCAAAGGATCCTTCAGCTTATGCTTTCCCTAGTGATTTTAAGAGCGATGGAACTAGGCGAAAAACCAAGGAGTCCGTCCACACCAAAAAGTTTAGAAAAATGTTTGGTACAAAAAGGAAAAAGAAGAAATGAAAAAATTATCTGCAAAGCAAAAAAAGTTAGCGGCCTTTGCCGAGCCACGCAACAAAATCACACGTGCGGATATTATTACTGCGGCTAAAAAGAAAGGAAAAGCTAATGGGACTAAGCGCAGGGGTAAAAAAGTCGCTAGCAAAAAAAGCGGAAGCGGCACGAAAAAAGGGTAAAAATGTTACTGCAGGACAGTTAGCTAGAGTATATAATAAAGGTCTAGCGGCCTACAGAACAGGCCATCGTCCGGGAGCTACGCCTAATCAATGGGCTATGGCTCGGGTCAACAGCGTCTTAACGGGAGGTAAGGCGGCAAAGGTTGATGCTCATATTTTTGGTAAGGGCAAAAAGAAACCAGCCAAGAAAAAGCCGTCTACAAAGAAAGCATGAGTTTTTTACAAAGCAATATTCCCTACTTCAAATGTTGGGTAAGAAGGGAATACACCTGTAACCATGAGCAATATCATGGTGAGTTTTTATCTGCTATGGCGGTGGCTGTGACCACCATACCTAACAGATGTTTAAGTTTTCAAGTAATATTTACAGGCTATGAGTCTGATGAGAACGAAGAAAATGTGCATGGCGGGGCTATGTGGGCTAGAATGCCACTGACTGCCCTTGTGGGCGATACACCTTTTGAAGAGTGGCCTAGCCCCATGGATGTACACCAAGCGCAACCTTGGGACTGTATGTCTCGAACACACGCCGTGTATTCTATACAAAGAGCGCAACCCTGTCCTTGGTTAGCTAAAATAGACGGTCAGTTTTTTCCTGCTAAATACTATTTTACGGTGGACTATACAGACAGTGAGGTAGCAGATGATCCTGCCCAGCATAAGCAAAGTCATGTATTAGAGCTTTTAGATGCTGGCGAATGGACTGGTAATATGGTAGCCTTACCAAATAACAGGGTTAGAGTGACGCACCCTGCATGGTTTGAAACAGGTGAAGGTGCGCCTGATTTTAAACCTTCCCAACACATTCACTATTCAAAATCCGATTTAGACTATACAATGGATGTAAATCAGATCTTTAACAATCTTTACGCTAATGAGGAGCAGGAAGATGAAGAAAAAAGGTAACGCAAAAGGTGGCAAGCGTATGATGAAGTCAAAAGGCGGCATGATGGGCGGTAAGCGTATGATGAAGTCAAAAGGCGGCATGATGGGCGGCAAACGTAAAAAAATGGCTGGTGGCGGTAAAGTCATAAAAGGTCCGTATAGTTAATGGCAACTTCTGGTTCAACAGATTTTGAACTTGATGTAGCTGACTACATTGAGGAAGCGTTTGAGCGTTGTGGTTTAGAAGTTCGTACAGGTTACGATCTTAAAACTGCGAAACGTTCTATGAATCTGCTGTTTGCTGACTGGGCGAACAGGGGGTTAAATCGTTGGACTATTAGCCAAGACACTGTTACTATCGCCGCTGGAACTGCAAGCTATAATTTAGATGCTAATACTATTGATATTCTGAGTGCTGTCATTAGAACAGATGCAGGACAATCTACACAATCAGATGTGCAAATTAATAGGATAAGTAGGGATGAATTTTTAAATATTCCTAGCAAGCGTTCTACAGGAAAACCTGTGCAGTATTATGTAGACAGAAGTATAACTCCTGTTTTGAAAATATGGCCTACTCCTGATGCGGCGTATACTTTTGTATATGACAGGTTGACTCGTATTGAAGATGCCGATACGTTTACAAACACAGTAGAAGTTCCTTTTAGGTTCTATCCTTGTTTGGCGGCAGGACTAGCTTATTACTTAGCGATGAAAAAAGCCCCTGATCGTATACAAATATTAAAAGCAGTATACGAAGAAGAATTTAACAGGGCGGCTTATGAGGATGTTGATAGGGCTAATATAAGCCTCACCCCTCGTAGAGATTTTTATGGGTTTGGGTAATGGCTTATGCGATTGGGTTATACTCTAAAGCCATATGTGATAGATGTGGGTTTAGATATAATTATTTAGATCTGCGGCAAGAGTGGACAGGGTTTAAAGTATGCCCTGAATGCTATGAGCCAAAACACCCACAACTTGAGCCTGTGCATCATCCTGCAGATCCACAAGCATTACACCAGCCCAGACCTGATATTTCTGAAACGAATGATGTTACAATCACACTCCCCATATTTAGTGATATCACAGCTAGGGAGGAAAGGCTTCCTGCGCTTATAGCGACGCTTGGCGCAGTCAGTTTAGGTGGCGATGTAGCCACTCCGCAAAGTATCACAGCGGCGGCTACTTCTTTGTCTGCTACAACAACTTTAGATTCGGTTACTATTTCAACTACTAGCATATCTATTACGACCTACACTGTAACGGTAGCGACAGGCACAAATAGCTATGGATATGGAAATAAATACTACATCGCTGGTTTGTCTGGTGCTAGTCCGACACTTACTTTGAGTGAAGGTAGTACATATAAATTTGATCAGTCTGACTACACTAATTCAAACCATCCTTTACGTTTTTCAACAACTGCAAATGGCACACACGCTGGGGGATCAGAGTATACAACAGGAGTTACAACAAACGGTATTCCAGGAAACGCAGGGGCGTATACTCAGATTACAGTAGCTTCTGGAGCTCCGACGTTGTACTATTACTGTACAAATCATAGCGGTATGGGTGGACAGGCGAACACACCATGAGTACTTTTACGCACACTACGCTGAAAACAGCGATACAAGATTTTACTGAAAACAGTGAAACCACGTTTGTAAACAACCTTGACAGGTTTATAACAAACGCAGAAGAAAGGTTACTTAAACTTGTAGACCTTGATTATTTTCGTAAAAACGTGACCGCACCCATGACCATAGGCAACAAGTTTTTGTCTGTGCCTTCTGATTATTTAGCCGCTTTTTCTTTTTCATATGTGGACAGCTCTGGCAAAAATGTTTTTCTTATGCAGAAAGACGTAAATTATTTGCAAGAGTTTCATCCCGACCCTACAGTCACAGGGGAACCTCGGTACTACGGAACTTTTGATGTTGATAATTTCATCTTAGCTCCTACCCCAAACAGTACCTATTCCGCTGAACTGCATTACTATTTCAGACCAGCTTCTATAACTGGTTCTGCAGGAACATCTTGGTTTGGCGAAAATGCTCCAGATGCGTTACTATATGGTAGCTTGTTAGAGGCTTACACCTTTATGAAAGGTGAGCAAGACGTATTGAAAATGTACGCAGAAAGATTCGTAGAATCAGCCACAAGGCTAAAGAATTATGCCGAAGGCGTAGAAAATACTGATGCTTATAGAGTAGGACTAGTCAGCACCAGAAAAACATAAGTGAGGGGTACACTTGAAAATAAACTATTTTAACTTCGAAGAAGGCATCGAAGGCACACAGCCTGTGGAAGATACGCCTTGGCGTGAGCCATTTATTCCAGTTGCCATGAAAAGAGTGGCTCCCGAGTGGTACAAAAAGCCGTCATCTGAACAAAGAGCGGCGAATCTTACAATGAAGCACTGCCCTTCTTATATCAACATGATGTCTAATGGGTATGTGATTAGAACAATGGCAGACGTACTTGTTCGTGCTGATGAAAATGGTCAAGTTGTTCCAGACAATATCTACAGTCATTTTGAATTTACAATGGGGTTATTGCAACAAACTGATCAAGATAGGTATTTTAAAGATTTAAATTATCATGGGACTTGGCAGTTTTTGGAAGGGTTTCCGTTTCCAGAGGGTTTTCTGCCTTTTTCTGTAAAATTTGTAAGTCCCTACTCTTGGATTACAGATAAGGAAGTAGATGTTGTTATTCAACCGTGCTGGTGGGACGAAAGTTATGAATATGTTAGAGCTATGCACGGTCTTGTAAAATTATCACCCAACACTTCTGTAGATATGAATATCAATACATGGGTTAAAAAACCCGAACCAATGGGTCATGTTTTAATCCCTGCAAACACACCCATAGCTCAGTTGCTTTTTGTGCAAGTAGAGAAAAATGTTGAGTTTGTTCCTTGCCCAAAAAATGAAAAATATAAAAATATTTTAAAACAAAGCAAGATCGCTGTTGTGCATACAGGAGTTAGTAAGCTCTCTAAATTGCCGATAGAGTGGTACAAAAGGTTTTTGATAGGGAGAAACAAATGAGCCTTGAGGGAAGAAAAGTAGCTATTGTTGCTTTAGGTAGTAGTTTTTATGACTTTGTTATGAGCCGCATGAACTCTAACGAGTTTGATGAAATATGGGGCATAAACAGTGTCGGTGGTATTTTTCATGTTGACCGTACTTTTATGATGGATCCTGCCGCTAGGTTTTTAGATGATGATAAAGCTGGCACACAGACTGGGATAGGTAGAGAGTTTTTATTAGCAACTCAAAATAAAGGTCCGATTTATTCTTGCTGTACAGACGATAGAGTACCAGAAATAGAGCATTATCCACTAGAGGAAGTAATCACATATACAGGGTATAGCTACTTCAACAATACCGTGGCTTATGCGATTGCTTTTGCTATTTGGCAAAAAGTAGGAACTTTACACTTATACGGAATGGATTTTTCTTATAGACAAAATGTGCATCTAGCAGAGGCAGGAAGGTCTTGTGTAGAGTTTTGGTGTGCCATTGCTTTGTCAAAAGGCACAAAAATCGAGGTTGCGCCTAAGTCAGGGTTACTAGATACAAACGTACCCATAGATGAAAAACTCTATGGTTATCATAGATTAGAAGATCCTTTAGTACAAACAATAGTGAATGGCGATTTATTCATAGGCAAAAAAAGTGAATGTGAAAAATTACTTGAGCCACAAAAAGAACTTACACCTCCTGAGCCGAAAGATGGTGTTGTAATAGGTAGACATGATATTAAGGGAGTAAATTATGATTAGTGTTTTTAGTGGTGTAGAAACAGGTTCTGTTAACGTAATGACATCTGATGAAGGTGGTTTAAACACAGAACAGATTGTTGAACTAGCTATGGACAAGATTATGAAAGTGTCTGATACAGCACCTCCCGCCATACGAGATCAAGCAGAGGCTTTTCAAAATCATTTGCGTGTAGTATTGTATCAATACATGGAATTGGCAAGGCGTGAAGAACGTGCTAGTATTGCCAATAAGATGAATAAAGCTGGCAACAGCGAAATGGCCGATCTTGTAAGGAGAATATAATGTCCATAACGCAAGCGATGTGTAACTCGTTCAAGAGCGAGCTTTTGACAGGAACACACAACTTTACTAATTCAAGTGGTAATACTTTTAAATTAGCGATGTATGCGATTAGCTCAGGTGGTAAATCTTCTACTACTGCAACATTGAGCAAATCAACTACAGCGTTTACGACTACAGGCGAAGTTGCTTCTAGTGGTACATATGCAACAGGAGGCGGTAGCCTTACAAATGTAACACCCAGCCTTTCTGGTGACACAGCGATTACTGATTTTGCTGACTTGAGCTTTACCACAGCCACTATTACTGCTCGTGGTGCATTGATTTATAACTCAAGTCAATCTAATAAAGCGGTAGCTGTTCTTGATTTTGGTGGTAATAAAACATCAACTTCAGGCACTTTTACAATCCAGTTCCCAACAGCAGACGCTTCTAACGCCATTATCCGTATAGCCTAAAGGTAAAACACCATGTCGGCTAACGGTTGGGGTCAAGATACATGGGGAGCAGATGGTTGGGGCGGTTTTGGTAACGCAATTTTTGCGGTTACAGGTGTCTCAGCCACTTCTACCCTTGGTGATGAAACAACCGCTGGCACAAGCAGAGTATTAGAAGATGGTGTTGTTGGAACTACCACTCTAGGCTCTGTAGGAATTTTTATAGCAAATGTAGCTGAACCTACTGGTGTGTCCTCCACAGGCTCTGTAGGCACTCTCACAGCTAGTATTCCTGTTACCGTTACACCTACTGGTGTGTCAGCCTCTGTGGCAGAATTTGGCACATGGGGACAAGGTGCTTGGGGTGATAATACTTGGGGTGGTGCTGTTCAGGGTGTTCCAGGACAAACCCTACCTGTAACAGGATTAGCGGCTACTTCAAGCGTTGGACAAGTCACACAATCTGGTATAGCCATTATAGACTTGACGGGTATATCCGTAGTTGGAACTACCGCTCTTGGCACTGCTCTTGGTGCGGCAGGGGCTATAGTAGAAGAAACAGGTCTTGTTGGAACTCTTGGGTTTGGCGATGAACAAGTCGTCGGTACGGCTGTTTTTGCTGTAACAGGAGTAGCTGGCACAACTGCTGTTGGCAATGAAAGCGTTGAAACTGACACAGGTGCGCCTACTACAGGTGTGTCTGCAACCTCCTCTCTTGGTAATGAAACAGCGTTCACCACTTTCACCATTGTACCCACAGGTCTACAAGTTCAAACGGCTGTAGATGGTGATAGTGTTATATCTGCTGGTTCTGTAGTTGTACCAACAGGAGTAGCTGGGACAGGTGGTATTGCTACCCTTGTTATCTGGGGTAGAATTATCCCATCAACTTCTAATGTTTGGACAGAGGTTGCGGCTTAGAAATTATTGCTGTATATTTGTTCCAAACCCTGAAAAGGAAATAAGACATGGCAAGTTCATATACTTCTAATACTGGCATAGAAAAACCAGCTACCGGAGAACAGGCGGGTACTTGGGGCGATACCACAAATGCTAATTTTGATATTATTGATGCCGCAATTAATGGTATTAAAGCAGTCACCTTATCTGGCACAACCCATACGCTAACTACAACAGATGGGTTGGATAGTAATCAAGTATCAGATGGCGCACATAAAGTTATTCTTTTAGGTGGTTCACCTTCAGGCACAAACACTATTACGATAAGTCCTAATGACGCCGCAAAAGTTTATCTTGTTAATAACACCACAAATCAAACTGCAACCTTTACACAGGGCAGTGGTGGAAATGTTAATATCGCCGCTGGAGCGTCTGCATGGATTTACGCTGATGGTGGGGGTGGTAGCGCACAAGTAAGAATTTTGCCTTCTGACTTGGTAGGGGACACGACTCCTCAGCTTGGAGGAAACCTAGATACAAACAATAATTCTATTTTGTTTGCTGGGGCAAATGGTGATACATCTAAATGGGCTATCTCTCTTGACACTGGTGACAATGATTTGTTGTTTAAATATAATGGTACTACCGTATTCAAAATATCTTCTGCTGGTGCAGTCGTAGCGGCAGATAATATTACAGCGCATGGCTCACCGTAAGGAGTAAAAGATGGCTATTACCTCAACTGGTGCTGTTTCTTTTTCTGATCTTAGAACTGAGTTTGTGGGTGGAAACGCCGCAATATCATTAGGCGACCTGTATAGAGGTGGCTCAAATATTCTTAAAAAAGCTGGGGATAACACTGCCGTTAATGATGCCGCTTCTGTTCCTACTAGCGGTGCTATTGACATGGAGGATTTCTACAGCACTTCAAAGGGATTCACAAAAACATATTCCGCTGGGGCTACTAATCAAAATGCTTCTACTGTTTTTGGTGATGACTATGATGTTAATTACCCTAAAAACATCATAATTAATGCTGGCGTTGAGCTAGGTGCTACCTCAGTTTCTGAAGAAGCACTAGAAGTTCCTTCTGGAGCGGCTGGTACAATTACAATCACAAATAATGGTACGCTATCTGGATATGGTGGTGCTGGTGGGACGAGTGCGGCGGGTAGTGCAGGAGGCGATGCTTTTGAAGCGGCGTCTGCTTGCACTGTTATAAATAACGGAATTATGCGAAGCGGCGGCGGTGGCGGCGGCAAAGGTGGAACTGGCGGTAACGGTAGCGTTGAAAGTATCACATGGTATGGGTATGGGGGTAACACGCATTGGTCAAGGTTAAAGCCAGGATACGGTAATACCTCTTCTTTTTACTTCCATGGTCCACCTTATGTTGTTGCTACAGGTCTTGGTCAAAACGCTACTTCATATGGTATTTATAGAAGATATCCTAATTATATCTTTAACAGTGTCGTAAGTAATAGATATCTTGTAGGGGTAGCAAGTAACTCTTCTACCAGTGGTGGTGCTGGTGGAAACGGTGGTCTTGGTCAAGGCTACAATCAAGCGGCAGTATCTGGAAGTGGCGGTGCGGCTGGTGGAACAAGTGCTGGAACAGGTGGCACTGGTGGCACTGGGGGCAGTTTTGGAAATGCTGGTAGCACAGGCAATACTGGAGCTAACGGAAACGCCAGTAATGGTTCTGCGGGTGGTTCTGGTGGAGCGGCGGGTGCTTACATAAGAGGACTTAGTAACGTCACCTTAACAAACAACGGAACTGTTTCAGGCAACACAGTCTCATAGGATCTATTATGGCAAAATATAAAATAGTATCAATTACTGATGGCGTAGCAAAAGTCGAATATGAAGATGGTTCTTGGGCAGAACTCGTGCTAGCACAAGATATGCAACCCGAGGACATAGATGATTTAGCACATCAGTATGCTCCTAAAACAGGCACAGCTCCGTCTTTTACAAGTGACTATGTAGGCACTTCACGAGATATTGTGGAGAAAAAATCAGAAGGTCCTGTTGATGATACACCAGAATATATAATAAAAAGGTTAGATGAATATGGTGATGCTTATTCACAGATTGAATATATAACCGAAAATGGTTTGGACGCTTGGCAAACTAAGGTTGCTGGCATTAAATCCAAGTACCCAAAACCTTCTTAATAGTGTACCATGAGGCAAAAAGGGTGAGCCATGCCTCTTACACCGCTAACATTTAAGCCAGGAATCAACAACGAATCAACATCTTATGCAAGTGAAGGTGGTTGGTTTGATTGTGATTTAGTGCGTTTTCATTTAGGTTTACCTGAAAAATTTGGCGGGTGGGAAAAAGCTAGCTCTTCTACTTATTTAGGTTCTGCAAGAAGGTTACATAATTGGGTAGCCCTTGATGGTTCTGATTTTATGGGTGTAGGAACTCACCTTAAATACTATATAGAAGAAGGTGGGGCATTTAATGACATTACCCCAATAAGAGTAACCACTGCCGCTGGTGATGTTACCTTTTCTGCTAGTAACGGTTCTACAACTCTTACTGTTACAGATACAAGCCACGGTGCAGTACAAAATGATTTTGTTACTTTTTCTGGTGCGGTTAGTCTAGGTGGGCTGGTTACTGCAACTATTCTAAACGCAGAACACCAAATAGTTTCTGTAACAGATGCAAACACTTACACGATTACGTTAAGTGTAACAGCTAACTCTTCAGACTCTGGTAACGGTGGCTCTTCTGTAGTAGGGGCGTATCAAATAAATGTTGGTTTAGATACCACAGTAGGAGGCACTGGTTGGGGAGCTGGCACTTGGGGTAGAGGTACATGGGGTTCTGCCGCTGGAGTTACTACTTCTACTGAACTACGGTTATGGTCGCATGATAATTTTGGTGAAGATTTATTAATTAACCCTATTGATGGTGCTATTTATTATTGGGATAAATCAAGCAGTCTATCTGCAAGAGCAGTAAATATCACCAGTTTGGCTGGCACTAATAACGCTCCTACTGTTGCTAAACAAATATTAGTGTCGGACATTGACAGACATATCATTGCTTTTGGTTGCAACGCACAAGGTAGCTCTACTCAAGATAATTTGTTGATCAGGTTTTCTAGCCAAGAAAGTCCCACCGACTGGGAAGCAAGAGCAGATAATACCGCAGGGGATTTACGTTTAGGTTCTGGTTCTACGTTTATACAAGCATTAGAAACAAAGCGTGAGATCCTTGTTTGGACAGATAAATCACTACACTCAATGCGTTTTATTGGTGCGCCTTTTACTTTTGGCCTACAACAACTCGCCAGCAATATAACTATTATGGCTCCAAAAGCGGCTATTGCTACAGAGGATGTTGTGTTTTGGATGGGCAATGATAATTTCTATGTGTACGGGGGGCAAACTCAACAAATGCCTTGTACAGTAAGAGATAAGGTATTTTTAGATTTTAATTTTGCACAAAAAGATAAAGTCGTAGCTGGTGTCAATTCACAGTGGGGTGAGGTTATATGGTTCTACCCGTCTGCGTCTAGTACTGACAACGACAGGTATGTTGTATATAACTATCTTGAAAAAGTTTGGTATTACGGTGGTATGTCTCGCACTGCATGGATAGACAGAGGTGTACGCCAGTATCCTATTGCCGCATCAGGTGGTTATTTATACAACCATGAAAAAGGCACGGATGATGATGGGTCAGCTATGACGTGTTTTATTGAGTCAGGTAATATAGACATAGGCGAGGGTGATCAGTTTGTACTAACTCGT
>Ga0160423_10005340_pt1 | contig 10479 bp, 13 predicted proteins | sample CRUFie14St8metaG_FD_108191 | JGI IMG/M metagenome (GOLD analysis project Ga0160423, IMG submission 108191) | Marine microbial communities from the Costa Rica Dome - CRUD Field 142mm St8 metaG | ecosystem: Environmental > Aquatic > Marine > Oceanic > Photic zone | place: Costa Rica: the Eastern... | reverse complement strand
TATATAACCGTCTCTCCAAATGTTTGATTCCCACTTTTGCCTTTCGGCTTTTTGAGGGTTTATGACTTGAGCACGTATAAAAACGTAATCTCCTACTTTGTACTTGGAACCTTCCATGAGTTATTCTTTAGTTTTGTAATCATGTCACTTGCCGATTGACGGTCAAACTCGTTCGGGTCTAAACCCGCTCTCTTGAGTACTTGCGCCTGTTTGTCAGAAGGGCGAGACATGATGTGATCAATGAGCTGGGACGCTTGAGCGACGTTAAGCTCCTGGAGATTTGGGACTCCGTTACGCCGTAAGAGAGAAGCCTGTTTATCAGTGATAGGCTTTCCTTTGAACCAACCCGGAACCCTTTTTGGTACAACGCCCAGAAAGTCGAACGGACTGACTTCCTCAAGGTTGTAGTCCGCTCTCACCCGCACAAACGATCTGCGTCTGGCCTCGGCTTCCCTCTTGAGATTTGCTTCCTCCATGTTCATTTCAAGGAGAAGATCAATCTCTTCCTGCTCAGTTTTCTGTGCATTCTCATACACACGTGATACGACTTCATCAGTCCACTTGCCGCCAAGGATGTCACCTGCGTGCATCAGCTTGTGCCGGCCTGCATTCCCGACAAAATCGAGAACGGTCAATGCTTTCTTGTTGCTATTTGCTATTGATTTTTTGCGATCACCTGAATCCATGATCCCGTCGATTGTCCCTGGCAAAGGCCTTGTCCCTCTACCACACATTTGTGAGTAAAGAGATCTAGACTTCGTGGGACGCATCATGGCAATCATCTGGACACCACGACCATCTGTTGCTGGATCATCCCAACCTTCTGTTGCGATGCCAACATTTACGAGGAACTGAAAATCGCCGTTTGCATATCTTCTGAATATGTCTCGGCGTTCATCCTTTGGTGTTCCCGCACGAACAGATGCAGCCTTTCCACTGCTATGGCGATTGATGATCTCAGCAATTCTTTCCGCATGAGCAACTGTCGCTGCAAAAATAAGGCAGCGGCGGTCTCTTGCTATCTCAATGGTTGGGTAAACCATTCGGTGCAAGTTTTCCTCATAGGTAAGAATGTCTGAAAGTTCAGCACCATTCAAATCTCCAGCGGTGGTCCTGACTCCTGAAAAGTCAAGACTTGAAACATTAACAGCACACTGTTTGATTGGCACAAGCCATCCGTTGAGAATCCCCTCAACGACGTCGTACTCAAATGCAACGTGTTCAAAGACTTTTCCAAGGGCCATTTCATCTGCCCTGTCTGGTGTTGCTGTAACACCCAAAACCTTTGTCCCACCAGCATTGAAGTAATCTATGACCTGTTGGTACGAGCGTGATACAGCGTGGTGTGCTTCGTCAATAATCACACCAGAGAATTCATTTGGATTGAACTTCTCCATGCGAGCGCGACCATTGTTGTTTGCAATAAGAGTTTGCACACTTGCTGAGATAACCTTGGGCTTTCTAAACCCAAACTCGTACGTCCTGTTCTCGGCCATTTCAATCGCCACGTCTTGTCCTGTGACTTTCGATAGCGTTCTGAAATTCTGCTCAACGATCTCCTGGCGACCTGCAACGACAAGCCATCTGCCGCCGTTATTGCGAATCGAGTCATCGATCACTTGAGACAGAACAACAGTCTTGCCAAGACCAGTTGCCATAACAACCAAACAGGAATCATTCTCACGCCATGAGTCGTAAATTGATTTCACGGCGTTTTGTTGATAATCCCGTAACTTTATCATGTACCCTTTCCTTTTTCTACTTTAATTCATCGGGCGCCATATCATACAAGGCTTTGCCTACCCAACCAGTGTGTCGGCATCCATTGCATCCTTCACCGGAGCAGTAGGGGCAAATCTTGTACGGTCTGGCATTAACCACGTTATCCAGGGCAATCCCCAGATCAGCTCTGAGAGCGTTCCAGTTGAGGGACCATCCCTCGGGTCTTTCGGCGAGCTGCTCGGCCTCCTTGAGGCACTCAGAGATCGAGGAGGCAAGATGCTCGTATTGTCCTGCAACATCTTTCAGATGCTGTTCAAGATCGGCAACGGGGATTGAATCATCATCAATATCACCGTCGTCAGTTGTGTCTTGATGTTCAGCATTTTCTCGAATTCTCACATTTTCTTGATCTGGTTCGTTTCTCTGTGGATTTGATAATTCAGATCTGTGAATAGAAACGAACGTGTGAGACACACCAATTCGCCTTGCTATTTCCCTATCTGACAAGCCCTCAGAGTCGGCCATTTCTACAACCAGCTCAAGTGCTCGCAGCTTGTCGAGATTCGTTCTCCGCAATCCATGATTTTGGTTTGCTCCGGCTGCCCACCAAACTGCCTCTTGGTAGTTCGGCAGTTCAATGACATTCGCACGTATCGAATCTCTTTCAATTTTCCTACAAGCCTCCACTCTGTGGAATCCATCAATCAGATATATGCTCTCATCTGATCCAATCCAAACATCAATTGGAGGAAAGTTTGAAGTGCTGGACATCATTGCCTCAGCATATTCTTCAACTACTGATGGGTCGAGACGGGTTCTCGCTTGTAGTTCTTGAGATGTAATAAGATTTTCTAATTCAATATTTATTGTTTCAGTCACAAGTTCTAGTCCTCTTTTTGCCTGTGAAGAAGTGAGAGCGCAGGGTGACCCTACCGTAGGGCCACCCTGTTTTTGCCTCGTTCGAAGCGGTCGCTTAGGGTGCTCAGCGTTTATCCATTTCCCGGTGGACACGGCACTTCACGCTGAAGAGTGCAGGGTAATTCCTGGCTTGGGGTAGAGTCACATCCCCAAGACTTTAAGTCCACAATTCTGAATCTTCGTATCCAGAGCACGGCGAGATGGCTCTCAAGCCTGTGCTGTCCCGCTCAGCAAATAAGATGTCGCCCGGTGGGCAAAACCTTGCTGCGTTGGAGGTAGCCGCAGCAAGGCGCTGGGGGGAGTTGTCGGGCTTTCGCCCAAATGTCACCGAGAGTAAAGGGTGGAGGAGGACTGTCGGTGACCGAGGAGAAGTGCTGGAGAAATGTACAGCGTTCTGGCAATCGTTGCCAGCACAATTCCTGGTTTTTTTGAAATTTTATGAGTTCGAATTTCCCCAGTTGGAGAGGATCGCCAAGATCGCATCAAACACGTTGTCGTATTTGGCAGAATCGGTCAAAACGATCAGCAGGTCATCGAAGTCTACCGTGCCGTCATAATCCAAATCCTCCCATATTGTCAGGGAGTCCCAGTCGCCAACGTAGCCGCAGCTATCGAAATATCCCCAATGCGGGAACCCGTCTTCCAGATTGAAGTTGACCCCACCTTTGAACATCACATTCCCTTTTGTTGTGACTTGCAAAAATGGGTTTGAGCCGATGGTTGCATTTTCGGAATCAGATTGGACATTCACCACAAGTCTTGACATTGTGAAGATGTTTTTTTCTTCTCCCAGAATCAATGTGTCACTTTGTTCAAGACGGTACGGCGTTGCAACACCAGCGCAAGGGTAATCGTCTCCTAGGCCTGGGACGCCTACACAGTCTGGTAACTCTCCCATCGGGAAATGAGAATCAAATTCTTGTCTTGGGTCTCGTCCCAAAAAATATCTAAGTGGACCCGAGGGAGTTTGATCTGCGGTGGACCAGGTGTCTCCCCATGGGACGTCTCCCGGGTGGTTATTCCAGAATCCCTCATCGGAAGTGGTGTACAGAACAAAGGGAGTTTGCGTTGACAACCTTGCACCAGCACCCGAATATTTTGCGGTTTCAGGCAGCTCACACTCTCCTCCAGCTGGATCAATGAAAAAACGATACGTGTTTCCGAATGGCGTCAGTCTTCCCATATTGACAATTCGAAGAGTTCCGTAACAATCAAATACCGGAGACTCCTCGCAGGGAAGCGGCTCATCGCCTAGAAAAAAGGTGCACAAAAGTAACTCAAGCATCACAGTCTCCCCATTCGGATAAAACTTTTAACAGGGCTTCAAAGCCGTTATTTGTTGAAGGGTTGTACTTTGAGGCGGCGACGTCTCCCAGTACTTGTAGCAAATCTTGGAATCCCACTGTGCCGTCCTCGTTAAGGTCAGCGGGGCACAAGTTGTCGAATGTCATCTGACCAGCTAAAGCCTGCTCGGCAAAAGATTCCCCGTTATTATCGATATATCCGATGTCCCCACCGAAACCAAAATAGTCGGGGCCAGTGATTCGTGCGATACGGAAATGGTTCGGAAACTCTTCGGACTCCCAAGTTCGTACAGGGTCGGAAGAGAAGAATTCAAAGTCAATCAATTTCCCAAACCAGGTATATGGATAGCCATTGAAGCCCGACCCCTCTTCGTAGGGGCACTGAACACTGTTCGGGACAATGCTTGCCCCGGCCCAGAAAACAAACACATCATCTTTCAGCAAGTTCCCGATACGCTGATGCATGCGAGGGGCGACCGGCGAGTCGCTTGCTGGATTTCCACCGAGCTGCCAGGGGGTGTTCATGACAATCCACGAGTCGGCCCACCAGTAGTCACGAAGACTGTTTGTCGATTGCCAGTTTTCAAGCATCGCTGCTTGAGGCCCGTTTGGGATACTCCAGAAGGCAGGCACGCTGGTGTTGTTCCACTCGTACCACTGATTTGGATTGTTGCTATGGCACTCCCACCACTGCCCGGGAACCCAGTCAGGAAATCCATTCGGGACATCGTTCTCGTAATACTCGACAAGCTCAGGGATGTTGAACCAGTAAGAGAGTTCGTCATCATTGTGGTTTTTCCAAACTTGACCGTCGATTCTCCAGGCAACGCTTTCACCAGAAGACCGTGCGCCAGCCCATCTTGGTATGAACCCGTGGTCGTTCTTAATGTACACATCAAACGTGTGGCCGAACGGCGTAAGGCGTCCAAGGTCTTTGATAACTATTTCAGACCCAGACAATACACTTGCCATAATCATTTCAGTAATCATTGGTTTGGTCCCCATCCTGAGAGCACAGTCAAAATTGCATCGAACCCACCGTCGGCGTACTTGCCGGCAGCGACATCAGAGATAACAATTAGAAGGTCACCAAAGTCGGTTGAGCCATCTTCGTTCAAGTCAGTCGGGTTCAGATCTTCTGGAAAAACGAAAGTGCTGTAGGCATAATCCTGCCTATTCACACCCTCGTCACAAGTGGTCTGGCCAGGCTTTGCCCATCCCAAATCTTCGTACGTAATGTAGAAATAGAAGCGAGCACGCTCAATAGGGCCAGTCACTCGCATGATCTTGAACATGCCATCCTCATCCCAGTTAGCACCAGGTATTGTGCTTGGGAATCGCATCAAAACTCCTGAGTCATTCTGACCTGGAGTGGGTGGACACCTGTATGTATCGGTGATTTCAGAGAGGGCAGATTTGGAAAAAAGCACGGAGCTGTTGTTGGCGCCTGGCTGCGAAGGGTACATCCAATCTGCCCACTGCTCCTCCATGTTGGGGGAGTACGGGTAGCCGTTCTGGTCGACCAGCAAACCGGGGTCCCCCATAAGCATCCATGTGTCTGCCCAAAAGTACCCCAGTGCCGCTGAGTCCCAGCGTCGCTTGGGAATCCCATTGGAATCCAAGTACCACTGAGTGGGAACCGCCTGATTGAAGTATGATTTTTGAAGTGGGTTGTTGAGTTGACATTCCCACCATTCAGGATCGTACTGCCAGTACCAGTCATCCATGCCAGGTACGGTGCGAATGTCGGCTAAAGGGGCGAAAGGGTTGTGGTAGTTAAACCACAGTGTGTCCTTACCGTTGAAGTTGTCAAAGCTGATGAGAGCGTTCTTGTTCTCTTTGCCTTGGGTACTCAGTGGGCCAGTAGTATTGTCGGGATCGCAGATCCACGTACGTCCAGAGTGGAGGAATGAAGGCACTCGTCCATCTGTATCAAGGTACACGTCATATGTTTTTCCGTATGGTGTGAGCCGCCCGAGGTCGATCATCTTAACAATGTCGTATTCGAATTCGCCGCCAACTGGCTGGCCCAACAGTAAAACCGATAGCATAACTTCTAACATCACACATAAATTATACATCACAGAATGCGCTGAGCTGTTCATGATGCCACTATGCCGTTGAATGTCCTTAGCGATGGGGACATGCACAACACCTTAAAATATAAAGTGTTAGAAAAAGCCCCCTCCATTTTAGAGGGGGCATTTACAGTTACTCAACTATCTTATATTAGAAAGGCACATCATCTTGTGAGAAGTCTGGCTCCGCCTCAGTCTGGCTTTCCTCCTGGGGAGCAAAGTCTTCAACTCTTTCCGTTGCCTTGAGACTCAGGAACGGCTGGTTATCTCTAGAGCTCTTTCTCTTCCAACCAGCAAGTCTGTACTCAGTCCCGTTGATGGTGATTCTGCCTGTGTAACTTGGACGATTACCCTCTGCCTTCTCATGGAAGAGGGCTCCTTCCCCGACGTCATTAAATTTAGTCATCTGTATTTTCTCGCTTTGCACACCATGTGACAATTCTTTCAAGCCAGTTCTCTGGCCACATATGCGGATCCTGTGGTGGCTCCAGCCCCGCAGCAGACATGGAAGATCTCAAATCGGTAAGCGATGCTCCGCAACTGTCGAGAAGCATCATCATTTGCTCAACGCCATCAGAGCCCAAAACTGAATCAGATTGAGCCTCTGAATTTGTCGGCTCCTGCTTGATGGGCTCTTCAATCGCGTGGTTAATTTGTGGTCCAGCCTGCTCCATCTCTTCCTGAGTGTACAAACCAGACAGTTGAGCAGGAAAGGCTTTACGAAGGGCAAGGGCCTCCGCACATTTGCCAAGCATCAAGTGCGGCATCTTCTTCCACATTCGGCCTGCTCCGTCGCCAGGATAGTACTGATCCCATCTGGCTGTTGCGGAGAATGGACAGCGAGCACCACCTACAATTTTGTAAACGGTGACTGTTGCTTTTCTCGGCTTGCCCTCATCGTCAAACACTGGGTCATCGTTGCCGGCATAGCAACCTGTTCTGTCTGCAATCGCACGATATCCATCAATGCCAGTCATAAAAGACAGCCTCTTGTTAGAAACCCTAGCGTATATCTGGTTAGCCAAAGGATTGAGACCGTACCGAGTACAGGCGTCAATGAATACCTCCAACTGGCCGTTGTCCAGCCTGTTGGAATTTTTGATGTGTGATTTTTCTGCTTCTGAATATTCCATAATTTACCTCACTGTTTCAACTCACGAACATCGAATCTTCTGAAAGTGCTCGTTTTCTGGAACGCCTGGAACAACTCCGGATGTCCCTTTTTAAATTCGGAAGTGTCAAATGACTTCCTGTTTTGCTTTTTGAATGAGCATGAGAAGCCGGGAGAGACCGCGATTTCTGCATCACCCATAGCGGCAAGTATGCTTGATTTGGCCTCTTTCATTTCTTGCTCTGCAGCTTTCGCTTTTTCACGAGCCTCAATGTATGACTGTAAAAGCTCAGTGCTCACACTGCATGACTTGAGCGGGATCCTCTCGACACCAGACCAGACGTCATCATCAACAGCCCTTGTAATTGGAGGTGCTGTGTCTAGAACCACATGAGTCTTCCACCAGTCCTCGCACTTCTGCTTTAGCTCATTGGCAAAATCTGGATCTTTATGAACTTTGTAAATGTCAAACTTGAATCCTCGTTCAGCCTTCAGACATCCGACGTAGCAAAGGTCGCTGTCACATGCAATCATTTGGTGAGTGACCTGGCAGAGTACTCTGAACGGGATCTCGTCGGTCATCGGTGAACCCCAGTCTTGAGTCAAGCCCGTAGTCTTGATCTCGACAATCGGGGAACCCTTTTCAAACTTGCCGATCATTCCGTCGACATTTGCTCTCAGAACACCATTGGTGTATGTGAACTCATCTGTCCCTGGGTTCTCAAGAACCGGCATCAGAAGTTCTTGCTCTACAAGACTTAGCACATACGATTCCAACTGGTTGCCAATCTCGGCGGCCTGCCCTGCCTCTGGCATTACAGCACGACCTGTTTTTTCTAGCCAGAGTTCGTAGTCAGACTTCCACTGGTCTGCTCCGAGAATACAAGCAACATCGCTGGAACCGATTCCCAGACGACGCTTGTCTCTTTGCTCTTGTGATAAAACCATTTATCTTCTCCTTGGTGATGTTGGTGGCCGGCCACGCGGCATCGGCCTGAAAGCGGACAACTTGTCAGAAGTCCAATAATTCTCACCCCTACTGGTTTTACCATCAGGGGTGAGCCCTCTTTTTTTTGCAATCGCCCTAGCACGACGAACGGTGTATCCGTAATGCTTGGCAATGTCTGCAGTTGTAATAAATTGATTGTCCATTTGAATGCCACCGCATCAGTTGCCCAATGCGGTGACTTGCTCGGCCATGGTTTGGGCACTCCTTCGAGCGTGGAGTTGGAGGTCTCGCCCTCAAAGAGGACGCAACTGGCCAATGTCAGCCAGAAATTCCCAAGGCACTCATGGCTTACCTTGTGACTGTGGTATGTCCCAATCAGTCACTATGGGTAATGTTTGCCTCTTTTTCCTGAGACTGCAAGTCCTTGATCATGTGCTCAACCGCAAGCAGGGTCGCTGCGTACATCGGCACTTTCATTTGAAGTCCACCATTCCTGGCTTGATTCTTCATGATGAGATCACAGAGTTCACGAAGTTTTGGCTTCACATTGCAACCGCTGGGAAATTGAATCGTCTGTGGGTTGGAAGTTTTTTGATCTGTGTTTTCCAATTTATTCTCCTTGTTGTTTGTCTCGGTAGTGAGATGGGTCGGGAAGTGTAACAAATTTTTCACGGTTTTCAAGCAGATGCCTGTAAATTTCAGACCGTCTCCAGTCTTCTGCTGATTGATATGTTCCATAAATTACACTCTCCGGTTCTAATGTTTCGTCATCAAAGTTGACATACTCGCTGAGCATGACCGGGACAGAGCCCCACTTGTATGACCAAAAAATTCTGGCATGATAAGGTTTTATAAGTTGTTTAGTAGACATTTATTGTGCCTCCAAAAAGTGGGCATCCTTTCTGTTTTTGTTTTTTGACGAACCGTCGAAAGTGACAGTGCCCGTCATTTCTGAGTGATTTGGAATCGCAGTTCCAATGATGAGAAAAGAATGAGTCCAATACCTGGCGTGCTGTTTCCACATGGCCTATTGGCCTGTTCATGTCGCAAGCCCTAAGCACGACCCATTCTTCTTCAATGAAATCCTTGGCGTTGCCTCCCCCTTGATATCCAGATATTTCACTCCCTACCACTGCGATGTAGTAAGTGTTGTTGTCGTGTTCGCTTGTATGCCTGAAGTCAAGTTGGAAAGCTGCTACTTCAGTTACGTCTTTTCTTACAATCATTTATTCTCCTTGTTATTGAAATGAACCAGGTGGGATTCGAACCCACGATCAGCCGATTATGAGTCGGGGGCTTTGGGCCGCTAAGCTACTGGTTCGCGTTGGAAATTACCAGGTTTTTTCTAGTTTACATAGAAAAATATGGTATGCTCAAAGAATGGCAAAAGCAGCAAACACAATGTTTGTCACCGGGTTTACGAGGGCGACAAAATATCAGCACCTGTCTGAGCGTCTTTTAAAATCAATGAATGAGTTTGGCTTGAACTACTTGGCCATGTCTTATGAGCCATCTCTGGAATGGACAGAGAACTGTGCAGTAAAGCCCTCTCTCATTGAAAAGGCTATGAAGGTTCATGATGGGCCTGTTGTCTGGATTGATGCGGACGCCGAGCTTATTAGTTACCCGTACGAAATGCTCAGTGTCCCAGAGGATTCATACGACTTTGCCGCTCGAGAAGTATCTGAAACAGGTGAGTCAAAATACTTAACAAGCTCCATCTGGTTCTCCGGTTCAGAAAACTCTAAAGCAATGGTGCAAAAATGGTCTAAGTTTTGCGGTGAAAATCGGCAGGAATCTGATCAGGAAAACTTTGCAAAAGTTGCCACGTCTTACAGTGGGTTCAAGTTGTCAAAGCAAAGTTGCTTCGTTCCAGAAATAGATTCAGAGTTTGATTCGCCATCGGTTGTTCATCAGCCAATCAATCTTGTAAACAAAGATCGCGGTCAAAAACAGGATCTCCAGTTTTACAAGCATCTCAGCGAATGGCTGTCAACCGTTGCCAGTGCCGTGAACATCGAGGGTCAATCAACACAAATGTCAAATGCACTCAGCCTATACATGGACCTGACACGTGCCGGCAACGCGGCGGTTGCTGTAGACACGTGCGAGATGAAGGACGGACTAGATTACCTTGTAGAGCAACTTTACGAGTGGGAGGACAACGAGGCATATCCCAAGAGGGCTGCATTTATGCTTAGCCATATTGGAGAAAGGCCCACTGTTCTTGATGTAAAAAAACAGTTGGAAGACACGTTCGACTTTGCGTCGAAAAGAATGACTCAAGAGGCAACGTCCATTCCAGGGAAGTCGCTGTGGTTGTTCGACTTCCAGTCAGCAGACCCTGAAGCCTCCACAGTTTCTTAGGAACTCCACCCACTCCTTGAGATGGTCATC
>Ga0160423_10005339_pt1 | contig 10480 bp, 8 predicted proteins | sample CRUFie14St8metaG_FD_108191 | JGI IMG/M metagenome (GOLD analysis project Ga0160423, IMG submission 108191) | Marine microbial communities from the Costa Rica Dome - CRUD Field 142mm St8 metaG | ecosystem: Environmental > Aquatic > Marine > Oceanic > Photic zone | place: Costa Rica: the Eastern... | reverse complement strand
CGCCCTCACGCTGCACACACGCTCCTTCCTTCCCCTCCGCTAGCCCCCTCGCTTCACCGAAGGAGGTCCTGAAAAAACCTGTTGGTCTTTCTTTTCCACGTGAAATCCAAGACACGATCTTGGGTTGTACCAACCACGCGAAATCTACAAGAAGAAAAAGAAGAAATGATGTGGGGAATCGGAGTCAAGGGGACCGGGGGATGTGACGGTGAAAGAAACGGACGGGGTGGTTGGACCATCCACAGATGGAGATCCCCTGGACGTGAGATGAGACAGGATGGCGGCCGTCTCCCTTCACGGGAACACAAACCAAACAATTCAACTCGGTTCCACCGAAAAAAAAAAACAAAAAGAGGTAGGTGCTTCGGCTTCACGCTTCAAGCCGTCTTGCTGACGCCCTTCTCGTACTGCTTGAGCCTCTTCGGCAAGAGCTTTTCGAGAACCTCCGCGTGGTGACCGCCCTCCAGGCAGAGCTTCACCATCAAAATCTCCTCCAGCAGCTGCTCGATCTTCTTCAGGTTCTCCTTCATCGGAGGCGTAAGCACCTGGCCCGCGCTCGCCACCTGCTGAGGGCTGTACCACAGGCTTCCCCTGAGGTGGGGGAATCCGAGCTCGAGCGCCGAGTTGAAGGACTCGTGCTGTCCCCTCAGGCTAGAGACGAGGGCCTCGCACTCACTGAGGAGCTCGCTGGTGTCGCCCGACGAGGACTGCAGCACGCGGCAGGCCCTGCCAAAGACGCCCAGGAGCGAGAGCTCGTTCTGCAAGATTCCCGGGTCGGAGGAGATGTTCTCCAGCACGAAGTCCAGGACCTTGTCCCCGTCTTCCTTCCTTTGGCCCAAGACGAACTGAAGCAGCAAGCAGTCGTAGACGCTGACCTCTTTGGCACCGTTGGCAAAGGCGGCGACCTGCAGGAAGGTGACGCACTTGGTGAACCTCCTGTCGGATACGTAAACAGGGGGCTCGCACTTGTCCTGCAAATGCTCCCTCAGCTGAACCAACAAATCAACAACGCGGTCCGGGACCTCCACAGACGCGATGGCCCTATCCCGGCAAGACAAGAAGTCCTCCAGGCTCAGGGGCGCCTCGTCCGTGTGAAACTGCCTCGTCGTCGTGCCGCTGGATGCAAGCCTGGCGAGGTCCCTCAGCCCCTGGCTCGAGACCTGGCCCACCGTCCTTCGGATCAGGAATCTATCGTACAGCGCGTCCAGCTCCTCGCTCTCGGGCAGCTCGTTGCTCGCGCCGACCAGGCACAGCAGCGGGACCTCCATTCTCTCCGCCCCGTTGTCGAAGAGCCTCTCGTTGAGCAGCGTGAGCAGCGCGTTCAAGATCGCCGAGTTCGCCTTGAAGATCTCGTCCACGAAGGCGACCTGGGCGGTGGGCAGGTAGCCGTCCACCTGGCGCTGGTACCGGTCCTCCTCGAGGCCCTTCATGCTCAGCGGCCCGAAGAGCTCCTCGGGAACCGAAAAACGGGTGAGGAGGCGCTCGAAGTAGCGACCATGACACACCTTGCTGAGCCTTCTGGCGAGCTCGGACTTGGCGGTACCGGGAGGGCCGAGCAGGAGGAGGTGCTCCCCGGTCAGCGCGGCCAGTAGCAGGAGCTTCACCTCCACCTCGCGCTCCAGCAGGCCCTCGCACAGCACCTCGCCCGCCGCCCGGATCCCGCGCACGAGGGCCTGCTCCGACTCCCCCAGGTCATCCCCCGGCTCGCGCGTGCCCACCGGATCGAGCCCAAGCGATGCGAGCTCCGTCGCCTTGGACTTCACATCCGCGATCTTCAGTAGGACATCGTCGGTGGCTTGGGCTTCCTGACCCGCCCGACGCGCGGAGGGCCTGTGCCTCGCGACCGAGTCGCGTCGCGACGGAAGCCTGGCCGCGACGACCCGGGCGCGCTCCCGACCGAATCGTGCCTGAACCTCGACCCTCGAACCCATTCTTCTCACCCCCGCCTTCGCCATCGTGTGCGCCATCTCTTCGTCCGCCCGCTGGCCGACTCAGAAGGGTGGCACGTCGCTTTTTCACTTTTTTACACTTTTTGCAAAAAAAAATTGGCCAATTGGCCAATCAGAATGAGATGAGAGAAGATATCTCATCTGGGAGGGAGGGGGACAGCGTCTGTTCGCGATGGCTGCGGTAGCGACAAGGGGGGGCGTAAGGCGCACGAGCCCGTCAATAAGGACAAGCTCCTCGACATCATGCTATAGTAGGAGGAGAAGGCCTGCGTTACCGTACCAACAACAACAAGGAAGGCTTAGGTTTTTTGGGCACAAGTATGCAGCCCTGACTACTTTTGAACAAGATGAACGAGACGTGAAACCAGAGGAGGCCTCGGCGTCGTCGCCGTCGCCGTCGTCGTCGTCAGAGTACTTATCGGCGGTGCCCACGAATCTTCTGCCCAAGCTGCTTTGTCTGGCGGACCTCAGGGAGAAGGTCAGGCTGAGAGGAGGAGAGAAGGGAAACGCTGAAGCAGGGGAAACAATGCCGCAGCACACCCTGGCGGAGCACGCGAGGGGTCTTGCGAATTGGTCGCGGTGTCTGGAGAAGGGGACCTTGCCCCTCTTGGCCGAGGAGGAGGCCGACCAACTCCAAGAGAAAGGAAGCAAGCCGTGGCCAAGCGAGCCGGCGAGGACGATGATCCTAGCAGCCTTTGCCAGGCTCAAGCTCCCGCAGCTGAGCGCGAGGTTCCCCCAGATCCACCGCGCGGCCGTGGCGGCGGTGCTGGAAGCGGTGATCGAGTACGAGAGGGCGGTGGCGGGGGTTGAAGACGAGGCTGGCGGGGAAGAGGGGGCGGCGGCGGAACAAAAAGAGTCCCAAGGCGCAAAGTCCGAGAAGGCCGGCGCCCCGCCATCTGGAAGGGAGGCCGACCCCAAGTATCAGAGGTGGCTGGCGGCAAAGCGGGCGAAGGAGGGCGGTGGCCGCGGAGGTGGCCCGGGCGGTCCCAGCGCTTCCGCCGGGGAGACCGCCCTCCCTGGAGAGGAGGGAGGCGAAGGGTGGTGGTCTGGGGTCGAGGCGGCGGCCGCGGAGGCGGGTGCGGACGAGAGGGCGCTGAAGTCCGCGGTCTCGGTGGCGAGGTCCCTCGTGCGGAAGTGGGAGCCGGCGGTCTCGTCGCTCAACACTGCGGCCGCCGCGTTCAGCTTTGTGGACGTGCTGTTGGGTGGCAGGACCTCCTCCTTTGACGTTTCTGATGGCGCGAGCGTGTGGCGCAGGAAGGGCTGGGACAAGCTCGACTCGTTCAGGGAGAACCTGGAGCGGAGCAAGCCGCTGAGGGACTTGGTGAGGTCGCTGGGCCGAGGGGCGGGTTGGGGCCCGCTGAGAAGGTCGCCAGTGCAACACCTGGACCTGGACCGCGGCAGGGACGGGCTGCTGAGGTCGATCTTGGAGCAGCAGGAGACGAGGGGCCTGTGCCGATCGGACGACCTCGCGAGGATGCTCCCCAGCGAGGCCTGCCTGCTCGCAAAGGGGAGGACCACCGCGGTGGCCAAGAGGCTCTTCTTCTCCAAATTCGTCCAGCAGTCCCTGCTGTCTTACGAGAGGGACGGGTGGCACCAGCAGCCCACAAGGGTGCCAAACCCGCTCGTCAGGGAGGTCAGGCCGACGGCGGACCGCGGCCCTATCTTGCTGTGCGTGGACACCAGCGGCAGCATGCGCGGGGTCAGGGAAAAGGTGGCCAAGGCCCTCGTGCTGGAGTGCATGAGGGCGGCCAAGGAGCAGGAGAGGGGCTGCTTCGTGTACTGCTTCTCGGGGCCCAGGGACGTCAGAGAGCTCGAGCTCAGCGTGGACGCTGAGGGGTCGGTGGACAGGTGAGAGAGAGAGAGAGAAACGTTACCGTGAGAGGATGAAGAGTTTTCCTGACCCCCTCCCCTTCCCCTCCCGCAAAGGCTCCTCTCCTTCTTGGAGAAGGTCTTCAACGGCGGCAGCGACCTGAACGAGCCCATGAAAAGGTGCATGGACAAGCTGCACCAGGCGGAGTGGTCCAACTCGGACGTCCTGATCGTGTCGGACGGGGAGCTGAGGTGCCCACAGGACGACCTCATGCGCCAGCTCTCGGGGGCAAAGGACAAGTGGAACTTGAGGGTCCACGGGGTGGTTCTCCCTGCTTCAGAGACCATCAGGGCGAAGAAGAAGGGCGAGGCCGAGAGCGAGGCCGAGGGTCCTGACATCTCCGTCCTCAGGACCCTCTGCACCAACCCCACCAGGGGGGGAAAGGAGGACATTTGCGTCCACGTATTCAGGGACTGGAACGCCTTCTCGACGGATGTCTTCGCGGAGGAGGAGCTCTCGATCCAAAAGTCGGTGAGCAGGGGCAAGCTCGTGGAGGAGTGGAGGCAGAGGGAGATCGCGAGGCTCCAGGACCAGGAGAGGCTCGGCCAGAAGAACGACAGGAAGCTGAGGGCGCACCCCGGGATGAAGTACGACAAGGCCGAGAGGAAGAAGAAGCAGAAGGACAAGAAGCTCAAGGCTTTCCCGGGCATGAACCAACAGTTCTAATTGATGGTGAAACTGTAAATCCTTTGATTGTAATGCATTTCCTCTCTCTCTCTCTCTCTGTGTGTGTGTGCCACTCTCTCACCCCACTCACAATTCAATTCAATTCATCTTTTCGTTTCGCGGGCCCGTTTCGAATTCGCGGGCGTCGCGGACAGTTCCGGGGACCAGAGTAATTATAATTGCTTCCGAGCGAGCAATCAACGACGCACGAAGGGACGCACTTCAGCGGGACCTGGGCGCCGCGAGGACTCCGTAACGATCGAGTAACGAATCATGGGCACCGCCGTCGAGGAGTTCGGGGCGGCCGCGTTGTGGTGCATCCTCCAGGCTTATGCTCTGTCGGTTCCGCACGTGTTGAACATCCATGAGCTGTGGGCTGGCGTCGCTCTCGTCGTCGCGGTGGTTGGGTTTCAGGTCGTGTTGTACGCCCCCGGTGCGCCAAACGCCGCGGTGCAGCTGGGTTCCTTTTTGTCCCAAACCAAACCTATCGGAGAGAAAAAAACGAAGAAGGGCCGTGTTTTGAGGACCAGGGGAAAGAGCAAAGCAACAGAGCAGGAGGAGGCAGAGAAAGAGAGAATAGGGCTCGCGCAGGCCGCGAGGATGGTCACCTCCACGATGGCGGGAGCGGTCGTCGGCAGCGTCTTCGCCAGGGACACCATGTCTTGGGCCGGCTTTCCCGTCGAGGGGATGAAGCCACCGATCACCCACTTCCCGGAGCTCGGTGACAACTTCGTGCTCGGCGTCGAGACCGTCACGTCCCTGGTCATCTGCGCGCTCTCCGTCCTCGTCTTCCCAAAGAGGCCCACCGTTGGCCTGGCCGGGCTCTTCCTGGTCCCCGTTCCTGCGGGTAAGCGCGCGAGGCCATCCCCCCCTCCCCCCGCCACGTCCTCGAGCGCCGGAGCTGACTCTGCCTGCCCCACTCTACCATTCGTTCTTCAACCTCCCTCACTAAACAAAAAAAGCGCTCGTCGGCGTCCCAGGGATCGACCCGGCTTGGTCGTTCGGAAGGGCCTTCGCGGCCAAGAACTTCGTGAATAACTCGCTCTACCTGTGCGGCCCCTTCGCCGGGGCGGTGCTCTTCGGCCTTGCAGCCCACCTGGGAGCCAGGCTGAAAAGCACGCCGAAGAAGAAGACCAGCTGACGAACAAGCAACAACGTGGAAATTGGTGTGCGTGGGTCGCTTTGTCGCAAAGCAAACGGAATCATATACTTCTACAGCGTCTCTCCATTTATGCTCCCTACTCCCTCTCTCTCTCTGTAGTAAGCGCGCTAAATCCCGATCAGGGCGACCTGTGGGCGCTCGAGGCGGCGGCCTTGAGCTGCTCGATGCTCAGGTCTCCGTTCCTCGTCCCTCCCAGGTTCTTCCCGCTCTGGATCTTCTCCATGACCTCGTAGATCATCTGCCTCTCAAAGGTGGCCCGCATGTTCGCATTCTTTCGCTTCTCCTGGAGCTGCTCCTTGGCCATCTTCAAGCTCTGCGCCCTCTCCGTGTCCGACTTTATCTTCTCGAGCATCTGCTTGCGCTTGTAGGCCTGCGCCCTCTTCATGCTCTGCACGCGGGACTTCTTCTCCGCAGCCAGCAGGGACTTCTGCATGGACCGCTGCAACGAACTCTCCAACTGCTTCTCCTTGACGAGCGTCAGCCTCTCCTCGGCCTCCCTCTGCTTCCTCAGGATGTTCTTCACCCGGTCCTCTTCCCTCTTCTGGGCCTCCTCGAACTTCTCCTCCCTCAACCGCTGCTTGGCCATCTCGCCCTTGACCCTCCTCTCCTCGGCCTCCTTAACCTTGATCTCCCTCTCCAGCTTTCTGCTGGCGTTCAGCTGCTGCTTCTCCTCATACTCCCTCCTCTTCTGCACCAGCATTTTCTTGTTTGCGTCCAGCGCCCTCTGCAGCCTCTCCTCGGCCTTTTTTCTCTTGGCCTCGTTCTGGAGCTGCCTCTCCTTCTTGACCTTCTCCTGGTGCGCCAGCCTCTCGGCGTCGCGCTGCGCCACCTCCTTCTGCTTCCTCGCGATCAGATCCTGCTGCTCCTTCAAGATGCTCTCCGTCTGTTTGCGATGGTACTCCGCCTTGGCGATCCTCTCCTGCTCGCGCAGGTGGGCCTCGTACTGCCTCCTCTTCTCGTTCTCCCGCTCCTTCTGGTTCGCGGCCATCTCCTCCCGGTACTTTTGCTGCGCCAGGGCCTTGGCCTCCGCCTCCAGCCGCTGCTCTTCCTTGGCCCTCTGCAGCTCCCTCTCCCTCATGCCAATTTGCCACTCAGTCTCCCTCTTCTCCCTCATGGCCTTCTGGGCCTGCATCCGCCTCTCCTGCTCCTTCATCTTCTTGGCGGCCTGCTCCTTCAGCTCCTGTCTCCTCTTCTCGTAGTTCAGGAGCTGCTCGAGCTCCTTCTGCTGTCTGCGCTGGACGACCTCCAGCCGTTTCTTCTCCAACTCGATCATGTCAGAGCTCTCCAAGGAGTTCAAAACCCGGTTCACGGAAGAAGAGGACTTGCTTGACGATACAAACGTCTTGCTCGAGGTGCTGACCCGGCCGCGCTCCGCCTGGAGCCTGGAGGGAGGACGGGGCAAAGATGGTTGGGTGGTGGTGAGAACGGGACGGTCTCGTGTCAGCCAATGCGCGGGCAAGGGGCAAGGGGGAGGGCATCCTCCTCCTCTTTTGGTTGTTGTTGTTGTTGGAGGAGTTAGTGGGAGGGACGTGACTTACTTCTTCAGCCTGTCGACCCTCAGGCTCTCGAACTTGTCGAACTTCATCCTCTGCAGGTTTTCGCTCAGCTCGGGGCTCGCAAAGTACTCCAGCGGTCTGTAGATGAGCTCCTTGGGGTCAATGCCGAGGGTGAGGCAGGCCTCCAGGGACCTGGGGCTATTGGGCCTCTGCTTCGGGTTGGCGGCTGCGGTCGGGAGAATGAATGGCGTCGCGAGTCAGCTAGAGCCTAGAAAAGGGGAACGAAACGACGGAACGTGCGACCGGGGTGCCGGAATTCGGCACAGCATTTTCGCATTTGGTTTACCTGGCTTTCCCTCGGTCGGGATGGACTCCAGCATGTCGTCAATGGTGACCTTCTTGTTCGCGTTTTTGGTCGGCGTCGGGAACTTCTCGAGCCACTCATCTGGCGGCAAGTTCAGCGTCTCGTCCCCTAGGAGTGACGCCATGTTTTCACAGTAGAGAGTTGGGAAACGATGCGAAACGCGAAGTATGCGAGGCTCGTCTCCCAAATGCGAGGCCTCCCCGTCTCTTGTGCAACGTTGTAAGCTCCAGTCGTTCGCTCGGGGGCACTGCCTGGGCTCGGTGTCGAAACTCCAACCGGCGCTAAGCCACCTTTGGCCTGACGGCTTGGTGGTGTCTGGCTATGTCAGTGAGGCTAAGTGTGTGCTCACTGGCTTAAGTGTAAGCTTTCCCTGAGTAAGGGGACTTTGGAGTCAATTTTTCCCCTGCGCAATCAACAGGGTGATGTGATTGAGTGCTTTTCCAGGACTTCAGGACTGGAGATCGATCCCCTGAATTCGTACGCACTTGGTCAAACACCCTGAATTCGTAAAATAACTTTCCCGCACGGAAATCTTTCATTTTGTACAAATTTGTTTTGTTCCGCATCTCTTCTCGACCGTAACGGGGGGGATCGTCGATGCGCTCGGACAAGGGAAGGGCGGTGAGGTAGAAGCAAAACGGTGTAACCGGGGAGGCCATGGCGGCGGCGCTGGGATGCCTGAACTCCTTGGTGGAGGACCTACCGCCCTCGCTGTACGCTTTCGGGGTGGGCAGCGTGCTCCTTGTGGTTTTGAACCAGGTCCCTCAGTACCGCAAGATTCTACACTCTCGATCCGCGGAGGGCTTGTCCTCCATCACCTTGGGCATCGGCAACGTCTCGAGCGCTTTCAACGTCGTCAACCTCACGATCCTACACGCGAACCAGGTCCCGTTGTGCTTCACGGGCGACGCGGGGGCCTTCTTTCGGTGCCAGGCCTCCTTCCTGGTGTTGTACTCCGCCATTGCCGGTTTTGCTGCGTGCGCACCCTTCTACTTTTTGAAGGTTGCCTTCTCCTCGGGCGTCCGTAAGAGGCGGAGACTCGCGTTCGGGCTCTGGGCCCAAGTCGGGGTCATCTCTTTGGCCTCCGTCCCGGCCCTCGTCGCGGTCTCCCCTTGGGGAACCTGCCAGCGCTTTAGAGACTATGCCAACGTCGTTGGGTTCCTCAACACCGTGCTGTTGTGCTGCCAGTACGTCCCACAGATCTACGTGTGCTACGCGAGGAAGGGCTCCGGGGCCGTCTCTTACATGACGCTGGGGTTCGATGCCCTCGGCGGGTACGCCATGGTGCTCTACAAGGTCTTTGCTACGCACGAGAGGCTCTCGTCGTGGCTGCCTTACCTGATCTTCCACTCCTCGGAGCTCGGGGTAATTGCGGTGGCGTTCTGGTTTGACTTTACCAGGAAGGGCAAAGGCGCCAGGGGGCGGGACAAGACGCTGCTGCCATACGAGCCGGGGACGGTGGAGGCCCACAGCCCGGGGGACCACGAGGCGGGGGACTGGGATGAAGCAATGTAAGGGTACAACAAATTAATATCAAGAAGATTCTCTTTGCTCACATGTCGTCGGGCAAACTGAATGGCAACCGGCGCCCCCGCAGGCTCCTCACCGTAAAGTATGCGCCAAAGCCGACCCCAACGAGGCCCAGGCAGGACGACATGCCGAGCCAGACCGAGGCATCCGCAAAGCTCAGCCGCGCGGCGGACTGGACAACGGCCATGGCCGCGGCCTCCAGCCCGAGGCCTGCCCCTGAGGCCGCCCACAGCACCGCTGAGAGCACGAAAGTCGGGTCCACCCCCCCTCCTCCTCCCTCTCCTCCTCCCCCTCCTCCTTTGCTGCCGTCGCTCACCTCCGACGCCACCGAGGCGTTCCTGACTGCCGCGGTCACCTGAAACGCACACTGGAAGACCACGAACGAGGAGTACATGCCCAGGGCTCCCGACCTCGAGCTGGCCATCCCGAAGAGCGCGGCAGCCATTGCCAAGGGAGCCATGGTCTGGATGGTGTGGGCGCTGCCCCCGGCCAGGTCGCAGGGCGCGGCGGCGAGGGTGATGGCAGCGGACGCCAGGTAGGCCGCCGACCACGTGTACCCGTTCAGGTTGGGCAAGTTGAGATCCCTGAGCTTTACCTCCGCGAGAATCTGCCAGTTGGTGAGCACGAGGTCGTGCCCGGCATAGCAAAAGACCCAGACCAGGGTCCACCAGAAGACCTCTCCGTGCCAGAGGGACCTCCACGCCGCGGAGAACGGTCGCCTCCCCCGCGTCCCCCGCTTCTGACCTTCTGGGTGCTCCCTCGCTCCCTGGAGGCAAAGCGCGACGAGGACGGCCAGAGCCTCAAAGGCGAGGGTCACCGCGAAGAGGGGCCTCTCGCCCCACCGCTGCCTGAGGAACTGCCCCAGCACGGACGACACGCAGCACGAAGCGAGCTCCGCACCCTTGGTGAGGTGCGAGACGAGGCGAAAGGTCCCGGGTTCGACGCGCGAGAACTGCAGGGCGTCGAAAGCCACGTGGCCCGCGAATGCAAAGGATGCGAGGGCCTGGCTGAGCTGAAGCCACGCGAGGCTAGGGCCTGCGATGGTGAGCGCCGTCGTTGCGAGGCCGCACAGCGCGGACCACGCCACCACCGCCTTGCACCCCCAGAACCTGCACAGGAACAAGCACATGAGAAGCGCCGGCATACGGGTGTAGGTGAACACGGAGAAGACCTGCCTCGAGATTTCGGTCTCGGACTGGGCTCCGTCCACTCCGCGGGACAGGATGAAGTCCACCAAAAAGGCCTCGCTGGGCTTGAAGGAGAAGAGCGCGGCGTACAACATGTACAGCGCTACGGTTCCGCACCACTTCTTGGACCTCTTCCTCTCCTTCGCCGGGTCGTCGTCGTGCGCCTTCTCGACGGGATGGAGGAGTTGGTCTCCGAGCGTCCCTAAGTCCGCCATGATGATCTAGTAGCTCGTTCACCGAACCTCCTTGTTTTTGT
>Ga0160423_10005338_pt1 | contig 10482 bp, 4 predicted proteins | sample CRUFie14St8metaG_FD_108191 | JGI IMG/M metagenome (GOLD analysis project Ga0160423, IMG submission 108191) | Marine microbial communities from the Costa Rica Dome - CRUD Field 142mm St8 metaG | ecosystem: Environmental > Aquatic > Marine > Oceanic > Photic zone | place: Costa Rica: the Eastern... | reverse complement strand
ATTTGCGGCCAGCTCCAGAAAAATTATTGCTTCCTGAAGATAATCTAATCATTTTCACCAGCCCAGATAGGGTTGCTGAACTTGAACGAAAATTCAAGGTGTAACTATGCGATTTGACGTTCTTAGCCTAATCCTTGGTTGGACTTTAATTGCGATAAGCATTCCGTTATTTTTATGCAGTCTGATTACCATTTGGTTAGATGATTTCGAAATGGCTATGAGAGCGTTTTTAATACCTATAATTTTGTCTCCAACTATTGGTTGGTTGATGTTAAAATTTGGTACAAGAAGCGATACTCCGGAAAGACTCAGGGACAGAGAAGCTTTTGCTGCGGTGGCTCTGATCTATCCAATCGTTGTGTTTATTGGATTATTCCCTTATTGGCTTGGAGGCGTATTCGTTGGACCTTTTACCGTCGATGCTAGTTTACTAGACATTGCTAGGGGTGCCGTTAACTCATGGTTCGAATCGATGTCTGGGTTTACAACTACAGGAGCCACAGTAATCTCGCACAACATGAGTCCTAATTGTATACCTGATACAACTGTGGATTGTATAAATTCTCAACCTCGTGGTATTTTGCTGTGGCGCTCAATAACACAGTGGCTGGGTGGCATGGGTATTATCATGCTTGGAATGATGTTGTTATCAAGAGTAATGGGTGGTGGAATGGCGCTTGCAAGGGCCGAGTTGACTGGACCTTCATTATCTCGGCTACGACCTAAATTGAAGGAAACCGCATTTGCTCTTTGGGTTATCTACATCTGTCTGACAGTTGTTGAGATGATTTTGTTACATTTTGTTGGGGAAATGACTCTTTTTGACTCAATTAATCACGGTTTTACGACAATGGCAACTGGTGGTTTCTCAACTAGGGATGCAAGTATAGGTTATTATGACTCATTGAAGGTAGAAATTATAATCATTATTTTTATGTTCATCGGTGGCATTAATTTTACCCTGATTTGGTTCTTGATAGCAAGAGAGTTCATCAAAGCATTTGCCGATGAGGAATTCAAGACCTATCTTGTTTACATTTTTACTGCGGTTCTATTTATGATGATTGCTTTGGTTTCAACCAACATTTCACTCGGCGATTCATTACGGCACAGTCTATTCCAATCAATATCAATTGGAACATCGACTGGTTATACTACACAAGATTACATGACATGGCCTGTTTTGACACAATTCGTATTGATGATTTTAATGATTGTCGGTGCGTGTGCTGGCTCAACTAGTGGCGGATTAAAATTGATGAGAATTATATTGGCGTTCAAAGTAGCCATGAGAGAATTAGTTAGAATTGCTCAACCACGTAAGATAAAACAGATTCGTATGAATGGCGAGGTAGTTGAAGCGCAACAAATCGACAAGATTGTTGGAATGTTGTTCGTCTGGATTGGCTTATTTGGTATTTCAAGCATATTGCTTGCCGTTTTGATGCTGGATGAATCCTTTGAGAGTATTATTGGAATTACTGCATCTTCACTAGGTAACACTGGTCCGGCTCTGGGTGCTTATGGCCCAAGTAGCACATGGTCACCGTTAAACTCCGGAGTGCTAGTTTTTGCTTCATTTTTGATGTGGTTTGGCAGATTAGAATTACTGACTGTTGTCATCTTGCTGCACCCAAGAACTTGGCAAGATGAAAATAAGGAACACAGCGACCGAAGAGCCCTTGCTTTGTTCAAAAAACTAATTCCCGGAAAAAGATCTAACTCAAAATAATGTTTTTTGGCCCTTACTAGGCTTAATCTCGTCTTGATCGATTTCGCTATCCAAAATTTCCTTGGGTGCTGGAAATTCCATAGAATGTTTTCGCTTTGCCTCGATTAAATTATACCTTGCAATCAACTCTTTTGTTAATTTTCTGGTTTTAGGCAAGCCGCACAAAGCAGCATGTTCATCGCCTGTTAGGCCCAAATCAATCGATATAGTGAAGTCATCAACATTACCTACCTCAGATACATCAGAATGTAAAGAAATCAACAGTGGCAGTAGTTCTTCCCGCACTGATGATTTACTCGCCCCGGTGATTTCAGTCAACCGGTTAATGATGGTTGTCCGGCCTTGAGAGGCACCGCGACGAAGGAAATTAGGATAACTGGGAAACAATTTGTCAGGTAAATCTTGTTGATTGACAACCGAAGCTGCCAATCCTGATATCTGCGAACTCCAATACCATGAACGATGAGCGGTATTTTCATACATGGCCATCAACATTTTAGAAGATTGACAGAGGGCTTTGTTTCCCCGGTCAATTATTGATTTATCGGAAAAAATTGATGGGTTATTCCAATGTATCCAGTTCAACAATTCCGACGGCGACTTATCGATTGAAATTCCTAATTTTATTGCATCCTCCGATTTCTTTGATTTGTATAGCTTTGCTAAACCTGGAAACACCTCAACCGATACATCACGCTCACCAGAATTTACATACTCGATAACTGTGTCTTTATCTATAGAATTGCCAGATGAGGCGCAAATCACCTGCAAGTCCCTAACAAGGGCTCGTAGATCGCCAGGATTATTACCGACAAGTGCTTCTATAGCTGCCGCATCATAGCCCACATTTTCTGATTTCAAAACCCTCCTAGCGATATTTCTTAAGGCGTCTTTACTCGCCCTATCGAAATTGATCGTGGTCACTAGCCTCTGGAATCTATCTCTGGTTGACCGCCAATTAGATGACTTGCCCCAGAGACCCATGATTTCGTTGCAAGCGAGAATGACAGGCTGTTTAGTCTCTGCCAGTAACTTCAATATTTCTGCCTTGCCACCGGTATCGCCTTTAAGTTGCACTTTCTCATCAGAGTCTAGGTTTACTTTGATTGCATCGTTGATTCTAGACTCGCTAACTGAGCGCAAACCACCTGATAAATGATCGACTTCATCGATTAAAATCAAGGTCTTTTTACTATCGTCTTCTGGACTGAAGAATAATGACCTATGTGTTGCTCCTTTAGTTGCTGCTTTTCTAATCGATGCTGCATTTCTAGCATCAGATGCATTTAGTTCGATTACATTCCATCCCATGTCGTGAGCAATTGCTCTGGCAACGGTTGTTTTGCCGACGCCCGGTGGCCCAACTAACAAGATCGCCTTGTTCTTCGGAGTGCCATTCTTCCAATCATCGAGCCACTTTCGTATTTTCTGGCGCTGGGATTCGTTACCCTCAAGATGGCTTTCGGATGTTGGACGATGTCGCTCAGTCCAATCCGAAACTTCAGGCATAGGAATACGTTGGGTTGAAGGTTATTCAAGTTTGACAAAATAATCACGGTATCATTGATATATTTACAATTCAGACAATTTTACGCGTATCTGTTCACCTGTATCTCGGGTTCTTATGGTAACTGTTTGGTCTTCCAAACTCTGATAGTCCACAGTAACACAAACAGGAATCCCAATTTCGTCTGCTCTCGCATAACGTCGGCCAATTGAACCGCTTGAGTCTAGACTAGAAACAACACCAAATTTAGAATTTAACATACGATTTACCTCACGCGCCATCTCGCCCATACCATCCTTTTCAAACAAGGGTAAAACTGCGTAATCAACTGGTACAACATCGGAGTTCAATTTCATTAAAGTGTAATTTTCTCCCTGCTTTTCAATTTCCTCGTAGGCGTGGTCAAGGATGTGCCAAATTATTCGATCGATACCAAATGCTGGTTCAATCACGTGAGGTATATACCATTCTCCTGTCAGTCTATCAGTTCTCTGCAACCTTTTGACATGATTTTCCTTTACTGTAACAACCTCACCATCGATGGTTAATTCTAATGGAAAGGAAGTCTCTGAGGGCAATTGTTCGACAGCCAACTTTACCTTACCTGCAAGGGACCTAAATGTCGGGCCAGCAACTGATCCATCGATTGTCCAACCATCGATGACCACTTCCTTGGGTGTTGAGAATTCTCTTCGTGCACGAAGTGATTTGCCCGTGTATTTTTCATGTGCCTGTAAATCATAGCAACCGCGATGAGCAATACCAACACACTCTACCCATCCATATGATCCGTAAATTTCAGCATCCCAACAATCAGTTGCATAGTGAGCCATTTCAGTTGACTCATGCTGCCTGAATCGAATTCTTGATGGATCAATTCCAACATTAGTGAGAAACTCATGAGTCTTAGCGATGAAAAAGCCCACGGTTGGATGTCTCACCATTCCCGTCTCAACAGCTTTTGATATCGATGTTGATACTTCACCCTCATGTTCACCAACCATGGTAAAATTCACGTTGAGCCAGTCAGAAAAATCATGCTGAATAGGCACCTCTGGATCAATGAAATATTCCAATTCTGCCATATTGAATTCTCTTAACCTTATCATTCCTTGGCGAGGAGAAATCTCATTGCGGTACCCTTTACCAATCTGAATGGCCCCAAATGGGAGCCTCTCCCTAAAATGTCGATACAGCATAGGAAATGATGTAAACATACCTTGAGCAGTTTCGGGCCTCAAAAAGCCATCTCGACCAAAAGAACCGGCGCCAATCTTTGTGCTAAACATGAGATTTTGTGCAGCTATTTTAGACCATGATTTTCCATTACATGATGGGCATACAGGAGACACACTGTCGAGTAAATCCTGCAATTCTAGAAGCGTGAGAGAATCAGGATTTGGATGATACTCCTCCAACAAAGTGTCAGCCCTACTAACCTCTTGGCAAGAAAGACAATTTGTCATGAAGTCTGAAAATTCTCCTACATGGCCACTTGCCTCAAGGACTTCATATGGAGTAATGGTTGGACAAGATATTTCCGCAACATTTCCCATTGAAATCCAGTGATCTAGCCACATCTGGTTAACTCTATTACGGAGCCTACCGCCATTTGGACCAAAATCATACAATCCTTTTGCTCCACCATGAATTTCGTAGGCTGGGAGGATAAAGCCCCGTCTTTTTAGCATACTAGACAGACGTTCAAGCCTCGCTTCAGAATACTCGCGCATAGCCCTTACCATGAGAGTCGTGTAGTATCTTACCTTTGAAATTGACCATTGATAACAACAGATTACGGGCAATACGCATGGTTAAGAAGAGCCTCCGGCAGGCTTAACCATGGGACATGAATTCGATTATGACGTAATCGTAATCGGCGGAGGCCCAGCAGGTAGCACTGTCGCCAGATATGCAGCAGAGGGCGGAATCCGAGTCCTTGTCATGGATGCGAGAAAATCAATCGGAACGCCGTTGCAGTGTGGAGAACTGGTACCAACAAATGATGAGATGCGTAGGCTTTGTCCTGATGTTCCCGACATGGACGATTTATTTCAAACACCAGATGAAGCAATCTCTCGTAAGTGTGACACTATGAACATAATCACGCCATCCGGAAAATCGCTATCCTACAGATTTGAAGGGTTGATTCTTAATCGAGTTACTCATGACGAAGCTCTTGTATCATTGGCTAAGGAAGCCGGTGCCGAGTATCTCGTCAATTCATTTGTCAAAGAGGTAAATGAAAATACAGTTACAACTCGTGATGGAGAAACCTACACTGCGAAGGTAATAGTCGGTGCAGGAGGTCATAAAGACCCCGTTCGTCGAAAATATTGGCGGGAAAAAACCGTCAATATACCAGTTAAATTTGAATTAAAAGACGGTGATTATGGGGAGGCTGTCGAATTACATTTTGGCTCCATGGCCCCTGGAGGTTATGCCTGGATGTTCCCAAAATCAGTGGGAGCTAACATAGGTCTGGGTATACAAAAAAACTTTGCCAAAGGAAAATCGCTGAAAGAATATTCTACTGAGTTTATCGATAAATATGAAGGCGAGAGCACGTTTAAGGGAGGGGGTTCGCTACCAATGTCAGGAACCATCAAGCGATTTGTCAAAGAAAATTATGTTTTAGTCGGCGATTCTGCTGGAATGGTGTTACCTTCAAATGGTGCAGGAATTACAATTGCAATGGTTGGCGGAAGAATAGCAGGCCAGGCAATTGCCAAACATATTCTGGAGGGAGAGCCATTGACAAACTATGAAAAAATTTGGCACCAGCAAATGGGTAAAGTGATGCGAAACTCGAAACGGTCGTTCAAAATTGGCAGCCTGATGTTTAAGATGCCTGATAAATTACTAGACCTATTCTTCAATCGATTCACTCGGGGAATTGTCTGGAGAGCGGTAACTTGCCGGAGAATGTTTTGGATATTTTGACCCAAAACTATCCAAACGCTAATTGTATCACAGTTCCCGAATATTAAAGGCGAAGTTTTGAAGTAGTTGTTGCGTTCACTGGGTAACACTGGGATTGTGAAACAAAATGGTAAAGATTGAGTATCTTGATAATCCATCAGATACTGATGAATTACTATCTATGCTCTGTCCACCGGTCAGAAATTGGTTCAAAGATAAATTTCCAGATTTCACAAGGCCGCAAAAATTGGCAATACCTGCGATCATGGCAAAGAACCATCTGTTGTTGTGTTCACCTACTGGTTCCGGGAAAACCCTAACCGCGTTTCTCACCGTCATAGATGAACTTGTACGGAAGGCTTTAGATGGGAAACTACAGAAGAAAGTACACTGTGTATACATTTCACCAATCAAAGCACTAGCAAATGACATACAGAGAAATCTCATTGGGCCATTGACAGAGATTTCGGAAAATTATCTACCAGATCGTGCTCAAGATATCAAGGTAGGACTTCGAACCGGTGATACTCCACAGTCTGAACGTCAAAAAATGTTGAAACACCCTCCTCATATCCTAATTACCACGCCAGAAAGTCTTGCCATTGCTATTACTTCTCCAAGATTTCAACCAATCGTCAGCGAATTGGAGTACATGATTGTTGACGAACTCCATTCACTTGTACCAACAAAAAGAGGTGTCCATCTGGGACTAACACTATCTTACCTCGACACACTACTACAAACTCCAGTACAACGAATCGGTATATCTGCAACTATGGAACCATTAGAAAAAGTAGCACAATATTTAGTTTCTAGCGATGACAGAGAAAGCAGGGGTCAAGAAAGTCATGTCTGCATTGCCAAGGTTTCCGGATCTAGGGAACTAGACATGGATATTATAATTCCTGATAATAGATTTAGTGATCTATCAGTCATGAAAGTGTTGGAAAAGAATATTGAAGTGATTGCTGACTTAATTGCCGCCCATACTACAACATTGGTATTTGCCAACACCAGAAAGATGACTGAAACACTAGTCCAAAGACTCCGCCCGCACTTAGGAGATTTAATTGCTGGACATCATGGGTCGATGGACAAGAAAATTAGACTTGACGTTGAAAAACGTTTGAAACATGGACATTTGCGGGCAGTTGTCACATCCTCGTCACTAGAGATGGGTATCGACATTGGTTCAGTAGACTTAGTGATTCAGGTTGGAAGCCCCGGAGATATCGCCACGGCACTTCAACGAATTGGGAGAGCCGGTCACCACGTGGGGGGCATTCCGCGTGCTAGATTTTTACCAACTAGTGTTGACGACTTGATTGAACTAGCAGCACTACAATCTGCGATACAAAAAGGTGAGATGGACATCCTACACTTCCCGGAAGATTGTTTAGATGTCGTCGCCCAATTTATGATTGGGTTAGTGATAATTAATCAAATTGATATCGATGAGGCGTATGAGGTAATAGTTAACGCTTGGTCGTATCGCAACTTTGAGTATGACGATTTCATTGAGGTCTTAGACATGCTCGAAGAAGAGCGAAGAGTTTGGGTTGATTGGGAAGAAAACATATACGGAAAACGTGGATATTCAAGGATGATTTATTACACAAATATCGGTACAATAGCGCCTGATAATTCTTATTTAGTGTTTAATGCCGAAGGTTCCGTACTTGGGCAATTAAGTGGTTCCTTTGTTTCTAATTTGCGTAGTGGCGATGTAATTCTACTTGGAGGCTCAACTTATCGAGTCACAAATATCCAAGGTACTAGGGTAAACGTGACGGCCGTTACTGGTTATCGCCCCACCGTCCCATCTTGGTCCGGAGAAGCTCGGTCACGCTCGAGAGAATTGTCAAGTGCTCTACTGGAATTGATTGGCCACTGTATAGTCGCACTACGTAAAGAATTAGACCCTCGTATGATTTTGTCAGACGCATACGGATTATCGGCTATAGTTGCTAACTCCATTGCTCGACATCTAGAAGAGCATTCGATTGACTCGTTTCAAGTCCCTGATCCAAACAGAATTCTTGTCGAGCAAATCATTACTGGTGGTCACCCAACATATATGATCACGACATGTCGAGGAAGAGGTTTCAATACTGCGCTTGGATATTTCTTGGCCGGACTGGCTGAAACAAATGGGATAAGCGTAATTGAGATGTCATTTGATGAAAATGGTTTGTTACTCAGAACATCACAAGAAATAGAACCAAGAGATATGTATGATTCTTTCAAGAGCCAAAACCACATAGAAGTAATTGAGAGATATATTATCAACACCCAAATTTTCGCTAAGCGTTTCAAGGAAGTTGCTGGAAGATCGCTGATTATACCCAAGCGAATAGGCGCTGATGAGATAAGTCCTCAAGTGTTCCAGCAGAGAGCCGATGCACTCCTCAACAAACATCGAACAATCGAAGATAGTTTGCTTATGAGAGAAGCAAAAAATGAGATTATGTTTACCGATATTGACCTAAATAGCCTCAATGATTTCCTAGAATTGTGTATCCAAGGTCAGGCAAGAATTGTCCATCAGAAAATGACCATCCCTTCGAGGCTTGGCATGTCATTATTCATGTCGGCATTTGAAGATTTAATGTCAATGAAGACACGCGCATTTTTGGTCAAAGATATCGACCCAACTATATTACAAAGGCTGCTAGGAACTCGCAGTCTCGCCACGGAACTATCTGAGCAGGAACTGAATGATTATTATCTCAACAAGGCACCGATTCCTAGTGATTCAGCCGGATTGCTGAGGCTAATGTCGCACGGAGGGGGCTTAGAGAAGTCATTCAACAACCCACTATACAAAGAAAAGTTACAAAATATTGACAGTGACATTTTACAAAAATGGGTGCAAGAGTTATGCCAAAATGGCGAGATAGTCAAAATTAGAAACACTGGCTCGAAAGAATTAGATGAAAAATGGTTCACTCCTTACATGGCAGAAATTCATGGTACTCTTGGATGTTTAGCCACAAATGGCGGAAAAGAAGTCAAAGATTTGCGAGAACTCCTTATTGAAGGCATGGAATATGAAATAGCCACTGAATATGATGGACTCAAACCCACCAAATGGAAAACCATGAAAATAAGTGACCCACATGTTGCTATGCGCGTCAAAATTATCGAAATGCTAGGAAGTGAAGGTCCCAAAATGTCTGATGATATTGAAAATCGTTTACCATTTTCCAAGGAACTCGTTGACCGAATTCTGCATGAGCTAGAATCACGAAATGTAATCTCTGTTGGATTTTTCAAACAAACTGAAGAAGCAGAATACATATTGAAAGTAGATGAACATAGGCTAACTGGTGGTAAAGAAGAGGTTGTTGAATATCGTTGGGTTCAAAACATGGTGTTTGACAAATCGTTCTCTAGGTATGATGACGGCTTTTCTGCATTCGATTCTCACGTGATATTTCAAAAACAACAAGAGTTACTCTATCGTGTCGACCAATTTAGGTTTAAAGACTGGAAAGACTTGCAAATGGACTCTGATGTAATAATGGGCCGTTTGCTGCACAACAGGATTGGCTATACTACCAAGAAAAACATCCCAATGTTGCTTGGTTTGAAGCCTGAGCCATGGATTGGGCCATTGGAAGAACAATTGCTCGAAAAGATACCTGCGGGAATGAATGTAACCAGACAAGAAATTATGCAAGACTTCCCTAAAGGCGAGGAATTTAAATCACTACAAAGAGATCTTAAACGAGCCTTAGATAATCTTGAACGACAAATGTTGGTGGTGAAACAATTCGAAGATGTTGCGGGTAGAAGGAGGAAATTATCGCTTTTCCACAGAGTTCACGGTGTATATGAACCAACAAGTTTTGAAGATTCACTCGTTGATGTAGTCAAACGTCTGGGGCCGATTAAATCACATACACTGAGATTCTTCGTAACGAAATCATATGAGGATTTGACGATTGCATTAATGAATTTAGAAAAATCGGGACGAATCGCTAAGGTTGTCTCTTTGGTGCCTGAACCTGAAGCATTTTACTGTATGCCAGAAGAAGTTGAAAAACTGAAAAGACCTAGTAGAGAAGATAGCAAATTAAGAATATTAACCCAATCTGATCCATATGTATCTAGATTTATCTGGGAGGTTAGAAGTATTCTAGATAGAGGATGGTATCTTCCAGTCTTCAAAGGGGTTGACCCTATTGGCAAGGTGCTGATGTTCAAAGTAAATGACTACCTTGAAGTTAAAGACCTACACATACCAAATGCCTACATTGAAGAATTCTGCGAGGCTTTTTCGATTTTACTAGATAATCACTCAGACCAACTAGTTGAT
>Ga0160423_10005337_pt1 | contig 10483 bp, 7 predicted proteins | sample CRUFie14St8metaG_FD_108191 | JGI IMG/M metagenome (GOLD analysis project Ga0160423, IMG submission 108191) | Marine microbial communities from the Costa Rica Dome - CRUD Field 142mm St8 metaG | ecosystem: Environmental > Aquatic > Marine > Oceanic > Photic zone | place: Costa Rica: the Eastern... | reverse complement strand
GCCCTCGACGCGGAGGGAGGAAGTGCCAAGGTCGGGCCTGGGGCTGACCCTTCCGCGCCGGAGGAGGCGTCCCAGGAGGCCCAGGGCGCGGCACCTGCGCAGGCGTCCGACCCTGCCGTCGGCTCTGAGGAGACGTCGACCTTGGCGGAGGAAGCCCCGGTCGAGGAGGACCCCCTGGTGCACGGGAACGACGAGGTCAAGCAGGCGCTGCTGCAGGCTGAAGGGGTGATTTCCGGGGCCGTGAAGGACGCAATCGCTGTCCCCGAGGCCGACTCCAATGCCGCCCTCGAGGCGGACGAGCCGGCGGAGAGGGCCGAGGCGGAGTCCTCCGGTCCCGCGGACCAGGACCAGGCCCCCGACGCCCCGGAGGACAAGGCCGCGGACCCCCCGATCGTCTCGCAGCAGCACGACGCCCCCCACCTCAGCCTCAGGTCCCCCGTCATGATCCTCCCGCAGACGGAGTCCATGACCCACAGCCCCATGCACGGCAAGGAAAGGCGGGCGGTGGACTCCCTCTTCCTGGGCCCGTCCACGAGCGAGGCCCCCGAGGGCCAGAAGCCCCTCAAGGGGAAGAAGCTCAGCCTGGACGAGGCCGCGGCGATGCGTGGCGACGCGACGGAGGACCTGGCCGCGAAGGGGGCGCGGGAGGATAAGCCCTCCGGAGCGGAGGGGGGAGCCGGGAGCAAGAGGGAGGACGGCGCGGCGCGAGGCATGGAGTCGATTGAGAGGGGCGTCCAGAAGCTCACCGTGGGGTCGCCTCCCGCGGCCCCGGAGCCCCAGGGCGCGGCGGGGGCAGCCTCCGCGGTGGAAGGGTCCCGGGAGGCCGGCCAGCAGCCCCAGACCTCGGCGGACGAGCCGCCCAAGAACTCTGCCAAGTTGGACCCATCGCCGGCCTCGCAGCAGCCCGACGCGGCGTTGACCCAGAAGGAGAAGAAGGAGAAGAGGAAGCAACAGGTTCAGTTTGTGAAGAAGGACAAGCCGAAGCTGACCAAGGCGGAGAGGAGGGCTCTGCAAGAGAAGCAGAGGGCCGCCAAGGCCGCCCTCAAGGCGGAGCAGGGCAAGGACGGTGGCGGTGGCGGCGGCAGCGGCAAGAAGGCCGACAAGCCCGCTGCCTCGCTCAGCCGGCCCAGGAGCGGCCCCCAGAGCGAGTTTGACAACGAGAAGAGGGTGCAGAGGCAGAAGAGGAAGTCCCTCGTGCCGCGCGAGACGCAGGAGAAGAGCGTTGAGCTCTTCTCGCACCTCCCTCAATTTGACAACTCCACCCTCCACGAGTCCTTCCAGTCCTTGCTGTCGAGCGGGCTGCATCCGGAGGTCGTCAAGCTGGGCAGGGCGTATGCGGACCTGAGCATCTCGGGAGGGAACGCCAGGTGCCTGGCCATGCTGGCCATCTTCAAGCTGGTGATCCAGGACTACAACACCCCCGCCGGCAAGTCGCTGACGAGGGACCTGACAAACCACATCAACGTGATCATCCAGTTCCTGATCGACTGCAGGCCCCTCGCGGTGAGCATGGGCAACGCCATCAGACACTTCAAGACAAGGATCGGGTCGATCCATCCCGGAACCCCTGACTTGGAGGCCAAGAAGATTCTGGTGGAGACCATCGACCAGTACATCCAGGACAAGATCCTGGACGCGAGCGACCTCATCGCTGACGTGGCGTCACACAAGATTCAGGAGGGTGACGTAATCCTGACCTTTGCCTTCTCGTCGAGCGTGCTGAAGACCATCCAGCGCGCGCACCAGAGGGGGTGCCGGTTCAGGGTCATCGTGGTGGACTCGAGGCCCCACTTTGAGGGGAAGAAGCTCGTGAGCAGGCTGGCGGACGCGGGGGTGAGCTGCACCTACGCTTACATCACCTCCCTGTCCTACATCATGCCCCAGGTCACATCCGTCTTCCTCGGTGCGGCGAGCGCGCTGGCCAACGGCACGGTCGTCTCCAGGGTCGGCAGCGCCTCGGTCGCGGTCACCGCCTCGGCCTTCAACATTCCCGTCGTCGTGTGCTGCGAGACGTACAAGTTCTCCCACAGGGTTCAGCTCGACGCCATCACCCACAACGAGCTTGGCGACCCTGACGCCCTCGCGGAGGTCAAGGGTAGGCCCGACGTCACCTCTCTGCAGAACTGGAGCGCCCTGCCGAACCTGAGGCTGCTGAATCTGAGGTACGACGCCGTCGCGGAGAGGCACATCACCATGATTGCCACCGAGGTTGGGATGATCCCGCCCTCCAGCGTGCCAGTGATCCTGAGGGAGATCTACGAGGTCATGTGAAGGGCCGGCATCCCATGTATTGTATTTATATTATTGAGAGGGGAGAGAGAGGGTGTGCTTCCGTGAAGAAGATCAAAAATCGTGGAAGATGATTTTTTGAGATCTGATCCTTTCCTGCGTACTAATCCCCTCTTGCGGTTGGCGCCCTTAAGCTTCCTACGGGAGGAAGATCCTACGCGGCAGCTGAAAGCAAAGATGGCGCCCAAGGCTAGGTTCACGGGCGCTGCGCGCGGCAGGCTCCGCGCCCCCAAGCCGCGGGTGTTCCCCGCGTCAGGACCCGCGGCATCGACTCGGCCCGCGCTCCCGCCTCGCCGCGCCCTGCCCGCGGACGACGCGACGGTGTCCCACCTCCACCACCTCCTCACTCTCGCGCTCGAGCCCCTGTACATGCCCTGCAGCGGTATGAAGTGCGGGGACATCATCTACAGGAGCACCCTCGACCCCAGCCTTCGGCTCGAGGAGAGGGGAGTTAACCCGCAGCTCGTTGCTCTAGGAGCCGCCGCGCTCCTGTACCTCTTCGCCAAGCCAGGAATTTTCCCTGGCTTCGTGGACTATTACTTTTTGGCGCCGGCGTATTCCCTGCTCCGCAAGAAGGTCCGCCAGGAGGAGATCGTGCTGGGCAAGGTCATCGGCACCGGGGGGTTCGGCAAGGTCTACAAGGCCAAGCTCCGCTCGGGCGGGCCGGAGGAGCTCGTTGTCAAGAAGGCCTATGACTACGGGGAGGCCGAAGTTTGGATGAACGAGCGACTCGAGAGGTGGGAACGATACGATGCGCGGCCAGGAGGCAGACCACCGACTTCCTTTCCCCGCTCGACCGCGCCCCGATTCTGACTCTCCATTTCCCTCGCTCTGTATCTCCCTCTCTCTCGCGCGCGCCCAAAGAGTTTGCCCAAACCGCGTTCCCAAATTCATCGACGCGTTCGAGGGCCCCAAGGAGAAGCGCAACGAGCGCCCCCCGCTGTGGCTGGTGTGGCAGTTCGAGGGCGAGGGGACCCTCGCGGACGCCATCCAGAGCAAGGACTTTCCCGAAAACTTGGAGGAGCGCGTGCTGGGCAGGAAGCTCGGCGAGCAGGTCCCCGAGGCGAGGAGGAGGCAGGCTGTGATACGGGCCCTCCTCAAGGACGTCCTGGACGCCCTGAACGAGATCCACCGCACTGGAATCGTGCACCGGGACGTGAAGCCGGAGAACATCCTGCTCCCCTCTCAGGGCAAGAGGGGAAAGGTCAAGTTCATCGACTTTGGGGCTGCAGCGGACCTCAGGGTCGGCATCAACTACTTGCCTAAGGAGTTCCTCCTGGACCCGAGGTACGCCCCGCCGGAGAAGTACATCATGAGCACGTCCACGCCCAAGGCGCCACCCACCCCGGTCGCGGCCGCCCTGAGCCCCGTGCTGTGGAGCCTGAACAGGCCGGACAGGTTCGACATGTACAGCGTGGGGATCCTCCTCTTGCAGATGTGCTTCCCGCCGCTGCGCAGGGACAACCAGCTCGTGGCCTTCAACAGGCAGCTGGGCGGACTGGACTACGACATCTTGGCGTGGAGGGACCTGATCGTGTCCAAGAAGGGCGGGTCGGGGGGTTACGCCCAGGGGATTGAGATTTTGGACATGGACGGTGGCAGGGGCTGGGACTTGCTCAGGAGGCTGATCAACAACAGCCCGAGCCGCAGGATTGGAGCCAGCGCCGCGGCGTCCCACCCCTTCGTCTCCAATTTCGGCCTCGGGGTCCTGCCCGTGCTGCTCGAGCAGGTCGGCGAGATTCTGCCCGAGGGAGCAAAGCGGCAGTCGGACTGGCTGGTGGACAAGGCGGCCAGGGGCGCGGAGTTAGGGCTGACAGAAGCCGAGGTGGAGGACATCCGGACCAAGAACAAGAGCAAGACGGTGAGGGAGAGGGAGGTGGCGGCCCTGTTCGACCCCAAGACGAGCAAGACGATCTCCTGGTGGTCGCAGAGGGAGAGGGGAACTGCCTTCGCCAGGAGGCCCGCCGGGGGTGGGGCCGCCCGGAGCCGCAATGAGAGGGTCCTGAGCGCGTTCTCATGGAAGGCCAAGAAGACCATCGACTCGTACACCAGGGGGGGGGGCAAGGGGAAGTCCCTGCTGGACCTGGTTGGCAGTTTTCGGAAGAAGGGAAAGTACAAGACCTCGGGTTGACCTGTAGAAATAGAGTGGATGGGAAAACAAATCAAGAGAGAAGCTTCCCGGTAGTGTTGTAAAACAAGATAAGAGATACTCGTTACAGGTCGTGGAGCTCCCTGACGTAAAACGCGAGCTCCTGCGGCTTCTCCAAGTGCGGCACGTGCCCGCACTCCGGGATGATCCTCAGCGCCGACTTGGGGATGGCGTCCACGAACTTGAACTTGTCCTCCTTGGGCAGGATCTCGTCGTTGTCCCCCCAGACCACCAGGGTCTGCTGTGATATCCGCGGGATGAGCGAGCTCACCGCCAGGCCGCCGCTCTTGATGAAGCTCAAGTTACCGCTCACCCAGTCGTTTTTGAAAGTATGCAGCCTGCCGATATTGAGGGTGTCCTTGGTGGCGAACTTGTCCTTCTCAAAGTAGGACATCTTGTTCGCGGCGTTCCTCAGAGGTACGGACCGCAGGACCTCCAGGAAGAACTTGGTCAGAAACTCGGGGAGGTACTGCAGGGCGCCGATGCCGTCCTGAAAACCCTGGGCGTCAACGAGGACGAGCTTGGAGACCAGGTCGGGCCTGCCGGCCGCCAAGTCGATGGCGATGGCGCCCCCGAGGCTGGCGCCCAGGAGCGTTACCTGTCGCCCCCCGCCCACAACCTTGTCCAAGAACTCCACCACAACTCCGGACTTGTATTTCGGGCCGCAGTCTTGCCCCCTGCTGTCGGTGAACCCCCACCCCAGAACGTCCAGGGCGTAGACCTCAAAATCCGCTTCAAGGAGGGGAAAGAGCCTTCGGAACTCAAGGCACGACGAGTCGAAGCCGTGGAGAAGGACGAGGACGGGCTTGTCGCCCGCGACCTGGCCATCCGGTCCCACGAAGGTCATCTTGACCGGACCCCCGTGGCCCGGAACGCTCAGCTCGGCCGCCTGCAGCCTGTTCGCCATGTCGACACACGCCCGCTCCTCGATCTCGTCCAGGCGGTCGACCGACACCGAGGCGGTGGTGGAAGAGGAGGAGGAGGAGGCCGTCGGCCGGGTGCGATGGTGTGGGTGGTGGCGAGGGGCCCTGCGAGGGGACTGCCGCGCACGGAGACCTCGGGGAGTCCCCGAGACTGCCGCGCGCGGAGCCCTGCCCACGACAATCTTCGCCATTCTCAGATGATAATTGAGAGAAGCCCCTGAAGCCACTCGATCTCACATTGAGATTGACTCCTCGGAGGCAGCGCAAATCTCGGAGGGAGGGCTGTCAGGAAAGTCATGTATAGCGTTAGCTGTGGACCTGGCGCCAGAGCTCCGAGTGCCAAGGGGACGTGGATGTCCCTCAGGGGGTTGGAGGGTGACAGAAACGAACTCTGACCCCAGCTCAAGAAGCGCAGCGCTCCGAAACAAGACTCTACGGTCGAAAACTTCGACCCTCTGCAGAGCTCTGGACCGCAATCTCTCCTGAGTGAAAACAGTTCACGAAAAGCGACGGAAGCCAGCACCAACGCGAGATCGCGGGATGAGGATGAGGGCATTTGGTGGGGGCTGGGAGCTGTCCCGACGGGCTTGTCGAGGCGGGACGAGGTTTTGCTCCTCCTCCGCGGCTTCCGGGACCCCGGAAGACAGGTACACTCATGGACATTCGAGTGGCGTAATCGATCAGCACAGCGCGCGAACGGCGGAGAACAGCGCGAGGCACCTTCTACCCAGTTTGCGCGACGGTCTCGACGTCATTGACGTCGGGTGCGGCCCCGGGTCGATCTCCGTGGGCCTGGCGAGAGCGGTCGCCCCCAGGGGAACCCTGGTCGCCGTGGACGTCGCGGAGGATGTCCTTCCTATGGCCAGGGCAGCGGCGAGGGATGCCGGGGTGACCAACGCCACGTTCGAGGTCGCGTCGGTGTACGATCTCCCGCACCCGGACGACCGCTTCGACGTGGCCCACGCCCACCAGGTTCTCCAGCACCTCAGCAATCCCGTCGCCGCACTGCGGGAGCTGCGGCGGGTGGTGAAGCCGGGGGGCCTCATCGCGATCCGGGACGCGGACTACGCGAGCATGCTGAGCCACCCCGTCATGGGTACGTCGCCCTCCGCCCCCTCTCTCCATCTCCCTCTCGGGCTGACCTTTCTTATCCTTATCCTTTTTCTCTTCGTCAGCGAGAATTGAGAGGTGGCGGGCATTGTACAGGGCGGTGGCCCGGCAGAACAATGTGGAGCCGGACGCGGGGAGGCATCTCGCGTCGTGGGCCGCGGAGGCCGGGTTCGAGGCGGGGGACTGCGAATTGAACTTCAGCGTCCGGTCGTACTCAGCGTCATTGGACGAGGAGGACAGGAGGAGGTGGGGGAGGGACTGGGCCGCTCGGTGTCTGCATAGCGATTTTGGAAAGCAGGCCGTGGAGTACGGCCTCGCCACGCGAGCGGAGATGGAGGAGATCGCGTCCGCCTGGACCGAATTCAGCGAGAATTCATCGGCGGTCATGTACTACGTCAACGGCGAGCTGATGCTAAGAGCGTGAGCGTGATTGCTCTCCTCAATTTCTTGCTCTCATTTTTCAGGGGAATGTTGTTGTTTTCGGCCGATTTTCGGAAATGAATATTTCCCAATATTTCCTGCGGCGGCGGCTGGCCATTTATTTTCGTGGGGGTCCCCCGTGTAGATTTCCCTTGTTGGCCCTCGCCGAAAAGCCGAGGGGGTTTGGCGTGGGCAGCGAGAGCGGGCGAGGGGCACAACGTGAACTGCGGGAGGAAGTCGAGCGCAACTCTAAGGGAGACAGAAGCCATGGCAGGTGAGTAGACGAATCGCGAGGATGGCGGCTCCCCTCCACGACGAACGCCGATCGACGGGCGCGCGGCTCCCCTCCACGAGGTCGCCGTCGCCCCGACGCCAGGCCCGGTGCGAGGAGGGAGGAGAAGGTGGTCTCCTTTCCAGGCGACAGGCTTGTCGAGGCCAGAGAGAGAGAGAGAGAAAGAGAGACGCGGCGCGCCGAACGCATGTGGAGGATAGATCTGACCATTATTCTCCCCTCCACCCTTTCGCTTTTGGTTTTATTGGTTTGCGTGCGTCACAGGTAAAGACAAGGCATCCAAGGCGGCCAAGGCCACGAGGTCGACCATCAACAAGAACAAGTCGAAGAAGACCCGCATGTCGGTGACCTTCCACAGGCCAAAGACCCTCAAGAGGGCTAGGGACCCAAAGTACCCCAGGAAGAGCGCCCCAAGCGGAGCCCTCCTCGACGACTACCAGATTCTTCAGTTCCCTCTCACCACCGAGAGCGCCATGAAGAAGATCGAGGACAACAACACCCTTGTCTTTATCGTGGACACCAGGGCCGACAAGAAGAAGATCAGGGACGCCGTTAGCAGGATGTACGACATCCAGTGCAAGAAGATCAACACCCTCATTAGGCCAGACGGAAAGAAGAAGGCTTACGTCAGGCTCACCGCTGATTACGATGCCCTGGACATAGCCAACAAGATTGGAATCATCTAAGCCGTGTGTAGACATGCGCGTGGGGTTGTAGTCTATCAACAAAAGCAAATTATATTACCTTGCCCTGGGATATACTAGGTCTGTCCGCTCATCCTGATCATCTGAAGCAGGCGCCTCCCGGCCTGCTCCTCTTTGGCTCCCCACTCCTCCCTAGCGCACCCAAAGCCCTCGCTGGGCGCGCGCCCGCCCGCCGGAGCGAGACCGCCCCGACCCCTCGGTCGCCTCCCGCCTCGGCCGCGGCCCCTACTCCCCTTCTTCATGGGAGACCCGCCAGGGGAGCTCCCGCCCTCCCCGCCGCCGCCACTGCCTCCGTCCAAGGGTGTGTGGACCCCGTTCTGGCCCCGGCCCCGGCCCATGTTGGCCTCGGACCTGCCCCCGCGGCCGCCCTTCCTCGGGCTCCTGGGCTGACGTTGCTGCCCCTGATGCCCGCCGTTGCTGCCCACGGGATGGCGGCCCCGCGAAGGCTTCGAAGTGAGAGTGGCAGGCTTGGCGATGGTGACTGTGACGGTCCTTCTGGAGGGAGAGCTGGCGTCTCCGTTCGCCTCGGCGTGGCTCTGGTCCGGGTTCTGGTTCTGCGTGGGTCGGTCGGCGCCAGGCATCCCGCGCCTCCCCCTGTCCTGCCTCCCTCGGGGCTTCCCTCCGCTGGGGGCGTCCTGCGCGGTTCCCCGGCCGCGCCCTGGCAAGGTCTTGGGTTTTCTGCCCGCCCTGCCGTTCTGCCTGCGCGGTTGCGTCCCGGCCTCAGTCCCCCCAGCCACGGGACCCGCGCCGCCCGCCGCCTCCGCGGCTTCCCGCCTTGCCAGCTTCTCCTGCTTCCTTGCCCTCTTCTTCTGCTTCTTCCTCTCAGCGGCCTCCTCCCTCCTCCTTGCCCTCTCCTCTTCCACCGACCCCGCCGCCGCGCCCTTGGCGTGGTTCGCCGAGTTCCTCCTTCTCGGGACCTCCCATCCTCCGCCGTCGTCGCCCCCGCCCTCCTCAACCACTGACACCTCCCTCAGCCTCGCCTCCGCCTCCGCCTCCGCCTCCAACTCTGCCAGCCTCGCCTGCTCGGCCTCCCGCTCCATCGTCTCAGCCCTCTCCTGCTCCTGCCTCAGGTGCCGGCAGGCCCCCGCGAAGGCGTACGCGTTCCACAGCCTCCACTTCTCGCCCGAGAGCCTCTGCTTGTCGCTCTGGCCGGCCCTAGCGCCCGGGCTGACGCACCTCACGAAGTGCTGCTTGGGCTCCGGGCCGCAGGGCGCGTCCGGGTCCCTCCTCACCGCCCTCTCCGGCTCCGCCACGTCCACCACCACGACCGTGATGTCGTCGCGCTTGCCCAAGGCCTTCACGCTTGCTCTGCACAGCTTCTGCGCCGCCTTGCCCGCGGGGGTCCCCTTGGCCAGCGAAAAGGCCTGCTTTGGGGTCACCGCATCCCAAAGCCCGTCCGAAGCGAGGATGAGCCTGCCCCCCGACCGCGGCATAGTCAGGTGACGAACCTCCGGGGTGGACGAGCTGACGTCGCCGGCGACCCTGTCCCCGATCGTGCGGGTCATCGCCAGGCCGCCTGGCCAGATCCTGAGGGGGCCGACGGCCTTGCCCTCGATCTCGGCACGGCCCACAGACCCGCCGTCGCGCCTCACGCGCTCCACCTCGTCCGTCACCAGGACCTTCCCCGTCGCCTTGTCCTCCTCAATGCGGTGATTGCCGCTGACCTGCAGGAGCTGCCTCCCGGTGTGGAAGTACGCGCACGAGTCCCCGACGCTGGCGCAGACCAGCTCCCAGCCGGAGACGACCGCCACGGTGGCCGTCGTTCCGCTAGGCAGGTCGCGGGACTTCCAGTCCCCATCCGCCCGCCTGAACGCCGCGTCGAGCGAGTCTGGGAGGCCTGACACGAAGGACTCCTGGGCCCCGAGGCACGCTCGCTCCTCCGGACTAAGGCCGCTAAGCTCGTCTTCCCGGGAGGACTCTTCAGTCCACCCCTTACCATGATCCCCCCCCGCGGCCTCCGGACTAAGGCCGCTAAGCTCGTCTTCCCGGGAGGACTCTTCAGTCCACCCCTTACCATGATCCCCCCCCGCGGCAAGGTGCTCCTGCACAACGAGGTCGAGCAGGGTCTCCGCGCAGAACTGTGCGGATCCCTTGCCGCCATGGCCATCGAAGACCCCAAAGTAAGAAAAAGTGGACAGCGCGGGCGGCGGCCGGTCCCCCTCCTCCTCCCCGTCCACCTTTGCGTCCCGAGCTTCCCCCGGGCGAGAGCCGGGCAAGGGGACGGCCTCGCGCGCCCGCTCGGCGTGAAAGTCCTCGCCCTTTGTGACGGTCCGCCCGACGCCGTACTCGAGAGTAGGGTAAAACATCCCCGCCTCCCGAAGGACCTGGTTTGGGCTCCCCTGGTCACACATCGTGTGCCCTGAACGAGCGCAACGGCCAGTGACTAGACCTCTTCGCCTTTGGGGGTCCTGGACGTTGGAAAACCTTGAAATCAGATATCTCGAACACATCATATCTTTTGGTTGTTTTTTTCATATTTGATATTGATTTTGGAACTGAGGAAGGAGCCGTGAGAGGGAGTTGGGCAGAGAGGGGGGTGGTCGAGGTGCTCCGTAAGTGTACAACAAGATAGGAGGGCACAGGATCTTTTTAGTCT
>Ga0160423_10005333_pt1 | contig 10486 bp, 9 predicted proteins | sample CRUFie14St8metaG_FD_108191 | JGI IMG/M metagenome (GOLD analysis project Ga0160423, IMG submission 108191) | Marine microbial communities from the Costa Rica Dome - CRUD Field 142mm St8 metaG | ecosystem: Environmental > Aquatic > Marine > Oceanic > Photic zone | place: Costa Rica: the Eastern... | reverse complement strand
CATGTCCTTTAGTGACGTGCCTGTGACCTGGATCAGTAACAGATGCGGTGTGACCGTGAGTTTTGTTTTGATCTGCCTGACTAGAACCAAAAGATCTTCCATCATCTCCCGTACCAGTTGCATTGTTAGCCCAACCTCTTACAAATTGTCCTCTTAAATCAGGAAGATTAAATGTTGCAGATCCATCTCCCACACCAAAAGTAGTGCTGATTGCTGCAAATAAAGTAGCGTATGTGGAACGACTGACAGCAGCACCATTACATTCTAAATATCCAGAAGGTACTGTTGTAGAGGCAAAAGTAAATATTGATCCAGCAGGAACACCATTAGCAATTTCACCCCAGGCACTTCCGTTATAACCTTCAAACTGTGTAAGAGTTGTATTAAATCTTATGTCACCTGTAGCTGGAGTTGGTCTTTGTGCCGTTGTTCCAGTAGGCAACTGCAAAGATCCCGTACCAGACATCACAATATCACCAGCAGAGTTTATTGTTCCTGTGAAACTAGGCGAAGCAGTCGTGGCATGACCCATCTCAGCCGTATCAATTTTTCCTAAATTTATAAAATTTGTTCCATCATACATATTCAATGTATTGTTATTGCTATTCACCCAAAGCTTTCCATTTACTTTTGTAGTGGGTTCACTTGATCCTCTATTGGTTGATTGAATATCTCCTAAAACATTATTTAAATCTGCTCTAAATGTTGCTCCTACCTGATCTGCAATATTGTAATCATGGGTATTACTCATTTATTAAACCTCCTTACCAAAACCTGATGCAGCCCATACAAATGATCTTGCCACTGCTGCTGATCCATTTTTAAATGTGACCTGAAAACCTGTCCTACTAATATTAGCAAGTTCGTGGAAATCTCCAGATTGTTGATTTGTTGGAGTCACTACTACAGTTGGTGTTTGCTTAAATGGATTTGTGAAAGATACAGTATATTGTGACGATCCAGTTGTAACTGGAGTCGAAATACTTTCAACTCTTCCTTGTAATTCTAGTGTAGCTCCTAACTCAGTAACAGCTATATTTTGCGTTGTGTCACTACTTGTTAATATTGCTTTGAACTGAAAAGCTCTACCTGTAATAAGAACATTACTAAATTCTTTATAAGCACTCCATGTAGGAGAGCCAGAAGGATCATCATTAGTTGATCTAACATAAACAGCAGCATTACCTTTAGTAGCATTTGCGTTTGCAGATCCAACAGTATCAATAGAACCCCATGTATCAATTAAGTCAGTACGAGAATCCCATAATGTAGCTGTATAAAAAGTCGTAGCTTCTAAGACTTTTCTTAAATTAACATCATAAGTTTGTGTGAGATCAACAGAGTTAGCAAAGATATATTCTCCTGATGTAGCAGTTGCATTATTAGTAACAGTAAGTTTTAAAGCATCTAATGATGAGTCATAAACAGTATTAGATTTAGAACCAGAGAAATTTGGTGTATGTTCATCAATCGTACTAACAATAAGTCTTTGACTAGGAGCAGGAAGATTTGTTGTGACTCTAGTATTATTCCAAGAAGAATCCGTTGAACCAGGTGAAGGTGATTGCCTTCCACCATCATCCTCAAATTTTATAAGATACGTTCCAGCTAATAAAGGAACAATTTTTTGTGTTTGGTTTCCAGCAGCAGCTACTACAATATTCTGTGCGTTTTGCCATTGAGCACCTGTTGTCTTACTGGAATGTCTTATCAAAGTTTTACCGCCTAATAAAACGTCAAGTTCTGTAGCTCTATTCCAACTTAAGATTGCACTTGATTGATCTATAGGTAATAAACTAACTCCACTAACATTACTAGGTAAAGCTGTTTTACCTTTAGCTACAAAGAAAGGATCTTGTGGTTTTGTAGGAGACGTGGAACGTAAACCCGAAGGACTGACACTATAAACTTCTATTTCATAATTACCAGCAACCGTATCTAATATTTCATAACTCTTTGAATTATCAATAGTTAAAGCTGTATAGTTTCCATTTTGCAATCTCCAACGAACATAAACTGTATCAGTTCTAGTTGTCCAGCTAACAATAATTTTTGTTCTGGCAATACCAGTATTTTCGTAAATTACTTCTTCAGCCGTAACATTAGATGGAGCAGCAGGAGCTATATCTAAATTAGTAATATCTCTCTGAACAAGAGCTAATCCACTTTCAATGTGATTATATTTGCTGGCATTATATGAACTCGCAGTAATTACATATTTAGTTCTGTCTTGTTCTGAAACTTCTAATACTCTCCATGTAGAAGTAAGAATATCACCTGTCTCATATACCCAAACACTATTAGGATTTGGTGCTGTAGAAAAATGCTGTCCTAAACTAAATACATTATTTGTAAGACCAGAAACAGTTACCTGTTCATAGCTGCCATCAGGTAACACACAACTTAAAGTAGAACCAATCTGCATACTTAATCCTGTCACATCATCTGCTGTAACAGTGTTTGTAGTAGCTGATTTAATACGACCTAATCTTCTTTCTCCACTTCTAACGGGATCAGCAATTTCAATAATTTGCCCTGGTCGAACAACAACACCAGCATCAACAGAAGTAGAAAATGTTACAACTTCACGTTCCACATTGCTCATATATAGCAACCACTTAGCTAATCTCTTGGCTTGACCTCTTGAAGTACAGGCAAAAGCATCTATTGTCTTTATGACCGATCCATAACGTGCTTGGTTTGCAGTATCTATTTCCTGTTCATAATTTATATCTCTTAATTCAAGATCTAAATATTTAGCAATAACAACAGTAGGTCTTGTCTTTTGACTTGAGTTTGAATATGTAAAACCAGGTTCTAAGACGTTTGCTAAACCAAAACAATAACTAGGATCTTTCGGTGAATCTTGAGTTATGGTCAAACTACCAGCTTGGTAATATGGCATTGCTCTAAAAATAGAACACATCTGATTAATTACGTTATAAGCTTCTCGTTGATTTCCTATTGAGATATTACAACTAAATCTAGGTTCTACTGAACCTGTGCCTGTTCCATCATCTATTAATGTACTTGCATATTGGCTGGCAGCAAAGAAACTAAATTTATCTAAATCTGCTTCAACTAAATGATCCCCTAACCCGTACCTGGAGCTAGTGAGTAGATCATATAAGCACCACGCAGGATCGCTTGTATATTGTGCAGCACCTAATGTACCATTAAATGTTCCTGTATATGCCAAACTACCGTCTGCTCGAACTGTAGCGTTATGTGGAATCTTTACTTTCAATCCTTTTACTAAATATTTTCTACTTGGTATTGAAGAAAATTGTTCAGCATCTACTTTCAATCCAACTAAAGCTGAATTTGGGTAAGTTAATTTATCATATTTTATTTCTACATAAGTATTAAATTGAAAAGCGTTTGCAAGTTTACTTGAACCACTGTCAGGAGTTATACGAGTTACTTTTATATTGACAGGAAAGTTACCGCTAAGATTTATTAAATAATCTCTTATGTAGGTATCAGGAGTTCTACCAGCTATTGTTCCTTTATTACCAGAAACTACAGTTTGATATGATCCTCCTTGATATTGAACTGCTATTGCCAATTCAACTGAAGTTCCGAAAATATCTCCTTCATCAGTAAATCTTTGTAAAACAGGAACAGTTATTTGTACTGAAACAGCATCAACATTTGAATCTGTAATAGTTACAACACCTGGAGTTGATTGTGCTATTACTGAAAATCCTGTTGTTTTAGTAACAGAAATATCTCTTGTGATTGGAATTGTAGTTTGACTTGATGTTCCAGTTCTTACTTCAAAGCTGACATCTTTAAAATTAAACGATCCATCAGATGCCTGTAATGGTGTGTTATTTAAAAATATTGATTTACCACCATCAACCAAACCACCTATCTCTCCTTCACCGATAAGATCTAAAACTCTTGCAAAACTTTTTGAATCTAAATTATCTTTTGCTTCTGTGGGTGCTCTATCACCACCCATTCCAAACTTTCCACCACCTCCACCTGAACCAATAAGTTTACTCATACTTCCACCTGTTCATTTTCGATTCCTGCTGAAACAACAATAGAACCTGTAAGCACCGTTCCATAGATAACAGGAACAGCTACTCCTGCTCTTGATGTATTTTGAATACCGCTAAAATTAAATGATCTTCTAGGATCTTGGTCATTTCAGGCACAGTCTCGACAGGAGTAAGCATCTGAGATAATCCTGTCAAAGCTAAAGCAATACCTAGATTTCCTGCTGCTGCTGCTAATGCAGCCCCACCAGTAGTTCCAAACATAAAAGGACTTGTTCCTGCTCCTAGACCTAACCCTGCACCTCCTGATGCTATTCCTATTCCTATTAAAACTGAACCTATAATAAAGTTTCTTAATCCTCTACTTCCTGCTCCTCCTATTACAGGTATTATTTTTATCTCTTCTAAACCACTAGGATAAGTCAGTTCTTCTTCAGTTAGTTCCCAATTTCCTACAGAAACTTTGTAATATCTATCTGCAAGATGTTTTTCTAATTGAGGGAAATTTACTAATAAAAACCTCATGGCCTGTGCAGCACTAGAAACTTCAGCTTCAAAAGTCTTTTGACCTAGAAACTTTGCAAGTTCTCCGTATAGCTTAATTTTTCGTAGCATAACGAATCCTTTTACCTGTGCATTTTAGCAACCATTCATCTAATAAATCACGACTTGATAATCTATTTTGCAAATGATGTAGAACGGTCTGCTCTCCTAAGTAAACACCAATATGATTTAAACCGCTACTATTAATAGACATTAATAACAAATCTCCTTTTTCTAAATCCTCTTCCTGTGTTAATTCTCTAAAACCTGTCTCTTCATAACATCCATTAAACATTGGATTTTTAACAAATTCTTCTGGATCGTCTGGTCTTTCCCAATCTCTTAATTTTATACCAAGTTCCTCGTCATACCAATCTCTGCATAAACTCCAACAATCGTTAACACCCCATACCCATGTTCTACCAATTAAAGGTGCTTTATAACCACAAGGTTCAAATGATTCCCATACCTTTAAATTAGGTTGTACGATCCACCATTTTAAACCTGATTTCTCACAGGAAACTTTATCTGCTTCACTAGGTTTTGGACTTGTTACAGGATGACTATGAACAACAGCAGTAATTTCACCTTTATCTTCAGTTTCAGCATAATCATCTGGACATAAAATAAATTGATCTTTTGGATTTACTGCTTTATTACGACAAGGAACATATTTTTCCTTACCTTTTATAACTACTAATAGACCGCAAGATTCTCTTGGATCTTCTTCGATAGCGTGTTGTAAAGCATCATCTTGCCAAGTCATGCAAAAAACGATCCAACTCCAGGAAAATCTGCTGGTAAAACTTGTCTTTTTGGTAAACGAACACCATCAAGATCAAAACTAGCTGCTAATTCAAATTCAACTAAACTTCTATTTTCAGATACTTTCCTATCAATAAAATAAATCTCATCAGGAAAAGTAGCTGTAGGATCTGGACTACCAAAAGGATTAGCACCAGACTCTAAATCAATTACACTATTATCTTCTTGAAGAATAAAAAAACCAGTTTCAAGTAAAATATCACCACCTGAAAAGTTTGCATCATCAATAAATCTTCTTAAAGTTCTTCTTCTTGTTACTTTTGCTCCTTCTAATCCTTGAGGTAAAGTAAGAATTATTGTTGTAAAAGTTCCAAATATATTACTTATTCTTAATCGTGGTCTGGGTAAAGTTTTTGATTTAAACTCAAAGCCTGAAGCTTCTATTGGCATCTTTTCATACTGAATATTATTAAATAAAATAGCGGTATTATTATTATCATTTACACCATTATGAAAATAATATTTAGTATTTGACCCATGAATAGCAGTAATAAGTTCAAGCTCAAAAAGCTCAATAATATTACTAGGAGCTATTTTTTGTAGTTCTGAAACAGGTACAGCCATTAGGGTTCAAATACTTGGCTAAAGGTAACTTTTATAATATTTCTACCAGGTTGAAATAATTCTTTGTTGTAGGGAGTAGCAATCCATTTAAAAGTAAGAGCAGAATCAGGAGGCGACCAATCAAATGATTCAGCATCATCGGCTCTTGCATTTAAAAATGTCTCTACTTCTAATGTATCTTCTTCATCCAAATTAAAAGTTAAATTCCATATTTGAGGATTTTGATTTAAACCAAAAGAAATTCTATGTTGGTAGCCATCATTAAAAACTGTAACCCTTGTTTGAGGATCAATCCTTTTTGTTGCAGGAAATATTGGGTTGTAATTAGGAAAAGTAGCCATTAGCGTTGTAAAGCAAGAAGTCCACCAGGTCTTGATTCTTTAATCAGTTCTGCTTGAACAGCAGCACCAATCAAACGACCTAACTGCTCAGAATCAGATTCATCACCTTCAACTGAACTACCAGAAGCATCTACATTGACAGTAACACTTGTATTGCCACCACCACCTAATTTATCATTCGGAATTACATTACCCGATCTACTAGGAACAAAAAGTTCTGGTCCTTTTTCTCCTACAAGGAAAGATTTACCTCCTGCTGCCCTACCTCCTTCAGCTAACTTACCCCCAGTAAGGAATCCTAATATACCGCCTCCTTTTGGACCACTCGATCCAAGGATATCTCCAAATAATCCTTGATTGAGAGCTACATCTAAAAACTTATCAGCAACATTATTAAGAAGATCAGACAAGGTAGATGTTCCTTTAATTAAACCTTTAATACCTTCTTGAATATCATTTCCGATGCTTTGACTTATGCTTTCAAATGCTTCCTTTAGTCTTTCTGCTGTTTCTACTTGTCTAGTTAAACTTTTTTCGTTTTCAAGCTGTTGTCTAATTAAATCTTCATTAATATCCTTTTCTAAAATACCTTTATCAAGCATAGCTTGTTTTATTCTATCAACTTCTCTATTGATTAATAATTCTTCAGAAGTTCCTGCTAATTTAGCCTTTAATAACTCAATTTCGTCAGTAGTCTTTGACAATAATGATGTTTGTAAATCTAATGCTGTCTTTTTTCTAAGCTTTACCTCTTCTTCGGCACGAATACGCTTTCTTACTGCTTCAACAATTTCATTTTGTACTTTTAAGTCACCTTTTAAATCTTTTAAATCTCCAGGAAGATCTTGTTCTGCAATAAGTTCATCAGAACTTTTCATTTGAGAAGGAAATAAAGTACTTCCTCCTTTAAAAAAATCTGTCAATTCTTTAGGTATTAATGCACCTTGAATAGTTTGCGTTTCCTGTTTAGCTATTTGTGCTTTTATATCTAAGATCTCTTTATTCAATCTATCTATTTCAGTATTTGCTTTTATGACGGATGAATTTTCTTTTAACCTATTTTCAACGGCATTATCAACTGATGGAGTGCTTCCTCCTTTAGGTTTCAGACCAGGTACATTCTCTATTATAGTATTGAACAAATCAGCAAATCCAGATCTTAGCTTTAAGCTAAATCTTGCAAATCTATTTTGTATCGCAGTAAAATTATTTCCAAACTTTTTAAGAGAAGCAACTCCATCACTACCTATAACCAATGCCATCTCTTTTGTAACTGCTGCTAAAGCAGCTTGCTTGCCTTGAGTCTCTTCAATAATTTGTAACCTTAATGATTCCTGTGTTCCTAATAAACCCGTAGCTTGAGTCAATGCCGATATATCTGATGTTAAGGGATTTAAAGCCTGTCCTAACTTTCCTACTTCATTTACAGTATTAGATACTGACTGAACTAATGCTGTAGCTGCAATACCTCCTGCAAAACCACCCATTTGACCAAACGCTCCACCAATACCGCCACCTAAAGCTCCTGCTGCTGCTGTTATCGGACCTTGACCGAATAACAGAGGAAAACCACCACTTATCAATGCACTTTGCTTGTCAAACCTTCTCAATAGATTCCGAGGATCAAGTTTTCCTGATCCTGCTGGTCCTCTTAATAGTTCTCCTCTTCGACCAAAGTTTAGAGCAGAACTTGGTGCAGTGTCTCGTATTAATTTATCTTCTTTTGCTCGCTCTCTGTTTTGAAGCTGTAATAGCTTTAGCTTGCTCTCCTCTTTTGCTATACCCCTTCCTATTTCTCTATTTATCCGCTTAATATCTCCAAATTCTTTACGATTTTGAGCGTCCACAAGCTCACCCATTTTTCCTCTTAGCTTTGCAGTATTTACTCCTTTAGCTTCTAACTCTCTCAACTTCAACTCTATACGCAATCTTTTATCAGATTGCTTAGTAATGGTGTCGATACTCATTGCTGCCTGACCAGCACCTTTAGTAGGAGCCATTTGAGGTCCGAACTGATCTGCTTTGAATCCTGTAGGTCCTCCCTTTAGTAACTTTGCTCTCTTTTCTATTTCGGTAGTTATCCTCTTTTCATCAATTAGCCTTTCTTCAGTCTGAATTAATATTTTTTTATTTTCTTCAATCTCTTTTCGTACAGCATCTAAATCATCAAAATTTGACTTAGCCCCAATACCCTCTAAATCCTTAATAGCTTGTTCAAGTTTTAAACCATCTCCCTTTAATTTATTTTGTGCTCTTAATCCTCTATTAACTTGTGTTAATGCTGTATTTCGGAGTTTTAAAACCGCTAATTCTTCTTTATCTGGATTAGCTGAAGAACCACCTCCTCCACCGCCTCCTGAAGCACCGCCTCCTAACCGTTTTTTGTTTATTGCATTTACACTTTTACTTATGCTGCTTAACTTTTGCTCTAACTGATTTATAGAACCAAGATTCCGTACTTTTACATCTATCTCAGCACTATAAGCCACGATCCAAAAAGAAATATTTACTCTAGTTTACATTAAATACTTTGGTTAGCACTATCTTCTGCGTTTAATTTTATTAAATTCTTTTTCTTGTTCTTCGTTTATTACCTGAAAATAAGCACTCCAGCCGATTAGTTCCATCTCGGTCATGCTGCCTATTTCATGGAGCGTTTTGCCTAATTCTTTTGCTACTCCAAACTTGAGCATCATCCAGTTATCTTTCTTTAACTGGCTCGCTAGGATTTTGGGTCTACAGCTTCATCCTCCTCTGCATTTATTACTGCAAGCATTAAAACTTGAAGATCGCTGTCCTTGACCTCGTTTTTAAGGATGTCTATTTCACCAGCTTTGAATAATCGTTGACCATTTTCGTCTAACGCTTTGTTTATTAGCAGTTGTAAAGCAAAAGCATTTGTATCGTCACTTTTGGCTTGTCTCTGTGCTCTCTCACGTTCTGCCATTGTCAATGGAGTAACGTACATTGTGAAAAGCGATCCATCAGATAGGGTTACTTCTTTTTTGATGGGTTCGAGGTTTGCTGCTTTCTTTAGCCTTTCAAGAGCATTTAAAGTTGCCATAAATTTTTTATTGTTTTTATTAGTGTAGTTCATTATGCAATAAAAAACCTCGGATTGACCGAGGTTGATAATAATTAATAACTATTAGTATAGTATTATGTCTTGGATAGATCAAACACAGGGGCAGAGCTTGGTCTAAATGCAATCTCAACTAACTGTCCGTCATCTGGGTTTACGTTGAAACTTGCAGATGTAAGAATAACATCAGCTAAAATTGATCTACTCTTAGTGTCATCAACACTACCACCAGTAAGAACACGGTCAATATAAAGTTTCATTTTTGCACCAGTTTGCACACGTTGAAGAACATCTTTAACTAATCTTGTAGCTAAATTTGTATCATCATCTGTTGAATAAACACTTGCAGAACCACTACCATCAGCAAAGCCAGAGATAAATGTTCTAAATGGAACTGTAGAAGTAACAGTTTGACCTATTTCAGTAACATCAATTTCTGCTCTTGTAATTTCAAAACTCCACTCTCTTACATTTCCTACAACTTGTGGTGCTGTAAAAACAATGCTTGCAAAGTTTGATCCAAAGCCTGAAACTGCTGCGGTAGCTGCTAAAGCTGATCCACCATTAGTTGCAGATAAGGTTAACTCTCCAGAAGCAGAATCATAAGTTTTAACAAATTTTGCACCAGCAGCAATAGCATTTGTTGTTGTCGCTCCAGATGGATATGTAAGTGTTACTGCATCTCCAACTTGAAAGCCTAGATCTGTACCAACTTGTATATTTGTTGTGTCTCCACCTGATCCAGCAGGAAAGTCAGAAGCAGCAATCTGAGTTGAACTTGTACCAGCAGGAGCATAAAATAAAGCTCCTGAAGTACCCGATAGAACTGTAGCCATTTTAAATAATTCTAAGGTTTGAACATACGGGTACTACCCGATATGTCTATAGGATAGCGTGAATCATAGTAAAGATTCAATAAGTTAAAGTAATTGTGCCTGAAAATTTGTTTCTAGTCTTGAAACGAAGAAAGGGTATAAACCTTTTCTGGATTCCTGTCCACCTTCGACTGTTGTAAAACCTGGTCCGTCAATTTGACCTAAACGAATGTAAACTCCGCTACTTGTCTTAGCTGTCTCATTTATAGAACTTAAAGTTGTAAATGCTGTTCCTGCCAATGTCTGATT
>Ga0160423_10005332_pt1 | contig 10487 bp, 9 predicted proteins | sample CRUFie14St8metaG_FD_108191 | JGI IMG/M metagenome (GOLD analysis project Ga0160423, IMG submission 108191) | Marine microbial communities from the Costa Rica Dome - CRUD Field 142mm St8 metaG | ecosystem: Environmental > Aquatic > Marine > Oceanic > Photic zone | place: Costa Rica: the Eastern... | reverse complement strand
TCCTCATGGTTTGTTCCAGAAAAACTCACGTTTGTAAGTCTATCAAAACTAATCATTCCATCAGGCTTTGGATACTGAATTTCACTGAAGTTTTTGGCAGGCATAGTACTCTTTGCATCACTTTTACCATGTTTCATAGTTCCCAATATATTAATTCCGAAGATATTGGCTATCCACATATCTATTCCACCAACTATCAGTGATGCTAACAAACCGAAGCGAGACCAAATAGGCTTAACATTTCTCACAGGTTTTAAGTCGGCACCGACCTTTCCATTCTTTATGGCCGCGTCATATTCACTTAGTTCAGTGTTTTTCAAGCCTTCTTTTATTGCTTTACATGTTATTTCCGCTGCTGAAATCCCAGACATCATTGCATTATGATTTCCTTTAATTCTTGGTACATTCACAAGACCACCAGAACATCCTATCAATAAGCCTCCCGGAAAAGAGAGTTTAGGAATCGATTGGTACCCACCTTCTGTAATTGCTCTGGCGCCATAGGATACTCTTTTCCCTCCCTTTAGCATTTTCTCTATCATGGGATGGTGTTTAAATTTTTGAAACTCCATGTAAGGAAAAACGTAGGGGTTTTCATAATTTAAGTGTACAACAAAGCCTAAATAAATTTGATTGCCTTCAGCGTGATAACAGAAAGACCCTCCTCCTGCATTACTATCTAAAGGCCATCCCATAGAATGTATTACTTTTCCCTCTTTATGGTGTTTTGGATCAATCTCCCAAATCTCCTTCATCCCAAGTCCATATTTTTGTGGCTGGCTTTGAGAATCTAATTTATATTTTTCGATTAAAATCTTTGTTAATGATCCTCTTACACCTTCACCAAGCAAAACATACTTTCCTAAAACTTCCATACCAGGTTCATAAGCGTCCGTTTCCTTTCCCTCTTTATCTCGCCCAAATTCTCCAGCAATAACTCCGGTTACTTCTCCTGTTTCTCCAAACACTAAGTCGCTACAAGCCATTCCGGGAAAAATATCAACCCCCAAACTTTCTGCTTTTGCTGCGAGCCAACGGCAGACGTTTCCCATAGAAACGATATAGTTCCCATGATTATTCATTAGTGGGGGTAGAAAAATATTTGGAATCTTAACTTGTCCAGCAGGACCCAAAAGGAAGAAGTTATCTTCTTTTACTTTTGTGCGAATAGGAATATCTGTTTCCTTCCAGTTTGGAATCAACATATCAATTCCTGCAGTGTCCAAAACTGCTCCGGATAAAATATGCGATCCTATCTCTGATCCTTTCTCTAACAAAACGACACTTAGTTCAGGGTCTATTTGCTTTGCCTTTATAGCCGCAGATAGGCCGGCTGGGCCACCTCCAACAATGACTATGTCATATTCAATTTTTTCTCTCATTAATGTACCCCCGGCTTCGCATCTCTTGTTTTGATAGTATTCAACTATCTAACATATAGTTTTTTCTTAATAAAGGTGTAAAAAAACAAATAAAAATGTTATATTTTTTTTTTAGTGTGAAGAAAAAATATGGAAAAAATTCCTTTAACAAAAGCTGGATACGGGAGACTTGAGGAAGAGCTGCGAAAACTTAAAGCAGATGACCGACCCAATATCATAAAAGCCATTTCGGAGGCCCGAGAATTAGGCGACTTATCCGAAAATGCTGAGTATCATTCAGCAAGAGAAAAACAATCATTCATTGAGGGTAGAATAAAGGAGTTGGAAGCTATTGTATCACTAGCAGAAGTAATTGACGTTTCAAAGCTTAGTGGACCAATAAAATTTGGGGCAAAAACAACCCTCTTTCTAGAAGAAATTGAAAAGGAAATTACTTATCAGATTGTAGGTGAGGCTGAGGCTGACATTGAGAAAGGACTACTTAACATTAATTCACCTCTTGCTAAAGCTTTGATAGGCAAAGAAGAGGGTGATGAGGTGGAAGTCAATACCCCAGGAGGAACTAAACACTACGAAATTATCAAAATTGAATACGAATAGTTAAATTAATTATGACTTTAACGTTGCACTAACTTTGTTGCATACTTCGCCAATGATTTCCGCACACATTTTTTCTATTTCAGCGTCATTAAGAGTTTTCTGAGAAGGCTGAAACCTAACCCTTATTGATAGTGACTTTTTCTTCTCCGTTTTTTCACTTTCACCCTGAAAGACATCCACAATATTTATTGAGTCAATCAAAGGATTTTGCAACGAAACAATAGTCCTCTTGACTGCTCCATATTCAGTTTTTTCATCAACTAAAAAGGAAAAGTCTCTTTCAAATGGCTGTAAGCTACTTAAAACAAGAGCATCTCTGGTAATCTTTCTTTTCTTCGGGAAAGGTATATTGTCTAGAAAGAGAGTGAAACAATTTATACGCTCTCTAATAGAGTATTTTTTAGAAATAAGTGGATTAATTTCACCGAAAATCGCTATCAACTTATTCCCTAGCAACACCCTAGCTGACCTTTCTGGATGAAGAAACTCTGGTACATCTCTTTCAAGTTTAAGGTTTTCTAATTTTAAATTCAAATAACCCATTAATTTATAAAGATCTCTTTTAATATCGAAAATATCATAGGGTCTTGTCTCGTTGTAAAGCTTGGTGTTACTTCTACTGCCCAAAAGTATTGCAGAAATTTGGTAAGTTTCGTCTCCGACTTGATTGCTTTCAAAGCAATAGCCTTGTTCAAATATTGCAAGATTTTTTGTACCCTTAGCCTGGTTTTTCTCTACTATTTTCAACAATCCTGGTAAGAGGGATTGTCGCATATGTGTCATTTCACTGCTAATAGGATTTATTAACGTAATTTCATTTGTGGTTTTGTTACTAAATCTTTTGACAGAATTTTTGTCAATAAAACTGTATGACAAGCATTCCATATATCCTAAAGAAGCACAAACTCTTCTAGCCAAGTTTTGCCTGCTCTGGCTGTCTGTTAAAAGAGGTTTTAAAACCCCCTCCTTTCTACCCATCGGAATGCTAGGCAAATTCGCTAATGAATTTATTCTTGCAATTTCTTCTATGATGTCCACCTCTCCATGAACATCAGGTCTCCATGCTGGAACAAGTATTTCAAAATTGTGACCGACAGACTTGACCGAAAAACCAAGAGAACTCAGAATTTGAATTTGTCTGTCTCTATCTACCTCTATTCCAATAAGTTCGTTAACCTTTTTAGGGTTGAAGATTATTTTCTTCTTAAAGGCTGGTTCCGTTCCCGCAATTATAAGCTCAGATACCTGCCCTCCACACAAATCTAAAATCATCTTTGTTGCGATATGCGCCCCTGCTAGTGTGAAACTAGGATCAACGCCCCTTTCAAATCGATACCTTGCGTCTGAATTTATTTGAAGTTTCCTGCCTGTTGATGCTATTGACTTTGGGTCGAAATAAGCAGCTTCCAGTACTACGTTTTGCGTTTCATTTGAAACGCCACTTTTCATACCTCCTATAATACCTCCAAGAGATACAATTTCCTTTTCATCAGTTATAACAATCATACCTTCATCTAGCTCATAGATTTTGTCATCAAGAGCATGAAACTTCTCTCCTTTATAAGATTTTCTGACTGTTAAACCACCGACCAGTTTATCAGCGTCAAAGACATGCAATGGTCTTCCCCTATCAAATGTTAAATAGTTTGTAATGTCAACCAGAGCTGATATTGGATTTAATCCAATGCTTATTAGACGTTGCTTCAGCCAAGGGGGAGATTCCTTGTTTTGCACTCCACGAAAGTATCTGCCAACAAAATGAGGGCATCCTTTTGAAGCTACCTCATTGTCAAGCTTTATCGTGAAATGTGACTTAAAACTTCCTTCAAGTTTAGGTGTCTTAGTGACTCGTAAATTGCCAACACCACTAGCTGATAAATCTCTTGCAATCCCATAAATACCCAGAGCATCTGGTCTATTTGGTGTAATTGCGACTTCAAAAACTGTTTTTTCATCTCCTACGAGTTCAGAAAATAAAGTCCCAACTTCTGTCTCAGAGGGTAATTCTAAAATTCCATCATGCTCATCTGAAATCTCTAATTCCCTTTCGGAACACATCATTCCTTCACTTTTTACATCTCTAATCTTTGACAGTTTTAAATTAATATTTAATCCAGGTATAAAATCCCCTGGTTTCGCAACCACCACTTTCATGCCCTTGCTAACATTAGGCGCACCGCACACGATATTCAGTATTCCTGTGTTTGACTTAACCTCACATACCTTTAATTTGTCAGCATTTGGGTGTTTATCAACTTTCAATACCTCTCCAACCGATAACTGCCCCAAACGCTTTCTAGGATTTATCAGGCTTTCTACCTCTAACCCAGTGTCTGTAAGAACATCGCCGACCTCATCAGCAGACAAATCCGTTTCCAGGTAATCCTTTAGCCATGAAAAAGAAAACTTCATGTTAATACTTTCACTCTATTGTTTATCCGCTAAGCTTGTCATAAAGATTGGAAGTTTTTTCTACTGCAAAGCCATAATGCTTTAGCCATCTCATATCATTTTCAAAGAATGATCTGAGATCTGGCATCCCATACTTCAGCATTGCAAGTCTATCTATACCCATTCCAAAAGCAAATCCCTGAAATTTATTGCTATCTACTTTCGAAGCTTCCAAGACATTGGGATGTACCATCCCACTGCCCAATATTTCCATCCAATCATCACCCTTACCAACAACTAATGAGTTTTCGACCCAAGAGCATCGGATGTCTACTTCTGCCGAGGGTTCTGTGAAAGGAAAGTGGCTGGCACGGAATCTTAAATCTATGCTCTCTAGCTCAAAAAAAGCTTTACAGAACTCAATCAAGACCCACTTTAAGTTTGACATAGAGATGTCTTCACCAACAACTAAACCTTCAATCTGATGAAACATTGGGGTATGGGTGAGATCATAGTCCGATCTATAGACACGTCCTGGAGCAATTATTCTGCAAGGCGCTCCATGATTTTCCATAAACCTTACTTGTACTGGACTGGTGTGCGTTCTTAGTACATTGGGAGAAATACTGTCATTACCATTATCATCCCCAGGATTGATATAAAAAGTATCAAATTCCTGCCGTGCTGGATGATCAGGGGGAATATTTAATGAATCAAAATTATACCAATCACTTTCAATCTGAGGTCCCTCAGCTACTGAAAATCCGAGGTCTGAAAAAATTGATACTATTTCTTCCGTAACTCTGCTGACTGGGTGTATTAAGCCCGTATTTATCTCTCTAGAGTCTTGTGTAATATCCAACCACTCAGAGTCCATTCTGTTTTCAATCTCTCTATTTACTAGGACTTCTCTTTTTTCTTTTATGGCCTCTTCTAAAGTCTGCTTGAGTTTATTGTATTGTGGCGACTTTAATTTTCTCTCCTCATCATTCATCTGTCCAAGTGATCTTAATAGGTGCGTAACCTCACCCTTTTTGCCAAGCAAGCCTACTCTAGCCTGTTCTAGTTCTTCAACCGATTCAGCTGCTTTTATCGTATCTAAAAAATTTATATTTTCTGCTTCGATTTTCATAGATAGATCGTAGGCTTTGAGAAAAATAAAATATACCGAACAAAATCGGTCATGTTGTTACTAATTCAGTGCGCTTTGCGCTTGCGACACTATCTGTCCGAAAGCTTTTGGATCATGTACCGCAATATCTGCTAGAACTTTTCTATCAAGATCGATTCCGGCTTTATCAAGCCCATGGATAAACTTTGAGTAATTAAGTTTTGCATCTATCTGCCTTACGGCTGCATTCAGCCTTTGAATCCAAAGCGCTCTAAACACTCTTTTTCTAACCTTTCGATCTCTAGTTGCATATTGCATGGCTCTGTCCACAGCCTGTTTTGCTGTCCTGAAGTTTCTACTCCTAGCCCCATAGTAGCCCTTTGCCGCTTTTACTACCTTTCGGTGCCGTGCGTGCGTTACAACTCCTGATTTAACTCTAGTCAACTACTAATCCTCCTACCTTGAATAAGGCATGTAAGACTTCACTATGTTCTCGTCTGCTTTGCACAATGTCGTTGTGCCTCTCGCATTTCGTATAAACTTGCTCGATCTTTTAATCATCCCATGTCTCTTACCCGCCTGTGCAGATTTCACGCGACCAGATGCGGTCACTTTAAACCGCTTTTTTGCACCGGATTTCGTTTTCATCTTAGGCATGTTTTTGACTCATTATAGTAATTCAAAAGTGTTTATAAGGATATTCTGAATACTATACAAGTATTTCTTTGTATTTTTCTTAAAAATTGTCAAAGTTTTCGTCAGCAGACACGACCCTTAATATGTTAGTTGATCCCGGGGTATTAAATGGCACTCCCGCAATAACTATTATCAAATCTTTTCCGGACGCAAATTCAAACAGTTTTGCTGCCTTAACAGCATTCATTACTGCCCTTTTAAATCTATCAACCGGTGTTGTAACCACACAATGCAAGCCCCAAAACAAGGTCAGTTTCCTGGCTGTTTCAGTGTATGGTGTCAGTGCAATTATTGGCGCGCGTGGTCTTTCTCTAGATGCAAGTTCAGCTGTAGTTCCGCCATGAGTAAAACAACAAATCACTTTTACCTTAATGTTATCTGCCACCTCCCTTGCTGCAACAGTTATTGCGTTAGAAACACCTTCTTTTAAATTTGTTCTGGAGTTCTCCAAATTTTCAAAATACAGCGGGTCTTTTTCGATTTCAATTGCGATTTTATCTACCGCTTGTATAACTTTTTCTGGATGCGCACCAATAGCAGTTTCAGCAGACAACATTACAGCATCGACACCATCATATATTGCCTGTGCGACATCCGATACTTCAGCCCGAGTCGGTGTAGTTGAGTGAATCATGCTTTCCATCATTTGGGTTGCTACAATAACAGGTTTTCCCATTTGACGTGACTTCAATACAAGTCTTTTTTGAATAGGTGGGACCGCTTCGACTGGTAATTCAACGCCAAGATCTCCACGTGCAACCATTATTCCATCAGAAGAATTAATTATTTCGTCAAACACCTCTACAGCAGCTGGTTTCTCAATTTTGGCAATAATTCCAGCCCTTCCATTCAACAACTTTTTTACATCATCAACATCTTTAGCTCTCTGCACAAAAGATAAGCCAATCCAGTCAACTCCTAAAGCACAAACAAACTCTAAGTCTTCCTTATCTTTTTCAGTTAAGGGGGCAAGATCTAAAATACTGTCAGGACAATTAACCCCTTTTTTATCTGAAATAATACCGTCGTTTAATACGATACACTCAATGTTCATTTCAGATGCTTTTCTTACCTCCAAAGCAACTTTACCATCATCGATCAAGAGCTTATCTCCCTTTCTTACGGACATAAATATCTGTGGGTGCGGTAAGCAAGCTCGTTGATTATTTCCTGGAGTTTTAGCTAGATCAAAACAAAATTTTTGCCCAGCCTCCAATCTCACCTTTGAACCCTCAAATTCACCACATCTTAGCTTAGGTCCTTGTAGATCAGCCAAAATACATATTGGCCTCGAAAACTCATTCTCCAAATCTCTCAAGATCTTGTGTCTCTTTTCTACAGCTGGATGATCCCCGTGGGACATATTTAATCTGAAAATATCTGCTCCAGCTAAAAACATTTTTTTAATCTCTGATTTTGTATCAGATGCTGGGCCTAGTGTTGCCACTATTTTAACCTTACGGTTTCGATGAAGTTGCTTTTCCATTTTTATGCTCGATAATTATAATTTTACTGTAGAATAGAGAAATATAAGAAATAGAAAACTTTTTTTTAATTTTATGAGAAAGATAGATGAATACTAAAAATATAGAGAAAATTGAAAGCCAAACTTTCAGAAGATTAATCTCTCATTTACAGAGCAGAACTGATGTTCAAAATATCGAGATAATGAACTTAGCAGGATTTTGTAGGAATTGTTTGTACAAGTGGATGCATGAGGCGGCCAGCGACTCAAATGAAGATTTGTCAATTGAGGAAGCTCAGAAACATGTCTACGGTATGCCTTACGAGGACTGGAAAAAAAAATTTCAGAAGTAACTTGAATAAGATTTGTTTATGAAAGTTTTGACTTAATCTGTTCTAAATATATATCCTGGATTTCTTTAACTTTATCTCCAACTGATCCGTTCCCAACGGGTCCACCATCAATTTCAATGACTGGGATCACGAAACCAGTAGCTGAGGTAAGAAAAACTTCTTGTGCGTCCATTACGTCGTCAACGTGGATTTTTTGCTCTTTAATCTGGATGTTTTTTGTTTTGCAAAACTCTATTACAGTAGATCTGGTAATACCCCCCAGAATAAAATTTGACAAACTTGGTGTATAAATATGGTCATCTTTTATGATAAAAGCATTACTTGATGAGCCTTCATTTATAAAGCCGTCTTGAACCAGCAAGCTATCATCTAAACCTTTTTGTACAGCAGAAGATTTTGCTATTGACTGCGCAAGAAGTTGAGTGGTCTTAATATCTCTCCTCTTCCACCTATCGTCAGGTACCGTAATTATTTTTATACCTGCTTTGGTTGCTGGATTATTTAAAATTGACTTTTCTTGCGTAAAAATTACTACGGTAGGTAGAAATGACTTGTTTCCAAAATTAAAATCTCTTTCACCAAAGCCTCTGGTAATTTGAATATAACAAAGCCCTTCTTTAAGTTCATTTTGATTTATTAATTTTTTTTGGATTTTATAAAAGTCTTCCTCATTAAAATTATTTACAATGTCCAAATGATCCAAAGATCTCACAAGTCTTGCAAAATGCTCTTGCCAATCTACCAATTTACCTTCAATAACAGCTGTTACTTCATACACAGAGTCTGAAAATAAAAATCCCCTATCAAATACTGAAATGCTAGCTTCTTTTTTTAAAAAGAATTCTCCGTTCACATATACTTTTGTATTATCCTTTTCTAGCAATGTGAGCTCTTAATCCTATCAGGTTTTACATTTACCTTGGAAGACGTAATCGGAAGGTTGGGTTATCTTAGATGGCGTATATCTCTTGTACTCATACTTAGTAATATACTCATTACTTTCCATCATCACTAATAAACCCTGCGCAAAAAATTGGTCTAGTTTATAAATGTCTACTAAACCTCGCAAATGCGGAACAACAGTTGTTTCAACCTCTAGAATATTCTCATCAAAAAAAGAAATTGGATATTTTTTTCCATCAAATTTTATGAAGAAATGGACTCTTTCTTTGTTTCGTCCTGACAGATTTGTCCTTTTATAGTTCTTTATCGATTTTACTAAATAATCGTCCATTTTGTACACCTCATCTATTACTCTAATCCGATTTCAAAAAATTAGAAACTATTTCTAAAAATTTTGAAGGTTGTTCAACATGAATCCAGTGCCCAGCTTTACTCACAGGAACCAACTCACTTATTGGGAAATTTTCTTTAATTGTATCTCTATGCTCTGCCACACCATACTCGGATAAATCACCATATAAGAATAGAGAATTTGTATTAGAGATACTATTTATGAAGGGAAACTCACTAATTGCGGTAACATTAGATAGTAGCGATGTCAGATTAACACGCCAATAAAAGTTTTTTCTATCGTCTAGCTTTAAGTTCTGCATAAGGAAAGATCTAAAACTTTTGTCTTCAAAATATTCAGAAAGTTTTAAGTCGATTTCAGGTCTAGATTTGAAACCGCTAAGGTCAAGCTCGGACAAAACTTTTAAGTAATTTTCAAAACTAGGTGGATAAGTTATTGGAGCTATGTCAACTACAATTAATTTAGAAACATGACCTTGATAAACTTTGTCAAAAACCATTGCAGCCTTGCCACCCATTGAATGTCCTATTAAATAGCTGTTTTTTATACCATGGGCTTCAAAAAACTTTTTTATATCCTCTGCTAAATCGAAATAAGTATGCTTGTCATTCCATTCCGATTCCCCATGGTTTCTTTGATCAACAAGCCATACGTTAAAGCCAAGATCAGAAAGAGCTTTTCCAAAACCAAACCAATTCCTTTTTGATCCTAACAGCCCATGCAAAATAACGACATTTATCGCATCACCTTCTCCAAATCGACGAAATGCTAATCGCATGTGATTTTACCAAATTGAACGATATATATCGTACGCGTCTTTCTCAGTAACCTCTCTTGGATTATTTACTAGCAATCTTGTCTGCTTCATTGCGTCTTTGGCCATTGACTCACACGCATCCTCAGGAATTGAAACATCACGTAATTTTTGAGGAAGGCCCAAGTCTTTAGATAAAGTGCTCAGATTTTCTATAAATAGCGATGCATTTGTTTGGTTGTTATTTCCTATTGCTTCATTTGGAAAAAGAAAAGGGAAAAGCTCAGCATATTTTTTTGCTGCCCACGCGTCTGCCGCGTTAAATCTTAGCACTCCAGGGAGAACAAGCGCATTCGATAGTCCATGTGTTATATGGAAACTACCCCCAAGTGGGTAAGCTAAAGCATGAACAGCGGCTACTGGAGAGTTTGCAAAAGCCATTCCAGCTAACATTGATCCAAGTAACATTTTTCCTCTAGC
>Ga0160423_10005329_pt1 | contig 10493 bp, 10 predicted proteins | sample CRUFie14St8metaG_FD_108191 | JGI IMG/M metagenome (GOLD analysis project Ga0160423, IMG submission 108191) | Marine microbial communities from the Costa Rica Dome - CRUD Field 142mm St8 metaG | ecosystem: Environmental > Aquatic > Marine > Oceanic > Photic zone | place: Costa Rica: the Eastern... | reverse complement strand
AGTTAATAAAAGAAAAAACATTGCAAAACATCAACCTTAAAAAATTAATGTATGATTACAGAAGAAATAGAATATTTGAAAGAGTTTTTTTTCATAAGCTTACTTATTCAATTGCTTATTTAAATTTTGAAAATAACACATTGTTTGAAAAACTCTCTTCAATATTCTTGAAAGTTTTTGCTCAATCTAATTACCTTAAGCAAAAAGTAATTAACATAGCGAATGGAGGTAAACATTATTAAATATTTTTGTTGTTTGATTTATATTATTTTTTCTTGTCCCGCATTTTCATCAGATGATTTAAGAGTTCAGCTTCAAAAAAAATTACCTGATGTGGTTATTGGAGAAATTAGACAACTTAATGATTCCAAGATGTATGAGGTGATTCTTAATGACGATTTGTTCTATGTTGATGGAGAAATTAAATATATTATTAGAGGAGAACTTATTGAAATCTCATCTTTAAAAAATATTTCTGCTGATCGAAAAAAAGAATTAGAAGCAAAAAAAAATAAAAAATTAGAAATTCCATTTGATGATTATCCTTTGCAGCATGCAATCAAAATCAATGAGGGCCAAGGTCCTTACAAAATAATTTATTTTGCTGACCCTTATTGTGGATATTGTAAGAAATTTGATAAGGAGGTTATTTCTAAACTTAATGATACTACTGTATACCTATTTCTTTACCCTATATTATCCGAAAAATCAATTAGTATATCTGAAGATATTTATTGTAATAAAAATCAATCAGATGCATGGATTGACTTTACAATAAATGGTGTTGTGCCAGAAAGAAAAAAATGTAAAAGCCCTATTGAGGATATAATGGCTTTTGGAAAAAAAATGAAAATCAGAGGCACCCCTACTTTAATTTTCGCAGACGGCAAGAGGGTTCCAGGAGCATTAAGTTATGATCAGTTTCGAAAGATTGTGGAGCAAGCTCGATAATTATTTATTATTAGGTAATATAACCCAACCTTGAACCATTTCATTTGTTTTTCCTGCGTTTAAACCACTTTTTTTTCCGCTTCCCCAAAAGAAATCAAATCGAATTTGTCCTTTTATCGCGCTTCCGGTATCTTCAGCAAAAACAAACCTACTAATATTATGGTACTTTGGGTTTAAAGTATTTATAAAATATAAAAAGCCCATAGGGTTTTTCATTGGGTCAATTGCGATACTTCTGAGGGGAGTTAATGGATAACCAATTGAACCTGTTGGACCATCATCAGAATTCTCACTGATTTTAAAAAAAACGAAACTTTTATTGCGCTCCATTAATTCATTACCCATTCTTGGATTACTATTTATCCATTTTTTTATTTTATTCATTGAAACGTCTGCAATAGAAAGACCATGTTCTTTGATTAATATGCGTCCAATTGAGGTGTATGGATGTCCGTTATGTGCATCATAATTAAGTTTGATTATATTGTCATTAGGCAACTTTAATTTTCCAGAGCCTTGAATTTGTAAAAAGAATATATCAACTTTATCCTCAGCCCAAGCAATTGGTCTAATAGAGGGATTTTTTCCAGACTCTATTTCTTTCCTTGTATAGTAAGGTATAAGTAGGTTATTTTGAATTCTTCCTCTAACTTTTTTTCCTTTTAATTCAGGGTAAGTTTTATCAATCTTTACAATGATTAGGTCATCAGGTTTTCCATATAAAGGATACTTATACTTATCAGATTTATTAAAACTACCATTAATAATTGGTTCATAGTAACCAGTAAGTTTTCCATGATTTTGGTTTGAATTTTTGATTAGCCAAGGAGAAAAATGCTTTTTGAAATGGTTAAAAAATTTTTTTTTGTTGTTTTTAAGAGAATTTAATTTATCACATGTATTTGTAATTTTTGGAAAGTAATATACATAATGTAAGCATCTTTCATTGATGAGACTCATTAAATTTTTATCAAGGGTTTGGTCATTTGGTATTTCATCCCACGACATTTTTTTAAGTTTTTTTTTGTAGTTAGTGAAATCAAAATTTTTAAACCAAACTTTACTGATCTTTTTTGAACCGGATGCTATTTTATTTTTTTCTATTTGATAAGACTTATCTTTAGTAAATACTTTTTTTTGTGGATTTTTTGCGCAACTACATAAAACAAGGAAAAATAGTAAAATGGTAAAAAATTTTTTGTTCATGGAGAATTATTATAATTAAAAACAACCCATTTATCTGGATAATACTTGAAATTATATTAGGCCTTTTTTTATTTTTACTTATAATATGGTGGACACTGCCAAAAAAAAATAAGACCGAAAGAAAAGACAAATGAATAGAAAAAATTTTCTAGCACCAAGCATTTTAGATGCAAATTTTTTAGATTTAAAAACTCAGTTAGATGTTGTCTTTAAAGGTAATAATAATATTATTCACCTTGATGTAATGGACTCACACTATGTGCCCAATCTAACTTTTGGTCCTTTTTTATGTAGCCAAATAAAAAATTACTTACCAAATATTATTGATGTGCATCTGATGGTTAAGCCAGTTGACTCTCTAATTGAAAAATTTGCTAAAGCTGGTGCTAATATGATTAGTTTTCATCCTGAAGCTAGTCTTCATGTTCACAGGAGCATTGAGTTAGTCAAATCGCATGGTTGTAAGGTAGGTTTAGCACTAAATCCCTCTACACCTCTGTCAATGATTGAGGAAGTAATTAGTACTTTAGATTTTGTTTTAATCATGTCTGTGAACCCAGGTTTTGGGTCTCAGAAATTTATTGAAAATAGTTTAAAAAAAATAGAAAAACTTAATTCAATTATTATTAAGAATTCATATGATTGCCAGATTGAGGTGGATGGTGGTATCAATGATTCTAATATTGATAGTGTTAAAAAAGCAGGTGCTAATATTTTTGTTGTTGGTAGTGCAATTTTTAAATCTGAAGATACCTTTAAATCCTCACAATTTTTTCACAATATCGTTAATGCTGATTAAAAAAAATGCAAAATAAAATTAAGGGCTGCTTTTTTGATTTAGATGGTACTTTAGTAGATTCATTACCTGGAATTCATAAAGCAGTAGTTATGTCTCTTGAGTATTTAAACAAGCAACCTTGTTCTTTGAAAGAAACAAAAAGTTTTATCGGTAATGGAGTTGATTTTTTAATAAAAAAAATTATGGACCTAAGATATATATCTGAATTTGAAATTTTAAGAGGTCTTTTTTTAAACAACTACAAAAAAGTTTATTTAAACAATTCACCAAAATACTTTGGATGCAGAGATGTTTTATCTAAAATTCGTGAATCAATTACTCCTAATCTTGCTTGTATAACAAATAAACCTTATGAATATGCTAAAGAAATTCTTGATAATGAAGATTTAGAATTTAAATATTTAATTGGTGGAGATGATCCAAAGTTAAGAAAGCCAAGTGGTTCTGGTATTATAAAAGTGTGTGAGTATTTTAATGTAGAGCCAACATCATGTATTTATATTGGTGATAGTTTTGTTGACTTTCAAGCATCAAAAGCAGCAGGATGTAATTTCATATTTGCATCGTATGGGTATGGTAATTTAGATTTTATTCCAAATGTAAGTATTCATTCTATTTCAGAACTTTCAAATAAACTTAAATTAACTTTGTTATGACCGAAGAGGAATTTAATAAATTAAAAAAAAAAGGTTTTAATAGAGTTCCTATTATCAGAAAAAAACTTGCTGATTTAGATACACCTTTATCTATTTATCTTAAAATTGCAAATGAGCCCAATACGTATCTATTTGAATCGGTTATTGATGGAGAAAGGTTCGGTCGTTATTCCTTTATCGGTCTTAATTCCGAATATACATTTGAGGTAAAAGGAAAAACATGTAACGAATTATTCAAAAATAAAATAATTAAATCCGTTGAGAAAGATGACCCGCTGGAATGGGTAAAAGAAATTACTGGAAGGTATAAAATTGCCGAACCAGATGGCCCTCCCGGTTTTTTGGGTGGCTTTGTTGGTTATTTTTCTTACGAAATTGTAAGATTTATTGAGCCTAAAGTTCTTCATTTAAGCAAAAATAAAGATGATGTTGATATTTTTTTAATGCTTTCTGAAAATATCATAATTATTGACAATCTTTCAGGCACTGTTTTTATAGTTTCAGTTGCTGATACAAGTAAAGTAAATGGATGGGATGATGCTCAAAAAAAACTTGATCAAATTGAAAAAGGACTTTTATCTGATATCCCAAAATTTAATAATATCAACCTCAATAAAGTTGAATTTTTAAATACTGTAAAAAAAGAAGAGTTTGAATTATGGGTAAAAAAAATAAAAAAATATATTGAATCGGGAGATGTTATGCAAGTTGTAATTTCACACGAAATTACAGCATATTTTGACACCGAACCTATATTTTTTTACAGAGCTCTTCGTTTAACAAATCCATCTCCGTATATGAGTTTTTTTAATTTGGGGAATGCATTTATCATTGCCTCCTCCCCAGAAATACTTGTCAGACTAAAATCTGGGAAAGTAACGGTAAGGCCTATAGCTGGAACTAGGAGAAGGGGTAATAATGAAGAAGAAGATCAGAGACTTGAAAATGATTTACTATCTGACGAAAAAGAACTTGCTGAACACTTAATGTTGATAGATTTAGGAAGGAATGATGTTGGAAAAATTGCTGAAATCGGTTCTGTTAAATTAACTGAAAAAATGATTGTTGAGAAGTATTCTCATGTGATGCATATTGTATCTAATGTTGATTGTATAAAATCAAATGAATTTCATGCTATTGATGTTCTAAAAGCTTGTTTTCCCGCAGGTACTGTGTCAGGTGCCCCAAAAATAAGAGCTATGCAAATAATTGAGGAGTTAGAGAAAACCCCAAGAGGGGTATATGCTGGAGCAATTGGGTATATTTCATTTAATGGTGATATGGATCTTGCAATAGCAATCAGAACTGCAACAATTATAAATAAAGTTTTAAGTGTAAGAGCAGGAGCTGGAATTGTTTATGATTCTGTTCCTGAAAAAGAATGGGAAGAAACTGTTAACAAGTCAAAGGCGCTTATAAATTCAGCAATAATTGTTTCGGAAGATTTTAAGGGTATCTGATGATTATTCTTGTTGATAATTATGATTCATTTACATATAACCTTTATCAATTATTGGGAGAAATTGGGGAAAAAGTAGTTGTTTTTAGAAATGATGAGGTTAATAAAGAAATTCTTCAAGAATTATCACCGGATGCTATTGTAATATCACCTGGTCCATGTGCACCAAATCAAGCTGGTAAATCAATGGAAATCATTGATCTATTTTCAGGAAAAATCCCTATTTTAGGTGTGTGTCTTGGTCATCAATGTATTGTGCAAGTTTTGGGAGGAAAAATTATTAAAGCAACTAAGCCTGTTCATGGGAAAAGAACAAAGATATCTCACAGTAATTCTGGGCTTTTTGAAAATCTAAAAACAGACTTTCATGTCGTCAGATATCATTCTCTAATTGCTGAGAGGAAAACTTTACCACCTGAATTATCAATTTCTTCCTGGACTGAAGATGGTGTTATTATGGGCGTCGAAAATGCAGAAAAAAAAATTTTTGGCATACAATTTCATCCCGAATCTATTGATACAGAATTTGGCAAAGATATTTTATTAAATTTCAGGAATTCCTATAAATGAATACTAGTATCGAATACCTTAAGGACATTATTTCTGGACGAAAATTTAACTCTATGGAAAGCGAAGTGTTAATAAAAAAAATAGTAGAAAATAACTTTAATTCTGACTATACTGCTGCGTTATTGGCTGTACTCGCCCATAGATCTGAGACTGTTGATGAAATTTATGGGTTTGCAAAAATTATGCGACAATACTCAAAGAAAATTAATCTAGATGATATTAGTAAAGTAGTTGATACTTGCGGAACTGGCGGAGATAACCTTTCAACCTTTAATATTTCTACAGCAAGTGCATTTTGCATTGCCGCACATGGTGTAAAAGTTGCAAAACACGGTGGCAAGATGGTTTCGAGTGTTAGCGGTAGTGCTGATATTTTAAATAATTTAGGTGTCAAAATAGATCTAGATACCGCAATGGTAAAAAACCTTATTCACACAGTTAATATTGGCTTTTTGTTTGCGCCACTATATCATGATGCGATGAAATCTGTTGCTGTCATTAGAAAAAATCTCGGTGTTAGAACCATTTTTAATCTGCTTGGTCCTCTTTTAAACCCAGCTAGTGCAAATTATCAAATAATTGGTGTTTCGTCCGAAGGCTCCCGAAAAAAAATTGCTGAAGTTATAAAAAAACTTGGCACAAAAAGATCTTTGATTGTTTCAGGCCATGATGGTCTTGATGAAATAAGTTTGTCTGGTCCGACCAAAATTACTGAAGTTAATGATGATTCTATTGCAGAAAGAATTCTCCAGCCTTCAGATTTTGGTTTTAAAACATTTTCAATTCAAAAAATTCAAATTAACTCAAAAGATTCTAGTATTAAAATGTTTAAAGAATCATTGCTCGGTAAAAATGAGTTCGGGTCTCAAGTGATAGCTGCCAATGCTGGAGCAGTATTTTATATCCTCGATATTGTTAATTCATTTAAGGAAGGTGCTCAGCTTGCATATGAGATTATTAAATCTGGTTCTGCTTACGAAAAATTGGAAGAATACATAAAGCAATCGAATAATTAATAATGGAAAATATCTTAACTAAAATATGTAATACAAAAAAAGATGAAATAGCTGAACAAAAAAAAAATTATAATCAGACGTTTTTTATTGAAAGTTTCAGTCAATTACCAGTTGCTAAAGAATTCCTTTTTGAAAAAAAAATACTTACAGACTTAAATGAGAAAGGTTCAGCTGTTATTGCTGAAATTAAAAAAGCAAGTCCCAGTAAAGGGATTATCTCAAAAGATTTTGATGTCAAAAAAGTTGCTAACTCATATACTATCAATGGCGCAAGTTGTCTTTCAGTTTTGACAGACAGTCAATATTTTAAGGGTGATATAAATTATTTGAATCTTGTAAAAAATGTGTCTGATTTACCCACATTGAGAAAGGATTTTATTATTGATGAATATCAAATATACCAGTCTAAATTTTATAAAGCTGATTGTATCTTGTTGATCGCGTCAATTCTAGATTCAACCCAATTATTAGAGTTTGAAAATATTGCACACACCATAGGTTTGGATGTGCTTGTCGAAATTCATGACGTGGAGGAGCTGAAGAAGATTGAGCAAATGAAAACATCGCTAATAGGTATCAATAACCGAAACTTAAAAACTTTTAAGACTGATATTACCAATAGTATAAATTTGGGAAAATTAATTCCAGGTGACAAAATTATTGTTACTGAGAGTGGAATTAACACTAAAGATGATATAGATTTAATGAAAAAAAACAAAATTAACACATTTTTAATAGGGGAGAGATTTATGCGAGAATCTGATCCTGGTAATGTTCTTAAGTTACTATTTGAGTAAATTTGTTGCAAAAAAGCAACAATATGTGCTTATTTTCACACCTAAACGTTGATAATATTGACAATTATGCGAAAATGGCAATGTTAAGAAATCTGTCTAGACAGTTTTCCTATTTTTAATAACAATAAATTCGGGAGAATTTAATATGATGAAAAAAACTTTAATTGCTACAGCTGTTGCATCTGCATTTTCTTTAAATGCCTTTGCTGCTGATGTACAAATTAACGGTTACCTTGGTGCCGGTTTTGAGTTCGGTGATTCTGAGGCCAATGGCGTAGAAACTGATGGTAAAACTATGGCTAGTCCTGCTAACTCAATGTTAATTATTAACGTTAATGATGAGTTAGATAATGGTATGACAGCTTATGGTTCATTTGGTTACACACTTTATGCTGATACTTTAGGTGCTGCTGATCAGCGTTTCACAAGAGTTGGTTTAAAAGGTGACTTTGGTGACGCTGCATGGGGTATGGGTGAGATGATCTATGAGGTAGGTCAGATCTTTGATGGCGCATCAGTTGACTACAATGGTGGTGGTAATAATACTGAACTATCTCACACAAAATTAGCTAATGGTTTATTCAATTTCACAAGAATGGATGAAAATGTTTTCATTTATTCAATGAATCAAGTTGGAATGATTAAGCCGACTATCCTTTATGGTTTTGGTGCTGACGGTGAAGTTGAGGGTGACGGATCTAATGGTACTACAGACGGTTCTACATACGATGATGGAATGATGCAAATCGCTCTTGACTATAACAACGGTGCTGGCATGAATGCACAATTTGCTTATGCTGCTTACACTGATGTTGATCCTACATCTACAATTAGTATCGCTGATGATGGTGCACAGCCTGCTGGTGCAGCTGATGCTACAGGTATGAGATTAACTGTTAGATATGATATGGGTGGTATTCAACTCAGAGGTACTTATCAAATGCTTGAGTTAGATAATGAGAACACTATTGATTTTGCCGATTCAGATCATTATGACGGTAAAACAGTTGAGAGAGACACAATGGCGCTTAACATTGTTATCCCAACATCTACTGGTAGAGTAGTGGTTGCTTACGGTAGTTCTGATGATGCAAGCGTTGATGGAGTAAGTGTTTCTGAGTCAGGTATGACTAACTACAGTGTTGGTTATTACTATGACTTAAGCGCTAATGTTTACTTATTTGGTCGTTTCGGTAAAGAGAGCGAAGATGCAAATTATGACTTAGCTGATACAACTGAAGATAGCGTTACTACTAAAGCAATTGGTATGAGATTCTTATTCTAATTATCTTTTGCTTCCAAAAAAAGGGTGTTTTAAACACCCTTTTTTTTTGGCATGTGTATTGCTTTATTAATCCTAATTAGTTTAATATAAAGGATTTACCGAAATTGAAATTTGTGAATAACAAAAAAGACCAACATACTATATCACTTGTAAGTAAACTTGCTAAATCAGGTGATGTGATGATTAATATTGAAGACGGAATTATAAAGGTTAATTCAATTAAAGAAGGTGTTAAAAAAATTGAAAAAAAGAAATCAAATTATAATTCTTACTTTAAAAATATTTCGATATTGCTGATAGGTTTGATTTCTGGAATTTTATTTACGATACTTTCAATTAATATAAATAATCCAAACAACAATGATGGAAAATATTTATTTGGTAAAAACAATAAATTAATGAATGAACAAATTGTTTTACCAATTGTTTCGAGTTTTTTACCAGAAGAGTCAATTAAAGTCACAAAAAATGATTCTAAAGATGAGTCAATAATCAATGTTTCTGATTATGATGAGATTACTAGTGTATATAATCCTCTCGTAAATTTAAATGATGATGATGCGGTTATACCTATTGCATATTATAAAAATAATTTCCAAGCTGATGAATTAAGAAAAAAACTTGAAAAAAAATTTAATCCTATAGTTTTTCCAAGTAAAAATGATAGTTTTGATGAGGGGTATATACTAGCGGTTGTTTGCTCAGACAAACAGGTTGATATTGTTCGTAAAGCGCTAAGTGAAAAACTTGAAATTCCTCTACCTAAATGGAATAAAGCATTAAAATTTAAAAAACGATCTGGAATCTAACTACAGACTATCTAGTGATTTTCTAATCTCAAGAATCTCATTTTGAACTTTTTCTAATTCTTTTTTTGCTGCAATTACAACTGCCTCAGGTGCTTTCGTAACAAAGTTCTGATTATTCAATTTAGATTCCAGATTTTCTCTTCTACTTTTTAAAGTTTGTAATTTTTTATTTTTATCCCTTTTTACCGCAATAGTGTCTATATTGTAATCGATAGAATATTTGATGTTTCCTGAACTAAAAATTTTAAGTTTATTATCTAAATTTTTTTCATTATCAAAAAAAATATGGTTATCGCACTTTACAAAGTATTTAATAATATCGATGTAATCATTTAAAAAATTTGATTGGTTAAAAAAAATTAATTTAATTTTTTTGTTTGCTGGTATCTTAAGCATGTTTCTTTCAACTCGAATTGATTGGGTTATTTTTTGGAATAACTGGTAATTTGCAGATTTGGTTGAAATAGATTTAATGCCAATTGGTTTTATAGTATGGTTAATCAAAAAAGAGTTTGAATGGAAACTTAATTTGCTTTGAATTTGTTGCCATATTTCTTCAGTAATAAATGGAATTATTGGGTGACATAATTTTAAAATATTTATTTGTACAAAAATTAAAAAATTAAGGTGAAAATTATGCTTTTCATTATTTTGATCTTTTAGTAAATCAATATTGTATTTGGTTGTCTCAATAAACCAGTCACAGAATTCGTACCATATAAACTGATAGAGCTTGTTAGCAGCTAAATCAAACCTGTAGGATTCAATAGAATCCCGATAAGTTCGAATTGTTTCATCTAATCTTGATAAAATCCAATGATGACTATCATCTAAATTAGACGATGAAAGAAGATTTTTATCGTCAACATAGTTAAATTGCTGATTAGAATCTATTTGCAAAATTAAAAATCTTGAAGCATTCCATAATTTATTACAAAAATTTCT
>Ga0160423_10005327_pt1 | contig 10494 bp, 8 predicted proteins | sample CRUFie14St8metaG_FD_108191 | JGI IMG/M metagenome (GOLD analysis project Ga0160423, IMG submission 108191) | Marine microbial communities from the Costa Rica Dome - CRUD Field 142mm St8 metaG | ecosystem: Environmental > Aquatic > Marine > Oceanic > Photic zone | place: Costa Rica: the Eastern... | reverse complement strand
TATATTTTTATTTATGGCATTTGTAAGAAAAAAGACGAAGGTGTATTCTTGGCCTGTAGAGGTTAAAACACCTTCTGAGACTAATATTGGCGAGTTTGACACTACTTCTTTTACTGGAAAATTTGTACGTTTGTCTAGAAAAGAGCTTGATAGTTTTGAATCTTCGTCAGAGTTTGACGCACTTAAAAAAGTATTAGTTGGGTGGGAAGATGTTAACGAAGAAGATGGAACTCCTATTGTGTTTTCAGATAAAATATTAAAAGAATTTGCAGAGGATATAGATTTTGTTGCAGGTGTATTAGATGCTTTTAAGAAATTCTATGCAAACGCACAATCGGGAAACTAACTGATGCTGCCTTATATTGGGCTTCGGGTGGCAAACAAGTTATAGATGAAACTCAAAAAGACGCTGCTGCGTTTGGTGTAAAAATCGAGGAGCAACCAAAAGAAGAAGATGAATTTGAAGTTTTTGATGAAAATTGGGAGATTGTTAATATGTTCCTTCGTTGTCAGACACAATGGAACACATCTTTTGGAGGTGTAGTAGGATTAAAATATGAGGTATTATTACTTGATGGAGGTCTGTTTGACCTCTATCATGTAGATAACCGACAAGAAATGCTCGCTGGTTTACAACTAATGGAAGCTGTTGCTGTTAAAGAACTCAATAGTAAGGAGCAGTAATAGATGGCGACTGAGACTAATACAGTAAAAATTAGCATAAAAACTTTTGGTAATGATGAGCTAAAAAAGTTAAATGCCACGTTTGGCAAAATAAATAAAACTCTTGTTTTAAATAAGAAAAGTTTAAATGATACAGTTGCAAGTATTTTACGAGTAGATAAAAGAGCTAAAAGTTTTAATGGTGGATTAGCTAGAAGTAATAAAACTATTAGAGAACAGATAGAAGCCTTTAAAGTTTTAAGAGATCAAGTTGATAAGGGCGGTGCGTCATACAGTCGTTTTACAAACGAGATAAACAAATTAAATGCAAGTTTAAAGATACAGCCGGGGACACAATATGCGACACCTATTGGCCCTCAGATGGACACCAGAGGCAGGTTTGCAAAAATGCGAGATAGGTTAATTGGTAGTGGAAAGAATATGGGTGTTGGTCAAAGAGCAGCACTTGGAGCAATAGCTGGATCTGGAGTTGCTGGAAACCTTGGTGCGGTTGGTTCTTTCGGATTATCTGGGGCAGCAGTTGGAGGGCCAGCCGGTGCTGCTATTGGTGTTGGATTAGGGGCAGTTGCAGAGGGTGTTGGATTTGCAAATGAAGCTGCTTCATATGCAGCAGAAATACAAAAGTTAGAGATTGCATTAGCTGGTGTTACTAAAGATCAAGAAACTTTTGAGTATGGTTTAAATGTTATTGCAAAAACATCAAGAGAATTAAACGTACCTATAGCAGCATCCACCAAACAATTTACGACCTTATCTGCATCGGTTCTTGGTGCTGGTGGAACTATAGAAGATGCTGAGACAGTATTTACTGGAGTCTCAAACGCTATTAAAGCAACTGGTGGTAGCGCAGATGATGTTCAATCTGCGATACGAGCCATGTCCCAAATCTTTGGTAAAGGTAAGGTGTCGGCAGAAGAATTACAAGGCCAGCTTGGAGAGAGATTGGCGGGAGCTGTAGTTAAATTTGCAGAGGCAAATGGAAGTACGCTTGAGCAGTTACAAAAAGATTTAAGAGATGGAACTGTTGGCCTAGATAAGATAATGAGATTTGCAGAAAAGTTAAATGAAGACTTTGCTGCAACAGCTAGAGAAGTAGCTAATTCATCTGCTGATGCAGGGGCAAAACTTAAAACTTCTATGGATTTATTTAAACTTGCAGTTGGTAAATCTGTATTGCCTATTGGTGCTGCTTTTCAAAAAGCATTTTCTGATATAACTCTTGGTATATTGCAGTCTGAAGAGGCTATGGGTTTTATAACAGGGACATTAAAGGTATTAGGTGCTGCTGTATATGCGACTTTTGCTGCTGTAAGGTTTTTAACAAGATCATTAGTTGATATGGCAAAAATTTTATATCACATAGCTAATTTTGAATTTAAAAAAGCCTTTGAAGTTATGAAGAAGGGCTTTAAAGATACAGCAGAAACAGCTAAAAAAGATTTTGAAGCTTTAGGTGAGATGACTATAAAACCTCCTAAGATAGAAGTTCCAGAAGGAGATGGTAAAAATAAAAAATCAAATTTACCAAGTGTAGATGGTGGAGAAGGTAGTGTATTTAATCTTGCAGAAGAATTTAAGAAAGTAACAGAAGAAGCAATTAATCTTGAAAAACAAGTAGGAAAACTTGCGGTTACTACGACTACGAAACTGGCAGATGCTTTTGCTGATTTCTTTGTAGAGGGCAAAAGAGGTTTTGCTGATTTAGCAAGGTCAGCAGTTAAAGAATTACAAAAAATTATTGTAAGAGCAGCATTTATGAAATACATTGCAAATCCTGTACTCGGTTTCTTAAATCTTAATGCAAATGGAAATGCTATAGAAAAGGGAGAGGTTATACCAAGTGCTAAAGGTAATGTATTTGCTAGAAACAAAATTGTTCCTTATGCCTATGGAGGTATTGTAAATCGCCCAACCATATTCCCAATGGCGAATGGAGCAGGGCTTATGGGAGAAGCTGGCCCAGAAGCGATCATGCCTTTAAAGCGTGGTGCTAACGGAAAACTTGGTGTGCAAGCTACAGGAGGTGTTGGAAATATTATTGTTAATGTTGATGCTTCTGGAACATCAGTCGAGGGTGACGAGCAAAACGGAAGAGAACTTGGCCGTATGATTTCTATTGCAGTACAATCTGAAATATTAGAACAACAAAGGCCGGGAGGACTTCTTTCATAATGGCTACTTTCCCAACTAGACAAGATGGAACTGATATAGAACCTAGTTATACTGTGATTAAAAAGTCCCAACCAAATACCAGAATTATAAGATTTGGTGATGGATATGAACATCGACTATCATTTGGTTTAAATCAAAATCCAAAAACATTTGATTTTACTTGGAAAGATTTAAATGAGACAGATTCAGATACTATTGAAGATTTTTTGGATGAAAGGGCCAAAGACAATGTTAGTTTTGCGTACACCCCACCAAGAGAATCAAGTTCTATGAATTTTAAATGTCCTTCTTGGACAAAAAATATAAATTACAGTAATTTATCAACTATAAAGGCAACTTTTATTCAAGTTTTTGAACCTAGCTAATGGCAACTGCTTGGACAGCAAATACGAGCTTATCTGTTGGCAATATAATTGCACCAACATCTTCTAGTTCTGGTTTATTTTTTAAAGTAACAAGCGCAGGTACTACTGGATCAAGTGAACCAAGTTGGCCGAGTACTATTGGTGCTACTGTTTTTGATAATAATGTTGAATATATATCGCAAAGTGCAGTTTTTGGAGATTTACAAACATTAAATCCATCAGCAATTATTGAATTATTTGAAGTTGATTTAATTGAGGGTGTTAATTATCCTACTGGCAATCCACAGGGCATAGAAACTAATTATAAATTTCATGCAGGTACAAATTTAAACGCATATGGAAATATATTATGGGCTGGTCAGAGTTATCCAAGGTTTCCAGTAGAAGCAAGTGGTTTTGCTTTTCAAAAAGGTCAACTTCCTAGACCTAAATTTGTAGTAAGTAACAAAGATGGTTTTATGTCTAGCATCCTTAAAGAGGTAAACAAGTTTACACCATCTAATGATTTAACAGGCTGCAAAGTTACAAGAATAAGAACATTAGCTAAATTTCTCGATGCAGAGAATTTCCCAGCAGTATCAACTGTAACTGGCACAACGACACAAACTGTAGCTGATCCGTCTGACGTAGAAACTGTTACATATGCAGTTACAGTTGTACAAGATTCAAATGGTGATAATGTTTTTGCTTTAAATGGAACTCAAAAACCTGTAATTACAATGAAACGTGGTTCAACTTATGTTTTTAATCAATCTGATAGTTCAAATGTAGGGCATCCACTCAGAATAAGATCTGATGCTGGTGGTTATCAAGGTGTAGAACTAACTGGTACTTTAGGCACAGACGCAACTGTTACTTATCAACCTGTTTACCCCTCTACACCAAGTGATTTGAGATATTATTGCACTACACATGGAAATGCTATGGGCAATACTATAACAATAAACAATCCAAATACAATAACTCAAACAGTTGACGTTATAAGTACAGTAAGACAAAATCCATTTGGAACTCCTGATCCTAATGCAGAATTTCCAAGGGAGGTATATTTTATAGATCGTAAGTCATCAGAAAATAGATTAACTGTTGAATTTGAACTTGCAGCACCAACAGATTTAGTTAATGTTCGTATTCCAAAGCGTATATGCACTCGTAAAGAATTTCCAGCTATAGGTACTTTTGGTTAAATATGGATTGGAGAGAAAAAGCATTAGAACACGCTAAACAACAAGATCCAAAAGAAGCTTGTGGTTTACTGTTAAATATTAGAGGCAAGGAAAGATATTACCCCTGCCGTAATCTTTCAATGACAGATCATCAATGTTTTATTTTAGATCCAGAAGATTATGTAAAAGCTGATAATGCAGGTGATATTGTAGGCATATTTCATTCGCATCCAATAAACCTACCTAACCCAAGTGATGCAGATAGAGTTAGTTGTGAGGCAAGTGGTTTACCTTGGTATATAGTTAATCCAAATACAGAACAATGGGCATATTTAGAGCCATGTGGATATAAAGCACCATTATTAGGTCGTCAATGGGTTTGGGGTCTTACAGATTGCTGGGCTTTAGTCAGAGATTGGTATAAAGAAGAAAAGAACATAGAATTAAAAGATTGGGATAGACCTATTACACCAGAAGAATTTTATAAAAATCCGTTATTTGAAGAATGTGCAGAGACTACTGGATTTAGAAAATTAAAATACGATGAGGTATTACAAAATGGAGATGTTTTAGCAATGTCTATTTTAGGAAAAGGCTTAAATCATGTAGCGATTTTTATAGATGGGGATGTTTTACATCATTTAACAGATAGACTATCTTGTATAGAACCTTATTCTGAATGGTTGCAAAAATGTACAGGAGCTAGGTATCGTTATGTTGCGTAAAATAAAATTATATGGAAAACTTGCTGAGTATGTTGGGGCAGAAGAATTTGAGGCTCATGTAAGTAGTGTTGCTGAAGCTGTACGTTTTTTGTTATGTAATTTTCCAGATATAGAAGGTTATATGAGTCCTAAATATTATCAAGTAAAGGTTGGTAATTACGATATAAAGGAAGAAGAAATAAATTATCCAGTTGGTCAAGAAGATATACATTTTGTTCCCATGATCGCTGGTGCTGGTAGCTTTGGTAGGTTTTTACTTGGAGCAGCCTTAATAGGATTAGCGTTTGTAACTTCTGGGGCTTCTCTTACTGGAGCTTTTAAGGCTGGTGGATTATTAACTGCTAAAGGTTTTGCTGCTGCTACATTTGGAACACAAGCCTTGTTAATTGGAGGTGGTGCTTTAATTTTAGGTAGTGTTGTTGATATGCTTTTTCCTCTCCCAGAATTACCAGACTTTGCAGCAGAAGACGATCCTAACGTGTCATTTCAATTTAATTCGTTGCAAAATACAAGTCGGGCAGGAACTCCAATACCTGTTGTATATGGAGAAGTATTTGTTGGATCTGTTGTTATATCAGCAGCTTTAGATACTAATCAAGAGGATATAGATTAATGACTGAAAAAAATAAAATTATAAGAGGTTCTAAAGGTGGCAACAACCAACCTAAGACACCTACAAAAGCCAAAGATAGTTTAAATAGTAGACAATTTTTTACAGTACAAGATCTAGTTTCTGAGGGTGAAATAGAAGGTTTTGCTACACCATCAAGATCCAATCTTACTCCTTTTACAACTGCTTATAATAACGCTTGTTTAAAAGATGTTTTTTTAGATAACACCCCAATTTTAAGTGATGATGCGAGTAATACTAATCCACAAGATAAAGATTTCAATTTTAGAGAAACAAAATTTAAGTATAAATTGGGAACGTCAAATCAATCAAAAATGAGTGGTATTGCTAGTGAGATTAGATCACCAGAAACCGTTGGAGGTATTCCGTCAAATGCGGATAATCATACTACTTGGGCTGCTAATAAAACATATAAAGTTAATGATATAGTTAGAGCAAAAGGTGTTGTAGATATTGTTTTTAAATGTACAAGTGCAGGAACAAGTGGTGCAAGTCAACCTTCTGCTTTTCAAACAGCATCAGTTAATCAAACAATTACTGATAATACAGTTACATGGAAGGCTCAAGTTCGTGGTTCAATTACTGGTAGTGTTACAAAGCAATTAGCTGATAGAAGTCCTAATCGTAATCCCGATGCTGTAATAGTCACTCTTACTTGGCCTCAGATACAGAAATTTGAAGATGATGGTGATATAAAAGGACTTACTGTTCATTACAGAATCCAAACTAAGTATGCTAATCAAAGTAATTTCGTAACAAGAAAAGATACAAAAGTAAAAGGCAGAACTCCAGATGTATATTCTAAAGATCACAGGATTTCATTAGAAAACGCTGCTTTTCCTGTAGATGTTAGAGTTTTAAGAGATTCAAATGATCCTGTTCCAGATAAAAAATTTAGTGAGTTTAGGTTTGCAGCTATTCAAGAAGTTTTTGATGTAAGTAATAGATATTTAAATTCAGCTTATTTTGCGTTGCGTTTAGACAGTATAGAATTTGATTCTGTTCCAACTCGTTTATATAGAATAAGAGGTATAAAAGTAAAAATACCAGCATCAAATAGCTCTGGGACTATAACTATCAGTAGTAGTGGTCGTATTAAATATCCACAAAATTATGTTTTTGATGGCAGTATGGGCGCAGCCCAATGGACAACGTGTCCTAGTTTAATCTTGCTCGATTTACTTATAAACAAAAGATACGGTCTTGGAGATCATATTGCACCAGATCAATCAACCGATGCTACTACATATAGCAATGTAGATTTATATAGCTTTATTGCTGCGTCAAAATATTCTAATGAATTAGTAGATGATGGTTTTAATGGAAAAGAAGCTAGGTTTGCTTGTAATGTGAATATCAATAGTACAAAAGAAGCGTTTGCAGTAATAAATGAATTAGCAGGTGTAATGAGGTGTATGCCAATATGGTCAGCAGGAAGTATCACAATAAGTCAAGACAAAAGCGTTACCCCAAGTTATCTATTTAATTTATCGAATGTAGGAGAGGCTGGATTTGTTTATTCTGGAAGCAGTCTTAAAACTAGGCATAGCGTTATAAAAGTTGGATATTTAAATATGGATTCAAAAGAAATAGATTTTGAAGTTATAGAAGCAAGTGATGAAATAAAAGCTCGTGTTGGAATAACAGTAAAAAACGTCAAAGCTTTTGCCTGTACATCTAGAGGTCAAGCTGCAAGACTTGGTAGGGCAGTTTTGTACGCAGAGCAATTTGAATCAGAAGTAGTTTCTTTTACTACATCTATAGATGCAGGACTTGTAGTCAGGCCCGGTAGTGTAGTAGAAATTGACGATCCTGTTAGAACAACTTATAGACAAGGTGGAAGAGTTGTTTCTTCAACAACTACAGTTGTTACTATTGATGGAAAGATTGATGGGGGTACTGCTAATTATCTGCCTTCTTTGAATAGCACACCAAGGATAAGTGTTGTACTGCCTGATGGAACAGTTGAAGAGAAACTTATTGATGATTACTCTTCAGATGGCAGTCAAGTAACAGTAAATAGTGCTTTTTCTATTGCCCCAAACGCAGGTGCAGCTTATATTTTGTCAAGTAATGACGGAATATATAAAAGACTATACAGAGTAGTGCAAGTAGAAGAGCAAGACGGATTTAACTATGCAATAACTGCATTAGCCTATGAAAGGGATAAATATGATTTTATAGAAGATGGTACTGAATTACCTCCAAGACAAATACATGATAGTTTCAATACAAATGTAAATGCACCAACAGGGTTAACGGTTCAAGAATTAATCGTATCAATAAATGGAGTCGCAAGAAGTAAAACGATTTTATCTTGGAAAGAGCCTTCAAGAGATATAACAACACAAGATGGTAGTGTAATTCAATCTCCTCAAGGTGTAAGTCAATATCAATTACGTTATAGATTTGTAACTGGAGAAGATGATGCAGATAATTTTATAACTCAAACTGTATTTTCTAATGACTTTGAAATAATGGATACGAAAGCAGGCTCATATGATATTCAAATAACTCCTTTTAATGGAAATTTACAATTATCAAGTAATACATTAGAAGAAACAATAACAACTAAAGGTAAAACAGGTATTCCAGATGACGTACAAAATTTAAGTGTTGAGCCAATAAACAATCAATTCGTAAGACTTCAATTCGATCAAACTATAGATTTAGATGTATTACATGGTGGAAGAGTTTATGTAAGACATACGGACAAAACTGGAAGTGCAGCTACATTTCAATCTTCTCAAGACATTATTGAGGCTGTTGCTGGAAGTACAAACTCTGTAATAGCACCTGCTATAGCTGGTACATATCTTGTTAAGTTTCAAGATGACAGAGGAAATTTTAGTAATCAAGAAGCAAAAGCTGAATTATCTTTAGTAGATATACAAGATGAAGTAGTAGTTAAAGTAGACCGAGAAGATACAGACACACCTACATGGAACTTTCCAACAGATGGCTCAACAAGTCCTTTATTTAATAGAACAGAATACAGTTCAGCTAGAGGCGGTTTAATTTTAAGCGATCCCACAACTGAGATCTCTGGCACTTACTCACAAGCCGATAGTAAAACTTTAATTTGTAATATTTCTTCTCATGGCTTAGCTGTTGGAGAAACTTTTGATTTTAGTTTTTCAACTGGTAAAGCAAAAAATAAAAAATATAGTGTTGTTTCAGTTACCAACGCAAATGTATTTACAATATTATCAAGTGAAAAAATAACTACATCTGGGGATGTGTCTGTTCGTAAGGGAATGAATGGAACATACACTTTTAATGACATTTTAGATTTAGGCGGTGTGTTTACTCTTAATTTAAAAAGGCATTTTAGTGGAGTTGGGTTTTATCCAAGTGCTTTGTTTGATGATAGACAGGACTTAATAGATACTTGGGATGATTTTGATGGTGCTACAGCTAATAATGCAAATGCAAAGATAGCTGTAAGGACAACAAGTGCTGCTCCAAGTGGCTCATCTTATGCTGATTCAGATTTTACAAATAAACCATTTAATGATTTTTCTAACGGAGCAATTAAAGGTAGAGGTTTTCAATTTAGAATTTCTTTAAGTACAACAGATATAGCTCAAAATATGAACTTGCAACAAGGAGGTTATACAGCAACTATGGTTAAAAGAGATGAAGAGTCAGGTCTATTGTTCTCTGATACCGCAGGAGATGGTACTGGTACGCCAACAGCAAAAACAATAACTTTTGCAAATTCATTTTTTACTCAAGGTTCTCCTCATCCTGTACCACTTCCAACCGTTACTATTTCACCTAGAAATATGGCAACTGGTGATTATTATGTGTTAGATAATATAACTGCAACAGGATTTAGAGTTGAATTTAAAAACTCAAGTAATGCTACCATTATAAGAAGTTTTAACTACATAGCTGTTGGTTTTGGTAAAGGAGGTTAACATGAAAAAAAAGAGTAACAAATCGTGACTTCAGTATCTAATTATTTCATAGACAATGCTTCTGGAGAAAACGTAAGGATTGATCTTAATGCGGTTTTCGAGGCTATACAATCTAATAATTCACAAGACGAAGATCTTACTTCCGATCAATGCGTTACTGGGATGTGGTTTTATAAGACTGATGGCGATTTAATGAAAGTTAGAAATACATCTAATGGTTTTACAACTCTTGGTAGTATAAATGAAGAAAATTTTGGTTTACTTCCTAAAACAGGAGGAACTCTTACAGGAGTTTTAAAAATTGATGGTACTGCGAGTGCAACTGCTCCACCTCTTACTTTCAACGGTGATCCAGATTTAGGTTTATTTAGAAAAGCTGCAAACCAATTAGGATTTGCTTCTGCTGGAGCAGAGCAGCTATTTATGGATCAAAACGGTATAACTTTAAATAATCAGAACGAATTAAGATTATCTGAACCTTCTTCAGCAGGAAGTCAGTATGTAGGATTCAAAGCACCGAACACTCTTGCTGCCAATGTTGTTTGGAAATTACCTAATGCGGACACTACGGTTAATGGATACGCTTTAATTTCTGATGGTAATGGAAATCTAAGCTGGGGACAGGCTGGTGCTGGTGCTGCTGGTGGTGGCTCTGATAAAATATTTTGGGAAAATGACCAAACCGTGACAGCTAACTATACAATCTCAAATGGTCAAAATGCTGGAAGTTTTGGACCTATAACTATACAAAGCGGAGTAACAGTAACAGTTGGTGATGGGGAAACGTGGTCAATCGTTTAAGATGCTATATAATAAAAATATCATTTA
>Ga0160423_10005326_pt1 | contig 10494 bp, 6 predicted proteins | sample CRUFie14St8metaG_FD_108191 | JGI IMG/M metagenome (GOLD analysis project Ga0160423, IMG submission 108191) | Marine microbial communities from the Costa Rica Dome - CRUD Field 142mm St8 metaG | ecosystem: Environmental > Aquatic > Marine > Oceanic > Photic zone | place: Costa Rica: the Eastern... | reverse complement strand
GGGAAGGGCTGCGAACTCCGGATCGAGTGGAGCCAGGCCGGGGCGGCCTCGTCGTCGGCGCCTCCTGGTGACAGGAGCTGCCACCTTAAGCTCGTGAGCGGCACGGCCGAGGTCTTCGGTTCCGAGCTCGCGGTCGGCCAGAGGGTCGACGTTTTCGGCAAGAACTTGGCGTGCTTCACCTTCCACGGGGCGAAGCTGGAGCTGGAGTACGGCGCTAGCGTCTCGCCGCCAACCGCGTACACAGTGGCCGCGGACGAGACCCCGATGGTCCAGTACGCGAACCTGCACGCCGCGTTGCAGTCGAAGAGGGATGAGGGGCGGAAGCTCGGCCCGTCGGGAGGCAGGACGGACACTGGCCCTCGGTGCCTTATCGCAGGCCCGGTGGACGTGGGAAAGACCACCCTGACGCGGATACTGACGAACTACGCGGTGAGGGCCGGAGGCACGCCGCTTCTGGTGGACCTTGATATGGGCCAGTCCATGATCACCGTCCCGGGAACCGTGTCCGCCGTTCTGATCGAGGTGAGCCCCTTCTTCCTCCCTCCCGTCAGCCCTCCCCCACAAAGAAAACAAATGGAGTGTCAACCCACGCCCGGCCTGTTCGCCTGCTGACGGACGCTCTCCACCCACCCTCGCACTCTTTCCCTCCCCTTCAAGGACGTTGCGGACGTCAGGCGCGGGGAGTTCAACTGCGACAACCCCCTGACCTTCTTTTATGGCCACGCCAACCCCTCTGAGAACATGGACCTGTACAAGCAGACGGTGGAGAGGCTTGCGGTAGTGCTGGACACCTTCCTGTCCTCCAACGCCAACTCGATCGCGTCTAGCTCCGGGATGTTCGTCAACACGATGGGTTGGGTCGATGGCCAGGGGTACGAACTGCTGCTCCACGCCATCGAGTGCCTCAAGGTCGACACGGTTCTGGTCATCGGCCACGACAGGCTCTACAACCAGCTCAAGAATAAGTTTGCTTTCACCAAGAAGAACCCAGCGGAAGAGCAGGCCGCCGAAAGCGGCATGAAGGTGGAGATCGTCAAGGTCGCTAGGAGTGACGGGGTTGTCGCCAGGGACGCCTCCCGCAGGAAGGCTGCGAGGGAGAAGAAGATTCACGGGTACTTTTACGGGCCCACCCGGGAGCTCAACCCTTTCTCTAGGTCGGTCCAGATCTCCCAGGTCTCGGTATATCGCGTCGGCGGTGGTCCCATGGCTCCGCTCTCCGCACTGCCCATCGGCACGGCCAACAGGGATGCCAGCGACCGCACCAAGGTGCAGAAGATCTCTGTGCAGAGGGACCTGACCCACTCTGTGCTGGCGGTGTCCCACGCCAAGGATCCGGAGGACATCCTGAGCTCCAACGTCGCTGGGTTCATCCACGTCACCGAGGTGGACGTGCAGAGGGGGAGCATGACATACCTGTCGCCCTCTCCCACCGCCCTGCCGTCCAACATCCTGGTCGCGGGGACCGTCAAGTGCTTCCTTTGAAATGCTAATGAAAGGCCGCCGTGTAACCCACGTAAGCTTTGTTTTCTTGAACCTTTTCTCCAACCCCATGGCCCGACACCCGCGTCTGCTTAAGCACGAGGAGGGCTACGACGCCAATTCTGCGATGCGCCTCCCTCCCTCCTCCCCCTCCAGATTCGACCTTTTTTTCTTCTTCAAAAGTGAAATGCGAAATGACCGCCTCGAACATATCGCCAGGGGGGCGGGCGTTATGTGCGAGGGTGGTGGCATCGAATAGCGGAGAGAATGGGTGGAGGCAGCGGGAGCCAAGCCAGGGCGGTGCGCGGCGGTCCCCTCCGAAAGGCTTTGATCTCCGACGCTTGAGGTGCAACCCAAAAGCCGACGTCGACTTCCGCGCCGCCCTCCCGTCGCCCTGCGAAGAGAAGAAAAAACAACGACACAGCAGAGGCGAGATGCGCTCCGAACACAACAGAGGCGCGAGTCTGGGCGCGTTTCTCTTGGCGGTGTCGACCATGACGCTGCTATTCGTCTCCCCCGTGGAGGGGCAGGTTGGTCAGCAGTGCAACATGACAGCGCTCCCGGGTGAAACGGGGTCTTGCGATGATGAATCAGGTGGGACACCTCAGTATTGCGGTGAATCGAGTGACACTACGACTGGTCTCAACCAAGTAAGTTGTCAATCTTGCGCTGCGGTATATGACCGTTTCATTGAAAACCCCACTCCGTTTAACTGTGTGGAATACTGGGATAGGGGGCAGGGGGGAATAGATATTTTTGTCCCCACGACTACCATCACAAACTGCGCACTCAGCTGCTTCAATGCCACTAGATGTTACACCGATGCAGATTGCCCAGCCGATAGGCCAGACTGCACGGTGTCCATCAGCGGGCCGTTCCTCGTGGAGTTAAATGATGAGGGCATTCTCGGAACCGTACCTGACTCAGGAGAGTGCGTGGCTGAATGCGGCACCAACGCAGACTGCCCAGCCGATAGGCCACTCTGCGATGCGGGACAGTGCTTGGCTGAATGCGCCAACAACGCAGACTGTCCAGCGGACAGGCCACTCTGTGATGCGGGACAGTGCTTGGCTGAATGTGGCACCAACGCAGACTGCCCAGCCGATACGCCACTCTGCGATGCGGGACAGTGCTTGGCTGAATGCGGCACCAACGCAGACTGCCCAGCCGATAGGCCACTCTGCGAAAGTGGACAGTGCGTGGTTTCCTCTGTTCCCTCCAGTCCAACCTTCAGTCCACTCGATGGCATGGGCGGTGGTTCATCGGCATAGCACCTGTGGCAGCACTTGGGCAAGTGATTCCTATTGTACTTTTATGTAATCTACTTCAAGAACCAGGCCAGCATCTCCAGGTGGCCTCCCGTCGCCTCGGAAGCACGCGCCTCGGTGGATGATGAGGGCACGGCGGGGGTGCACGCCAGAAAAAACTGAAGTTCAGTTACCAACTAACCGACTTTATTTCTGCAAGATCCATTCAGCTGCGCGCGCTTTTTCTCCCCGGAATGGACAGCTCGATCGGTCGAGAGCAGTGGGTGAAGTGGGGGTGGCATGGCGCAGGAGGGCTCTCAGGGTGGGTTATTCCCCGACGGCGACCCCTTCGAAGTCCCGGAGGGCCTCGGACCAGGGGAGAAGCGGAAGAGACCCGAGGAGGACGGCGCGAGCGGCGAGGGGAACGCCTTTCTCGACTTGTGCGGGAGGTGCGGGTGCGTCGTCGTTGTCGAAGACGACGAGGGGAAAGACGCCCAGTGCACGCTTTCCCGCGACGCGAGGGACTTTGTGGGGGCGCTGGAGCTGGAGCTGGCGACCGCGCCGCGGCTGAGACGGGACTTTGTGCGCGATCTGGAGACCTACGCCGAGACGGACGAGGGCCTGCGACTTCTGCTGCGGCCTGTCGAACAAGGCGACAGCCTTGCGCACAACTTGGTAAGCATGAGACGACCTCGCTGAGACCTCGCTGCTAGAGCGCTGACCCGACCCTTTCACGCCTTTGATGAAAAAGCTCAATGTGTACTGCTTGCAGTCCACGGTCTCTGCCCTCCTGCTGGAGCGCGTGCCGACTCTGGACGCCTCGGACGACGCCCAGAAGTCAACAGCCCTGTCGATCGTCAACCAGTTCCGTTGGCTTGACGTGAGCTCTGAGGACTCCGCGCTCCTAGACAAGTTCCTTGAGGTCATCGGGATCGTGGACCCTGCGCTTCAGGACGCCATGATCGCGTTTCTGCCCGAGGTAACCACAACGGACGACCAGGCGGACCGTGTTGGGGCCTACCTCCTGGACCGGCTCGAGGAGGACTCCGCCTTCTGCGCCTCGGTGATCGAGACCACGCCCTCGCTATGCATCTCGGGCGAAGTCAGGGACAGGGTGTGCCTTAAGGTTCTGGACCACCTGAGGGCGGTGGAGGCCTCTGAGGTGGGGAAGGTGGCCAGGTTTGTGCTGGAGAACGCAAGCGCGGCAACTGCAGCGGAGGTGGTTGGGTCGCTGAGGGAAGGCCTCTCGCTCGTGGACGCCCGCGACCCCAGGCGGAGGATCCCAGACAGGACGGGCAAGGGGAAGGGCAAGAAATCCGAGCGCACGCCAGAGCAAGACCTGGTGTCCGCTGTGAGGTCTGCCCTCCGCTGCAAGCCCGAGGCCATAGGGCACTACCTGAACTTCCTGAAGAAGCTCGGCGCGGGGAGGGGCAGGGGCAGAGCCGCGGGATCGGCCGAGGGGACGCCCTCGTGCTGCACGCTGGACGTGTGGGTCCTCGTGGTCCTGCTCAGCTTTGGCGGCGACCGGGCCGCCCAGGCGAGGCAGGCGTTCCAGAGGAAGGTATGCGCAGGGCAGCTCTCTCACGGGGTCGTTGCAAGGTCGATCAAGGGCCACTGCGACTGCCTCGAGGAGTTTTTCCCCTCGCTGCTTTCCTTGGCGGCCCACCTCCTGCGGTGCAATGCCGTGGAGGCCTCGCGCGCTGGCGTTGGCCTGTACTGTGTCCTCTTTGAGTGCTTCCCTGAGGCCCGCCACAGACAAGACTGCCTCGGGGAGCTGGTGGCGCACCTGGGCGGCGGGTGCCCGCAGGAGACTTCTAATGCCTTGGGGTGCCTAGCCAGGATCGCCAGGGAGATGCTCGACGCTCTGAGGCCCTTTGCTTCCTACCTCGCCGCGCTTCTGGATCACGTGGACGCCTTTGAGGGCGCGCAGGCCAGGGAGCTCTTCTGGGTGATCGGTGAGGTGCTGGAGCCGGACCAGGGGGAGCCCTCGGGGTCGGGGTCGCAGGGGTCGCGCCGCGGCTCCAGGCTGGAGGACGAGGTCCACATCACGATAAGGAAGCAGATGTCCTCGGACTCCCCGAGGTACTTTAGGACGGGAGTGGTGGGCAGCCTCGCGCTGCTGGCGAGGAGGGAAAGGGGGATTGAGTCGTGCCACAACCCGTCGCGCAGGACAAAGGAGGTCTGTGTATCCTTGGGCAGGATCTTCAGGGAGTGCTCCAGGAACCCGGAGAACTTGGGATTCTTCTTCGAGGAGGTGGCCGAGATCTTGGCCAGGGGGGGGCTCTGCCATCGCAGGGTCCTCGAGTGCCTGAACGAGCTGGCGGCGGTGGACTTCGAGCAGACCTTCATTGGGGAGTTCGAGTCGGGCAGGCTGGCCGCCGAGGACGCCAGGGGGGGAGAGCCCTGGTTCAACCTGGACGGCGAGAACGCGGAGGTAGCCCTGAGGATCTTCCCCCTCGCCGTGTCGGGGGATAAGGAGGAGCAGCTCCAGCTGGCTAAGCTCCCCGCCCAGATCTCCCTCCTGCAGGTCCTAGAGAACAAGCAGAGCGGCAACCTGGAGGCCATCAACGCCCTGCTGGGCTGCCCACTTCACCTCTTCCCCGAGCAAGCGTTGGATGAGTGTGCCGCAGAAGCCAGGCAGGACCTCGCCAAGGTTCTCGTGCACGCCGTTAACTGGTGCCGCGAGATCCTGCGGGTGTTCACCGAGGGGGTCGACCTGACAAGCGCCGAGGCGGTGAGGAGGGAGAGGGAAACCTTAAGGAAGGTCGTCAGGAGGGCTGGGAACACGTACGTACTTGAGGCCTGTCTCGCCATCCTGCGCCAAAGGGCCGCAGACAGGAGGGGGAGGTTTCAGCCCAAGTCCCCAGGGGGCGCCGGCACCCAGACCAGCGTCGCCACCGCCGCCACCACCGCGTCAACGGCCGGAGGGGACGCCTCCTCGATCGCGGACCTCGGTTCTGAGCTCGACAAGGCGGCCAAGACATTCAACACCCCGGAGCCCCGCCCCTTCAAGCAGTCCCACTTTGCCCTGCTCTTCCTGGCCCTCCCTGGCCCAAGGGCCGAGGTCGGGGACGGGGACTCACTCCTGGCCTGCCTGGTGTATCTGCTGAGGCACTTGAGGCGGGAATGCGTCGTGAAAGGCGGCGCCTTTGCCACTGCAGAGGACGTGGTAGGGTTCAGGCCGACTGAGGGTGGCGCGGAGACCCTCCCCCTCGCGCTCGGTGCTCTGCAGGACCTCTTCCTCGAGAGGCTCGGGCAGGAGCCGCCAACAGAGGCCACCCAGGCCACGCAGGACTCGACCGTGATGGGTGCGGCGACCCGACTGGCGGAGGACCACTTCAACGCCCCCGCACTGGGACTGGAGCTAATCTCGGACGTGGTGTGCAACACCATCCTCAAGTGTGACGGGCCGGAGGTGCTCAGGAGGTTCGCCGAGGGGTTCCTTGGGGGAGGCGAGGGCGCCGCTGGGCCCGTACAGGGCTTTCTCGACGCCATGGCCGCCAGGTACGACATCGGAACGACCTTTGACCAGAAGTACAAGTCGGCAGAGGTCCTGGTGACGGCGTACAAAAAGCTGGAGGGCTGGTCGGCAGGCCGGGAGGGCGAGGGTGAAGGCGAGGGCGAAAACGAATCCGCCGCCAGGGACCTGGGGGTTGACCTGGAGGAACTGAAGCGCCAGGCGGAGCGCCGCGTTGGGGAACTCCTCACGGGGCCGGACCCCTCGTCCCTCTCCAAGCGGAAGCCCGGGTTACCCGCCAGGGCAAAGGTCGTGGACAGCCTCGTGGGCAACTACGCCCTGCTTTGCGAGCAGCCACTTGACAAGCTGGAGGAGATTGCATCTTCCTTTGAGCGCTACGCGAGACACGCCCTGGACAAGGCCCCCAAGCCAGGGGACTCCCCCTTCCCTCTTCTGGACCGGCAGACGATCCCATCCTTCTACTCTTGCCTCTTCAGGTGGCTGTGCAGCCTGTTCAGGGCGGAGCTGGCGGCGAGCGTGGAGGACAGGAGCAGACTGGATGGAGTGCACCGGTGCGCGTGCGTGTTCACAAAGCTCGTGCTGCTGCCCAAGAGGGCCGAGAAGGGCAGTGTCCTGCTCAAGCCGATCGTCCAGGGTGCCCACGGGTTCCTGGAGTCCTTGTCTGCCTTTGACAGACAGGGCCTTCACCAGCACGAGGCTGTCACCCAGATCCTCAAGGAGCTCCAAAAGGGGGTGAAGCACCTGCAGTTCATCTGCTCGGACTGCAAGACCCAGAAGTCAACCTTCTTGGCGTCCAAGGTCCCCGCCTTGAAGCGCTCCGTCGAGAGGTTCAACTGGAAGTGTCTGCTGTGGCAGCACAACAAGGATGGCACCAAGGTTCAGATGGGGAGTCTGAAGCACCGGGACGCGAGGGGGAACGCGATTCTGTCCCAGCTTGAGCTGTCCGAGTTCGACTTCAACCGGAGCGCGATTGGGGTGGAGGAGGACGTCGAGGAGGATTCGCAAAAGTCCCTGCTCATCGACCAGAGCCTTCCTCTCTCCTTCGAGATCTGAGGGAAAACAAAATACCCCTAATGTAATGTAATGTTCCATGTCATAAATCCAACCTTAGCTGTACTGCGACCACTGCTTGATGTAGTCCGGGCTCTCACAGGCCTTGTATTCCTCGGCGAGCTGCTCCACGACCTCCCTCGAGTCGTCGAACTCGCTCAGGTCCTCGGCAAACATGGCGTGCTTCTCGTAGTTGTCCAAGAAGGCCCTCCTCCTCATCAGCCTGTCGTACTGGTTCAGGCACCGTGAGAACAGGTGCCTGATGGACGTGTGGTTGGCCAGCATCAGGCCAGACACGCGGTGCTGGGACTTGACGTAAGGGGATTTTCGGCTGAGCGCCACCTGGATCGACGCCGGCCCCCACTCGATGAAGTTCGCAAGCTTCCTTTCCCTGATGCGCTGCAGGGACTTGTGGACCTGAGCGGGGTCCACCTCCCCCTGGATGACGTTCAGGATGGAGATGTACTTGCTGTTGCTGGTCTCCTTGCTCCTGGCGTGCGCGCTCACCATGACGTTCTTGCTCTGCAGCAGCCTCCGCATCACGTCCAGCACCGTGGTCTTCCTGATGGTGCTCTGCGCCACCACCTCCTGCTTCTGCCCGATGGACTCGTCGATGGTCAGCGGGGTGTACCCCGCCATCAAAAAGTGGCACCTCGGGGTGGGGACCAAGTTGGCGATCAGGCCCACCAGATCGTTGTTCATGTACCCCGGGTAGCGCAGCGTGGTGGTGCTGGCCGCCATGACCGTGGAAACCAACGCGTTGGTCTGTGCGAAGGTTGGGTTCTGGATGTTCAGCCTGTCCACCGCGATCCTGTTGAGCGCGGTGTTGTCGAGCACAACCACGGCGTCCGCGTTAAGCGTCAGCCGCTTCAGGGTGAGCAGCGAGTTGTAGGGCTGCACGACCACGTCGGAGGTCTCGTTCTGGTTTGGGAACACGGAGTAGGTCTGGATGAGCTTCTTTCCAAACCTGTCGTTCAGGGCCTCCAGCATGTAGGATCCCATGCCACTCCCGGTTCCTCCCGCAATGGAGTGGCAAAGCACGAAGCCCTCTAGGCTGTCGCTACCCTCGGCCTCCCTGTCGATCATATCCAGCAGCTCCTCCTGAACCGCCTCCGCCTGCGAATACCCGCTCGCCCAGTTGTTCCCGGCGCCACCTCCGTGGTCGCTGAGGAAGACGTTCTCGTGGTTGTACAGGCTCCTGTACTCGGAGTTCTGGATCGCGTTGATCACCCTGGGCTCCAAATCCACGAGCACTGCCCTCGGCACATAGTGCTCGTCGTCGGCCTGGTAGAAGAAAACGTCCTTCCTGTCGTTCCCGGCGTTGTTCAACGCAAAGTCCTCCAGCATCCCAGTCTTGCTGATACCGTGCTCGTAGCACAGCTTCTTCCAGAACTCCATGCCGATCTGGTTTCCGCACTGGCCCACCTGGAGGGTGATGATCTCGCGAGGCATCTTGGCTTCGCTTCGTGAAAAAGAAAAAAAAAAACTCTCTTCCCCTGCCCCTCTCCCTGCCCCTCTCCCCTTCCGCTCCGCGCTGCCGCGGTCTTCACGCCAGGCGGCCTTCACCCGGCGCTTCGGCTGGTCTCCACTTGATTCTCGCCCTAAGGACCCTCGCGCGGCTCTGTGTTCTTCTGTGGTGGCGCCCGGAGATCGGTTTCCCCGCCGTGCCCCCGCGGCCTACTGCCTGTCTTCTGCCCCTTTCGCTCGCGGGCGGGTGTTTCGCGCCCAAATTCTTAAAACAAAGTCGAGGAAATCTTTCCGAAAGAGTTTTCGGAAAGGAGGGAGGAGGCTGGCCTTGAAACGGATCGATCGATATGGCACCCGAAGCGCGTGGAGAGGCTATGATGTCGGCGGAGTGGACGAGGCGGCTCGTTGTCCTCGGCGCGGCGGGACTGGGACTCGCGGGGGCGGCCTACGCCTACCGACACCACGCCTCCGCCGCCCGTGCGCTGCCCGAGCGGAAACAGGAGCTTCGCCAAGAGGAAGAGGAGGCCGTGCCTACCGAGAAAGACGTGCAGGACTTCGAGAAGGCGTGCGAGTTCGTCTCCAGCACGACTTTGGTCTCGGCGGGCGTCTTCGGCCCGCCCGACCTGCTGGAGCTGTACGGGCTCTACAAGCAGGCGACCGAGGGGGACCTAAACGCTTCGTCGTCGGCGGGCTGGGCGGCCTCGGCGTGGGGCTGGCTCAAGTCCGCCTCGTCCCTGTCTCCCAGGGAGGAGGCCAAGCGAAGGTCGTGGCTCCGGTGCCGCGGAATGAGCAGAGGCAGGGCGATGACCATGTACGTCGGCAAAGTTCTCGCCAGGTGCGCGCAGAGGGAATTGGACTTTAAGCTGGACGGCGAGCCGGAGGAGGCCGAGGCGGGCTGGGTGGCCACCAGCACCCTGAGGGACGCGTACCATGACGAGGAGGACGGGGAGGATGGTCCGGAGGAGGAGACCAGCGACTGGTTCAACGCCGTGGCCGACGACGCGGTGACCGCGGACGCCATTGCGGCCCTGGCCTCCCGCGCCACCGCCGCCGCCGCTGCCGGCGAGACGACCCCGTCCACGCCGACCACCACCCTCGCCAGCGCGTCGGCGTCCGGTTCCCCCTCCTTTCCCCCCATCGCGGAGGTGACAGAGAGGGACGGCAAGCTCAGGTCCTGCCTGCACTGGGCGGCGGACAACGGGAATGCCGATCTGGTGAGGGCGCTCCTGCTGAACAGGGCAGACCCGAACTCCAGGGACGAGGACGGCCAGACCCCTCTTCACTACGCGGCCATCTGCGAGTACAGGGAGATCTACGACATGCTCGTCGGGGCTGGGGCGGACGAGAATGCCGAGGACGGCCAGGGGGAGACCCCGGCATCGTGGGTGCCGGAGCACTGGAGGGGAGGGAGTCAGAAGCAGTTCATCGGGTGGAACTCGTAGCGCGCGCAGTCATCCGTGTGGATTTGTTGTCACCAGATCCTAAAATTCTTCTTCTCGTGTGTGTGTGTGTGTGTGTGTGTGTGTGTGTGTGTGTGTGTCTCAGTGCGGGAATGGCGTCAGCGCCATGATGGCCCCCGCCGCTTGGCGCTGAGATCCTCATTCCCCTCGTCACCCCGTCGTCGAAAATATCCAAACTGATGTGGAAAATGGTGCTGGAGACGTGATTTCTACTCCCGCGAAACCATTGTCTGGAATCTCTACGAGCCGCTCATACGACACCTCAATCTAGGTGGCCCACACGAACGCACGCAGATTAGCACAGACGCTTATC
>Ga0160423_10005325_pt1 | contig 10495 bp, 9 predicted proteins | sample CRUFie14St8metaG_FD_108191 | JGI IMG/M metagenome (GOLD analysis project Ga0160423, IMG submission 108191) | Marine microbial communities from the Costa Rica Dome - CRUD Field 142mm St8 metaG | ecosystem: Environmental > Aquatic > Marine > Oceanic > Photic zone | place: Costa Rica: the Eastern... | reverse complement strand
ATCGCGATCGCTTGTCCGTTGCGCGCTAATGACCTCTTTGCTCGGGTAGTGTGACGCTGGTGAGAGTAATGATTCTCGAAGCAGGTGAGTGCAGCCGGATGCGCCCCCTCACGCATGAGGCCCCGAAACCGCTTTTAAAGGTCGGTGATGTGCCTCTGCTTGAGCGTCACTTGCTGCGCTTGCGCGACGCAGGGGTCAGCGAAGTGGTCGTTAATGCCTCGTACCTTGGAGACCAGATCGCCGCCTTTTGTGGCGATGGCGCTCGCTGGGGTCTTCGCATCAATATATCCAAAGAGGCGGCGCCGCTGGAGACGGCCGGGGGGATCATTGAGGCATTGCCGTTACTGGGTGAGGCGCCTTTTCTCGTGGTCAATGGGGACGTGTACTGCGACTACCCTTTCAAGCGATTGATAAATAGACCCATCGAATCGGGACAGGGCCACTTAGTTTTGGTTAACAATCCCGCTCATCATCTTCAGGGCGATTTTCGCCTTGTTGACGGCAGGGTGGAACAACCCGAGGACAACGTGACCTCTGATACCGGGTCAGGGAGCACTCTGACCTTCAGCGGTATTGCACTCTACGCCGCCGACTTTTTTGCGGGGTACGGGCGCGGCAAGCGCGCACTCAAGCCGCTCCTCGATGAGGCTATTCTGCAGGGGCGGTTATCGGGTGAGGCGTTTGAAGGCGCCTGGAGCGACGTCGGCACGCCTGAGCGCTTGGCGGTGCTTAACGCTTAACTGAATCTGGTCAGTCGCGTCGACTCCTCTGAGGCAGTAACATACGCGAAACTCGATACCGAGCAGACCTCATGCAGCCTTTTGTGATTGCGCCCTCTATTCTTTCTGCAGATTTCGCGCGTTTGGGCGAGGAGGTCGAGCAGGTACTGGATTCTGGCGCTGACTGGATCCACTTCGATGTCATGGATAATCACTACGTGCCCAATCTCACGATTGGCCCCATGGTGTGTCAAGCGCTTCGCGACCACGGCGTCGCGGCATCGATTGATGTGCATCTCATGGTTGAACCCGTCGACGCGCTCATTGGTATGTTTGCCGATGCCGGTGCCAGCGTGATCAGCTTTCACCCTGATGCGTCTATTCATGTTGATCGGTCGCTACAGCTGATTCGTGATGCCGGCTGTCAGGCGGGTCTGGTTTTTAACCCCGCGGCGGGGCTTGAGCCCCTGAAATATGTGATGGATAAGGTGGATCTGGTGCTGCTGATGTCGGTGAACCCCGGCTTTGGTGGCCAGTCATTCATCCCTTCAACCCTCCCTAAATTGCGCGAGGCGCGGGCACTGATCGACGGGGCAGGGCTTCCCATTCGTCTTGAAGTCGACGGCGGCGTGAGCGCGGCTAATATTCGTGAAATCGCGGAGGCCGGCGCCGATACTTTTGTAGCGGGTTCAGCTATTTTCAACCAGTCGGACTATCAGCTAGTGATCGATAAGATGCGGCAGGAACTTGAGGCTGCCGCGGTCGCGTGAGCGAGTCAGTGTCTGAGCGCGAGTTCATCGCGCTCCAATCTAGAGGCTTCAACCGAATACCCGTTAGCCGAGCCCTGCTGGCTGACACCGAGACACCGTTGTCGGCCTATAGCAAACTCGCCAGTGGTCCTCATTCCTACTTATTTGAATCGGTTCAGGGTGGTGAGCGCTGGGGCCGGTACTCCATCATTGGTTTGCCCGCCTCGCGCTGGTTCACGGTGCGCGGCCACACGCTGACGCTTTTTGATAATGGGGTGCCCAGTGAAGTCATCGAAGAGCCCGACCCCCTTGCGGCCATTGACGAAATTCTAGGCCGGTACCGTAGTGCCCCGATGGCCCACTTGCCCATGTTCCATGGCGGTTGGGTGGGTTATTTTGGATACGACACCGTGCGCTACGTGGAACCGCGGCTTGCACAAAGCTGTCCTGAGGATACGCTCGGGGTACCGGATATCTGGCTGACGCTCTCCGAGGAAGTGGTCGTGTTCGATAACCTGGCCGGCGCACTGACATTAGTGGTGAACGCCGACGCTGCGGTGCCCAATGCCTACAGGTGCGCGATGGATCGCCTCGATGTGTTGGAGGCTCGTCTTGCGCAGCCGGGCCCGCCGCTCGAGCCTGTGTCGCTGAGGCCGCTCGATACGCGCGACGTGGAGTCACAGGTCGAGTTTTCGACCACACAGGAAACCTTCGAAGATTGGGTATCCACAATTAGAGACTACATTTTGCAGGGTGACGTGATGCAGGTTGTCCCGTCGCAGCGCATGACCGTACCCTTTGTACAATCGCCTCTGACACTGTATCGCGCGCTGCGCAATCTGAACCCATCTCCCTATCTCTACTTCGTCGACCTAGGTGAGTTTCAGATAGTGGGTTCATCGCCTGAGATTTTAGTTCGCCTTGAGGACGGCGAGGTTACCGTCCGGCCCATTGCGGGCACGCGTAAGCGCGGGAGCTCTGCGAAAGAGGATGAAGCGCTTGAGGCGGATCTTCTGAGCGATAAGAAGGAAATCGCAGAACACCTGATGCTGATTGATTTGGGCCGTAACGATGTCGGTCGCGTTGCGAAGGCAGGTTCCGTCGAGCTCACGGAGCAGATGGTAGTGGAGCGGTACTCCCACGTGATGCACATTGTTTCTAACGTCACCGCCGCGGTGCGAGATGACATCGTTGCGATCGATGCGCTCAAGGCGGCCTTGCCCGCGGGAACATTGAGTGGCGCGCCCAAGCTTCGAGCGATGGAAATCATTGACGAACTAGAGCCTGTCAAGCGCGGCATTTACGGCGGCGCAGTGGGCTACGTATCCTGGGCGGGAGAAATGGATACCGCGATCGCAATCCGGACGGCGGTGATCATGGACCAGCGTGTAATCGTTCAGGCGGGCGCAGGCGTTGTCGCCGACTCAGTGCCTGCCTCAGAGTGGGAGGAGACGCTCAACAAAGCCCGTGCCATGCTCCGCGCAGTAGCCATGTGTGGTGATAGCGGTTAGTAATGCTACAACTACGCCTGGTCGGTATACCTCTACCCCCACCAGTTAGGCACACGCTTAGTTCGGTTCGGAAAATGTTTGTTGATGCGCGTTCAGTGACGCGGCTTCATCGAGGCTGCAGCGGCGTGATGCGGGTGACTTCGAACTTCTGCGACTCCGGCCGCCATTCTAACGTGATGTTGTAGGTCTCCTCGCCTATCCACGCTCCTCGGATATTGATGCTTCTGCCCAAAGCGGAGATACCCGCCCAGCCAAGCTCTACATAATCGTCAGCGGAGATAAAGCTTTTTTCAAAACGCGTAACACCGAACTCGACAGAGCGCTCAACAATGGAGCCAAAGCTGTCGGTCACCCGGATGACCAAGTCATGATCACCTTTTTCCAGACCACTGAAATTAACCGCTGCGGCATAGCCAGACTGATCTGAATTGGGTATCTCCTCGAAGACGTTGCCGACATCTCGGCGTTTACCACCGTGAGGGATGTCATAAAGGTATTCACCGTCGACAAACATCTCTATCCGCTCAATGGCGTCGCTGGAGACGGCCCAACCCCGGATCATGCCAATGCCAGAATGCATGCCACCCGTTATAGGCTCTTCAATGGCAACCCTGAGGTCGGACGTGCCGTCAAATTCCACGACGTACATCAGCGCCGTATCGACGTCTAGATCGTTCCATTGCCCTTTGGCCCCTAGGTCGAAGAAGGGCTCCGGCCAATCGCCCAAGCCCATCGCAAGGGCATCCTCAGCTCCTGTCGCGCTGTCTGGCTGCACGCCCCAATTAGTGAAACGGTCTGCGACGCCAGACCCGTTGAAGTCACCACTCCAGAACTGATCGCCATTATTACTCCATATCCAGGTCCCTTCCGCAGCAGCATCGGATCCGCCAAGCCAAATGAAGGGGGCATCGGAGCCATCTGCTGCCAAGGTTTGTTCAAGCTGCTCCTCGGACAGATGATTCATCACTGCGTTAAGTATCGCTGTATTTTCCTGGGATGAGTCGACTCTCGCCAGATAGCCGACCTTTGATCCGAGGGCCATTTCCCCAGCGCGCTCTGAGGCGTCAGGCCAGCTTGCGGGTTCGGTAACGATTTTGTAGGTGTGACCACCGTGCTTAAAAACGGTGTCCGCCAAAGCGCCGCTCGACAGCAAACCAGACAGCAAAAAAACCGCCATATAGGCGGTCAATGCTGTCCTGTATGTCTCCCCCGCGGCTTGTACGAGGGTGCGTGTCAATTGCTTCATGTCCAGGGCGCTTTACGAATGCCAGCGGGGAATAAAATTAGCACCCGACAACATTCTTCACTAGTCCTTAAGCTGTGTATATTGACGCAGTCCCGCCGTCGATTATTCCCTCGAGCTAAGGTTTGTGAAGGCACCTGTTGGTGGTAATTTTGCGACATCGCAGTTCAGCGCTGCTAAGTAAGTGCTTACTATCTGTCTAACCGATTCAAAATCGAATATCTGGCCGCCTCTTGGCGGGTAGTAGCACTGGCAAACGATTTCTGACAGCGAAAATCACCTCAGCGGTGTGATGAAATGATTGGTCCCGATATCAGCATCATGGTTTCCTATTTGGGAAGTAGTTGCCCCGTGCTATTTCCGGGAGATCACCGCATATTTACCGTTTTTCGCCCAATTTCTGTTTTGATAGTGCTTTTTGAGTCGACTTCGCGTAAAAAGCCGTCTTTCGCGCCACTCCAGGAGCTTGATTCGGTGTCACCATGATTTTGATGATCGACAACTACGACTCATTCACCTGGAATGTGGTGCAGTATCTCTGGGAGTTGGGCGCGGAGGTTGAGGTCCACCGTAATGACGAGATCACCCTTGCGGATATTGCGCAAAAAGCCCCTTCCGGGCTCTGTATTTCGCCTGGACCCTGCTCTCCCGCAGAGGCTGGCATTTCTCTCGCTGCCATTACTAAATTTGCCGGTCAGATCCCGGTTTTTGGGATCTGTCTTGGTCAGCAAAGCATTGGTGCCGCGTTCGGGGGTGAGGTGGTGCGGGCAGGGACCGTCATGCATGGCAAAACCAGTCCAATCCATCACTCCGGTGAAGGCGTGTTTAAAGACTTACCCAGCCCGCTCACTGCTACCCGCTATCATAGTCTCGTGGTCGAGGCTGACTCGTTGCCCGACTGCCTCGAGGTAACTGCCTGGACCGAGGACGACAGTGGCGCCCCGGAGGCGATCATGGGGCTGCGCCACCGTGAGCTCGATGTTGAGGGTGTACAGTTTCATCCTGAGTCCATTCTGTCGGAACATGGTCACGCCATGCTGGGCCATTTTCTGGCACGATGTGCCTGAGCCATTAGCGGACACGCCGATATGACGCTTCAGCAGGCACTCGAGCAGTGGGTGGCGGGGAGAGATATCTCTCGTGAGGCGATGCGCGTCGTGATGACGACAGTGATGACAGGCGCGGCATCGCAGGCACAAATTGGCGCGCTGTTGGTGGCCTTGCGTATGAAGGGCGAAGCCATCGAGGAGATCGCCGGGGCTGCCGAGGTGATGCGTGAGTTGGTGACCCCTGTCTCCGTTTCTGGTGATCATGTGATCGACCTAGTGGGGACGGGGGGCGATGGTGCGAACTTATTCAATGTGTCGACTGCAGCGACGTTTGTCGCCGCTGCCGCAGGTGCGCGGGTTGCCAAGCACGGCAACCGGTCCGTCTCGAGCAGTAGCGGGTCATCCGATGTGCTCGAGACGCTGGGAGTAAACCTTGACGTGAGCCCCGAGCAGATCGCCGCCTGTGTTCAGGAAGTTGGCCTGGGCTTTATGTTTGCGCCCGCACATCACGAAGCCATGAAGCACGCCGTGGGTCCGCGACGCGAGCTCGGGCTGCGCACCCTATTTAACGTGCTGGGTCCGCTGACAAACCCCGCAGGAGTGAAACGGCAGGTGCTCGGCGTTTACGATGCAGCGCTCTGTGAACCCCTGGCCGAGGTCTTGGCCCGATTAGGCAGTGAGCACGCCTTGGTACTTCATAGCGATGACGGGCTCGACGAAATCTCCGTCGCAGCTCCCACCCGTGGCTTTGAGCTAAACGCGGGTAAAATCTCGTCCATTGAGATTGACCCCGCGGCTTTGGGTCATGCTCACGGCAGCTTGGACGGCTTGCAGGTAGAAACGGCAGCTGATTCCGCAAATCTGATTCGTGGTGCGCTGGCTGGTGATGACGACGCCGTCAGCATCAAGGCGCGCGCCATCATTGCGCTCAATGCAGGTGCCGGAATCTTTGTATCGGGCCTATCTGATTCGCTCGATTCAGGTATTGCTACTGCCGACCAAGTCATGGCGTCGGGCGCTGCCGCGCAAAAGCTCGCGGCGTTCGTGGCCTTCACGCAGGCTTTGTCTCAAGAGCAAGCTGGAGCACCGGCCTCGTGACCACTAAGCTGGCCGCACCTACGGTGCTGAAAAAGATTTTTGACCGCAAGGCCGAAGAGGTCGCTGAGCGCAAGCACCGGCGGTCGCTCTCGGAGCTCGAACGGCTAGCAGCCGACGCGGATCCTGCGCGGGGCTTTCGCCGGGCGCTCTTTGATCGGGCTATACAGGGTCAGGCGGTCGTGATTGCCGAGGTGAAAAAGGCCAGCCCGAGCAAAGGGGTGATTCGCGAGGCCTTTCATCCCGCCGAGATTGCCGCCAGCTACGAGGCAGGCGGTGCGGCCTGTTTGTCGGTGCTTACCGATATCGATTTCTTTCAGGGGGCGGACGCTTATCTGCAGGCCGCTCGCGGCGCCTGCTCACTGCCGGTGTTGCGCAAGGATTTCACCTTGGACCCCTATCAGATCTGGGAGGCGAGGGCGCTCGGCGCCGACGCCATCCTGCTGATTGTCGCGTGTCTCGAGTTGCCGCATCTGAAAGATCTTCATGACTGCGCCCGGGAGGCGGGTCTGGATATATTGGTGGAGGTCCATGACGAAGCCGAACTCGAGGAGGCGCTGACATTGGGCGGTGATCTCATTGGCATCAATAACCGGGACCTCCACACTTTTGAGACCAGCTTGGACACGACATACCGGTTACTCGAGCGCATACCCGCTGAGGTGCAAGTCGTGACTGAGAGCGGCTTCAGTTCTGGAGCACAGGTCGCGGAAATGCGGGGGCGCGGGGTGCACACCTTCCTGATTGGGGAGACCTTTATGCGGGCGGAGGACCCGGGTGCTGCGCTGGCGGCCATGTTCGCCGGTGACTAACGTAGTCTCCAAAGACTTCTGAGCTACTTGGTCGACAGCTATGCAAGCTGTTAGTAAGGCACGCAGGCTGCCCAAGATTCAGTGATTTGAGAACTAGCTAGGACTCAGGCTGGACACGTCGAACACCTGCCCAAATGACCACCCGCTGATGGAAGCCTCAAGCCGCCCTGACGACGGAGAGACAGGTGCTGGCCATGGCTCTATGCCGTCCGCATGGCGATTCTAGATCTTGCTGACCTTGAAATCACCCGAGGGCGGTTCTGATGATCCTAAATCCAATAGGTGGTCCGGGTCATCAGCTGGCTCGCCAGTGTCATCACATCTTTCACAGGGCGCGGGAACTCCTCTCCGCCGTGCTCCAGCGCTTCTGCGCCGTGGCGTTCCTCATCGTTGAGCATCTGCTGCAGTATCAACAGAGACTTCCTGTCCTCACCGGGTAAGGCCTTTAGGTGCGACCGGAGATGGCTGGCCACGCGTTCCTCGGTGGCGTGCACAAAACCCAGACTGACCTTGTCACCCGCCATGGCAGTGGCAGCACCCAGCGCAAAAGAGGCAGCGTAAAACAGGGGATTAAGACGACTGGGTTTGGCATCGAGTTCGGCTAATCGCGCCTCACACCAAGCCAGATGATCTGCTTCTTCCTGTGCCGCACCGAGGAGTTTCTCTCGCGTCTCTTCTGAGCGGGCAGCCAATGCTTGTCCCTGATAGAGGGCCTGCGCGCAGACCTCTCCGGTGTGGTTCACTCGCATCAAGCCCGCAGCATGCTCACGCTCACGTGTGCTCAGTGCAGGCTCTTCGTGGCCGACTGCCGGGGAGGGCCGCGATGCAGCCGCGGGCAGTGACGTGGATTCGCCCCCTAACTGGCGAAGCCGCTTGTCGACGCGACTTAAAAGGCGGTCGATCCCGTTAAGGGGACGGCGCGATGAGGTGTGAGCGATTTCAGTCATGGTCCAAGCTTAACGATCTATGGCCCGCCAACCAATATCCCGACGACAAACCATGTCTTCCCAGCTGATCTGATCGACACCGGCATAGGCCGCCGAAATGGCATCGGCGATGGAATCACCGAGCGCGCTGACGCAGAGCACGCGACCGCCTTGCGTCATCACACTGTCACCGGCTTGCTGCGTGCCGGCGTGGAAGACCTTCGTTGTGGCCGGCCACTCCGTGTTCAGGCCTTGAATCTCGTGGCCCTTTTCATAGGAACCGGGGTAACCCCCCGCGGCCAATACCACGCCCACAGCGGGTCGGGGATCCCAGTCGGTTGACATCTCATCCAATCGGCCATCGAGCGCGGCGAGGCACAGTGCGCCGAGGTCGCCTCTTAACCGGTGCATGATGGGCTGGGTTTCCGGGTCGCCGAAACGGCAGTTGTACTCGATGACCGACGGGTTGCCGTCTGCATCAATCATGAGCCCGGCGTAGAGAAAGCCGGTATAGGGGTGTCCTTCTGCCGCCATGCCTTCCACGGTAGGCAGAATCACCTGCTCCATCACTTTGGCAAAGACAGCGTCAGTTACGACTGGCGCGGGGGAGTAGGCCCCCATGCCGCCGGTATTGGGACCGGTATCGCCCTCACCAATACGTTTGTGATCCTGAGAGGTGGCCATGGGCAGCACGTGTTGGCCGTCGACCATCACGATAAAGCTCGCCTCCTCGCCCTCGAGAAAGCCTTCCACGACAACCCGCGCGCCGGCGTCACCGAACTTGTTATCCGCGAGCATGTCGTGGACGGCCGCCTCAGCTTCATCCAGCGTCATCGCCACAATCACCCCTTTCCCGGCAGCGAGGCCGTCGGCCTTGATGACAATGGGTGCGCCTTGTTCTCGGACATACGCCAAAGCCGGCTCGATGTCGGTAAACACCGCATAGGACGCGGTTGGGATGTCATGCCGCGCGAGAAAATCCTTGGTAAAGGACTTACTGCCCTCCAATTGTGCGGCACTGGCGGTGGGGCCAAAGCAGGGTAGGTTGAGCTCGGCGAATCGGTCAACAATCCCGGCAACCAGTGGCGCCTCCGGACCGATGACGGTCAGTGCGCAGTCCTGTTCCCGAGCAAATTGCGCGAGGCCTTCGATGTCCATGGGGTCGAGTGGCACATTCTCGAGTTTCGGTTCGAGTGCCGTGCCGGCGTTACCTGGCGCGACGTAAACCCGCTCGACCGTCTCGGGTTCAGCCAGCTTCCACGCCAGCGCGTGCTCGCGCCCGCCACTCCCCACAACCAGAATATTCATACCGCGGTCTCTCTTTGACTCACTGATCAGTGCCGGAAATGGCGCATGCCGGTAAACACCATCGCCATGCCCGCCTCATTTGCCGCCGCGATCACCTCCTCGTCCCGCATGGAACCGCCGGGCTGAATCACTGCGGCGATCCCGCGCTCCGCCGCATTGTCGACGCCATCCCGGAAGGGGAAGAAGGCGTCGGAGGCCATCACCGCGCCCTTGACCTCAAGCCCCGCGTGCTCTGCCTTGATTGCGGCAATGCGTGCAGAGTTCACCCGTGACATTTGGCCGGCGCCTACGCCGATCGTGCGCTGGTTGGCGGCATAAATGATGGCGTTGCTTTTCACGAACTTGGCCACTTTCCAGGCGAACAATAAATCGTCCCACTCAGCGTCCGTGGGTTCGCGCTTGGTGGCCACCGTGAGCTCGTCACGCGACACCATGCCGTCATCGCGGTCCTGAACCAGCAGCCCGCCATTGACCCGTTTGAAGTCTCTGGCAGAGGCGGGGGCAGCCCACGGGCCGGTGCGCAGTAACCGCACGTTTTCCTTCGCGGCAACGGCAGCGATGGCGTCGTCGGATATTTCGGGTGCAATGATGACTTCAACAAACTGGCGCTCGACGATCGCCGCGGCAGTGGCGCCATCCAGCTCGCGGTTAAACGCAATGATGCCGCCAAACGCTGACTCGGTATCGGTGTGAAAGGCGAGGTCGTAGGCGCTCATCAAATCCGGCGCCACCGCCACACCGCAGGGGTTAGCGTGTTTGACGATGACGCAGGCGGGCGCGTCGAAGCTCTTGACGCACTCCAGCGCCGCGTCGGTATCTGCGACGTTGTTGTAGGAGAGCGCCTTGCCCTGCAGCTGCTCGGCACTGCTGATGCCCACCTCGGCCTGTCGTGCCTCGCGATAAAACGCAGCGCTCTGGTGGGGGTTCTCCCCGTAGCGCATCTCCTGCACCTTTTCGAACTGCAGGTTGAAGGTCCTCGGGTAGTCCTGAGAGCCACCCTCGACCAGGCAGCCAAAGTGATTGGCGATCATGCCGTCATAAGCGGCGGTGTGTTCGTAGGCGCGAATCGCAAGAGTAAATCGT
>Ga0160423_10005324_pt1 | contig 10496 bp, 16 predicted proteins | sample CRUFie14St8metaG_FD_108191 | JGI IMG/M metagenome (GOLD analysis project Ga0160423, IMG submission 108191) | Marine microbial communities from the Costa Rica Dome - CRUD Field 142mm St8 metaG | ecosystem: Environmental > Aquatic > Marine > Oceanic > Photic zone | place: Costa Rica: the Eastern... | reverse complement strand
TGTGACGATTATCGGGATCAGACCGGAAGACGTGAGAGAGTACGGCTCAAGCGCTGCGATCGTGCTCTCGGTGTTGCGTTCACAGGGGTGCACAGCGTCGATGCCGGTGTTAGTCCAGTTCACCGACATAGGGCGCTTGTGTGGGCTGGATTATCGCGCTGTGAGCAGAGCGTTAGACAGACTCAAGAGAGGCAAGGTGATCAGCGTCTCACGTTATCGGGAGCGGCGTTCGTTGATGGTGAAGATGAGAGAGTGCGCGGCGATGGCTTCCGATTCGGATGCGATGGGGCAGAACTTCGCGACGCAAGTTGACGTCGAGGGACTCGCTCAAGACTCCCCCCCATTAAGGCGATTAGACTCCGTGAGGTCTCTGTTGGATGCCCTCGGTTGACACCGATTGGGCACCATGGCCAGGTCGTACGCATAAGGAACTCGAGCGCCCGTCTATCTTTTAACGCGAAAGCTCGAGTGGCGACGAAGAAAGTCCCCTGGCCAGGTAGGGGGGTGACCGTCCCTTGCCCCCGTAGCGATTACACCAACCACACACCTCCGATCGCGCGCAAGTTTTGAGCTCGTGCCCTTAGGGAAAACCCCAGACACCGCTGACAAGGAACGCCTGGGGTCCACCCTGGGCACCGGTCAAAAGGCAAGCCCAGAGTTAGCAAAAGCCAAAAGGAAACAACTCAAAACCACCGGCCCTCGCTAGCAGTCCGCCCGGCGGAAGCGAGCTTCCAAGGCGGCGTTGCCGACGCGAGGGTAACATGTGAACGTAAAGTGGTCAACTGTGGAGCAGCATAGCGTTTCGCTGCTCTTGCTTCTCTCTTTCTCATTCAAAAAAGGGAGAGAGAGAAGTTGGAATAGCTGGAGCCACAGTGTGACCTGGCAAGCGTGGTGCTCGATTTGCGCCGCTAGTATAAATACAGAGTCAGACTCGTGCTGCGCCCTCGGTTGGGTGAGCTACTCAAGCGGGAACAAAAATCTCTCGCTCGCTCATCCTCTCCGCTGTGCTGCGCGTTTACGCTTCGCTCGAGATTTTTGCTCAGATTTACCCATTTGTCTAGTTGACTTCCGTTGCAGTTCTCTGCAACATGGACCATGACCACAGACACAAGAGGATAGAATCTATGAGTGCGTCTTCCGGGGCTGCTGATTTTAAGATCGCAGCTTTACCACTTGACCTTATTAGCCCAGTAGGCAGCAGAGCAGACGCCTTTGGCGATGTTCTTCCGGTGTCTAGCCTTGAACGAGGCGCGCTTCTTCTTCATACGGTCACCCTCACCGGCTTTAGGCTTCCCGGCGGTACTGGCGCCTTGCTCTCCGAACCGGATCGTCTTCAACTTTCCGTTGCAGTTGGCGACGACGATATGGCTCTTGGTCGGGTGCCCAGGCGTGCGCTTAGGTTTGCCTACTCCGCTGACCCCTGCGGCCTTGAGCTTCCTCTTAGCCGCGCTTTGCCTTTGCTTAGACATCTAGCTGTAGTCCATGTCAGCGGACTTTTTCTTCTTGAGCTTAGCTTTAGCGGCCTTACGCCGAGCTTTACTGCGCTCAGGCGACGGCTTGCTAAGCACGACAGTCACAGCCATGGGCTTCTTGGATTTTCCTTTCTTACCGTAGTGCATCTAACTCACCTTCTTCCTTGCAGCTCTCATCCGTTGTTTGCTCGTTCCAGCGGCCAACCCGTGACGGGCGTACTGCTTTCCTTCTCGAGTGGCTTTTGCCTTTTTGCGTGCAGCCGCAGCGAGCTTTTTGCGTCCGGCTTCCGTCTTTCTCATGCCTTCAATCTTGGACTTGGGGAGGTAAACTCCCTCGCCTCCAGGCCCTGGCTTGTCTTTGCCAGAATACTTCCAGTCCTGCTTAGTCCATCGAGACAGCGAGGTCTCCTTCTTCTTGCCCTTGTACCCGCCTCCACGGTCCTTGTAGAGCTTCGTGGCAAGCTGCATAGCTCGCGCAGAGTGTTTCCCTCCCATGCGTGCTTTAGCGTCCGACTTGGCCTTCTCCCACTTAGCAGGGTCCGTTTTGACGGCGGTGCCTGCTCTTTTCTTCTGCTGGCTCATTCAGCTCACCTTCTTTTTGGCTGCTTTCATGCGTTGGTAGATGTGGTTGACCAGCGCATAGTTCTTGTTAGAGCCACGTTTGCCAGCGGCGTACTTGGCTTTACTCCAAAGCTTCTCATCCCGCTTGGTTTTGACCAGGTTGCTAGGCATCTAGGGGGTGCCCTTGGGAGCGGACACTCTCTTTTTAGCAGCGTTGGCACGAGCTCCACTTGCCAAGTAAGACTCAGCCGCCTGTTTAAGCTTTCTTATGTTGGCACGCCTAAAAGACGCGTCTCCACGAGATTCAAGAGCTGTGGGTCGAACAAACGACTTCTTAAAGAACGATTGCGCCTTATCCACCTCTGGCTTGTCAGAAAGACGAGTCAGCCCAAGAGGCCCCGCCGCCGCGCTTCTTTTCTCAAAGTCCTTGTCGGCGCTTTCTACGATTGCAAGGTTAGAGAGCACTTGTCTGGCCAAAGCTGGCGTAACAGGCTTGTCGCCTGCAACGGCCCTGGAGATAGTCTTTTCAGGCGATTCCGTGCGCAAGGCTTTGCGCTCAGACGCGGTAGTACCCTTAACGCTTTCTCTCTCAAGCGGGCCCATGGCGCGCTGTTTTCTTGCAGCACGACGCCTGGCGGCGCTAGTGCCCTCTGTTCGCCTGCGCTCGCTTTTGCTCATAGGTCGGTACGTTGGTTCTTCGGCCATCAGGAGTCCTCATGATCGGCGGGGTTAATCAATACTACCCGACTCCTCCTGAGGCTGTCCTCCCTTTGTTGCACTGGTTCATGCGTAAGGGTTTGACTTCTCTCGGGCAAGTCGTAGACCCAGCTGCTGGCATGGGCGCTCTGCCACTTTGGCTCGCTCCCTTGAACGCAGACTGGACTGTTTTCGATATAGACGGACGCTTCAGGAGCGCTCTCGAGGAAAAAGCGGGCATATGCTCGGTGAGCATTAATGACAGTCTCACGAGGCTCTGGCCACCACATAGTCACGTCGTTGCAAACCCACCCTACGGGCGTGAGCTCATCCGGTTCGTTCACCGCATCGAGGAACACTGCCGGTATTGGAACACCTTGGGAGCAGTGCTCACCAGGGTCACTTGGTGGGGTGAGGGTGACAGAGGTCGAACCTACAAGCCCGACGTCCTCCTCTGGATCGAGGGCAGGCTTTCGTTTACGGCGGATGGTCATGCAGACACCTCTTCACACTGTTGGGCCATATGGCTTCCTGAGCCCAGTGATACCACAGAGATAGAGTGGACGCCGAGAGGTAAGCCCACTGTAGAGCAGCAGAAAGAACACCGAGCTATGCTCGGTATACCCGATAACCAGATAGAACTTTTTGAGAGAGGATAGGTATGAAGATGCGCGAAATCTTTCAGCGTGCAGCTGGTGACCATGATACCGTCGAAGTTGGCGCCGCACGTTGGCCAGTGCCAAAATCGGTGGCTCACTTGTGTACTCCAGCAGCAACCTTATCGACATTACATGGTTTGCAGCTAGGAGAGGACATATGCGCTTGTGGGCGCCCGGTAGAGGCAGCCTCCCTATGTCCAGCGTGCGGTCGCCCCTACCAGACGCCGTGCTGCACTGAAGGATGCGACGAATGGGTGCATCCTGAGCCTAAGGGGGCTGGCGGATGGTATCCGCCACCCAGTCAATGCAAGAAATGCACTGCTAAAGCCGAAAGAGCTCTGCGCGAAAGCCGCTTGAACTACGTCCCGCGCAGGCTTTTGGACGCAGCTTACGAGTATCACCGCACCGAAGACCGTGAAATGCTCGATAATGCGCTGCACAAGTGGATAAATGGGCGCCTAAAGCGCTCTATATGGCTCTCAGGCCCTAGGAAAAGCGGTAAATCTACCGCAGCTGCGAGAGCCGTCACCAAGCTTGTCATGACTGAGCGGGTTAAATCGGTGATGTGGCTGGAATATGAGGACTTCGTCACCGCTGCCAAGCGCTGCTACCTGGATGACAACGCGAATCAGTGGAAGATCGTAGATATGTCCATGCACGCAGAGCTTTTGGTACTAGATGATGTGTTTCCTCTGGTGAGAAAGACCCCAAAACGCAAGATATTGGGGGTGGAGCGCCTGAGCGCACATGTTGCGCAGACTTTGAGCGACCTTTTTAGGAAAAGGTTGCACAATGGGCGTCCAACTATTTTCACCTCAACACATACAGCAGAGCAAGCGCTCGGTTTTATGGGTGAGCATGTTTACTCGTGGTGGGAAGGGGATGGCGTAGATGCCTGCATCAAAGAAAAAGCGTAGCCGCGCCGGAATCATCACCTTTGGCGGGTATATAAACTCGCTAAGGGTTGATAACGGGATGACAATGAGGCAGCTCTCGAAAGCCACAGGCATAGGGATATCATCGCTGTGTCGGCTCGAGGCTGGTGCTCACGTGCCTAGCGTTCAGCGAAACATAGAGGCCATAGACAAGCTGTGGGTTGTTCTCGGTGGAGACATGAACCAAATGCTCTACCTGTCAACCCGATGTCCGCTGTGCAGCGGCACTGGTGCTATGCCTCGTCGGTCGACAACCTAGCGCGCAAAGCGGGTATGCTTTATGCTCCGCACAGGAGGCGGCATGGAAGACAAACTTATGCGACAACTTGAGTACTTGGGCTTGATGTTTGGTTACCCGGAAGACCCAAGCTGCCAGGCGCCTCTCGAGGCAGATACAGACGTCTTTTATAAGAACGTGCTTCAGTCATTGATTGACGATGGCGCTACAGAAGACACGATAGACGAGCTCTTCCAAAGTGACATTGAGACGTATGCTCAGCAGGCTGAAGCTATTTTAGACGCGCACACGGTTGGAGCTTAATATGGCGACTCTACTTGTCCCAGAGGACCATGCGACGATTAATGCGGCCGTGACCGCTGCGTCTAACGGTGACAGCATAAGCATTGCCAATGGCACCTACAACGAGCTCATTAACAACAGCAAACAGCTGGTCTACTCTGGCCGCACTACGGACCCTACGGGTGTGGTCATTACTAACGGAAGCAGCACGCGCACTATGGTCATAGGCGCTGGCTCTGTCGTTACTAATCTAACGGTCGAATACACTGGCGGCGTAGGCGGCCACAGGTATGCGATAACTGGGTCTGGCGCTATAAACGTCATCAACGTGAACATAAACACCAATGCAGGTGGGATTGGTCCGTCTGGTTATGGTTCAACGATATATAGGTGCAAGATCGTATGCACATATAAGGGTACTGGATATGCCACGTGGGGCATCTACCAGACCGCCAGTGGAAGCGGCACGCCGACATCTGTCGGTTCGACCCTGGTGCTGGACTTTAATTGGGCTCAAATATTTGCACGATACATTACTGTGGTGAACACGGTTACGCACACGAGCTACGTGAAGAACACCTCGCTGCGGGGCATATACGCCTCGCACCACTTCAACAACATTGCCTCGCTAAACAGCTCGACGACGACACACAGCGGCATAGGTGTTTTTGGATCGGGCGGCACGTCGACAAACTGCATCGCTTTCGGTTGGCAAAATGCGACTGCTGGTGACTACAACGTCGCAGGAGGGAGCACTAACACCAACAACCTTGGTGGCTCTGATGTGACAGCCTCAGGGCAGTCTGTTTTTGTTGACGCTGCAAACGATGACTTCCACGTCAACCCAGATGGCGTTGCTTACCACTCAGGTAGCTACGCTTTTCAATCCACGTACAACGAGTTTTTAGACGACTTAGACGGGGTACGCTTTGACAACCCTCCATCAAGGGGCGCATATGAGCATGTCGCGTCTGGTGGCGGGACAACTACAAACGCTCGATGTAGGCTCGGGCTTAAACTCGGCATATAGCTCAGGAGAGGCTCATGCAGTTCAATCGTAAAGTTCACGCAAACAACCCTGCGCTCACGGCGGGTAGTGGGGTTTTAAACCTGCCCCTCACCGCTGCGGCAGGCTCGTCATTGACTGGGGCTATTGCAGCGGCAAACCCTGCCGCCAACATCAACGAGGTCAATGGGCTGCTTATATCTGCGTCATCTGGCAACCCGGTGTTTATCAGGAGCACTGGCGGAGCTGACAGCACTGGAATCCTTATCCCCTCAGGCCAGAACTTGTTCTTGCCTATCGCGGAGTGGCCTGCGGTTGAGCTTGAGTACCAGTGTGCTTCTACGGTAGATGTCATGGTCTTCCTTGCGCGCATGCCAAGGTTTATCAACACCTAATGGGTGGTCGCAGTAGTCGGCAGAAGGGGAAGCGCGGTGAGCGTGAAGCCGCGCGACTCTTCACCGATCGGGGCTACCAAGCGCGCCGTGGTGATAGCCAGTCGGCTGGAGCTCGTGAGGCAGACGTCGAGGACACTAAGTTTTGGGTAGAGGTTAAGCGTGGGAAACGCTGCCCTATACGAAGGGCGATCGCGCAGAGCGAAAGTGACACGGATGGCCGTCCGACCCTCGTGCTCTGGCGAGACGATCGCTCAGACTGGCGAATCGACATGGGTGCTGATACCTTCTTTGGAATACTGGATTCTTGCGGACCCTCCGATTGGGTCTTACCCTATGAACCGGACACGGAGGAACGTGATGGCGAAGAAAGCGAAGACTAAAGCTGATGTCGAAAAGGAACTCAAAGAGGCGCTGAAAGCCTTAAAAGAGCTTGAGTCGAGTTCTGGCTCAGGGCCGATTGACCTGTCATGGCTGCCTCCTAAGTCGCAGAAGCAGTCTGAGTATTTTCTTAAGCGCGCGTGTGAGAAGCGTAAGTGCGAGCCTGACCGCGTCATCGCAGCGTGTCTTGCTTGGGTTGCGCTTCAGTCGACTCAGCGACATGGTATCCACCGTTTGATGCAGGCCATTGAGTTGTCTTTACGATGCAAAATCTAAAAGAGCTGCGCTACGACCAGTCTCCCTCTGCCCCTTTTGTGTGGCTCATGGACTCGCTCATGGCGGCTGTGGAGGTGTGCGTAAAGCAAGACCCTTCGCTTACTGAGATTGAGCGTGCCGTTGGTCTTCAGATCACAGCCATTAGAGACACTCAAGAGGCGCTGAGCATGCTCAAGCAGCGACGCATCACTAAGCGTCAAAAGGTGGCGATACCGCTACTGAAAGCCTACTTGGGGATGGTTAGAGGCAATACCCTGTCTAGAACTTGGGAGAAGGGGCTCGCAAAGAAGCACAAGGTGCAGCACAAGATGGACCGATTGGCCAAAGACACAACTCGGTTTCTCCAAGCGCTCAACCTAGTCAGTCACCCAAACACACCGATTCACGCGATTGCGCGCACGGTGGGGAAGTTTAAGAACAATGTCGAAGACCTACATTGATCGCTGCGCCGACCAGGTGCTTGAGCACATGGACACAATTGAGGCGATGCTAAGCATAGGACACACTCGCACAGCGGCAGCAAAGGCTGTCGGCATGAAGCCAACCGACTTTCATAACGTCGTGCGAGAAGGCAAGTCCAAGCGCGGCAAGTGCCATGACATCCTGATTACAGTCTTAAAGGCTGAGGGCAGGGCTCAGGTGCGCCTTGAGACCATTGTCATCCGAGATGCAGAGGTCAACGTCAAGACAGCGCAGTGGCTGCTCGCTCGGCGCTTCCGCCTCAAAGAGCGTCACGAGCCTGAGATCGATATCCTTCGCAAACTGGACTACAACCGTCTCGACCAAGAGGAGGTCAAGCTCAAGCTGCTCGAAGAGAAGCTGCGGCTGCTCCGTGAGAAGAGCGGTGAAAGCATGTCCTCTGACGATTGGCGCGCAATCATGGATGAGGCGAAGCAGGCTAAAGAGCGCATCAAGTCTGTCCATTGAGGGCGAAGCATCGCGAAGAACTCCAGCGGTGCGCTTGGGACTTCCCATACTTCTGCGAGAAGTATCTCAAGATCTTAGACAAGCGTAAGAAGCTCGTGCCGTTGGTGCCTAATCCCATCCAAGCGGACTTTGCTGACGTGATGGATAGGCAGCCGTTTACCTACGTGCTCAAGAGTCGTAAGGTAGGCATCTCGACGTTCGTCGCTGCTAAGTTCTTCTGGAAGGCTTTGTTCCGGCCTGGATTCGAGGTCGCGGTTATCGCGCACACTGAGAAGGCTGTGCTCGAGAACATCGCACCTATCTACCACCGCTTCTACGAGAACCTGCCGAAGTTTCTCCAGGTGCCGCTCAAACACCAGACGGTTCACAAGCTGCACTTTGCTCACGACAGCCGCATCATTATTGGCACTGCTAACAGTGAGGGAGCTCGTGGTGGCACGCCTGTAGCGCTGCACTGCTCGGAGTTTAGTCGCTACGATAACCCTGACGACACCATGGCTGCGCTGTTCAACTCACTAGGTGCAGACCCAGAGGTGGTCCTCGAGACCACGGCCAACGGCATGAACTTCGCGTACACCATGTGGGTTGACGACGAGCTCGAATACCACCGGGTGTTCTACCCGTGGACGGAAGACCCGGACTGCGCGTCACCGAAGCACAAATACAACACGCCTGATGAGATACAGGAGCTTGTCGATGAGTTTGAGCTCACCGATGAGCAGCGCAACTGGTTTACCGAGACGTACAGGCTCAAGTGCAACTCGAAGATGAGGATCCTCCAGCAGGAGTATCCCATCATCGCAGAGCACGCCTTCGTGTCTTCAGGTGGTCGCTTCTTCCATGCGTCATACCCAGGTGGAGACCCGGAGCCTGGATACATTACATACGCAGAGCCTCAGAAATGGCACACGTATGTCATGGGCGTTGACACCGCAAGCGGGGCCGATAAGGGAGACTACTCGGCCTTTTGCGTCATCGACGTGACCGACCCAAAGAAGATAAAGACGGTGGCTACGTTTTACGACCGCATCATGCCACGCGCCTTTGGCAAGCGGGTCTTGGCGGAAGCTCTGAAGTGGAAGGCCTTGGTTGTGCCAGAGGCCAACAGCTACGGCCTGACCATCATAGAAGAGCTTAGGCTAAAGAACTATCCGTACATCTATCACAAGCTTGACCAGAAGGACGGCGAGAACACTTGGACCAAGAAGTACGGCTTCTGGACTGACCGAGCGTCGAGGCCGTTGATGTTGTCTAAGTTGTACGAGGCGCTCTACGAGGGGACATTTGACGGCCGTGATCGTAGATTCCAAGGTGAGGCCAATCACTTTACCTACTCTCAGAAGGGCAAGCCTGAGGCTCAGAGCGGTCACCATGACGACATGGTTATTGCCACGGCGCTAGCGGTTTACGGCTCACATCAAGCTTCGATTGTGCGCGAAGACAGAATGAATGAGAAGCCTGAGAATATACGCGAGAGCTTGCAGTTTGAGCACAGGACAGGCAGAAACTATTCAGACGACTGGGACGACTGGTATGGTGATGACGTCAATAAGTCGTACCCTCTAACTATAGAGGGGTCTTACTAGCCTGACAGGGCGTTAAATATGTGAGGTAGATAATGGGTCTCTTAAGCGAAGAACGTTTCAATGAAATGGTAAGTCGACTCGAGGGCGCTGAGCCCTCCGAGGAAGCTGTCGAAGCTCCAGAGGTATCCCTAGATTCGTCCGAGCCCTCCGAGGACGTTAAAGAGATGGAGAGCGATTCGTCTTTAGACACCGAGGACGTTAAAGAAGAGGTGGAGACGCAGGCGGATAGCGTAGAGGTCGAAGCTCCAAAGACCCCTGAGCACATTCCCTACAGTCGCTTCAAAGAGGTTAACGATAAGTTCCGCTCTCGAGATGAAGACCTCCAGCGTGCGATGCAGCGCATCCAAGACCTGGAGAAACTCACGCTTGCACAGCAGCAGCAGGTTCAACAACCACAGGCCGAGGCCAATCCTGAGGATGAGTGGTTGAACGAAATATTTGCTGACTCTGATAGCGAGTCCATCAAAGCCATGAAGCAGATGCGCGAAGAGATGCGCTCAATGCAGCAGTGGCAACAGGAGAGGACAGAGCAGATTGTGACCAATCAGCTTGAAGCTGAGATTGCAGCGGCAGTAGAGAAGAACCCTGACGTCAAGGCAGCTGAGCTTTGGCAGGCTGTGGCGGCAGATGGCTCTGTAGATGTAGGCATGGCAGCCGATTACATACAGAACCATCGCAATGAAATGCGTCAGCAATACAGAGGTGAGGCAAACAAGGAGATTGAGGAGTTGAGGGCTAAGTTGGCGGAGGCGGAGAAGGCTGCTCAAGAGCAACCTAAGTTCCGGCGACCCAGCGCTACGGCCTCTGCGCCTCCTCCAGAGCAGAGCAGGCCTCATAGTATTGCAGACGCAACCGCTGCATTTGCTGAAGCTCTTAAGGAGCGAGCGTCGTTCTAACCAATCTTTAATGAAGGAGAGCTGTCATGGCAGCAACAGTAGGAATCGCTGGGGTCGGTACTTTCGGCCCCATGCTCAAAGAGTTTTATCAAGGCCCAGTGGCCGAGCAGATCAATAACCGCGTCTGGATGACTGAGTACTTTAAGAAGTACACAAAAGGTTGGACAGGTAAGCAGCTGGTCATGCCTA
>Ga0160423_10005323_pt1 | contig 10497 bp, 12 predicted proteins | sample CRUFie14St8metaG_FD_108191 | JGI IMG/M metagenome (GOLD analysis project Ga0160423, IMG submission 108191) | Marine microbial communities from the Costa Rica Dome - CRUD Field 142mm St8 metaG | ecosystem: Environmental > Aquatic > Marine > Oceanic > Photic zone | place: Costa Rica: the Eastern... | reverse complement strand
TTTATGAAAAAAAATTTAAGATATATGGTAAGTTTGCAATTGATATGTGAGCGATTTAAAATACCTCTAAAACAATTTCAAATGATTTCTTTATTTGATGGTTTTATTTCTGGATTATCAAAAACAGACGCCGACAAGTATGCAAACAGATATAATAAAAATTTTAAAACAAGGTATGATTATCGTTCAGTAGGCACTACATCTAAAGAAGATAGATTAACATGTGATAGAATTTTAATTGAATACGAATCTTATATTAATCAAAAAGATTTTATAGGTTGGCCTTTATCACAAAGAATTGGTGGATTTCATATTGAGGAAAAAGTATTAAGATATTGGAATAAACCTTTTCCAAATTATAAAACTGAATTATTAGTATCTAAAATAGATGTACACCCTAACGGAAAAGGACATGAAAAAATAGCGGAGTTTTTATATGACAGGTTGGGATAAAGAATACGAATTATATAAACATCAATATCAAGAGTTATTTGATGAGTGTATGAAAAAAGAACAAGAAGCAAATATTGAGTTTCTTGAAAAAAACATATCTAAAAAAACTGGTAGAAAAGTAGTTGCATGTTCTAACGGTACAGACGCATTATATTTTTCTTTATTAAGTTTAGGTATTGGTAAAGGTGACGAAGTTATGACCACAGCTTTCTCATGGATATCAACTGCAAGTGTAATATCTATGACAGGTGCAACACCAGTATTTTGTGATATTGATATAAACACTTATCATATGTCTTTTGAAAGCATTACTAGAATGTACTCTGATAAAGTAAAAGCTATAATATACCCTCATTTATTTGGTAATATGTCTGACATTAGCAAGATTAAGTTGTTTTGTAAAGATAAAAATATAAAATTAATTGAAGACGCTTGCCAATCAGTAGGTGCTAGTTTTCATGGTATACAAGCAGGTACTTTAGGTGATATTAGCACATATAGTTTTAACGCAAATAAGGTCATAGCTGGTATATCAGGTGGTGGTGCAATATTAACTAATGGTGATACGAACATATTTAAAAAATTAAGAAAGCATGGCGAACATGAAATACTAGGATATAACTCAAAGATGTTATTGTTTAATGCTAAAGTTATTGATTTTAGATTAAATAGATTAGATGAATATGTAAAAGGTAGACAAAAAGTAGCTAGTCAATATGATGAACAATTAAGAGAGTATGTTACTATTCAAGATGTGCCTGAAGGTGTAAATCATACTTATCACAAATATGTTATCAGATTACAAAATAAAGATGTTAGAGATAAAGTAAAAGAAAAGTTAGGTGCTAGTGTGCATTACCCAACACCAATACCTGAGCATAAAATGTATAGAGATATACCACATAGAAAAGATAGTTTATTCATAACTAAAATAGTATGTGATACGATACTTACATTACCTATACACCCATATATGAAAAAAAGTGAGGTAAATAAAGTTGTTGATACAATCTTAATTAGTCTTGAACATGAGAATAATAATTTTTTAAACCAAATGAAGAAAATATTAGGTGAAGATTTATTTGATAAAAGTCTGATAAATGAAAAAACTGAAGACATTTATGATTATATTATAGAAAAATCATATCAAACACCAAGTTACATAGAAGAGGTAGATTTTAATAATAAAACAAAGTTAAAAATTGCTTTTAATAAGTTTTATTACAATGTTATCGCATGAAGACTTTAGAAGAAATACAAGAAAATTATTTAGCCATAGACTTCTTTTTATCTATGTCTTGTAATAAAAATTGTCATTATTGTACGAGTTATACTTTAGAGATGAGAAACTTGACGGTAGATATGGACTTTTTAAAAAAAACATTACACTATTTAAAAGACTACAAAATAAGAGTGTGTTTACTAGGTGGAGAACCAGGTCTTATTAAAAATTTAAGAGAAGTTATATCTGAGGTTAAAAAGAATCCGAACCATATTTGTTCCGTATTATCTAATTCATTTATAAGAAAAAGATATCCAGAGATACTAGAAGATAAAGATATATTATATGTTGAACATAACATATTAGACTTCTACGAGAATGAAGTAAAAAAATTAGGTAACTTTGACTTTGTTCCTGAAAACGACAATAACAACTACAATGTTGTAGTTAGAACACCGAACTATTACAAGTACAGAGATAAACATTTAGATGTAATTAAGAAATTAGACCATAAGAATACCATGTGGAAAGCATTTAATGGTAGGTCACCAGAGTTTACAGATGTTATACAGGCGGCTGAAATAGACCGTAAAATGTGTGCAGCTTTTCCTATGGTACCAGTTATAGATTTTGAAAAAAGACATATAGTACATTGTAGTAAAAAGTTTGCTAACAATAGTGAATTATCTAAAACATTTGAACTAACACAAGAAAATATAGATAAGATGATGAACTTTAGATTATTTAAATATGAAAACTATTGTAAAACTTGTACAGAATGGGTACAACCAAAAGGTCATTTTCCTATGAGAAAGTATGCGAGGTTATTGAATGTATAATATATACGCTATTGCATTAAATTTACATGACCAAAATGTTTATGACGGTAAAATACATAAACAAATGGAAAGATATACAAGATTTAAACATAATTTACCATACTATGCTGACGCTTATGCTCATGAATCAGATATATTGAATACAGGTGATTACACATTAAATAAAAAATTTGTTAATGATTACTTTAAGAAACCAGATGATGGTTTATTAGCATTTTCTTATACCATGGGTGGTATTAGAATGATGAAAGACCAGATTGACAAAGAGTTTCTTGACTTTGTGCCTAAAAAATTATTTGACTTTGTTCTTAAAAATGATACTTATTATTGCGACCATCATCAAGCTCATGCTACTTACGCTTTTATAAACTCTGGATTTGATAAGTCAGATATACTTGCCATTGATGGTATTGGTGCTAAGTTTAGATGTATCTTTGTTGATAAAGATGAAAATATAAAAGACTTATCTAAAGAACTACCTCTTGGTTGGCTATGGAATCAAATGTCAAAACTAACAGGATTTGGTTCTCTAGGTGCAAGTAAACTTATGGGATTAGTAGGTTATGGTAATTACAATCAATATTATTATGATGTATTTGAAACTATATTATCAGGTGATATTAAAGAAAAAAATTATGACATACACAATCTAATTAATATTGATAGATATGGTAAAGAAGCTTTAGCTTTTACTTTACAAAAATTTACTTTAGATAAAATAAAAGAACATATCTACCCATTAAAAACTTGCGATAATCTTTGTATAGCTGGTGGTGTTGCATACAACGGCTATATGAATGAAGAGTTTACTAAACATTATAAAAATGTCTATGTACCACCTGCTGTAGGTGATGAGGGTCAAGCGCTAGGTGTTTGGCAACATGCTAATGTTAATGTAAATAATATTAAAGAAAAAACATTAACTTTTGGTGGTGATGAATATCCACATGTTTCTTATAGCCCTTATGATGTTGATTATAAAGATATAGCACAATCTATTGCTGATGGCAAGATTGTGGGTTGGTATCAAGGTCGTTCAGAGAGTGGTAATCGTGCATTAGGAAATAGAAGTATATTAGCAGACCCTCGTAATCCTGATATAAAAAATATTATAAATCATACTATAAAAATGAGAGAAGATTTTAGACCATTTGCGCCAGCAGTATTAGAAGAACACTATAAAGAATATTTTGACACAAATCAGCCTAGCCCTTTTATGTCCCGTATTTGTAAGGTAAAAACAGATAAAGTACCAGGCGTAACTCATGTTGACGGTACTGCAAGAATACAAACTATTAATAAAAAATTTAATGAAAAGTTTTACAATATTATAAATGAGTTTTATAAGATAACAGGCATACCAATGTTATTAAATACTAGTTTTAATTGTCAAGAACCTATTGTAGAAACTCCTGAACATGCATTAAAAACATTTAAAAGAACTGCGATAGATATACTAGTTATTAACGATAAGGTAACAAAAAAATGACTTTTGATTTACTAGAAGAAAAAAGAAAACATGTCAGAAAATATAGAACTGACAAAATACCACCAAAAGAAAAAATAGAACTAGCATTATGGAAGGCTTGGAAAACTTCACCATCAAAAAATAACGCAATGGCTTATGAGGTATTTGTTTATGGACCTGAAAGTCAAGACATGAAAAACAAAGTCCATGAAATGTGTCATGCAAATCATATTAGAGCTGAAAAAAGAGCAGTTAAAGAAGGATTACAATCAAAAACACAAGAAGGTATGTTTAATCCTGATTACGCTCATATAAAAGATAATCCTTATCTATTTTCTATTCATAGTAGAGTTTTAAAACAAATGAACCCTTACTATCAAAGACAAGAAAAAACAGGTCATTATGCTGACCAAAAATATGAACACAAAGTAGAACAAATTGTAGATTCTGTAGCAGTTGAAGTAGGGTTGTTTATACAAAATTTAACAAACTATTTGTTAGAAGAAGATATTGATGTTTCTTATACTTCATGTTTTTATAGAAACCCCGAAGAATGGCGAAACAGAGGATTATTTCATGTTAAATGGAGACCAATAACTCTTATGTCATGTGGTTATGGTGATATTTATAGAAGAGATGTATTAAGAAATCAAGGAAGAGATTCTGAAGATTTTAAACCAGATATTAAAGAAATTATAAAATGGATTTAACTTTATTTAAAAAAATAATGGCAGAAGCCAGACACAATAAAGACTTATTAGATTCAGTAAGTCCTAATCAATTTAAATCTAAAGAAAGATTGATTAAACATATTAGAGATATGTTAATAATTTCAACTAATTCTGAAATAGTTATTTTAGGAGGTTGGTATGGTAGTATATTAATACCTGCATTAAAAGAGGTTAAAAGAATTACACTAATTGATAAAGACAGAGATGTTATTGGTATTGCAAAAAATAGATTATTTGACCATTATGAAAATGTAGATTTTATATCTAAAGATGTTTTTGATTGGGCACCTGATTCTAAAAGAATTAAGACATGTAATTTAATTATTAATACCTCTTGTGAACATATGTCTTCTATGAAAGATTTAAAATTAGATACTAAAGCTTACTTTGCTTATCAGTCAAATAATATGTATGATATTGAAGGACACATTAATTGTGTGTCATCTATTGAAGAATTTAAATGGCAACTACCTGATAATGCAAAAGTTATGTTAGAAGACAAAATTGTAGATGATAGAGGAACTAGATTTTTGTTGATAGGTAAATATGAGTAAAGTAATTTATAGTTTATATGTAGATGTACCAGCTGAAGAACACTATGGACAATCTAAAAATCAACATGATACAAAAGATAAAGCAAGCATAACCGTTAATGCATTTAAAAAACATTACAAAAAACTTATTGACACAAAAAGGCATTATGCTAATATTATTGGTGCTGATTTTAAGATGTATGAGTATGATAATCAATATCAAACATTTGAAAAAAATTTAAAGTCTGACTTTCCTGAATTAACTGGTTATGAAATAATTAACTTTTACAAGATACATCTATTATATGAATTAGCAAAAAATTATGATGAGATATTATATCTTGATTTTGACGCCGTTCCTTTAACAACAGATTCTTTCTTTGAGGCATGGGATTTAACAAAAGGTATATGTGTTTATAATAATAATGACCATGTAGATAAAAAAAGAACCGTTAATAGTAGTATTAGAAGTCCATCAGCAAAATATTTTAATTGTCATGCAATGCTTATGAATACTGGTTATAATCCTAAAAATGATGTTATTAATACAGGTATTATTGGTGCTAGAAAAGAAGATATAATAAAGTTAGATTTTTTTGGTGGTTTTAAAGATACAATAGATTTGATGACTAAATTGAGAGATGATGATAGTGGTTTATATCCACAAAACATTTTAGATATGTTTAGATATGATAATGAAACAATTTTTTCATATAAAAAAGAAATAAACAAAATTAATATACAATGGCTAAACCATAAATGGCATTACTTTTTAGATAATCAAAAATTTATTCCTGAAAATACAAAAATTGTACATGCTATTTGTAAAGACTTTGATTTAGTTTGGAGATATTATGATTAAGATATGTACGGTTTATTTTAAAGGTGATTATTCACCAGATTATGTATCAAAGTTTTATGATAGTTTAAAAAGAAATACAACAATACCTTTTGAGTTTATATGTTTAAGTGATACAGATGTAAAAGCAGATTTAATACTACCATATAATCATCATAGTGATATAAAAAAACATTGGCATAAATTAAAATTTTTTAGCTCGCAATTTGCTTATCAAAAACCAGGTGATGAAATAATAATTATGGATATTGACCAAGTTATTACTGGTAACATTGATGATTTAATTGGCCATTCTGTATCTGACAATGAGTTAGTAACCTATAATACATGGTGGCCTAGAAACATTAGTGTTAATGGTGGATTTTATAAATTTAAATCAGGTCAATTTGATTATATCTGGAATGATTTTTCTTTAAATCCTAAATATTGGCAAACTCATTACTATGAAAAAGGTGATGTACATTTTAAATACTATGGTGAACAAAATTATGTTGATTGGAAATTACATGAGAAAAATAAGAAAGTTACCAAAGTACCACCAGAATGGTTAGGTAAATACAATAACAATATAAAAGATATGGTTGAAATGAATAAACTTTATTCAATGAGATTTAAAACAGATTATATGATATTAGACAATGTAAACAATAAAATAAAGGTTGTGCATTTTAATGGTGTAAATAATTCAATTCATCAACACAATAAAAAATGGATTAAGGATAATTGGTATGACTAAAGTTAGTGAACAAACGGTTAGATGGATGTTAGAACAAACTTATGATTGGGATAAAGAAAGAGAAGTTTTACATACTATACAACAATGTCAGAGAAATTGGAATTATGATAAGTTTGATATAAGTAAACCATTTTTTAATGAGTCTATACAAGAACTTTTATACATAGCAACTCACTCACCTACAAAACAACACGAAGCTTATTTTGATGTTTATTGGACAGCTGATAGAGATGTAATACAAGAGATGTCAAGATATACTTGGGGCAATACACATAGAAGAGAGCCACCTTCAAATTGGCGTAATACTCAATCAAACGCTAGTGTATATTTTATATGGGTCGCAAAAGAGCCTGATACTCACTTAAATAGTAATGCTGACGGCACACTAAAAGATAATACACATCCTGAAAGATGGTTAAATGCTTATGTTAGTATTGGTATGTCATTATCATTAACAGCAAGAGCAGCTGCTAGAATGGGGTATAAAACAGGATATAATAAAAATCATAATGACATTGATGGCAATGATTATTGGGAAAGAAAATTAGGCATATTACCAGATGTAATATCAGGTAAAAAAAGAATTACTTATGGTTTAGGAATAGGTTACCCTAGAGATGATATGGAAAGATATGAATCAGATGAAACTGAATTAATGATAGGTGCGGCTAATGGTAGTAAAATTACTTTAACAAAACAAGAAAAAAGTCCTAGTCAAATTAAAAATGGTAAAAAAATGCGAATGGCTAAAATAGTTGATATAAAAGGAAAAGAAAACACTTCAATATTTGATGACTATGGTAATGAACATATTTTACCAGAAAAAGCAACATTTAAAATAAATTCTTTTAGAAAAAGAAAAGTCAATGTTGTAGAAATTAAAAAAGATAAGTTAATAACAAAATGAGAATAATCTGTTGTAGGTTTGGTGATAAGTTTACAGATTGGCATGTAGATAATTTAAAATACATGATAGACAAATATTCTGGTTTGGAGTATGATAGTTTTGAAGTTATAGAAGATAATCTATATAATAACTGGTTTAACAAACTTCAAATGTATAGTAGGTTTAAAGACGGTGAAAATTTATACTTTGATTTAGATGTTGTAATATTTAATAAACTGCCTAATCTAGTCAGAAAGTATTTTACTTTATTAGATGATACATGGTGGCGAGAGCCTGCCCACACACCTTTAAATTCATCTATTGTATCTTGGACTGGTGATGTATCTTATGTTTGGAATACTTTTAAAATGTATGAAGATGAAATGTTAAAAGAATATACCAGAGGTAGTGATGAATTTTATTTTGAAGAGATTAATTATTATGACACATATGAACCTGTATGTCCCTCTATAAAAGACTATCTATATAAAAAGCCTAAAGATTATAGTATTTGTACTTTAGGTCAAATGCACCATCTTATGGAAAAAGGTTGGTCTGGCTGGTATTCTGATTATTTTATGCCAAGATAATTTTTAATGCGTTTAATAAAACTTCAGCTTTTGTTTTACCTTTTCTAATTGCACTTTTTAATTCTGTATTTTCCGAATCTCTAATCTCATCTACTTCAAATAATGCTAATTTTAAAGCGAATAAATCATCTTCATTATCTGGATTATTTACAATTGCTTTTACAACGGTAGGAAAAAAATCCTTTTGTTTTGTATCACTAGACATTAAAGTGCCGTCTTTTTTAGCAATTCTTTTTAATTGTTCTTCAAAAAGTATTCTTTCTTCTTTTTTCTTTTGATATGTTCTCTCATGTAATTCATCAACAGACATTACGGTTTTTAAGGACCTAAACATATCATTATTTTCATCAAAAGGTATTATTGTCGGAAACACTTTTGTTTTATCTTCATTTGTTGCTAGTATTTCAATATTTTGTCTTTCGTTATCTATAAAATATGCGTCAACAAAATGTTCTTTTAAATATGTTTCAGTTAACATTTCTATTCTCCTCTATATAACCGTATAAATTTATTTTTGCTCGCCATCCAAACTTATTTAGTATAGATGTATCAGCTGTGTTATCCAATCTTTCTGTTTCGCCACCTATTACAGATTTATAATCTATTTTGAAATAGTCAGCGATATCAACCAACTTATTACTTATACCTGTTCCTACATCTATGACACCTCTAAAAGTATTATTCATCATAACTTGAACTGCACTTACTATGTCATTAACATGAATAAAATCTCTGATATGATTTACATTTAAATATTGTAAATCATTTCTTAATATTTTAGGTATCAACATATCTTTTTTTGCACCTGGTCCGTAAACGGTTGTAAATCTCATACCTACTGCATTGTTATGGTCTAATTGTTCCATACTATACTTACTCATTGCATATGGATTTTTCCAAGGCTCATGTGCTGTTGATGAACTTGCATAGATAATTCTAGTATTTTTATAATGTTCAAATAATCTTTGAGTACCAATAACATTTGTTTTCCAATAATCAGTTGGTTTATCAAGACTATCTCTAACACCAGATAGACCTGCTAAGTGTATTACTAAATCTATATCTTTAGGAAATTCTGATTGTAATATGTCTTGGTTATTTTTTATATCAAAACCAATAACATTGTGTTCTTCTTTTAAATGATAAAATAGATGAGAGCCTACAAAGCCATCACTACCTGTTAATAATATATTCATGTTTCATTACGATTTATTTATTCTCAAAAAATATGTTGCTATTGTTGTTGCTGTTCCGTTTGGAAACTCTTGAGCTCTGTAATCATCTGTATTTACAAAACGAGTTTGATAATTACCAGAACCATTTAATCTTGTATCTGCAATACCTGAACCTCTTGTATTACCACTACCACTTGTGCCTATATTGTAAGATAATGAATATCCGTCAGTTGAAGAAACTGCTGTATATCTTATCCACTCTTGTATCAAAGACTCGAATGTGGCTTCAGGATATTCTTGTAAATTATTTGAACCATCTATACTCATGGGTAAAGTATATGATGTATCACTACCTGTTATTTTGTGTAAATAATAACTTGTAATATTAGTTGGCTGGTCTCGTGTTTCAGGAATAGAACCTGCTGTATAAGCACCTGTATTTGCTCTTGTATCAACAAAAACTGCTGTATTTGAACCACTAACCTCTGTTGAACCTGTAACACTTGTATTTGCATTAATGTGATAAGTGCCTGCTTGTTGTGTTGTTAAAGAACCTGAAGCAAGTAAATCAATAGCTGGGTGTAAAAATGTATCTTTTATATCTGTTAAACTCATTGCTTGAATATTACCACCAGATGTATAATAAACAGGCCATGTTGTGCCTGTATCAGCAGTTGGTGTTATTGTGGCTCTAGTTTCTGAAATTTTATCGTAATTAACGGTTACAACACTTGGCTCTTCTGTGGTTGCCTCACTAGGAAAAGCAGAAGCACTTGCTGATTGACCGCCTGCCTGTAATCTTGTGTCTGTTATTGAGTCTAAAGAACCACCAGATGAAACAACTGATAATGATACACTAGGGTTTAAAGAATATTGATAGACAATTTGGTCAACTATTTCGTTGACCTCTGTCGTTGACATTTCTTGAAGATTGCCAGAATTATTTTTTAATGGTGCTCTTACGGCCATAATCTAATTCCATTTCTATGCACCAGCACCATATAA
>Ga0160423_10005321_pt1 | contig 10498 bp, 11 predicted proteins | sample CRUFie14St8metaG_FD_108191 | JGI IMG/M metagenome (GOLD analysis project Ga0160423, IMG submission 108191) | Marine microbial communities from the Costa Rica Dome - CRUD Field 142mm St8 metaG | ecosystem: Environmental > Aquatic > Marine > Oceanic > Photic zone | place: Costa Rica: the Eastern... | reverse complement strand
TTTTAGTGAACTAGAAACTCAAGATAATTATATATATCAGGTAAAAACACCGGCATCATTTGCAACAAGCTCTGCTATAAAGTTTGCAGTCACTAATGGTATTGATTTAAATGGTGAAATAAAAAGCAGGGTTGCATTTATTACATTAACCGATGTTATAGAAGAATATGAACGTTTATATCCTAAACCAACCATGACTAAAAAACAACTTACAGAAATATTAGAAAAAGCTGTAGAAGATAAAGATTATGATAAAGCGGCGCAATTTTATTACAGAGGTAGACTCAATAATTTACCCAAAGATCTATTAAAAAATGTTAAAACTCTAATAGATAATAAACCAAAAGAAATTCAAAAAACAACCCCCCCAGTGGTCCCAGACTTAAAACCAGGTAAGATTAAAAATAATCTTGTTGTTTCTAGAAGAAGAACCAGGAGATAATTTAAAAATTACGTTTGTAATTTAAATATATTCTATTTATAAATTGTATTACTATGAGCGTTTCTAATATAACCGTAGTTTATCACCCTAAATGTTCTGCATCTGTTAATTTTTTAATAAAAACAAAGGAATTAAATGATGTAGACATAGAATATATAAATTATTCAGAAGATTCTTTCGAGAGTGATATCGATATTGACATTGTACCTTTAATAATATTAAACAATGACACTAGTCAGATTTTTAAAGGAATACATGCTTACAATAAATTAGAAGACATTAAAATTAATAATATGCCTAAAAAAAATAAAAGTGTTCTTAGTTATGGCAATAAACATGTAACATTTATGCCAGATGATGGTAAAAAAACAAAGATAGATTTAGAAGCTAAATTTTAAAAACATTATGCGTATAAAAGAGGTGTTTAAAATATATATAATAATATAATAAATGTCAACGATTCCTGATTTTGGTAAAATAATGAAAATGGCCCAAGAGGTTGCTAGTCAAATTGAACCTCCAGAAAGTTTAAAATCTGGACAACTAAGCCAGGAAGATATGACAGATGTGTTAGGTAAGATCAGTAAATCTGTTGGTGAAATGATAACACCTGAAATGTTAACCGGAGAATTTAATGTAAAAGAAAAGACTACGGGTAATCCTAAGAAAAATAAAGGAAAATCTAAGATAAAGTTTAGTTCATCTGATTTAGTTGACATAACAGAAAAGCCGTCTAAGAGTGATGAAAAGCCAACTAAAAGTGATGAAAAGCCGTCTAAGAGTGATGAAAAGCCGTCTAAGAGTGATGAAAAGTTTGGAACAGGAAGGAAAAAACGTTATGTAGAAATTGAATCTACCGATGAAGAAAGCGATGAAGATCCTACTGTTCCAAGAACAAAAGATATGACATTTACTTTATCAGTTACGTTAGACGATCTTTTTAATGGTGCGAAGAAAAAGTTAGCCCTTAGGCGTCAAAAACTAGACAAAGATGGTTCTTTTGAAGAAGAGAAAAAGAAGTTATCTATAAAAATTGAACCTGGGATGATAGAAGAGCAGGTAATCAGATTTAATCACATGGCCGATGAAAAACAGGGATATGAAACGGGGGATGTAGTAGTTACATTAGATGTAGAAGATCATCCTGAATTTACTCGTATTGGTAACGATTTAATAATTGAGCGTGAAATATCTTTCTCGGAGGCATATTCTCCAGTAGTATATATTAAACATCTTAATGGTAAAAATTATAGAATTACTGGACCTCCTATTGAAATTTTTAATAATTTAGATGAGGAATTATTGAAGAAAATCCCTGGGTTGGGTATGCCAGTACATGGCGAAGTTAAAGAATATGGAGATCTATACATTAAATTTAATTGTGTAAATAAAACTAAAATAACCAAGGAAATACTAAAAACTCTTACTGATATTTTCCCTCCTCTCGTAAAACCTTTTGTGGTTGAGGAAGGTGAAGATATAATAGAAGAAGAATTTGAAATGGTAACAGAATCTGATTTGGAATATCTAGAATCATCTGGTTCCGAATCCGACTCCGAGTCGGATTCTGACTATGATTCTGAAGACTCTGAAACTGATTCTGAATTAGAACAGGATTCTGAAGAAGATATTGAAAAAATTCCTTTATGTGAGGATTGTAATTTGGACTCTTGTGAAATTAATAATGAAGAAAAGAAAGAAGAAAAGGATGTAAATGTTGATTAGTAATAATTAATTTAAAAACAATCTCTATTTATTATAAATGTTTCATAACGGTTGGGAATATTATATAATAAATCCATTTTCTAAAGATATATCTCAAAAAACCCAGGAATTGTATATATCAAATTATAATGAAGCCTATGTTAAGATGATAAATTTTTTGATTATTCCAGAACCATTGGAATTATTTGAAAAAGATTCAGATACATTTATTTATTATATGAATTGCAGTGGTGATATGGATATAATAAATAATGATACTGATTATGAATTTAAATTTTTAAAGAGTAAATTTTTTGAGAAGAAAACTAATAAAATTAAAAGAGATCTTAATCATTATTACGGACAGTGGAATATTAAAGTTAATGGAGTTTACAGGGATGGCGATATTTATTACATAGAACTTCTAAGATTTTAACAATTATTTCCACCATGGTGTTTCTCCGGTTCTAAAATCTATTTCAGTCCAAGGACTTAAACTAACTATATCGTCATTTAATTCAGAGTGCGCTAAAGCTAAAGACAGTGGTGCGGGTCCCCTAATAACCTTTCCAGTTGAATCATATTGAGATCCGTGACAAGGACATATGTATTTATTTGATGCCCTGTTCCATGGAACAACACAACCCAAGTGCGTACATACAGCATTTATAGCATAATCTTCTAAATTACCATCTTCTTTAGTTATTAAATAATGAGCATCCCCGTTAAGTCCTTCTACTAAAGAACGTTCTGGGTAAGGATGATCTTTAACCCAGTTAGAACCCTTTACATTATTTCCTAATGCGTCTTTTGCTAACAATCCCTTGCTAGAGTCGCCTCCCCCGGGTGGCACAAAAAAATAAATAAAACCGCCCCCCATCCATCCAACTGGTAAAGAAGCTCCTCCTACTAAAACAGCGTTTAATATGGTTCTACGTTCCATATCGGCCACGAAATTATCATCTATTTTTTTCATATTTATCATTGGAGTTTTTGTCATATGTATTGAATTGCTTGTTAATGATGCTATAAAAGCAAATATATTATAATATAGAGTCAACATAATGGTTTTTATTATATATATTATTCTTTAAAATAAATTACAATTTTATACACTATTTAAAAATAAAATTTATAAAATTGTAAATACATTACAGTTTATCATGTCAGGAAAGCGTGAAATATTCATTAATAAGTCTTCAGAATATTTAGGTCTTAAATCTACAGATCCACTTATTATAAATCTAGAAAAGGGGGTATTTAATACTACTGTTAAATATTGTAAAGCTAATAATATAGAATTAAATTGGTCGTCTAAACCTTTTGTAAAAAAGTATTCAACTATAGCTAGGCGTCTTTTAGCTAACATGAGTTATACTACAAATTCCGAACAATTTAAAAACAGACTATTGTCACAAGATATAAAATCCCATGAAGCTGCTGAATATACTAGAGAAGAACTAAATCCCGATGTATGGGGTAGACTAAAAGCAGAAGCACTGGCAAAACTTACAGCAAAGAAAGAAGTTACAGAAGATGGAATGTTTAAATGTAATAAATGTAAATCCATGAAAACTGTTTATTATCAGATGCAGACAAGAAGTGCAGATGAACCAATGACGACTTATGTTACGTGTACAAATTGTAATACTAGGTGGAAGTGTTAAATCCCTTAATTACTTTATGTTTTTTAATTTTAAAACAACAAGATGCATCATCGCTTGATACTGTGGGAGAACGTTTCATTAGAAGTGGTCCAATATCAATAGAACTAACTTTATTTTCACTAACATCTACAATTCCTTCGGGAATATAATCAGTACCTTCCCTTTGAGAAGACATTGAACTAGACGCAGTTCTCATAGCACCCAAAAGATTTCCTTCGCAGTTTACTGAGTAGTTTGCGTGCAGGCTTATTGGGTTTCCATAGAGACAGTCTTTATCAGCCCCAATAAAAGTCATCTTTAGATTATAATCATTATCGATTTCTTTTTTTAGTTTATCTAGTTCTGACTTAGTATATTTTTTACTACAATTTTCCTGACCGTCTGTTATAACTGTAAGAGTTATATCTTTATTTTCTGTCTGCTTTAGAATAAGTTCGTAAGCTTGTCCAATAGCATCTAACAGAGCTGTTAGACCGTTTACATTAGTAATTTTATCTGTAACATCTATTGTATTCACAAAGATGTCGTCAGTCAAAATCTCAACATTGGTGTTAAATGCGATTACAGTAAATCTATTTTCCGACTCTTGCTTCATTTGTTCTTCAAGTAGTTCACTAAATCCTCGTTTGATGTCGTTAATATTATGAATCATAGATGCAGATTTGTCTACAATTAGAATGTCCCACATAATATATAAATGTGTATATTTTATTCTTTTAAGTTTTATCGCATAGTTTTTTTTATAATTCGTTATTATAGATTATGACAATATATAGAAAACTTAAAGGGAAAAAATTTATATATCCGGGTGCAAATTCTAAAGATATAGAAAGAATAAAAAAACTAAGAATTCCTCCAATGTGGACCGATGTTAAAATAGATTCATCTAGTAAAAGTAAAATACAAGCAATCGGTTATGACTCTAAAAGAAGAAAACAGTACATTTACAATCCCGAATTTATAGAACAATCTAAAATGAAAAAATTTAAAAAAATGAATAAATTTGATTATTCTAGTTACGATAAAGTCATAAAAAAATACATATCTAAAAATGATTTATCAAAAGATTGTGTTATAGCTAATGTAATAAAACTAATGGAAGATTTAAATATACGAGTTGGTAATGAAACATATAAAAAGGAAAACGGATCTTATGGAATAACAACTTTATTAAAAAAACATTTATCAGGCAATACATTATCTTTTGTAGGAAAAAAAGGTGTATTTCATGTAAAGCATATAACAAATCCTAAAAGCATTACATTTATTAAGAGAGTAAAAACTATTCGTGGTCCTAATTTATTCTATTATTCACCTCACAACTGTATTTCAGCATCAGATTTAAATACGTTTCTAAGACAGAAATTAAGTAATAATGTAACGTGTAAAGACATTCGAACATATTGTGCTAATAAAATATTTCTATCATTTATGAAAAAACTCCCGAAAGCAAAAACAGAAAAAGAAAAAAAGGCTAATATTATAGCAGGGTTGAATCATACGGCTGAAAAATTAGGAAATACACGTAAGATATGCAAAGATTCATATATAGATCCTAAAAATTTATTAAAATTTAGTTAAAAATATTTTTTTTTAATATATATTATTAATAAATATGTCTCAAACATCTGTTTTAGAAAAACTAAAAAGTGATAACTCATTAAATAAAGAAAAAATAAAGAATCTTCAAATTAACGACGGTATTTTTAACGATCAATTACAGATTTTAGTTAAAAACATGTTAAAGTTTTCAGATGATTTTACTAAATTATCTGAAGAAATAGAAGATTTAAAATCCAGGGTAGTCGCATTAGAATCCTAGCGTATATATTTAAAGAATAAAAACATACATTTAATTATAAATGAATCTATTTAAGTTACTAATTGTCTTTATGTTTATACAAAGTAATGCTTCATTTTTAGATTCTGCTCAGTTTAGATATTATAAAACACCCAGGCTTGTTGTTAAAAATCATAGTACATATGTTAATAAACCTAGATATCTTTACAATAAAAATATAGATAAAGTATCTGATAAGATAAGTCTTTACTCGCATCCGATAGACCATATTAAAAAAAAGCGTCCATATATGACAATAGCAGACACTGTAATTAACAGACGTATCCTTCTAGGTACTATTTACGCGCTTATAGTAATGTATGTATCAAAAATAGATCCCCCAGATCCTCCGGATGAACCTCCGCAGCGTAGACCTAAGTATAATGTATTTAAAAAGCCATTGTTGGCCCCGGTAAACGCATCCCTGACAGATAAACAATATGACATTTTGTATAAAGTTTGTACTATTTCTTGGACTATTTTCTTATTCTACTTTGTTAATTTAAAGTTTTAAAATATAATATAAGATTAATATCGGTATATGTTAAGAAAAATCAAATCTTGTCCAGCTAATTTATGTAATATGGCTCATAGAAAGAAATCAAAAGAAACAAAACCCCCCGAAAATATATTCTTATTATTGCCGTCTAAAACATCTAAGATAATAAAAAAAGGGGACGCGGTAGATGAAATAGTAACTAGTTCACTTCTAGATATAAATGTAAACGACCCAACTGAACAGTTATTTATTTTATTGGTTTTGAAAAAATTAATCTCAAAAACCAAATATAAATTCTCCAGTTTCTTTTATGAAATACTAGTCAGAGGTGCTATATCATGTTTGACACATAAAATAATGCAATTTACAATAACTAATTTACACACATATTCACATATAAATTTAAATTTTTTACATTAATTTAAAAAGATATTATATAATAAATTATATCAATGAGTATTATATCTGGTATAATTTATTCATACATCGGTATGATTATATCACCAAATGTTCCTTATTGGAATAATAGAAACATTCATAATCTAGGAAATACTGGCGCCCTTGGAAATCTTCATGCCATGACAGCACCAATTATGACTAAGTTTATAGATCGTGCAGCATATGGTGGTAGGAATATTCGCGAAGAAGTATACAATACATTTGAAGGGGATGTACTAGATATGTGTTGTGGAACAGGATTTTCAACAAAACCTGGTAGCACTGGTATAGATACATCATTGGAAATGCTTAGATTTTCTAAAATATTTAATCCAGGTAGCGAATATCTCTATGGAAATGCGGAAAGATTCGGAAAGGACGATGAATTTGATGTAGTTTCTATTATGTTTGCATTTCATGAAATGCCAACTAGCGCTCATCAAAAGATAATTAGAAATGCAATTCGGGTTGCTCGTAAAAAGGTAGTTGTAGTAGATATCTCAAAGGATTATAAACCATCCAGGGGCATGTTGGCAGGTGAACCTTATCTCTTGAATTATCTAGACAACTTTGAAAAAACCATTGAAAGAACTCCTTTTGAATATCCTTTGTATTATAAAACTAGGAATAAATTGGATGGTGTTAATAAAACTACATTGGTAGAAAATCATGTTGATATGTGGGAATATACTATGAAAGATTTTGATGAAGAACCGAGGCATCTCGAAGACTCTGAGCCCAATCCTATTGTGAATGAACCTATTTCTAACAGCGAGGTGACTCGTAAGAAATTTGCCCGAGAAATGTATAGATTGGGTGGAGGAGGGGGTTGGGAAAGTCTTAAAAGTCTAGATGATCTTACTGCAAAAAGGAGAAAGAAAGCTTCTAAGAGACTAAAAGAAAAAAAAAGACAGTCTATTAAATGGGAAGAACAGGTAGAAAATAAACAGATGAAAAATTGGGCTGGTAAGTCTGGGGTGTATATTTACAAAGGAGATGGAAATTATGAAGTTACACCACATCCCCTCAGGCGTGAAAGAGAAGAAAATGAAAGACTAAATAAAAAAAATAATCAGACCAATGAACAGAAATACTGGGAAAATATTGCTACTAATATGATAGATGAAAACAAGCGTAGGGCAGATGATTATTCATATAAAAATAAAGCGGAATATTCTATGAAAACTAATTGGTATTATCGTCCCGAAGATGACGAGAATAAAGATTGGTATTGTTTGTAAAATGATACATTAACCAATATATTAAATGAAAAGTAATAAAAAAAAATAAATAAATTCTATTACAATTATTAAATGACAATAAAGGTAATAAAATTTAAAAAATTAACCTCAGGTGCCAAAAAATTCGAAATTACATTCAATAAGAATGGAAAAACTTACACTCGAAAATTTGGCGCTCGAGGAATGTCGGACTTTACAATTCATAAAGACAAAGAAAGGCGAGAGAGATACATCACTCGTCATAAAAAAGACTTAAGGACTAATGACCCAATGAAGCCTGGTTATTTAAGTATGTACATTCTATGGAATAAACCTAGCGTATCCGCTAGTTTAGCAGATTATAAACGTAGGTTGAATACCTACAACAGAACAGGTAAATTCCCAAAGGGAATAACAGGTAGTAAAAAATTAAATTCAAGATTCGGAGCACTTGTAGATTTTAATACTCCCAACTCATATCTAAATAAACTACCGGGTGATATACGAGATTTAATACAAAGAGAAGTATCTGCTAGCAAACTTCAAAAAGGTGCCAGGGGTAGAGAATGGCCCTCTAAATTAATGAAAGAATTTTTTGATCATGTATATAAACATTACATTGTCCCGAGCATTGCCAGCTCTGAAGCACGGTGGGAGACATCGTACAAAGAAGAGTTTAATAGTTATAAATATACACCCTCGATCGCAACTGAGCAGTATCATACAAAGCCGGGTTTTATGGGGAATTGGTTTAAGAGAGTTGCTAAATTACCTACCGAGTCTTTTTTTGAAAGAGACAAGGAATCGGCAAGGCAACTCACTGATATTATAGAAGAGTATCTTTTAAAATTTAGACATGTCGAGGAAAATGATGGAATGATGCCCGACACTGCTCTTGATATACACGAGGAAGATGTTTTAGGTATAGCCACTTCTTTAATAATAATTTTAATTAAATCAAAATTCCCTATGTCTAGAATACCCCCTGATGTTCTAGAAGAAATATCAGATTTAGAGGAGGCGTATATCCCAGATCCAGATGAAAGTTTCTGGGCAGAAGCACATGATTACTGGAGATCCGATTATTCTAATTTCGGAGCACTTGTAGATTTTAATATTCCCAACACATATCTAGATAAACTACCAGCTGATGTACAGGATTTAATACAAAGAGAAGTATCTACAAGCAAACTTCAGAAAAGCATCCGAAGTAGAGAATGGCCCTCTAAATTAATGAAAGAATTTTTAGATCATGTAAAAAGATATTACATTGAATACGAGCGCCGCAGTCGGCAGCGCGGTGGTTCGATTTGGAGTACCCAAATAAATTATGATCAATGGCTCGATGATTATAAAAGAGAACCCCATGTAGCAACCGAAATGCATCATACAAACCCTGGTTTTATGGGGGATTGGTTTAGGAGGCTTGCTAAATTACCTAGTGCGTCTTTTTTTAAAAGACAAAAGTCTTCTAGAGATATTACTTCTATGGTAGGTGAGTATCTTTCTAAATTTAGAATAGCCACGGAATATGATGACAGTCCTCTTGATATACACAGTGAAGATGTAGAAGACATAGCAAGTTCTTTAATAGCAATTTTAATTAAATCAAGATTTCCTATTTCTAGAATACCTCCTGGTGTTCTAGAAGATTTAAGAGATAATTATGTACCACATCTTGATAGATATCATAGTATCAATAGATATCATAGTTTCTGGAGAGAAGCACATATTTATTGGGAAACAAACTGGCCTTCTCGAAATTCTTTTGGGAAATCTAGTGGTGCCCCAAGTAATGTAGTAAATAAGAAGTTGTATATGTCTATAAAAGCTAAAATTAAAAGATCTATTAAGGGACGTAGATGGGGTGCTTACGATTCTGGTCGTTTAGTCAGAGAATATAAAGCAAAAGGTGGTAAGTACTCTGGTGGAAAAGGTAAAACTGATCTAGGAAGATGGTACAAAGAGAAATGGGTAGATGCTTGTGCATGGCCTAAGAGAAAATCATGTGGTCGTAAAACCGCAGCCAAAATAGCATATTGTAGACCTAGTAAACGTGTAGATTCTAAGACTCCAAAACTTGTTCAAAGTCTAAGTAAGGCTCAAAGAAAATCTAGATGTACAAAGAAAAAAAGAAGTCCTATGAAAAGAGTAACAAAGTTCGGACAATCAACACAAGATGAAGTAGTTCCTTATGGGGATGGGAGTTGGGTAATACATTGTAGTTATCACCCTCGAGGAGCTCATTCTACATTAAGGTATAAACCATTATCTGTTAGACCAAATGACTATTCCTATCATTATGGGATTCATAATGACGGAACATTAAAATTATGGGCAACCGGAGGGGCTATAAATACGCCTATTCCAGAATTTTTATATGGTTTACTTGTAAACTACTATAACACGAGGTGTATAGATATTTTTAAAACAACCCAAACAGATCAAAGTTTTTACATTTCAGATCAATATGGGACTAACAACTTTGGATACACCAATTTTGGATACACAACTGAAATCGCACAGAATAATATGTTAAGGAGTTTATTATCTGGAAATGATGTTTTAAAAAATCTTGACAAAACGATAAAAAAATTATGTAAAGGTAATTTTACTAAACTTAAGTGTCAGAAATTATTCACTTATTTTATTCTAAATCTGTATCATACATTTAATGTGAAGATTCCA
>Ga0160423_10005320_pt1 | contig 10498 bp, 18 predicted proteins | sample CRUFie14St8metaG_FD_108191 | JGI IMG/M metagenome (GOLD analysis project Ga0160423, IMG submission 108191) | Marine microbial communities from the Costa Rica Dome - CRUD Field 142mm St8 metaG | ecosystem: Environmental > Aquatic > Marine > Oceanic > Photic zone | place: Costa Rica: the Eastern... | reverse complement strand
CTGGTTCTCTTTTACTTGCGTAAGCCAATGCATCTGGCGACATAACGAAGTTAACGTTATGTGTTGAAGCATTAGAACTACCCTCACCTGTATCTGTGTGAGTAGAAAAACCTGCTTTAGCAACTGCTAAACCGGCTATGTCTGATGCTTGTGCTAAACCACCTGATAAACGTGTGATTACTGCATTTCTTACTACGTCTAATCCACCATCTTCTAATGCTTCTTCAGACACGTCTGTTCCAACACCTCTTTTCTGGAAAGTGATGTTAGCCGCTGTTGGGACGAAGTTACTTGGTTGTGCAATAATGCTACCACCTTCTGCAACATCTCCGCCGTCTGCGTATGTATTAGTAAGAGGGAATCTGACTTGGCTACCGGATGATCCGGCTACTGACAATGAATTCCTAATAATTTGTTGATTAGGAAGCAGAACTGCATCCATAAAATATGGGATTAGATCCGCAACAATATCAGCATATAACTGTTCAACTGTTGAACTGGTTGTTCCTGCTGCCATGTTATTCTCCTTTAATTATGACAATTGTTTATAAATTACCCAATTTGTCCATCATCTTTTTAACGTCTGCGTCAGTTACTTGACTTCTGGACATCTGTGGGTTGATACTGCGTAACTTAGTGTACGCCGATCTGTATTCAGCATCGCTTAACAATTTTGCATCATCTACTGGTTTTACACTAGTATCTTTAACATTTGTTGTTTCGCCATACTGTACGTCAACACCTTTTTTACCAAATGGAAGTCCAATTGTTTTACCTACAACCTCAACTGCTGTATTGTAGTCTGGTGTTTCGCCATCTGTAGTAAGGTAATCTGAACCTGACTTGATTGCAAAAGTATCACCTTCTACTGCCAACATGTTTCTGGCTTTCATAAGGTCCACAACTGCGGCTCTTTGCTCTCCACTCCAATTACTTGGCATGGCTTCTTGCAATTTGCCCATATGATCTTTCAGTAATAAATCTGTTTTTAAGTTATTAACCTGTGCTTTAAGTTCTTCTACTGTAGCCTCACGTTTTTTTACTGCATTACGCAATGATTCAACGTTTAGGCTGTTACCTTCCTGAGGATCTACCTCTTGAAGTGTAGTAACAACTTGCTTCACTTGGTCAATACTGTCAACATTTAAGTCTGAAAGTATATTCTTCTCCACTTCGTGTTTTGCATTTGCGGCTATTTTGTTTGTATCATCTCTGGTATATACTCTTACACCATCAACAAACAACTTACCGTCTTTATGCTCAACAGTAGGTGTTGTAATATTATCAGATTTAGTATCTGTTGGTGCTTCTGCTACTGCTTCTGCATTGTCAACAGGATTTGCGGTATCTGTGACCGGTTGTACATTATCGGTTACAACTGCCGTGTCTGTGGATGCATTTTCCATCATTTATCTCCTTTTATCATAGAAGTCACATGTATTTGTGCGTTTCTACGGGTTTTCTCCCTACCTAGCCTTAAAGGCTATTATCACTGTAAGTTGAATCAATAAGTTGATTCAATCTCTTTTTAATTTTTTCTTTTAATAAGTTCTTAAAGGCTGGTGCTTCTTCCATTTCCACACCTTTTGCCATTGTAAGTCTCATATCATACTCTTCATGTGTTTGGAAAGGCATATAAATTAGTGTGCCGTCCTCTTGTTCATGACTATGAGTACCTGTACCTCCCAGTCTTTGTGCTTCTTCCTCTGCTTCTAGTTCTGTTGCAAAAGCGGCTGGTTCAAACACTTCTGCATCTGCAAGGAACACACCTGCATATCTTTCGTATGCATCTAATAGTGTATTCATTTCTTTTATTTCGTTCTCTACACCTTTTTGACTGTAAAGTCTGTTATAACTAATAGTTAAATCTTCTGGTATATCCTGATCCATCCAGTCAAACCATATTTTCCATAAGTTATACTCTGCTTGTTCTAATGCTGTGGCTTTTTTCCTAACAAATGCTTCTAATTTGCTATCATATTGTTCTATTTGTGCGCCACTACGTGATGCTTTAATTAAGTCATCACTACGTATCATTGCAACCTCGTTCATTTTGTTAGTTAACTGATCCATTAACTCACGTAATTCGTTTATACTATCGAGACTTGGACTCTCAAATGTAAAAACATGATTAGGTTGCCCGTTCAGGCTGTTTGGTACAACTACCAACGAGCCTGGCTCAGCGGAAATGTTCTGATCATTACGATTCAGTGTTTCCTCATCACACACAGTTACCGGATGTGCCCCATACGACACGGCAGAATATATTTCAGCCATACATGTATTGTATATACTGCGTTGGATTTGAGCAATATCAAAGATAGGCGTATGCCCTATACCATTATGTATTTTGGAACTTTGATATACGGGTCTTACAGGAACGTAACCCAGGGGATTTTCCTGGATAATTCTGTGATATGTATTCCCATCAGTATCCGTAAAGGATTGTGCTGTTTCTGGAATACTGTCTATTATACTATCGTCTGATGCTGGTGCAAATATAGTATGCATTTCATCTTTTGTAATATAATGGAAAATATCCATATTAGACTCTTCTGCTATTCTAATAAGGATCTTATCTAATTCTAGTTCTCCCTGTTCATTGTATGTATAGTGCCAATTGTAAACATCTGTTGGTTTATGCATTTTAAATTGTGCATATTCGGCACCTGCTTGTTTCATACAACTTACCCAAACAACACCAAATACAGTAGTAAACGTGTCTACATGACTCATAAATTCATTAAGACTGTTGCCCTCTTTGTCGGCGTCTTTAATAAAGTCATTTACTTCTGGAGTATCTGGTAATACTCTGCTTGGTGGTGATCTAAATAATATTGCGTTATATTCTGATGTGTATAATCTTGTGTATGGAAACACAGGAACGTTTTTTAACTTTTCCTGATAAAAATTACTTGCGTACTGAGTGCCTGTTTCAGCCTCTTGCGGTGTATTTACCCGTTGTACACTACTTTTATATACACCTGTTTGTTGTCCGTATTCATCTACGTCATAAGTGTTTATTACTTCACTAGGTGTACTGTAATCTGAGTCGTATGCTTTAAGGAAGTTACCGTCTCTGTATTCTACACCCCCATAAAAGGATTTTACTGCTAAATTCCAATCTTCAATATATCTTGCGTATAATTGGTGTGTTGTGCCTATAAAATCGTTGTAATCGAATTGACTCAAAACAATCTCCGGTTATTGTTGCTCTTGACCATATGTGGTATAACTATTTATCCTTTTTTGCCATTTTTTTGTTTGAATTGGCGAACAGAATATAAGTAATAGTGTCTATTTATTCTTTAACATACGTTTAAGAATGTTGCCCCCGACCCTTAACTGGGAGGGGGTTTTTAATAAGTAGACTTTGGTACTAACCACTTAGGAAATGTTTACCCCACTGAGCGAAAGCAGGTGGGGTTTTTTGTGATTATTATTTCAAGGAGATCAAGGAGACAAAGGAGACAAAGGAGATCATGATTCTCCTTGCTCTGCGTTAATTAGATGCCTGGCAGTATGACTAATTTTAGGAGTTAGGCACAAAAGGTGCAACTACCAGGACTTGTTTATAACTTGATTGTGTCGCCGTCTTTAAGTTCTTTTTTGTTTGTTTCCAGATTGCTTATTGGTTCCTCTGTGGTATCAAATGTAATACCTGCTCTTGCCATTAAGGCAAACCAACTTTCTGGCATATCCCAAATACTAAATCTGTAACCCATACTTTGTGCTATACGCCTTGCACCCTCTTTGTCACGTTTGTTATATTTGTGTATTGCTCTCATATTTTCTCCGTACTAATGTGTGTTGTTTGTTTTGGTGTATCTCTAAATTTATCCTGATACATTTCTACATTTTTAAACAGTATTTTGTCCTCTTCTGTTAGTTCCTGGTTCATATCTATTGCATCTGCAGTATCTATGCCATACTTTAAACAATAATACTTTATATACTGTTTTAATTCTTCTTCTGATGTAAATCCTGCAAAGCCTTGTATTTTAACACCATTTATAGGTATTCCATCTTTACGTTTAAATGCAGGTTCCAACTTAAATATAAGCCTCATAACTGCGGCATACGTTTTAGGTTCTTGTGTTTTTGCTTTTTGTTTTTTTCCCTTCATTTTTGTTTTTCCTAAATATTTCTTCCCAATTATCACGGTAGGCTTGTTCATTACTTTGCCTTCTTTTACTGCCTTTGCCTCCGTGCCATTGTTTAGTCATCCTTTTTGTTTTTACTTTTGTTGCCAAATATACGTTCCCAACCTTCTGCGTATTTAGGGTCTCCTCCTCCAATACTAATACCACTAGTTGGCTTAAATCCGTCTTTTACACTACGAGCCGCTTTAAGTTCTGGACTACTGTCTATTAACTTTTCTGCTTGTTTTACTGTATTTTTATCGAACTGTTCTGTTATTTTCTTATCAAACGAATCTTCTGGCATATCAGTCTCTCTTTCTTATTTCGTTACCAAATCCTGCTAACAAACACAATATTGTTAGTGGTAAAAACCATAACGATATTAAATTTAACATATGCCCCCAAGTAAGACTTAGTCCTACTAGGCTCATTGTGTTAACACCTAATGTTATGTGGCTACTTTCTTTGTTTAAGTATTCTGTCATCTTCATATCTTTCTTTCCTTATTTTTGTTGCAACATAGATGTATTTTGTATCACTTGGACAGTTCCACAAATACTCTTGTGCGTCTCTTTTACAATTTTCCAATTTTGGATCTATAAATTCTTTTAAATATTCCTTGTCAGGCTCTATAACTTTAATTACATAATGCACATTGGCCATTACACTCTCCTGTGTACACGTTTATATACCTGTTGGTTATCTATTTTAACAGGATATAAGTTATTTACCAGATATCCTAATGCATCATTTAAATGATCGAGCCCTGTATTCTTGTCTGGTTGCCTTGTGCCTTCTTTGTATGTATGCTTTCTTAATGCATTTATTGTTTTTTTACATGAGGGACTTATTGTTAACTTTAAATTATCTGCTTTACATACACTATTAACACTTGCAATACGGTCCTTTACACTAGGATTGATACTGCCTACTTTAAGTAAAAATCCTGCATTTTTAAGTATTATATGATCTGTAACACCTCCAGCACTACTTCTGCGTTGTGCACCACTGGCATCAGGATAGCAAAAATACTTACGATTAGGGTATCTGCGTTGTATTTCCAAAGTCATTTCCTGTGTATTTGTACCATAAATCTCTAATTCATCAAATATATGTATGCCTCCACTGTGTTTCCAGGCTATAACAGCCGCACCAGGATCAACGTTAAAGTCTATGCCTATATGTATTGGCGTTTGTTCTGTGTTACTGAATTGTATATCCTGTATGTTATGTTCTCCAAAAGCATAGTATATAAGTCCTGAATAATCCACAAATTGTGCCTCATATTCCTGTTTGTATGTGCGTTCATCTAGGTCTAACTTTGCTTGTTGTAGTTCTGCATCACTAACAATACCGCCTTGTGCTGTTGTGAACTGCCAACTACGCCAATCTGGCTGATGTTTTGCATCATTATACAAGTCGTATAGATATCCTCTGCCTTTGGGTGTACTAATAATCATTGCATGGCCTTCTCTGTCTGATAATGTAGGACGTATTACTGCTCTCCAGGCATCCTCTGATATATCTGCGGCTTCATCTAAAACAACATAATCTAGTCCTATACCCCTTATACTGTCTGGATTATCTGCACTACGCAAGTATATCTGGCTGTCATTTATTAGTGTAAACAGTAAATCACTTTGGTTTACACGTTTTAACCAGCCTTTGTCCTTTAACATTTGCAATAAATCGTCAAATACTATTTGTTTTGCCATACGATATGTGGGTGCAACGTACATACACTTTCTGTTGGGATATCTGCTGTATTTTGCCAGGCTGGCTAAGGCACACATTGTTTTACCACTACGTCTACCGCTTATTATTATTTTAAAGCGATTTTTATCAGTAATAATGTCCTTTTGTAGTTCTGTTAACTTCACAACTGCCCCTTAAAGTTGAAGGTCAGGTAAGGGGGCCTGACCTTCTAGCGATGATAGTGTACTGTGGTTTGGCAACTTTCGAATTAGAACAGCATTTATAGTGCTTGTACTAGGATGAAACAGTACCGTTATCATCTAACCATGGTAGTACTTGCGTACTATCATTATTTATCGGATTGTCCGTAAAATGCAATAAATTCTTGCTCAGCCAGATCTGTATGGTAGGCTGATGTTTGTCTATTGCGTTTGTTAACATGGCATGCATTAACTTTTGTTTTGTAAGTGCTCTGGCTTTCTCTACTTCTTTGCGGAAGTGGTCCTTAAATGTACTGGTTTTACATTCAAAGTAATCTGCCATTGCCTCGTAGGATAGGTGTAACTCTGCTAACTTTTGTACATCCTCTAGGCGAATAATTCGTCTATTATCTCCTCTACCCACGATAATGCCCTGAACAGTCTTTTCTCCAATCTTTCTTTTAGGCTGATTAAGAGTGGTTTCCTTTGCTCCATCTGGTATCTCCAGGAATGTTTCTGTTTCTTTTTGCGTATTTTCAGCGGAATCTGAATCTGGTGTGTTTTGTGGATCTTTATCTTCAGTCATATGTTACTCCTGTATATCAGTATTATCGCTACTGTTTGCGTATATAAACCTATTTATCGTCAAAGGGGGATTTTCTGCTATATTTGACACATGTAGTTGTTTTCCATTCTACACCGCCTTTTGCTTTATTGGCTTTTACTAATCTAAATGTTTTTGCTTTTTTTGGCAGTTCTACCAACTTGTTATCCACAACATATGTTTTCATTTGCTCTGGAAGACCCATTTCACTTATTTTACTCAGTAATTGGTATTCCTTTTTGCTGATATCTGTTTTACTTAAGGTATCTATACACCAATACATTAAATGTTCTGCCATTCTGTGTTGATCTCTTAATTTACTTAATTGTTTTTCTGTTAGCACACGGATATTTACAATGTTTCTGGCAAATGCTACGCATTTACCGATTCCTCGTTCCTTATCAGGAACTTCGGAAATGTTTTTACGAGTCGAAGACGAGTGTTACTTGATGTAAGATGTTTCAGTCAGACGGAACCACTTCTGGTTCCATCCTCTTGATGTGAAGACGTCACAGCCAAGTTCGGAAGTAGGTGTTTTACACTATATTGCACTGGACTCTGACCTTTTCCAACCTACGTCGACTAAGTAGTACCTCGTTACCTTGTATGTACTATGTTTGTGCAAGTGTTTTTGCGGATAATACTAAAACCCTTAGGAGTCTATACACATCACTGCATATAGCCTTGATCTCAACGGTATTCTATGCTGGCCCGTTAACCTTGTGTAGTATTTGTGTTGCCATAATGTTTGCCATGTTTGCCTTGTAAACCTATTTATACAATTACTGATATTTTATGTAAAATATTCTGAAAAGGATAAATAATTATTGAAGCGGATATCAATCTATTGATTCTGAATGACGATTGGTCTCCGATTTCACTTATCCGCTTCACATCATTATGGCTACATAATGACTCCAGAAAAATGTAATACATAAATTAGCCGGAACTTGTTTCCGGCTTTTTTATGCTTCTGTAAAAGTTATTTTTGTAGGAGGCTTGTTAGGAATATTATGTGTATGTGTATATCCTAACTCTGTACTAAGAGGACCTTCTGTATATACATAATGTATTAGTAAAAATGCATTTTGTATGTACTGTAACTGATTGTATGCTAAGTCCTCAGTAGGATTGCGTAATACATTACTTACAATACCACTACAATATGTCATTATACTATTGCGTTTGGGACTGTATCCTGACTTAGGCATACTTTTACGGCTTTTGTATAGTTCCTCAAACAAATAAGGGTCTATAATCTGTTTTGCCGCAACATCACATACTAATCTGTTACACCAATGTATAATATAGTCTCTGTCCTCACTATGTAAGTACACATACTTGTTTTTGTTGCCTGTCCTACGCCTGTAGTATATGGTTTTAGTACCTGCTTTTGTACTACTGGGCGGTATATCTGCATAACTTATTGTGTTCATATCTGTTCCTGTTTTAACTTATCCTGTTGTTTAAGCCAGTCCTGTTTCATAATAACTGCTTCTGTCATTAACTTTTCCATGTTTGCTGTTTTTTTGGCTTTCCATTCTGCATAACAAGGATGTTCTGGCATTAACCAACTTTTCCATGCTCTTATGTTGTTTTTAAAATAGTCCTGTTTATACCAAATAACACCAGTACTGGGCTCTCTGCCTTGTCCAGCATCAGGCCTATCAGATAATACCACAAAAGGATTGTTATACTCTCGTATCCTTTCGTCTACTGTTATAGGATGTACGTCCAGTATTTTTGCTAACTGAAAACATACTATTCCAGTAAGTTCCTCACAAATTGTAGGTTTTGTTCTTCTTTGCCAAGGTGTTCCGAACTTTCTTATTCTCATATGAATAGCATCTGGCGATATGTTCTCTTGTTCTGCTAGGTCAATAGCATGTATGCCCCATTTTGCCTTAAATTTAGTCATTTTTCTGGGTTTTATGTACACTCTGTCTGGGTGTGTAGTTAATGTATATCTTTCGAATGTTTCTTTACTCATTTGGTCTCCTTAATTTTCTTTATATACTTTGTAAGTTCACAGTCCTCACACATACTGAGTTCCTGTATTCTGTTTGCAATACTTTGTACTTGTTGTTCATTTAACACCATTGCGGCACCACGTTCCTTAATTATGTCAATGGCTCGCATAACTGCTTTTAGTTCTGCAAGTGTTAAATTTTCAGGGTATATTTCCATATTGGTCTCCTAAAGAAGAGGCTTACGCCTCCTCCATTCTTTCTAATGCATCTGCAATTCTTTGTAGTTGTGTATTTGTTTCATTCCACATAAAAGAAAATTGATTAAATGTATCTGTATCTAATCCTACTTTTATACCTTGATAAAATGCGTTAGATATTTCAACACCTACTCCATCTATTGCGTCTATTATATTGTTTTCTTGTTGTTCCATTTTGGTCTCCTTTTTGTTTTACATAAGTTATTTATCTGATTAAGGAGATTTAGGGGAGAAAAGTGATAATTTATAGATAAGAAAAGCGGTTAGTTAATTGCTTAAAACACATTTAAAAGACATTATGATACTAACCGCTTTGTTTAGTGAGAAACAGTAACTCTAGTAGTTCGCACACACATTAACGTTGTTAATAAAATTGCTACTGCTTCTGGTGTATTAGTTAATCAGGGTGCTTTGCTACGAACCTAGATATTGTAGATTTTTGTTATTAGATAAAATAGCAATTACAATAACTAACTAATACAATTATTATATACTATATTATTTATTTGTCAAGCCTTTTTTTAGGGTTATTTGTATGTGGTATGTCTTGTGGCCGTATCCTTTTAAACAGGATAGGTGTATAGTAATTTGTATTATAGTTGTAATACATTATTGTAACTTTTGTATTTGATCACTTACCCAGGGTAATGCTCTTGGTCCGCCCCACATAAGGTATGCTTGTATGGCTTTGCTGTTGTTTTCATTTAAGCCTTTGCTTTTTGCGTCTCTGTAATTTTGTCTTGCTCTTATCAAGTAACTACGCATTCTTATTAGTGTACTTAAGGATAAGTTATCTCCATTTACTAATTGGTTTGCTCTCGCGAGTCCAACCAAAGTGCCTGCCCTTCTACTGGCTGGTGCGTTTTCTCTTGCTTCAAGAGCACGTCTGGCGGCGTCAGCCATATATTTAGGAGCAACAGGCATTTAGAATATCCACCACACTATACTTGCTAATATAATACCAGATATACCGTAAACATAAGCCATTTTACGTTCTGATAATTCATAATAATCCTTTATTCTGTAATATATTTCTTTAGTTCCTAACTTCATGTTGTTGACCTCTCTCTTTTTTTCTTACGATACTCTTTTAATTTTTCCCTCAAGTCTGTATCGTGTCTTCTGCTACCACCTATAAATGAATTTACTCTTGCCATTGCCCATTGTGCCATACCTATGCCTGGTCTACTTCCTGTTAACCATGCACTTTGCCCTCTTTCATATACTTGTATTAGTATATCCAGAGGAATATCTCTTGCTTTACCTTTGTTTTGCAAGGATCTACGTACTGTATTACTTACGGCCAAGGCGTAACCTCTCGTCTATAAGGCTTTGTGGTATTTTTTTGCCTGCTCTGGCTAATGTAGCCATACGTTTAGTAATACTTGCTAAACGTTCTCTTTGTTTGCCTTTTGTACCAGACAGATACTTTTTAGGCAGTCCTGTATCTTTATCTTTAGGCGGTCTTCTAAATGTAGCCATTATAACATCATTCCTGCTATTGTACTAGCCAAAGTGCCTAGAGTAAGCAACACTAATGTCCAAATCTTGCGGTCCAACTGGTTTAGGCGGTCATCAAAGTATCTTCTATTGTCTTTAACATCATTCTGCAGAACGCTCATACTTTTTT
>Ga0160423_10005319_pt1 | contig 10499 bp, 15 predicted proteins | sample CRUFie14St8metaG_FD_108191 | JGI IMG/M metagenome (GOLD analysis project Ga0160423, IMG submission 108191) | Marine microbial communities from the Costa Rica Dome - CRUD Field 142mm St8 metaG | ecosystem: Environmental > Aquatic > Marine > Oceanic > Photic zone | place: Costa Rica: the Eastern... | reverse complement strand
GGTCAAGGCTGTCTCGGCGGCTTGCAGCTCATCGTATCCCATGTTTTATACGAGAAAAAAAATTGCCCACACGTGACCACTTTAGGTTTTTTTTCGTCGCAACTGTCGACGATTCTGCGAGTGCTGCACAAACCGAAGACACACATCACCAACAGTTTCACGCGTAGAATCGTCGACAAACATGCTCAGGTAGAACAGGTCAGCGTGGCTGCGGTTTTCCCACAACTTTCTCAGTGTACTCAACCCCTTTCGTGCAGCCACCTTGTTCGTACCATCTTCCATTTATCACTTGCCATTCGAATATGCGTTACACGCAAAAAAGTTGGAGTCGATGCTGGGGACACAGACCTTGGTATTCCCCATCTGACTAACACACTTCATTCCAGAATCGCAATCCCTGTCAAAAAGACATTGCGAGTTTTCTGGCAGCATTCTTTAATTATACTAAAATACAAATTAACATGGACGAAACCGTGCTGAAAATCAGAGTTTCCGGAAAACGACACGATAAGCAGAAACCGACATCAAACTTTAAAAAATTGGTGAAAAAAGAATGGAACGCTCGAAAGCGCATACTAGAAAACAAACCCAATGAACACACAAAACCAAATATAGACACAGCGTTGATACGACAGAAGAACATACACTACGACAAGAAGGTCACACAGGCAGTTGCAAAAACAAAAGCACACGCCAACAAAACGTATGCAGCAACGTCACTGGAGCCCCAGTTGTTGCTCATGTGCAACGAGATGCGAGCAAACACGCTAACATTTCTCGACAAACTCATTCACTTTGCAACACAGAGCTTGGCACAATTCACACGCAACACACAAACGATACAGCACATGGTGAAAGACGGAAACACAGAGGAAAATCTGGGCGCGGTGAACACGCTGGTGGACAGGGAGCTCGTGTCGCTCACAAAGATGGAACACGAATTTTTGACGAATAAGAAGTTTTATTTAGCCGAAATCAAGCGTAAAAATAAGGCAGTCGACACTATTTTAGGGCAGCTGAGTCAAACGGATTCTGTGTACGCGAATCTCGCGCACGCAATATGGGCGTTGGAACTGCGTCGGGCTCGCTGGGCATCAGCAATAGAGTGGCCAGAGTAAACTTGCGTCGCTCACACAGCCGCAACATATTTTATATATCACAAAATTAAAAATGTTTTCACCTCTCTGTTTGAAGAAGTTGCACTAGGTTCCAATTAGCTAACCCCCCATTCATCATCCGAATCTTCCTCTTTTATTTCTTTGCCCTCAAACAGTGCGTTAAACTTCATTTTTCCTAGCTTAAACTCGCGCCGATTTTTAGCTCTTTCGGAAACATCTGTCCTGCGACAATATCTCTGTCCCTTTGTATTTTCATCACAAACACATCTCTTATCATTTTTGATTGGCTTATCGCTGTATTTGTAGTTTTTCACACATCTGTTGTGCTTCTTCGAAAAAAAGCAACCCAATTCGCCACAGTGTGGTTCTGGTTTTCTGCTTGGATTAAATTTCCAACCATTCTTTTGCTTTTCCATATTACGAATATATTGCGCATATCGGTTCACCATTTTCGGCGTGTCCGGATGATCTGGATCAAGTCCTGTGATTTGCATTAATTGAGTGTCATAACCTTGTTTAGCTTGCTGGAAAGTTTCGATGGCAGTTTCACTTACACTCATTTAGTTTTATTATACAAATAATATGCCACAAGAGACACGGACACCGACGGCATGGTGACAAGATTCAGGACCGGGTACTGCATCAAGACATGCGTCTTGTTTGACGCCTGTGCCAGCGCACGCGTCACGGAGAGGACAATCACAAGCCCAATCACCCACTCCATTTAGTATAGTATTTATTCGTCGCTCTCAGAACCATAAATGACCCCCAGACCGCCAAAGTAAAACCCGCTCATGTCTCTAAACCTGCGATAGGTCGGCTCAATCACGGTGTGCCAGTCGTCGCGGGGGTCCGCCGAGTGCTTCTCCATCAGCTTCACCTCGTTCTTCACACACTGGTGGCGCAGAGTGGTCATGCGCCCGCGCAGCCTTCGCAACTCCCTATCACGCAACAACTGCTTACGCCTACTCGCAAACAACTTGCGCGTGGTATCTAACTTTGTCTCCGACGTCTTGAAGCGCTTGTACTCCACAGAAGCCTTAACGTCTGCGCGGGACTTTACGCTCTTGCGCTCCGCGTCCGTCTCAACGCGCTCCAGCACGCGATTGGCCAAGTTCTCATAGTCGGTGCCGCTGTCAGAGCCAAATTCATCGTCGTCCTCGTACCCCGCGCGGCTATATTCCGGCAAGTGCCTGCAAGAGGGGCAGCGGGGGTCAATCCTGAGGTGCTTGGTAATACAACTGAAACAGAAGCGGTGCGAGCACCCGTCGAGCGGGAGATCGGAGGCTTTTAGTTCATCGCCACAGATGGGGCATTCTTCCATTCTTTAAAATCAAAAAAAAATATTGCTAGAGAATTGCATTTTTTAGTATATAAAATGCAGGAGAATCTGGGAGGAGAAATCGGAGGGGCTATCGGGAAAATCGTAGGGAGCCACTACGGGGGGCAGCTAGGAGGGGAACTAGGAGAGGATGTAGGAGAGTGGGCAGGGGACAAGATGGAGGATTATGCGCAAAACGCCCTGTGAGAATGTTTAATCAATAAAATGTCACTTGGACGAGTTCTTTTGAGGGGGAAACCACAGCGCCACGCAGTCACGTACGTCGTCGGGAGCACCCCGGCCGCATACAGGGCTATTAGAGCGCATCTCAACAACTCACCTCATTCAGTCATCCTCCCCCACGCCATGCTGGCACACCCCGGGGCAGCACTCAAGTTACCGGACTATATTTACGATGAGTTCACCAAGCTCTACTCTGAGGACTATCTAGGGGCTCTCTACACCTTTGGCGGCGCGGGGCGCCCATATGTGAACTGGATATACCCCTTCTCAACCGCGTACAAAGACGCCATACTGAGAGAGACAACGGGTATCCTCCATGGTAGCCAAGTAAAGATTCTCCCCTACGTCTCCTCTGAGTTTGATCATTTAGAGAATCTCGCTTACTCCCTATAAACTTGTATTTTTTTGGAACCCGTACCAACCAAGCATCAAATGGACACCACGATCGCCGACGAGCTCGACCGCATGTACAGAATTGAACCGATAGAGATACGCTCCGCACCCTTTTCAGACAAGAGACCAGGCCTGACCATACAAGGTAATGCATGCGCAAAGCGATAATGCAAGTGTAACATCCCTCACAGACGTGGAACGGGTGCTGCGAAATGCGACGCCGGAAAATGTCTTGTTGGAGATGCTGATCAGCATAGGCCTGTGCAATAGGGAGCGGAAGATAGAGATGGGCTACATACAGTTTGTCTACCTGCTCAGCAAAAGCGTGTATTATCGCATGGCACTCGTGAAGGGCGATGGGGCGTACACACAACAATGGAATGATTTTATTGCATCTGGAGGCTCTAAAATAGCACGCGAGTGGTTTAAATCGGACTATGAGCACGACTGCTTCAACGACATTGTGGTCTTGATGCGCTCGTTCATTTACGGTACGCTGCTAAATCCAGAACGATACACTCCGGAAACCTGTCCTCTACATAACTCTTGAAATTTTCAAAATCTTCACACCGCACACGCGTTTCCATGTACATACTGTCGTCATCGTGCAGCGTTGGCCCAGTGATTATTTTTTGGCCCCCAAATTGTTTTAGTGCTTCTGTGATACAAATAAACACTTGTCCGACATTATCCGAAAGAAATGGCGTGAGCACGCTGATCATTTATATGCGCCCAATCTGTCGTCGCATGAGATGCACTTTCACAGCCTCTTAAATGAGAGCACTTCTCATAGGCATAGTCGTGCTACTACTAGCCTACTATATACACTGGTCCTTCCTGTTTGGGCTTCTCTTTCTGCTTCCACAGAACAATGCACCTGAAACATTCGTGTCAAAAAGCGTTAGAGACAATTTACTCAACGACTTTCGAGTAAAGGCAGACAAAGACAAACTCTCTAAATTAGTGTTTGATTATGCAATTTACAGAACATACAAACCAAACGAACTTACCTACGAGGTGCCCAAAAGATACAAAGACCTTATTTTGTCCGACAGAACTGTCACTGAGGTCTTAAATGCGGTGTACGAAAAAAGCAAGACGTTTACACATATCTCAACAAAAAATACGGACTTTCGTTTTATGTGGCAAGGTATTTACGAAGAAATTGTCCAAGAGAGGTTGACAAGTGAGAAAAGGTACAGACCACAGTTTACCGGATTTGAAAATTTACAACTTAAACTTGCAAGAAAACTATGGGGCTGGACTAATAAATACGAGAACAAAATCAGGAAGACACTAAACATTCCTCCAGTTGAGTTTGTCTCTGAATTGGTTGACACAGAACGTACAAGCCGAGACGATGCGGACGTCCAAAAAAGTTTACTAACATACAATCGAATGATGGCTGTGATTTTTAATTTTGACGATTTTAAGGTCGTTAGAAGCGAAGTGGAAACAACAGATGCATCCCTAAATATACATGATTTGCAGGCGTTCCACATCGCCAGTGATAAGACGACAATCATTTTGACAAATCGCAAGTTTAACGACAAGTCACACACACCGTGGTATAAACAAATATTTGGCCACCTAAATGTAGATGAAATCCAAGCCCAAGTGCTATTCGAAGATGATAATGTCAATAAACGTATAAAACGTGTGTGGATTATTTACAGGAACGGCAGGGCGACGGGAATGATGGTCGTGAACACTGATGGGACAACTCAAAAACAAGGCGACACAACTGATCTCGACGGTCTGGAAAAAATCTACAAATTTTACAGACAGAAAACAACATCGGGTGCACAAACAGGGGCCCCACCTGTGGACGCATATAAAGAACGAAGCAGATGGAGAAGACTTCCCTTCATGGGAAAGCGGGACGCGCTTAGGTATGATGCAAATGAAGTTTTGCAGAAGAGACAGAGAGAACAGGAAGAAGCAGAAGAAGCTAAAAAGGCTAGACTCAATGATCCTGAAATGGTTGTGGCTGACATATTTAACGAGATCATTGACGACGTCACAGCACCGAAAAAAACATCGTGGTTTCCGAATTTCCGAAACTTGTTTTCCAGTGACAACAGACCAGAAGATTCGCCGGTAAGAGAAGTTCTTCCTGAACAGAGTAGTAGTAGCGACAGTAGCAGCGACAGTAGTAGCGATAGCGAAGACTCGGCAAGTGCCAAGCAAAGTGCTAACAGAGGCGCCTCAGAGGTCCCGCCTTTCTCAGCGGGGAGTAGCAGTAGCCCTTCTCATACGGGTAGCCGTAGCGCCTCTCCTACGGGTAGCGCCTCTCCGGCAAGGGGTAGCCGTAGCGCCTCTCCTACGGGTAGCCGTACTGGACGAAGCAGCCGGTCTCCTGTAGGCCAAGCAAGTGGATTCAAAAGGCCTTATGCATCAGTCTCTCCTTCTCCGAGAACTGTAAGGCGGAGCTCAAGAAATAGACAATGAAAATCTGATTTTTTTATTAATAAATATGCTGCCTCAGACCTATGATGATCAATCGTGTGTAAATGGGAGCATCGGCCTCCCCCATGGGATGGCACTCTGTGACATTTCCGCTCCACAGACTATGTTCAGGCCAAACCAAGACGGGTACGACCACGTGTACAACCAGACGCCGCTAGGCATGCGCGACGAGAAGTTCTACGGAAATGTGATGCGTGCTTCAAAGAAGAAGCCAGTGGTCGCTGGTCTTGCTCAGGTGACTTCTGATCAGTACGGAATTGATCAGACTTCGTGCCTTAATTTGGGAAGCGAATTCACCACCCTAGGTGCACCGCCAGCATGTGCTTATGGGCCAATGACGGTCATGAACATCAAACCCAGCAAATAAAATATTTTATTCAGTCAAATCAATTCCAGTATTCTCATAGAAAAGCTTATCAAATTCACACTGCTCAAATTCAGAAACACTACTCTGACCTTCCTGCCATATGCGGGCTTGCTCAGACCGAATATCCGCCTGCACTCTATAAATCTTGTCTGTCAACACAGTGCAGGACGCGTGGCGCAACGAGTACTTTAATGGATCTGCATTTAGACGATCAAAAATGTAGGTAGCGGTCTCAAAGCGAATTTCGGCATTTCGGGCCATTTCATGCAATTGGTCCAGTGTGTAAGACAGTTGTTCGTTGTAAAATAACGCCGTCATGGATTTATACAGGCGGTCAGCCTTGTTTCGCAGCATGTCGAGCTTTGATGTCATGTGGATATTAAAAAGTGACTTTACTTAAATTTCTAGCGAACCATACAAGTCAAAAAAATTCGGAGCAGAGTCAAACTCTACAATCTGCTTCACAACATCCTTTGTGATTTTTTCTTCAAGCAAACAAAGACCTGCTTTAAGGAGTGTGTGAAAGTTGATTGGAGCATCAGTAATCTCCAGAGCGGAAGTCAGGTCGAACGAAATGTTCCGAAAATAGTCCAGCGACTTCATCATACCAAGGTGACTAGGAAGCTGTAAAATTGAGATACGAGGAGGGACAGAACAGTCCGGGAACATTTTCTCAACACTGGAACGCGTAATAAAATGCCGAGTTTCAGTCGCCGTACTTAATTTCCCCTCAATTTTCCTGATCCCATGTATATTACGAGTATTATATTTATGAAACCCATAGTCCATAAATCTACGACTCGAAAAAATTGCATTTACAGGCATTGCATGCATATGCAATTCCACATCACCATCTGCATTAAAATGCACATGGAACATAAGTGGCTTCCACTTCGACCCGTCGCGTCGAAACCCACAGCAAATAAATAAATTAAGTGTTTCGCCACTCTCGTTATCATAGAAGACAACCCCCCTTTTGGCAAAGACATTCTCGCAAAATATGAGAAGATCAATAGATAGTTCTTCCGGGTAGGCAAAGAATGCACCTGTATAGGGTTCATCTTCATTCTTCGCTGCGTCTGCATTCACCTCGCTATTACTCTCGCTTATGCTCTCGCTATTGCTCTCGCTATTGCTCTCGCTATTGCTCTCGCCATTGCTCTCGCTTATGCTATCGCTTTTGCTATCGCTATTACGCTCGCTTATGCTATCGCTATTGCTCTCGCTTATGCTATCGCTTATGCTATCGCTTATGCTATCGTCGTCGCTCTCGCTAATGCTCTCGTCGTTCCGCTCCGGCCTCCTGTCAACCTCCATGGTGTAATGCATCGTACTGGGAGTGACATTCAGAGATGCAATAGGACGGTCAGTCATCACCGGCAGCGCTGCTTCAGGGGACGTGTTGCACACACTGAACACCTCCTGCATTTGGTGGTTGACATGCACGTCGGCACTGTACACCCGGAGCTCTGCAAGCTCTGCACATGCATTCACACGCGCAACCATGCACTTGCGCGACGGGTTATGCATACGCTGGTGATATAAGTACATGTCTCTCACAGTCCGCTCTGCATCAGACAGCTGCCGCCTCACCATCGCGTTCCAAGCGGGGCGGGGCGGGGCGGGGGCCTCGGGAGCAGGAGGGAGGGGAAGAGAGGGTGGGAGGAGCAAGGGAGGAAAGGGGTGCGTAACAGGGGCATCGGGAGAAGGAAGGGATGGAGCGTGAAGGGACAGACGTGAGCCACACAGAGGCGGGGAGACCTATCGAAGTGCTGTGTCTGGGAACTGGAGGAATATATGAACACACAGAGTTACACGTACACGTAACTGGGCGCACTAGCAGGCGTACCCTAGCACACCACATAATTATCTAAAAAGGGAGAGAGAGAGAAGGAGCGGGCGGGGGTTCCTGTGCGTTCTAGGGGGAGAGAGGCGAGGGGCGGATGGACAGGGGAGGGATGCGTTGGGTTCCGTCCAGAGAGAGACAGAGGGACGATAGCGTGAAGGGGGGTTTCGGAGGAGAGCAAAAATAATATAATCGAGGCACGTGCTCGTCTACAGGGAGAGGGAGGGGAGGGGCGGAGTGGGTGGAAGTGCTCTCACTGTGTGTGTACCCGCATGTCACGCGACCAGCGTCGGCCTCCCCTCCCCCACCCTCGACACCGCCCCTCGTCTCTCTTTCCCTTTAGACGGCACAGTTTCGCTCTGGCACACCCCTCATACCTTTTCTTTCCCTATTCACTCTAGTACTAGTGTTGCTAGTGTATTTCATCCCCCTCTGTCACTCTACACAGCGGTGCGGTCGTGGTGGGCCCCCGATGGCGGAGATGCTATCGGTCCGGGAGTACAGGTCAACAAATGCATTAGAGAAGTTCAGGGCATTCTTTCCACAACATCCATACTCGGAAGAATCGGTATTGAAGGCATTGCACAGGGGGTGCAAAGCAACTCGTTCAGAGACACACTTCCGTAAGAAACAATGTACGTTGCCGAATGGTGCAGTTAAAAACTACTACACATGCAAAGAAATAGAGCAGTGGCGCGGTGGAAACAGGACATTTGCACCAGTGTTTACTCCCACAGACACCAGGCAATTGACAAAAATGCTGGAGGAATGCATCAACGAGTGCTTTAAATGGTATTGCATCTGCATTTAGCACCTGCATTTAGCATCTGCATTTAGCATCTGGTTCGCGTTGGTTCGCGTGTTGTGATGCGCTGTAATGTTGTGTTTTTGGACTGTATTTATGACACTGCATTTTAGCATCTGCATTTAGCATCTACATTTAGCATCTGGTTCGCGTTGGTTCGCGTGTTGTGTGCGCGTCAGTTCGCGTTGCTACTTAATGTTGTGTCAGGACTGCATTATGACACTGTGTTTAGGGCAGATGATGCTGGTGAAGAAGAAGTGATGAGCGTATCGGAGGATTCTGGAGAAGAGGAAAATACTCTGGAGAATGTCTGGCATGTGATAGAGGCAGAACCCATCGTCAGTTTGGAAGACCCCGGCATCATGGTTGACTACCCCGAACCACCGCACGCGCCAGTCCACATGACCACACAGCAATCTTCCAGCCTTGGCGACAGCCTTGAGGACAGAATTAGGAGTTTGCGAGAGGAGATCGAGCCAGTAGAACAATTGCGCGGGCAGCCAAGCATAGAAAGTAGTATACGAATGGAGGACATGGGTATCAGAGCTGGGGGGCGAGGGTATGCAAGGATGGTTGACGAGCCTGATGCACAGTCCCATTCCACGGACTCTAATGCAACAGCCATGGAACCACCTGACCAAACGGAGGATGCTATAAAACAACTAAGATACATGATAGTTCAAGAGTGTACACCAGACATCAGTATGGAGCAAGTATATAATGATGTGTATGGAAAGCATCATCACGAGTTCTGTAAAAACGTACTAGGTTTACACGCTACACAACGTTGGCAAAGAGCCTTGTATTTTGGGATATACGGAGTTTTGTTGGCGTGGGGATTCTGTTCTGTCCGTGATTTTTGGCAATGGTCAGACATACTGTTTGCATTGGGCTTTCTCCTTGGACCAACAGTTTTTGGCTTACTACTCACATGGCGGTTTCAACGCTTTTTTTGGGTCAAGATGCAAGTTTGGAACATGTATCTAAAGGTACCGCGCGATAAGACTAAGAAAATGGCTAAAGAGATGAGACGCAACTTTTGGTTTGGGGTCGGTACGACTAATATATTATACGTCATACTATGGGTGCTGTATATAAACGAGGTCAAGCATCCACACTACTTGGTACACAATAGTTCTTTTGTCCCGTACCCAGACGATGTGCTCAAACGCGGAAGATGTTGGATTTGGGGAGCCATTGGCGAGCATGTAATTCTTCTAATGCTATATGGCTGCTCTACGCATGTGTATCTCTGCAAACTCGCAAAAGCTTTTGATGAGCGATGGTTACCTGTTATCGGTATGATTAGAGTAAGAGATGACTTTGGGCTGCGCAACGCAGAAAGAGAAGAAAGGGTGACAATGGCGTTGCAACCTTATCTTGAAATAAGACGGAGAGTTTCTTACAGTTATACGTTGACGCTGGTGGCCATTTTTCTCCTCGCAAGTTTGTACAGCATACTTATCGCCTGCTATTTTAGAAAGTGGATAATTTTCTCTGACTTCCCGATTCCTACTCCGTTTGGTTTACTATACAGAACCGAAAACCCACCGCAAATCTATGCAGTCGCGAGTGTGGGTTACTTTTGTATGTTTGCCCGCGTGGCACATGTGTATGGGTATCCATTCACTGCCACAAAGCTTTTTATCTCGACCAGAGGGTTGGGGTTAAGCGATCATGTACTGAAACTGCTAGAAGCCCCCATAATGTTTTTTCACATTCCTTTGACACACTCTAGTTTTAAGTACGTGATTTACGGATTGAATCTCTTATTCCTTGTTGTGCTTTTGATTGTATTTTTAGTGCCCTAAGCCTTGCCTTTAAAATAAATGTATATAAATATAAATGAGCATCTCTCTTATCTCTCACAACCACCGGTCGACTGTGTTGCTCGTAGAAGAGGACACATGGACGGCAAGAGTATGTGTAGATTACGT
>Ga0160423_10005318_pt1 | contig 10499 bp, 9 predicted proteins | sample CRUFie14St8metaG_FD_108191 | JGI IMG/M metagenome (GOLD analysis project Ga0160423, IMG submission 108191) | Marine microbial communities from the Costa Rica Dome - CRUD Field 142mm St8 metaG | ecosystem: Environmental > Aquatic > Marine > Oceanic > Photic zone | place: Costa Rica: the Eastern... | reverse complement strand
TCACGGTATTTATGGCTGAGAGTCACCTCTACAAATTTAGTGGTCATACCTAAGGCCGCTGTCACCAACATCCAGAACAGCGCTGCAGGTCCGCCCAAGTGAATGGCGAATGCAACCCCTGCAATATTACCCGTTCCTACGGTTCCAGAAAGTGCAGTGGCTAAAGATTGGAAATGGGAGGTGTCTCCTTTTGCACCCGGTTCATCAAACTTTCCGCGCACCACATCGATAGCGTGTTTAAAGAATCTGATCTGAGGGAATTTCAAGTAAAAGGTGAAGAAAATACCTGTCCCTAAAAGGGCAAATACAAACCAGCTAGATCCCCCAATATACCCGTCAATAGTAGCAAGAAGATCGTTGAGGCGGACTAAATCCATAAATGTTGCGAGTATTTTTCAGTAATGGCCTAAGATAAATAAAAAAGCCCCCGCACCTGTGGGTGCGAGGGCTTGTTATCGCCTTTAAACATGAAAGTTTATTTCACCTCTTCAAAATCTACATCGGTGACATCGTCGGCACCACCTGCGTCTGCATCACCGCCTGCATCTGGTCCGCTATCGTTATCTCCTTGGTTGCCTTGCATAGCTGCTTGAATCTCAGCTGCTGCTGCTTGTAGAGCACCATTTAATTTTTCAGTGGCCACATCGCATCCAGCGATATCTTTGGCAGCATGGGCAGTTTTAAGTTCTGCGAGGGCTTCATCAATTGGACCTTTCTTATCCTCAGGAAGTTTTCCTTCGATGTCCTTCATCTGCTTTTCTACCTGGAAGATCATGGTATCCGCTGCGTTGAGCTTGTCAATCTCTTCCTTGGCTTTCTTATCTGCATCAGCATTTGCCTCCGCTTCTTGCTTCATGCGATCGATTTCTTCCTGGCTCAAACCTGAAGATGCTTCGATTCGAATATTCTGCTCTTTACCCGTGTTCTTATCCTTCGCACTAACGTTTAGGATACCGTTAGAATCGATATCAAAAGTCACCTCAATTTGAGGTACACCTCGCGGTGCAGCTGGGATACCATCCAAGTGAAATCGGCCGATAGTTTTGTTATCGCCTGCCATTGGACGCTCACCCTGAAGGATGTGAATTTCAACTGAAGGTTGGTTATCTGCTGCCGTTGAGAACGTCTCTGACTTCTTCGTAGGAATAGTCGTGTTGGCCTCAATCAACTTTGTCATTACACCTCCCATAGTTTCGATACCTAATGAAAGAGGCGTAACGTCAAGAAGAAGCACATCTTTTACATCACCGGCTAATACACCACCTTGGATAGAAGCACCAATAGCAACTACCTCATCGGGGTTTACACCTTTCGAGGGCTCCTTGCCGAAGAATGCGTTAACTGCTTCTTGAATGGCTGGGATACGAGTAGTACCTCCAACCAGAATTACTTCATCAATTTCTGAAGTCGAATACCCTGCATTTTTCAATGCGTTTTTTGCAGGAGCGATTGTACGCTCAATTAATTTAGCAGCCAACTGCTCAAACTTTGCGCGACTCAAGCTGCGCACCAAGTGCTTGGGTCCAGAAGCCGTTGCGGTGATGTAAGGCAAGTTGATTTCCGTAGAAGTTGTCGATGATAATTCGATTTTTGCTTTTTCTGCGGCTTCTTTCAAACGCTGCAGCGCCATGTTGTCATCACGTAAGTCCATTGACTCTTCAGCCTTGAACTCTTCCGCCAACCAATCCATTATTACCTGGTCAAAGTCATCACCACCAAGGTGTGTGTCACCGTCGGTAGATTTTACTTCAAATACACCGTCACCTAGCTCGAGTATAGATACATCGTGTGTACCACCACCACAGTCAAAAACGACGATTTTTTGATCTTGGCCTTTCTTGTCTAGACCGTAAGCCAAAGCTGCAGCTGTTGGCTCGTTAATAATACGACGTACGTTCAAGCCAGCAATTTAACCAGCCTCCTTAGTCGCTTGACGCTGTGCATCATCAAAATATGCTGGAACAGTAATGACTGCTTCCGTCACATCTGCGCCCAAGTAATCTTCCGCCGTCTTCTTCATTTTCTGAAGGATCATAGCAGAAATCTCTTGAGGCGTGTATTGGCGATCGTCAATGTTTACGCGAGGTGTATCATTATCACCAGCCTCTACCTTGTATGGTACACGCTTAGCTTCTTTCTTTACGTTAGAAAATTTCTCACCCATGAAACGCTTCACAGAATAAACCGTTTTCTCAGGGTTAGTGATGGCCTGACGCTTCGCAGGATCTCCTACCTTACGTTCGCCGCCTTCCACGAAACCAACAATTGATGGCGTGGTTCTCTTTCCTTCGCTGTTTGGAATTACTACCGGCTCGTTACCCTCCATTACAGAGACACAAGAGTTGGTAGTTCCAAGGTCAATACCTATGATTTTACCCATTATATTTACTATTTAGGTTGAGTATTCATTTTTTACGACCTAAATAAAGCAAGGGCTATGCCATGCGCCAATTCCTCACAATGTGCTCACAAAGTGTCAGCAAACACGGAATTCAAATGCCAAAGTCGACTAAAATGAAGTGAAAAGTGTGACAGTTTGTCGGTTAGTTGATCACGACCGCAAAGCCGTCTTCACAAACTACACTATCAATGCCTTGGAAATCAACCCAACCCATACCGCAGGTGTGAACGCCTCGCCACAAGCTATCCATTGATGATGCGCTGAGCTTGACATTCTTTTTGATAGCCCGACCTCTTGATGAGAAAAGACCTATTCCCCCGTCCACATTGGTGAACATAGGCTTTTCTTGTACAATACCTTGTGATGGCTGGTTGACATTGATATATGTGGCGTAGTCGTCAGCGGCGGCCCAAATCTCCACATCTATGCCTTTGAAGATTCGAACCAAATCTTCTGTAGGTCCAATATTATTATATAAGAACTTATAGTAGGCCTCGTAAGACAACTCGGATAAAAAAGTACCTGAACCGTTTAAATTCGACCCTGTTCTGACGGGTAGCGCATAGGTCAACCTTTTTACTACTGAATCCTTCGGGTTCGAGCGCGGTGCTTCTTTAAATCTAAAATGAATATAGCCCTGATACAAGCGTGCATCTCGAGCTGCATCCCAACCAAATTCTGCATTGCGTACCCCGAAAGTTACCTTTTGAAATCCCTTGGGCTTGGTAATCTCAACATTCCCTACTACTGGAGTAATAGCCTCGAAATTATTATTACCTGGAATGAAACCTTTCAAGCGGTAGTCATACGATGCATCAATAGGCGCATTGGTCCAATACATCCTGTAATTATCTGTGGTGAATGTGCCTGGCTCGAGAATATTGGTATCCTTGCGGAATAACTCGTATGTGTTGATTACGTTGCCTTGAGCATTTAGCTTTGCCAGATAAAGCGCCGCAGTATCAAAGTACAGACTATCAGAACGTGAAGCGCCCGCGAGCAATCCATCTGTACCTAAATACGTTCTGTGCAACCTCACCCATTGGGTATCCTCGTCTTTGTCCAACAAACCATATACGACATTCTGCACGTCATAATCCGCATTAATATTCAGCGTATTGTCGCAAGAGGTGATGGCAAAAGCCGCAAAAATGAACAGAATCAGGTTTTTCATGGGTCCAAAAATACAACCTATGGCTTAGGTTGTTTTCTTTGCAGAAGAGAATTGATAAAAATCGTGCAGGATGTCACTAGCTAAGAAAAAATTTAAGAAGGTTACCACCCATAGTTTGCAGCAAATGAAAGACCAGGGTGAGAAAATATCGATGCTCACCGCCTATGACTTTACCATGGCTAATATGGTAGATGCCGCCGGTGTAGATTGTATTCTAGTGGGCGATAGCGCATCTAACGTGATGGCCGGTCACGAAACAACCTTACCTATTACCTTGGACCAAATGATTTACCATGCAAGCTCGGTAGTACGCGCCGTTGATCGTGCCTTAATAGTAGTGGACCTTCCCTTCGGTAGCTATCAGGGGGATTCTAAAGGTGCTCTGGGTTCTGCCATTCGCATCATGAAAGAAACTGGTGGACATTCCGTAAAGGTTGAAGGTGGTGTGGAAATCATCGATGGGATTAAGCGAATTCTCACTGCCGGTATTCCAGTGATGGGACACTTGGGACTCACGCCACAATCCATCTACAAGTTTGGTACATACACCGTACGAGCGAAGGAAGAAATAGAGGCTTTGAAGCTTAAAGAAGATGCAAAGGCCCTACAAGAAGCGGGATGTTTTGCCATTGTTTTGGAGAAAGTCCCTGCCCCGCTCGCCAAAGAAGTTTCAAAAATGCTTGACATCCCAGTAATTGGTATCGGAGCCGGTCCTGATGTCGATGGACAGGTGTTAGTATTCCATGATTTGGTGGGTATGACTCATGAGTTCCATCCCCGATTCTTACGCAGGTACCTCAATCTTTACGAAGACATCACAGGTGCCATCGGTCAATATGTGGCGGATGTAAAAAGTGTCGACTTTCCGAACAAAGACGAAAGCTACACCAGCTAATCATGGCCTCCTTGCCTGAAATCTTGTACGAAGACAACCACCTTCTCGCCATAAACAAGCGAGCCGGTGATCTCGTACAAGGCGACCAAACGGGCGATACTCCCCTGCCGGATCTGCTCAAGCAGTACATCAAAGTGAAATACAACAAGCCTGGAAATGTCTTTCTAGGTGTGATTCACAGGCTCGACCGTCCCACGACCGGTGTTGTTTTATTCGCGCGTACTTCCAAGGGGTTGGAGCGCATGAACGCCGCATTCAAGAACAGGAAAACTCAGAAATCCTATTGGGCTCTTGTGGAAGGTCAGATCACAGAAAACGGAGAGCTTCGCCATTACTTGAAGAAAAATTCAGAAAACAATAAATCTATTGCATTTGGGCGTCCTGAACCGGGTGCAAAGGAGGCTAAACTCTCCTACAATGTTTTGAACTGTGGCGACCGATATACCCTGCTTGAAGTAGATCTTCACACGGGAAGGCATCATCAGATAAGATCCCAATTGGCCACCATAGGTCATCCCATCAAAGGAGATGTAAAATATGGTGCGCGTCGCGCAGAGCGTGATAAAAGCATTTGTTTACATGCTCGATCACTAGAGTTTAATCACCCGACCACCAAAGAGCTCGTATACATTAAAGCGGCTGTTCCTAGGGCTTTTAAGGCCTTCCTCTAAGAATTTGGATCTACATCGAAGAGCACCCGAATTCTATTGAATTCTGGCGTTAACAAAGTTTCTTGATGCGCCTTTTTGATTCGTTCACGAATCTTTGAACCTAAGCTGCCCTTATCCACTTTCACAATGATTTGCATTTGGTAGAGGTTTTTTAATCGGGCAATAGGGGCAAATTCAGGACCCAAAAAGCGTTCCCCGATCTTGCTGTGAAGTGATTTAGCAAAAGCCTCCGCACCGCGCATCAGTAATTTTTGATCCTTGTGTTTCAATGTAACGGTAATCAATCGCACGAAGGGCGGGTAGGCAAACTCCTGTCTTACAGCGATTTCCTTTCCAACCATTCCTTGGTAATCATGATTAAGAGCCAATTGTATGATCGCGTGCCTCGGATTCAAGCTCTGAATAACGACCTTACCACGGGAGCTGCGTCGCCCAGTGCGCCCGGCTACTTGCTCAATGATTTGGAAAGCGCGTTCATTGGCACGAAAATCAGGGTAACTCAATAAGTTATCTGCACTCATGATGCCGACCAAACCTACTCGGTCAAAATCCAAACCCTTAGTGACCATCTGTGTCCCAACCAGTATATCGACCTCACCATTTTCAACAGACTGAATGAGATTTCCGAAGGCATGCTTGCCGCGCGTAGTATCTAAATCCATTCGCTTTACCCGAGCTTTCGGGAATAAAGCTGCTGCTTCTTCTGCAATTTGTTCAGTACCAAAACCATGGTGCAACACACTCTCTCCACCACAAGCGGAACACTTCATAACTGGGGGAACTGTATATCCACAATAATGGCATTTCAATTTTTGCGGCCCCTTGTGATACGTCAAGCTAATATCACAGCGCGTACATCCTTCCACGTGACCACAGGTTTGGCATTGCTGATACGTGCTAAATCCTCGACGGTTTTGGAAGAGGATGATGCTCTCCCCCTTGTTCAACACCCCGCGCATCTCATCGACGAGTTCCACACTAAAGTTCCCGACTACCTCCTTGCGCTGCTTCGCTCCAAGCATATCAACCACCACTAATTCAGGAAGTGGCGCAGTATGGAATCGCTCAAACAAGGATACGAGATGATATCGGCCTTTCTGCGCATTGAAATAACTGTCCAAACTTGGCGTAGCTGAACCAAGGACTATTGGGCATCCGTGCTGCGCGGATATCCAAACTGCCGTATCACGCGCGTGATAACGAGGTGAGGGCTCGTACTGTTTGAAGCTACTCTCGTGCTCCTCATCTACAATGATGAGGCCTAAATCTGGCAAGGGCATAAACAACGCCGAACGGGCACCGATAATAAGGAGTGGCTGATCATTTTGGACTGATTCCCTCCAGGCAGCCAATCGCTCCGCAGAAGAAAACCTACTGTGGCTAACCGCAACCGTGAAATGGATGCGCAGGCGATTGATTAATTGGGTAGTGAGGGCAATCTCGGGTAAGAGGTACAGCACGCGTTTATGCTTAGCCAAGGCCTCTTTGATCAATTGAATATATATTTCTGTTTTTCCCGAGGCCGTCACCCCATGAAGGAGAACAGGCTTTTCTTGGGTGAACCCTTCACGAACACCTTCCAAGGCTTCTTGCTGAAACGAACTCAGGTGAATTTCGGTTTGTGGAGCGGCGGCGGCGGTGGTACCGTCTACCTCTTCAATCTCCTCGATAATACCTTTAGTAATAAGAGCACGGCTTTGAGTTGCGGCAATGCTGTACTTCTTTTCAAAGGCCTTACGATCCACGAAGCTGTTCTTCGCTCCGCATTCGTTTACAAGCGCTAGCAATGCTGCAGTTTGCTTTTTACTGCGCGCCGTTTTATCGAATGATGCATCCAAATTAGCCAAAGATTCTGCAGTCAGGCGGAGAAATTTGCGGCGTTTGGCTTTGCTCACTTTTTTGAGTTCTTCTTCCAAGATAGCCCAGCCTTGTTCGAGCGCATTTTGGACCACGGGCATGGGATTTTTCACTCCCAGAATGCCGCGAACTTCATCTAGCGATAGCTTCTGGTTGTTGCGTAAGGATTCGTAGAGACTGAATAGTGCATCGGATAATTGGACCTCGTCTGGCAAAACCTCCGGATCTAGCACGACAATACTTTGGCTGCTCAACTTAAGTCCTGGTGGGAGTGCTGCATTCATTACATCTCCAATGGGCGCCATGTAATAGGAAGACATCCACGACCACTGCAATAATTGGTGCTCCAAAATAACCGGATGCTCGTCTAAGACGTTCAGGATGGGTTTGAGTTCAAGCTGCTCTTCGGTTTCTAAGACTCTCGATACAACGGCGGCGTATTCCTTTCGAGCCCCGAATTGGACTAATACCCGCACTCCTGGCCGTACACTACCCACCCAATCCTTAGGAATGAAGTAATGGAATAGTTTGTCCAAGGGTAAAGGAAGTACGACCTCAGCGACCTGCATCTTATTTCTTCGGCGCTTTTGGTAAGTTATGCTTTACAAATCGAGCCTCGCGTTTAGCCAACAATCGTTTCTCATTATCGAAAAAACTCAAGGTCTTCTCGACCGAGGCTTCGGTAGATCCTGCAATGCTGCGCAATTCCACTAAATCGTATTTCATCTTGGTGAAATCTGCCAATAGATCTGCAGTGACCAATTCTAATAGCTCCTCATAATATTTCTGGTAAGCGTAGAACAAATCGCCGTCTCCTTCGTAAAAAGCCTCGTCGCCATAACCACGTAATTGAACACTGAGGGCCTTAATCAAAGATTTCTGAGCACTGAAAAGGTTATCGATATCCGTGGTGCCAATTTCCGCCTTGATTAAGGCAACGATACTATCTACCATTGACGCCCCCGCTTTCATATCTGCCGTGTACTGCATCAAAGCGACTTGATCTTTAAAGCGCATCTGTATATCGGATTTACGAGTATTTATATCGTAGATATAGGCATATTTATCCAATTCTTCATAAACCTTCTGAATTGAATTTTTACATAAACTCAAGAACTCGTAATTGTAATTTGAGCTGCGACCGTCTTCCAACCAGTCTTTTAAAGGTCCTGAAGAAGCCTCTACAATTTCGCTCAGTTCATCATTCACAAGCCCTACAAGAACTTTTTCTGGTTCTTCATCCAGTCTCGTAAAAGAGCGTTTCGCTTTTCTCCAAACATTGAACTGATCCTCAATAATCGGGCGCATTTTCTTGGCCTTCTCATAAGTCATAACACCATCAATTAGAGATGAGGTTAGATTGATAACTTTTTCTGCCTCGCGTTGAACTCGTCGCAGATTACCGCTACTTTGGGCGATAATAGTAGAGCTCATGAGTATGGCTAGATAGATTGGTAATGCTTTCATAATACGATCCAATTATGACTTTAATTTATGGATCTTTTTCGTCCCTTCGTACATATCAAAACGAAGCAATTTACATTCCAGTTCACCGTTGAACAGATTCCATTTTCTCGACGGACGTAAACCTATACTTTTAATCGCCTCCATATCCGAGGTGATCCAATACACCTCCCATCCGGCATACTTAGCCTTTAACGCATCCCCCATCTCACGGTACATTCGGTGGGTTTGGGCCTGAATACGGACATTATAAGGCGGGTTAATCAATAGTAATCCTTTATCTGCTGGAGGGTCCGCTTCTAAGAAATCTGCCTGACGAATGCGAATGGCATCATCAAACATAGCGCGTTCAATATTTTCTGCCGCCGCTTCTAAGGCATAGGCATCCATGTCACGGCCTATGATTTTGCCTTCGTATTCTTTCGCCCTGGACAACAAACCTTCGCGAATCTTCTCGTACATCTGCTCATCGAAACCGTTCCAATGATGGAAGGCAAATTTCTCACGGTAGATGTTTGGAGGTAGTTGGTGTGCAATGAGGGCGGCTTCAACCAAAAAGGTGCCTGAACCACACATAGGGTCCAATACGGGCATTCCACCGTTCCACTTGCTGTGCAGAATGATACCTGCTGCCAATACCTCATTTAAAGGCGCATAACCGGCCTTCAAACGATAGCCACGTTTGTGCAAGGAATCACCCGAGGCGTCCAAATACACGCGAATGGTACGCTGATATATGTGAATATGAATCGGCACATCTGGTGTTCCACGTTCTACCGAGGGACGCTCCCCCTTCGCTACACGAAAACGATCCACAACCGCATCCTTTGCCTTGAGTCCAGCGAAACTACTATGGTTCAAAAGATCATTCGTACCGACCACATCAAGGGCAAAACTCTTGTCCAAACTGAAGTAATTTTCCCAAGGATGTTCAAAAATCTTGGTATAATAATGTTCCACGTCGCGCATTTCGAACTCCACCATGGGCACTAACACACGCAATCCCGTGCGCAAGGCAATGTTGATTTTATAGACAAATCCAATATCTCCCACCACGGAGACCGCACGATTTAATGTTTTGATTTCTCGGCCACCTAAGGATAATAATTCCTTAGCTAGAATGTCTTCCAGACCGTAAAGAGTCTTCACGATTAATCGATAGTCGTTGTTTTGTAGCACCCTTCTGCGTTTTAGACTACAAATGTACGCTAACTTTGGCCGCATGCAGGATTGGTGGAATTTAATTGCGTTGGCCGTTGGCGGATTTTTCGCGGGACTAATAAACGTGGTCGCGGGAAACGGTTCAGCCATCACTTTGCCGCTATTAATGTGGGTCGGGCTTGACCCTAATGCTGCCAATGCCACAAACCGAGTAGGCGCCATTTTCCAAACTAGTAGCGCCATCTCCTCTTTGCCCAAAACGCAGCGCGCTAAATACATGATTAAGGAGAGCTATTTCATTGCTCCTCCGATCATCATCGGAGCTATTCTTGGGGCAAATCTTGCCGTTGACATTCCAGAAGACGCCATGCGCATCAGCATAGGCTTTATTATGATCATCCTACTCATCACGATGCTGACTAACCCGAAGAAATGGCTCATTTCTACCGACGGTTCGAAAAAAAAACGCACCCCTGGTATTTGGCTCAGCTTCTTCGCTTTGGGAATTTACGGCGGATTTATACAGATGGGGTTCGGTATTTTCTTCTTGTCCATCGCTGTGCTGTTGGCCAAATACGCCCTGAAAGATAGTAACATCATGAAGCTATTCATCGCCTTTTTGATGACCATCCCCTCCTTTATCATTTTTGCCATAAGCGGAAGCATCGAATGGACCTACGGACTCTCATTAGCCTTGGGTACCTCAATTGGTGCTAGGTTTGGAGCCAAGAAGGTAATTCAACACCCGAGAGCTAATGCCATTAGCAGGTACGTGCTGATCGCCGTAATAATTGTGGCGAACGTAAATATGTTCCAGCCGTATCTTAGTGTAATTAACATATAAACCGTCTATGACCCCCTGGGACGCCACTTGGT
>Ga0160423_10005317_pt1 | contig 10499 bp, 7 predicted proteins | sample CRUFie14St8metaG_FD_108191 | JGI IMG/M metagenome (GOLD analysis project Ga0160423, IMG submission 108191) | Marine microbial communities from the Costa Rica Dome - CRUD Field 142mm St8 metaG | ecosystem: Environmental > Aquatic > Marine > Oceanic > Photic zone | place: Costa Rica: the Eastern... | reverse complement strand
CTTCTGTACGGAAATATTCAAAATTCCCGTTCATTTGACCGATGAAAAGAGTGTGGCAGGCTTGACTAGCGAGCAGGCAAGGCGGACAGAACAGAACAGAGTAGTAGGAGGGAGGAGAGAGAGAGGTGAGAGTGAGGGACGAGATGGGAAAGAAGGGAAAGAAGAGCGAGAAGGGCAACGACCCGAAGCCTGTCGAGGAGCCCGAGCCCGACGAGGAGGAGAGGGAGCTCCTGGAGAGGGAGCTCCTGATTAACCACCTCAAGCTCCGGCTCGGGGCAACGCAGACCCGGGGAGATGAGCTCGAGTCCGAGAACAAGGACCTCCACGAGGAGGTGGACACGCAGAGGTCCAAGCTGGAGGACATCACCCAATTCCTTACCAAGGAAATCAAGGAGAAGGAGACGGTCATCACGGACTTGGAGCAGAAAGTCTCTGACTTGGAGCAGACCATTGAGAACTTGAAGACGGACTCGAGGGACGAGATTGGCAGGCTCGAGGAGGAGAAGGACCAGGAGATCCACGAGCTGAACGCCAAGATCAACGAGTACGAGGACCAGCTGAAGAATCTCAAGGAGTTCCAGGAGAGGAAGAACGCCCTGGAGGAGGAGCTCGGGGAGCTCAAGACGCTGGTGCAGAGGGAACGCAAGAAGCACGAGTCCAAGATCAATGACCTGGAGCGCAAGGCCGTGCAGGACAAGGACAAGCTGAAGAAGGAGTGGCAGATCAAGATCAAGGAGACGAGGTCGAACATGATGAAGCTGACGGACGACCACCTCAAGGCCACAACGAAGAGGACCATCATGGAGAACCAGCAGTATTACAGTGAGCTGGCGTACCAGTCCAGGCAGACCGAAAAGCTCCTGCAGAAGAACGAGACGCTACTGAGCGAGAACTCCGGGTTCAAGAGGAGGATCGAGCTCTCCGTGCAGACGGAGGACGAGCTGGCGAAGAAGTGCAATGTGTACCAGAACACGGTGAAGAGCCTTTACTCCAAAATGGTGAAGGAGACGGCGCGGAGGAAAGAGGCAGAGGACTTGGTCCACAAGCTCTCTCAGCAGTTGAAGGAGTACGAGGGGGAGAACTCCACGCTGAAGACGGAGATGATCGGGAAGGAGGACATGCTGCATACCACCAAGGTCCACCTGGAGAACAAGATCGAGGAGATGGAGGAGTACAGGATGACCAGAAACGAGCTTGAGGCTTTCCTGGTGGCCAGCCTGGAGGACTGCAAGAAGGTGGCTGAGGGCGAGGTGGCGCCGGAGGACGGCGAGATGGCCGCAATTCCGGACAGGATCAAGGACTACAACGCTCAGCAGAGGCAAAAACTGCTGCAGGACATCTTGCAGAAGCTGGACGCAGAGTACGAGGGCGGCCGGGGGCTGCGGACGAGCAGCACGGCGCGGTCAGGCTCGAACATCTACATGCCATCTCTATCCAGTAGCAGGCCCTACAGCTCCAACCTGCAGTTCCTGGACGGAGTCATCAGCGGAAACGAGGCGGGCGATATCTTCAACGTCACCAGCGCACAGGACAAGGCGGCCAAGTCCACTGTTGGCATCCAGACCTCCGCTTTGTTTACCCCCGAGGTGGAGTTCTTCAGGCAGACGATCAAGGGGCAAGAAAGGAAGTGGGGCAATCTGGCCGAGACCCTTCCTCTGACGCACAAGGATACGCGGACATATCTCAGGAAGGCCAAGGCGGAGTCCTAAAACTCATGTAATCTAAGCGACCCAAAAAGTCGAGGCAAAAAGGAGATAGTTTCAACAGCTTTTAACACTCCGGTTAATCTCCCACCCTATCCCACGAGCAGGCGAAGGTCTTCATTCTCAATCTCCACTTGCTTGAGCCGCTGCTGCAGCATTTTTCCTGTCCGCCTCTCGTAGTTCAACATTCCTATCATTTCCTGCAGCTGGTGCTTGAGGTGCTGCACCTCTGCGGTAGCCTCGTTTGCTTGCACGACAAGCTTTTCATTGGTCTGCCGCTGCATCTTGGTGGCTCTCGTCTGAGCCTGCAGTCTGCCGATTGCATCCTGTCTGGCCCTTTCCACCTCAACCAAACGTTTCCGCAGCTTAACGATGTCTGCTTGAAGGCTGTCCTGCTTGTCAGCTGGGCTGACCCACTCCCTCCTCTTCTTCTTCTTTGACTTCTGCCACGCACCTCCTCCGCCTCCTTGCTGCATGGAAACGTCGTACTGATCCATATTGTGCCCGCCCATTGGGTAGTGACTGTTCATCATCTGGGCTTGTCTGTTGTCCTTGAGCCCCTGTGGGTGAGTTCTGCTCTGCATGGACTGGATCGTTTCTGTCACGTTTGGAAGCTCGTATTTGGCGCTCAATGCCTGGATGAATGCCAGAAGCTGGTTCCTCTCTTTGGTCAGGGTTGTGACCTCCAGAGACAAGGCATACAGGCGGTTCTTTAGCTGCTCAGCGTCCTGGAGCTCATCGTCTCCCATGAAGTCCTCAGGTATGACCCCCTCTAGCTTCTTGATGTGCTCCACGAGCTGGTCTCTGTCCTTTTCAAGTGCTTGCACTCTCTGTTCCGAGATTGCAAGCTTCTCTTGGGCGTCCCTAGCAGCGACGATGGCAGCTCCACCGATGACCTGGTTTTGGTTCCCACTTTCCTCGGATTCTCTGACACCTAGAATCGTGGCTATTCTCCTGCGATACAGTTGAATGTCCATCTCGTAGTTCTTCACCTTCTCCTTCTCTTTCTTCAGATGGCTCTCCAGAGTGTTGGCGTAGTTCATGGCTGCGCCCCCCGGCAACGATCTTCCCTGGCCACCATTCTCCAGGGTGGAGATGTCGATGTCCAATCTCTTCGCAAAGTCATTCCTTTCCTTCAGAGCGACCTGGAGCTGCTCCTTGAGCTTCACATTCTCGTGCACCAGCGAGTCTACCTCCTTTTCCTTCTTCTTCATTTTCTCCATCTTGGCCGTGGCTTGGAGAACAGCTTTCTCGTGCTCCTTTGTCAGTGAAATCAACTCCTTCCGGTGCCTCTCCATGGTGGCCAACTCTGCCGACATCACCACAATCGAATCAACGGCAAGCCTCAGCCTGTCTGAGAGACTCTCGGCTTGACCTTTGCCGCCTATGAGGTCCTCTAGCTTGTTGCAGCTTTCTTCCATGTCTTGCCGCTCCTCTTGCAGAAGGCTTTCCTGGTTCAACCTGATGGCGATCTCCTCCTTGAATTTGTCCTTGGCCTTCACGATCCTCCTCAGCTCGTCTCTCTCCGCCCTCATCACCCTCACCGCGTACAGAATATCCTCTGCCTTCTGCTCCCGGCCTCCCCCCCCACTTCTTCCGACCCCGGCCGCCCTCGCGATGCTCAGCAAGGCCTTCTCGATCGGCAACGAGGGTCCCTTGTGTTTCTTGTTGGCGACCGCGGGCAGGTCCAGGTGCACGGGAGAAGGGGGCGGGCTGTCCGAAATTCCCTTCGCCTTCATTGCCTCCAGCCTGTCGCTCAGGTTAACGTTGTCCGCCTCCAATTCAACGACCTTTGCCTCGAGCTCCTTCACCAGCTCGGCCTCCCTGCCCTTCTCCTCCTTGTTCTTCAACTCCTGCTGCAGGACCTGGATCTCTCTCTTGTACTGCTTCACGAGGGCGTTGTCCGAGACCACCTCGTTGACAAGCACATGGTTCGTGACTGTCTTTGCCCGGGCAGCAAACCTGAGCGTGTGTGACGTCTCCTCCGCGTGCAGGCTTGCGTGGGACATGGTCGCGACGATGACGCACCGGGCGTTTCCTCCCAAGCTGGGCTGCAGAATCCTGGTCAGATTGCTATTCCTGTACGGAATGAAGTCACCAGGCCTTCCGAGCGAAAGCTTCGAGATCACATTGCCAAGCTGCATGAGACTGAGGTTGATTTGGGTGCTCTCCTGCGCTCTGACTCCAACGTTGCCGCTCTTAGCGAGCCTCTCGCTTCCGGCGAGGTCGACAAAATTCAGGGTGGACACTCGGACCGACCCCTTCCCCTTCTTGCTGGATGACCCCTTGTGCCTGCTCTCGATGACCATGCGGAAGATAGTGTGCGACCGACTACTCTCGAGATTGAGCTTGGTGGCTCCCGTCTGCCTCCGGTGCAGGCCCTTCGAGATCAGGCTTCTCACCCTCCGCTTATCCTTCACGGTCTCCTCCTGCAGGCCATTCACCTTGACGCCCAGCACGGGGTCTTCCTTGATCTGCAGCCGCTCCCCGGCATGCCACCGGTTCTGGGGCGGCGCGAGCAGGTCCCGCAGCTCCTCGTTGTAGATCTCCAGCATCCCGACCTTAAGTGTGTACTCGAAGGCGGACGTCGAGGACGATATCTGGTTGAAGATGTCGTTGATGGCGAGCATCAGCATGCCTGGGTTGTCCTGCGTTCCCAGGATTGTGAACGTCTTGCCACTCCCCGTCTGCCCATACGCGAAGATGGTCCCGTTGATTCCCTCCAGCGCAGACTTCACCACATTTCTCACGCTCTCGTTGTACACCCCCGAGGTCACACTCGAGTCGTTGTAGACCTTGTCGAAGGCGTACTGCACGATCCCACCATGGTCGCGGCTCTGCCTCTGCTGGACCTCCCCATAAAAGTGCTTGGCGTGCCTTAGCCGCACGTCATCCCTCAGGGTGATGCAACCGTTCCTCTCGTCGACCGCCCAGGCGGAGACCGCCCTCTTCTCCAGCGGCCTCGCCCTCACGACGACCTGGATCTTCTCCTCCTTTTGGGAGTGCAGGATGCTGTGGCCCTTGGACGTGAGCTGCTTCAGCTCAGAGTCCTTGCCGAGCTGCGGGATCTTTGGCAGCGAAAGGCTGTTGTCGAATCCGGAATCGGAGTCACCTACCCCGGTGCCCTCGCCCTCCGGATGTTCATCATCGGCTGGCAGGACCTGCGGCGCCGCTGGGCCGCCGTCCTTCCGCGCCGACGAGGCTTCCTCTGAACCCCGCCCCGCCCCGAACCTCCCGGACTGTCCACCGGACGCCAAGGCCTCCTTTGCGCCCAGGCTCGACCTCATGTTCTCGATGCCCAGGCCCTTCTCCTCCAGCTCCTTCTTCACCTCCTTCTCCACCTCCTTCCTGATCTTGTTCAGCGGGCTGCCGTAAAGCTGCTCCCGGAGCTCCCTCTTCATCTGGCTCTTGGCGGAGGCGGAGTCCTCCAGCGTGGTCCCGTCCGCCTCGACCGCCTGATTCGCTGGGGACTCCAGGGCGGCGGCGTCCCCCGGTGCCTCGGTCCTCTTCCTCTCCTTCCGGATGAGCTCCCGGAAGTATGGGTCCAGCGGGTGCTCGTCCCTAACCTCCCCGGACTTCTTGTTCTGGAAGACGACCTCGTCCCCGCCGGAGTCCAGCTCAATCCACTCGGGTGGGAGCGGCGCGTTTATCGCCATCTTAACCACCCTAAGCACGTCCTTGTGGTCCCTCTCGAGGTCAACGTCGAAGTACTCCGCCATCGCGTCCACCTCGTCTTGCGTTGGGGGCCTCGAATACTCGTTCTGCTGCAAGAGCAGCTTGCCCTGGCGCTCCATGAAGACGCAGCACTTGAAGTACTCAAGGTTCGGGTGCTGCCAGATGCTCTCCCCACTCTCCTTGTTGTTGTAGAAGAACCGCTTCGTGTTCTCGTCGAAGTACATATTCCACTCGTCCGGGACGCTCGCCTCGTCGCACATCTCCCTCGCGATGGCGAAGAAGCGGGACTCATTCTCCGTGTCGATCCCGAGCTCGACCGCGGCGGCGTACACCTGGCCGCTCGTTGAGGAGCTCGCCATCTTGGCCAGGCGAAGCGATGCTTCTTCGCCACGCTCTGCGTGGTCCCCCTTGGTGCTCCCCGGCCCCGAGACCTGTCCTTTTTCCAAGGGGAACGCGCCCAACGGAAAAAAATTAGATGAATTGAAAATTCCGTAAACCGAAATTTCGGGCCCCGCGACCATCCCAATGAAAATTGAACAAAACTAGCAGAGCTGTCGGCAGAGCTGTCGCTACCGTCATGGAGTCCGTGATGGAGGCGGTGGTGGAGGCGGAGGCCAGGGAGGTCGGTCCCCGCGACGATCTCCAGCTCCTCCTCGAGGCCGTCGACGCGACGCGTCACGCCGCGGGGCTCTGGGCCAAACTCGCGGGCCCCTACCTCAGGGGTTTGTACAGATCCTCGCACCGGTGGGCGTCAACCGCGCTGGCCTACGCCACGAGGAGGTTCCGCGAGCTGGATGAGGACACGCAAAAGTCTATCTTTGCCTCCGTCGCGATCCTCGCCTTGCTCATCGCTTCGAAGCGGCTGCTGGAACGGGCCGGGGTGTTCGAGAAGGTGCGGAGGAGGTACGACAGGCAGGCGGCAAGGGCGCGCCTGGCCTGGCGGAGGGTCAACAAACGGATCGGGAGGACATCCAAAATTCTCGCGGACCTCCTGCCTCACCTGATCCTCGCCTCCCTGTTCGCGCTCTACCTCGTCGCCATGCCGCGGCCCGCGCGCAACACTCTCGAGGGTCCCGTCGTCTACTTCGCCCTAGGCAAGGCTTACCCCGCGGTTTGGAGCGCGGAGGCCCTGGCCAAGGGATCAGACAAGCTCGGCGGCTACTTACGGCTTTGGACGTCCTTCTACATCCTCGAGGTCGCGGGAGAGGCCCCTGGGCTCGTCCCCCTCCTCTCCCCCCTCGTCAGGTACGCCGCGCTGGACTTTCTCAGGGCTGCGCGGCTCTTCCTCGCTCTCTGGATCGCGCTGCCCTTTACGGATGGGGCGGGGCGTGTCTGCTCGGCCCTGTCCCCCGCCCGGCCGCCCGAGGCGGAAGAGGTTCGGGGGGCCGAGAAGAAGAGGGGGAGGAGGGAGGTCGCGGGCTGGCTCCTGGACACCGCCGCGGGGGCAGGCCTGATCCGGGTGCCCGCAGCCATCAGGGGCTTTGCCGCCGACCTCGTCACCCACTGGGTCCACCTGATGAGTATTCCCTTCGCCTTCACCCCCGGCTTCATCACCTACTATGGCACCGTGCTGTCCGGCAAGGTCTTTCCCATCAGGGCGAGCCTCAGGGCCCAAGACACGGAGGACGTGCGGCAGTGGACGACCTACTGGGTGGTCTTCAGCGCCCTGGACTGCGCGCACGGCCTGGTCGGCTCTGTCGTGGGATGGATCCCGTTCTGGCAGCATGCGAGGCTCGTTGCGATCTTCTGGCTCCAGTTCCCATACTTTCAAGGGGCGGGGAGGCTCTTCGCGAAACTGGATAAGGACCGCCTGGCAAGGATCACAGGAAAGGTCAAGCTCCGCAAGAAGGTCAAGGCGGCCAAGGGCAAGGAGACCGAAGGCAAGGAGACCGAGGGCAAGGAGACCAAGGCGGACTGAGTGTTGTATAACTAAGAGTAAGGGAGCTGTTTTGTCACGTCTCTTGCGGGAGACCTGGGTTGGGCGCGTTCGTCCGCAGCGGGACAGACGAGAGGACAGCCAGGGTAAAGAATATGGATGGATGAATCATTACAAAGAGGCGACCCTTGCACTCTCCTGCCTGCTACACAGATCCGTACCTCGCCTTGATCTCCTCGAGGCCGTTCTCGAGCTCAAACACGAGCTTCTCAAAGTAGTCCCGAGTCACCTTGGTCAGCCCGGTGAGCTTGCTCCTGAACTCGTTGAACTCGCCCTTGGACACGTCCCCGCAGTTCTCTGCGTCCACAAACTTGTGCAGGTCCACCTCCACGCAGTTGTGCAGGAGCTCCAAGCTGTACTCTGCATCCCCCTGCAGGAACTCGAAGAACTCCTTCATGTTCCCCGCCTTCTCCTTGTCAAAGTTGTAGTATCCGTACGTGTACGTCCACATCAGGGTCTTCCTGCACTCGATGACCTGCTTGCAGGCCTCCGGGATAAAGGCCAGCTGGCTCATCGGGGTCCTTGTGTTCGTGCTGACCTGTGTAAGCAAGTCTTCCAGACCACGGAACCTGTCGAGGGTCTCCCTGGCCTTGGAGCAGCTCGCCTTGTTCGCGTTCCACCTCTCAAAGTAGTGCATGTACCTCTCCAGCGAGGCCCTCGCGAAGTCCCTCCTCTTCCTGTCGGCCCCCCGGCTCTTGTCTTTGGACTTGTACTTGTTGCAGCTGTAGAACCCCCCCGTCCTCTCCCCGTGCTCGCTCCACGGGCCCAGGCACAGCCAGCAGAACTCGTGCTTGCACACCGCGCAGGTCATGTGCATGCACCCGTAGTTCTTCTCGATGGGGCGCTTGCACTTGGGGCACGGCTTGGAGTTGGCGAGGATCCAGTTCAGGTTCTCGGACTCCGCGCTGTTCTTGATGATCCACTTCTCCCTCATCGAGCAGGTGGCCGGGCGGTGGGTCTCCTCCCCGCATGTGAAGCAGAAGAGGTGCCCGCAGTCGCACCGCACGTCGAGCGGCGTGTCGCTCGCGGGGCAGTCGAAACACTTGAGAACCATGGAGCAGCCCGGCGCAGTGCACCACTTCAGCTTCCTGCTTTCCTCCACAAATGACCGCAGCCAGAACTGCTTGTACTTGTCCCGGCGCGCCGCGTCCTGAACCAGGGAGAGCATCACGTCCTCCGTCACCAGCTTGTTGCAGCTCGGTTGGATGCACCGCAGCTGGAGGCAGCTCGGCCCCTCGTCGATTGCCGTCTGGCTGTACGAGTTCCAGCACGACCTGCAGAAGCCGTGCCCGCACTCCATGGCGAACATGTCGTCCTCAGGGAAGTTTTCAAAGCAGATTCCACACAGGGAGGGGTCGACCGCGCCCTGCGCCGAGGTGCTGGTCCCCTCGCCCGAGGCCTTGTCGCGACCCTCCAGCAGCAGCCCGACCTTGTCCCGAACCTTGGCCTCCTCGGAGAACCACTCGTCATTCAGTCTGTTCTCGTCCCACTTGTAAAATCTAAGCAGGGCCTTCGCCTCGTGCGTCGACAGAGAGAGCAAGGAAGAGGTCTGGACGACGAGGGCCTCTGCCTTCCTCGACACGCAGGCCTCGTCGAGGCACTCGAAGACGGACTTGCGGGCGGAACCCGCGATGTGCTCCGCGTCCTCCGTGGTCATCAGCGTGTCCTCCTCGGAAGAGAGGTCGGAGAACATGAGGTCCTCCTCTGGTTTCAGGGGTAGAGGAGGGCAGGAGGTTGCGGTCAGCGGAAGAAAGGGAGGGGGGGTCGATTCGCAATCCAGAAAAGACAGACTCGGACTCAAGGGACTCACCGCTGTCGAAGGAGTCATCCTCGCCGCCCGACGAAACGCTCACGGCGGAGAGCATACTCTAGAATACTTTTGTTCAGGCCTTCTTCGTCTTCCTACCGGTAGGAAAGGGAGGGCCGCGTGTAGTGCGTTTCGAGGCGCTCGTCCCCGTCCCGCAAGTCCTCGTTCCCCGTTCCCCGGGCTGCAAATGCCGCGAAAACGCCCTTTGAGCCTTCCTCGATCGATCGATCGCGAAAATCAGTCACCTCGCGAACGGGCTTGCAGCCAGGGGAGCGAGAGGAAGGGGCCGGGGGGGCAGGCGGTGGGCGTGGAGCGCGCGTAGAGGTCGACGGCGAGGATGGCGGACGCAGCGAGGAAGGCGAACCGCAACAGGCGGAGGGCTCACCTTCGGAAGCGAAAGCCGACGGGAGACGGCGACGACGAGGGGGGGGAGGTGAACGTGGTGGTCTCGGGGAGGGAGGAGAAGGAGGCCGCGGTGAACACATTCACAAGTGCGCGGTCGGCCAAGGGGCCAACGTCGTCGTCGACCTTTGAGTATGGCAGCTCGGGGCTCGCGCAGAGGAGGACCGACATGGGCGCGACGAAGCTGCTGGAGACGGAGACGGAGTTCGATCGGGACGGCAGGGCCCAGAGGGAGAAGGTCCTGAGGACCTCCACACAGGAGGGCGGGGAGGACGCCGCCGGGGGCGACGGCAAGTACAAGGGGCTTCTGGGTTACAACGATTACAAGTGAGTGGGAACCCCTCTCGACCGACCGACCTCGACCTCTTGGCGCTGACCGGCTCTTCCTCCTCTCCCCTTCGCCCCCTCCCCCCCCTTCTCCGGCCTCGAAGGAGCGGGTTCAGGCGGGAGCAGAACGCGTCCAACATGAGGAAGACGGGGGCTTTCGGACCCCTAAGGGCCTCCACCGCGATCCGAACGACGTTTCGGATGGACTACCAGCCCGACATCTGCAAGGACTACAAGGAGACGGGCTTCTGCGGGTACGGGGACTCGTGCAAGTTCCTGCACGACAGGGGGGATTACAAGTCAGGATGGCAGCTGGAGAGGGAGTGGGAGGAGAAGGAGAAGCTGAGGCGGGAGCAAAAGTGCGTGGAGATCATGACGGGAGGCGCGGAGAAGGACGAGGACGAAAAGGAGGACGACGGCCTTCCCTTCGCGTGCCACATCTGCAGACTTCCCTTCAAGTCCCCTGTTGTTACGAGGTGAGTGTCAGACGCGCAGAGCGAGGGAGAGATGCACCCTCGAGGTCGTGAGCGAGACCACCAATCCCATTCCTGCGAGCTCGCTTCGGCTCGCTGACTCCGTCGCCCCCCTCCCCCTTCTTCTTGCAGGTGCAAGCACTACTTTTGCGAGCACTGCGCGCTGAAGGAGCACG
>Ga0160423_10005315_pt1 | contig 10500 bp, 10 predicted proteins | sample CRUFie14St8metaG_FD_108191 | JGI IMG/M metagenome (GOLD analysis project Ga0160423, IMG submission 108191) | Marine microbial communities from the Costa Rica Dome - CRUD Field 142mm St8 metaG | ecosystem: Environmental > Aquatic > Marine > Oceanic > Photic zone | place: Costa Rica: the Eastern... | reverse complement strand
GTCACGTGTCTGCACCTTGACGAACTGAATACCGCTCGATGGGAACTATCCGGCTAGCACCAATTGTTGTGATGATTTCGATGATGGCCCTTGGCCTCTTCGTCGTCATGACCATCCTTACGGGTACGGGAAACGTCATCGGGATGAGTTACCGGTTTCTCTGGATCCCTGCCCTGCTTCTGGGCTGCGTGGCGCCCCGGGCATCTATCTACATGCTGGCGGTATTTGCGGTGTTCCTTGATGTGCCCAAGAAGCTGCTTGTTACGGCCAATGTCCTCCACATGGATTTCAGGGACGTCTATTTTATTCTGGCGATCCCTCCGGTGATGCTCCTAGGGATTTTCATTCATTACCTGGCTGGATTTGCGCTTCGGGTACGACCACTGACGCGCAGAGATACCACGCTTCTAGGTATTGCGGCTCTGCTCGTTGGAGTGACCGCCGCTACCGCTTTGGCACGCTCCGGGATCGGGATGCAGGCCCTTAAGCCACTTGCTAATAGCTCGGCCTACTACGGGCTGATTTTTGTGCTGCCACTGGCCTTGCCGGGAGTGGTTGACGTTCAGAAATTCTTTAGATTCGTCCTCATCCTGATGGTGCCAGCAGCGTTCCATGCCCTGGGGCACTTTTTCTTTGGCCTCTTTGATTTCGAGCATGACTACATGCACTCGGGATTTTCCATTAATTTGAAATACCTTCTCTGGGGAGAGGGAATTTTCGGCCCATTTTCCGCGCAAGGCCCTCTTTCGACCTCGATGTCCATATGCGCCGCTATCTGCCTTTCTCCGCTCTTATTTCGTGGGAAAGTGCCGAGGGACTATCGCATTTTTCCAATAGTCGTGATGGTGCTTCTCTTCCTGCTCTTTGCCACTACCGCAGTTCTTTCCCTGAAGAGAGGCCCTCTGCTGATCATCCCGGGAGTGATGTTCGGGTTGGTGGTTCTACGGAGTCGGATCCTGACTCTGGCGACTTATGGCCTTGCAGCGACTGCACTTACCCTGCTCGTTGTCATCGGGGATGACATTTCGGATAAGCTCCCTGGGTGGCAAAGCGCTCTGTATGACATGTTTGGAAATGCGGGGGCAAAGGCGGATTTATTGCGGGTTCGCACCTTCCACGTGCGCCTCATGGAATTCCATATGATGTCGGAAGCGCGCAACTGGGCTCCGTTTGGTGCAGAAATTGCCCAAGGGGAAGAAGGTTACCGTGCGCATGTGCTGCCTGTACGTCTCATCCTGCAATATGGCTATGTGCCTATTGGTGCTGCCTTTGCAGTCCTGATTCCATCATTGTTTTTCCTACACCGGCGGCTCATTCGCATGTCTGCGGGAGGGTCCTATGAAGTGTTTCTCCTGCGGCTCGTTTCCTCTCTGGCATTCGCCATCCTCGGGGCATCGGTTCTGGGCGTTCTTTCTTTGACAGCCTACCCCAATCCCTTCTTCTTCGGGTTTTTCCTGGGAGTTGCAGCGCTTGGTCTTACGCGGGAGCGTCAGGACCGGGAGGAGGAAGCCCTTGTTACCGGTGAAGATTCGAAGGAAGCAACGGCTCTCGCTCCCCGAGGTATTCGTGAGGCCAGATCCCTGTAACTCCCTGTAAGTGGTCTGCGCTATCTCGCACGGGCCTGTTTAGCTGGCGAATCCCGATACCCATGCCTTCTGTCCTGTGGATTCCAACTCCTCCCTCTTTTGGGAGCATTAGCATGCAGCGCTATTTCGGAGTTCTTGACTCGGTGGTGCGGAAGCAAACTCTGAAAGGGCTCGATGAATTCGAAATCACACCCCTTGTTCCCTATGAGGGACTCATGGTGGGCTCAACCTCCCGAATCTTCCGGGCTTTTGACAAATGGGCCCTTTATCGTTGGCGCGTCGGTCGGGCAGGGACTTACGATTTAGTGCATGGGCTGTCTCATGGGCTTGGGCACCTTCTATCGCACCTGCGAGGCTCCCCCCGGACCCTTGCCACGGTTCACGACCTCATTCCCCTTCGGTTCCCGGGAGAGTTGACTGAGACTCAGGTTGCGCGAGTTCGGAGGCAGACGGACCGATTGAGCCGCTTTGACCTTCTTACCACCGTATCTGAATTCACCGCTCGTGAAGTCATGGAGCTCACTGGCATTCCGCGGGAAAGAATCCGGGTAGTTGAAAATGGGATCGATCAGGAGGTCTTTCGGACCCCCGTCGATTTGCCAGACGCTCTGGAGAGGCTTTCCGGTCGGCCTTACGTTCTCAGCGTGGGAAGTGCGATCCCACGTAAGAATCTTGGAATTCTTCCCGAGGTGTTCGCAGAGTTCCTGACGCAGGAACCGGATTTTGTCCTGGTGCGGGCTGGGGCGGCTCTTCCCGCCGAATTAAGAGAACGGTTCTGCCGCCTGTGCGGGCGGGATCGCTTGATTGAGCTCGGAAGAATTTCTGATGAGATCCTGGTGCCGGCCTATCAGCACGCATCCATCTTCTTTTTTCCCTCTCTCTACGAAGGTTTTGGATTGCCTGTGATTGAAGCGATGGCAGCAGGGACGCCCGTAGTCTGCAGCAATACAACAAGCCTTCCCGAGGTTGGTCGGGACGCTGCGATTTATTTTGATCCAGATCATCCCGCTGAGGGAGCCGCAGCTCTTCTTGAAGCGCTCTCACGGGGCCCAGAGCTGATCAGTATGGGTTTACAGCATAGTCGCCTATACAGCTGGGATCGAACGATGGAAGGTCATCTCACCTGTTATCAGGAGCTTCTCACATGAACGGAGTGCGGTCACGCAGACCTGATCGCTCGAGCAGTCTCGTTTTCGGTCCCGAAGGTAATAATCACTGCCTGTGATGAAGGTCCTACAACTATTCAATCGCTACCGGCATCGAGGCGGAGAGGAGAAGTCTGCGGAGCGAATTTTCAGGCATGCTGAGGAAAAGTTTGAGATGGATCGACTCTGGTGGGACAGCCAGGACTGGGATGGCCCCGATGGTCCGGGCAAGCTGGGGCAGGTTCGTAAGATGTTCTGCAATGAGGACTCTGCCGGCGCATTGCGAAATCGGATTCAGAGCTTCAGGCCTGACTGTCTGCTCTGTCATAATTTGTACCCGGTAGGATCCCCTTCAATTTACCGGGAAGCGCTGGCGGCAGGAATTCCGGTGATCCAGTATGTTCATAATTTTCGGCCCTTTTCTGTAGGGGGAACTCTATGGACGGGGGCACGGGTTGCGGAGGAGAGTCTGGAAGGCAATTACTGGGCAGAAGTAAAGGCTGGGGCGTGGCAGGGCTCGATCCTCAAGTCGGCCCTGTTTGCCCTCGCTTTAAGGCGGTTGCATAAAAGTGGATGGCTGGCCGCGGTCAAGGGTTGGATTGGGATTTCCGATTTCATGCATGATACGTTGCTTCGTACGGGCCTGCCTCGCGAACAGGTGTTTGCCCTGCGGCACTCATGGGACCATCTGGAGAGAGAGCCAGCACAGAGGGATGAGGGCTACTACCTTTACCTGGCGAGATTGGTGAGGGAGAAGGGCGTGAGGACCTTACTGGATTCATGGGAGAAATTGGAGAAGTTGCTGGGAGACGCCACTCCCTTGTTAAGGGTGGGGGGAACCGGGGACGAGGAACAGCTTGTACAGGCTGCAGCCTCCAAAAGTTCCAGAGTGGAATACGTTGGTTACGTAGATGGAAATGAGAAAGAAGAGCTGGTAGCAGGATGCCGGGCGATGCTGGCGCCTTCGGAATGGTGGGAGCCGCTCGGGTTAGTGACCTACGAGTCCTATGATCAGGGTAAGCCGATGCTGGCATCAGCTTCGGGAGGGTTGACAGAGACCGTGGAGCACGGAGTGACCGGGCTGCTGTATAAAAGTGGAAGCCCCGTCGCGCTCGCCGAAGCCGTGCAAAAGATGGAGGCAATGAGCCGTGAGAAACGAACGCAGATGGGCCTTGCGGGCCGCGAGTGGCTCAAGGAGGAGGCTGATCCCACGGAATGGAAAAAACGCTTCGAGCAAATCGTCAGGCAGGTTGTTGCGCGGGGAGAACAGGAACCAGGCTAGGTCCCCCGTGCCTTCGAAAAACCTGCACCTTTGAATCATGAGTAAATCGACCAGTATCTATCGCCGAGCCCGGCTATGGGTCATGAAGCAATGTCCGGAAACATATGTGAAGCTTTCCCAGGCCTACAATTCGCTGCTCTGGAAGAGAGAGCGACGGGGTCTGGAGGGTGGAATCATACCCGAAGGGGCTCCGAGTGTCCTGTTCTATAGTTACTATAGATGTGGCTCCATGTTTCTTTCGCGAGCCCTCCAGAAGCTCGCGGGGGCCAATGGGCTTCAGCACCTCGATTACTGCAGCTATTTCGTCAAGGTCCATCCGGATCAGGGGTCCCGACTGTTTGACGAGGCAACTCTGGCCAGAGCCTTTCACCCCACCGGATGCCACTATGGCACTTTGCGCCGGGCTTATCCTATCCCTTCTCATGAACTCTACCGCTCGGTCCTGTTATTGCGAGATCCCCGGGACTGTCTTGTATCGCATTACTATTCAGTTCGAGACTCACACACCTTGAATAACCGTGGAAATCTGGAAGCCCGCAGAGAGGCTCTTCGAACAGATATAGACCAATGGGTTCTTGGTAAGGCTAGCGAGTACGCGCAAGATTTTGAGCAATTCCATACCCGGCTTGTGGGGAAGCCCGGCGTGCTTTTTCTTAGGTATGAGGAGATGGTCACGGCTTTTCCTGACTTTCTTCGGAAGATCGTTGCGCATACAGGCCTGGACCAGGATCAGGAGGCTATTGCCCGTATTCTCGAGGAGGCAGATTTCGAGGTTTCAGGAGAAAACCTCCTTGCACACAAACGGTCGGTTAAACCCGGGAACCACTTGAAAAAGCTTAAGCCAGAGACTGTAGACCGGCTCAATGGAGCGCTGGCAGAGGTGCTGGAGCTTTTTGCTTACCGGTGAATACGTTCTGCGGCTACTGAATTCTTGCCAGCTTTGACCGTTCGGTCTTGGGTATGCCCCTCTCATGAGCAGCTCCCTCACTCTCTTCGACAAAGGACATCGCGTGCCGCTTGCGGTCATGCTTTGTTGCGCTGTCTCCGTGATGGGCTACCTCTACTTTGGCTTTGGCTATTCCACCGGATACATGTTCGAGAGATCGACCCTGTGGAGCAATATGCGTCAGGGCTATCGAATGGAGCAGGCAGAGTGGGCCTTTGGGTATTTCGTGCCCCCTGTAGTCCTGATTCTCTTTTATGTTACCAGAGAGCGGTTCGCAGATATTACCCCGCGGCCAAGCTATCTTGGGCTCGTGGTTCTGGTGCTCGCCTGCTTTGTGTATTTTGGGGGCTACAAGGCGAATGAAAAATATGTTGGCTACTTTGCCGGCCAGCTTTTCGTGGCAGGCTTCGCTCTCTGGTTTCTCGGTCTCGAGTTCTTCAAACGGGCATTGTGGTTATGGATCCTCTTTGGCCTAACCTGGCCGCTGGTGTTTTTAATCGAGCCGATTGCCAGTCCTCTGCAGCTCCTCATGACCCAGCTCACCGAAGTCTATCTCAAGCTGACTGGAGTTGAGGTCATTCGCTCGGGCACCTCTCTCTTTTCCCCGCCAACGGAGTCTCTAGCCGCAGGCGAAAGATTTTCACTGGGAATTGCGGTGGCCTGTTCAGGTCTCCGGTCGCTTTTTGCTCTGGGGATGGTGAGCCTGCTCTATGGGTATATTTCCCTGAAAAAAGGATGGCATCGGCTTCTCCTTGCAGCTTGCGCCATTCCCTTTGCGATTTTTGGGAACCTCGTAAGGATGCTTCTCCTGTATTACGGCACAATCTGGGTCTCCAAGGAGTTTGCGATTGGCTCTGACGATCACCCTTCGGCGTTTCACATGGGAGCTGGGATCGCGGTGTTTATCGTTGCTCTCGTGTGTATGTTGGTTCTAGTCGAGATCCTCAAGCGGGGTCCTAAGTCTCTTGGAAGGAAACGTGTGCGATCCCGAATAGTCGGAGAGTCAGCGGAAAAGCGGGAGGATGCTGCGGAATGATGACAACGAAACATGCCGCAGTGCGTAGTGGAGTTGCTCTGCTCCTGGCTTCTCTAACAATAGCCCTTTGTGTGTGCTTTCCTAACGCCGCGGAAAATTCGGCTGCAGGGATGATTTTGAAACTCCCCGGCCGGGATGCAGTTAGTGGACATGTGGGATTTACGAGGCCAGTCACCAAGGAGGAAAAGAAATGGCTTCCTGAGGATACCGGTATTCTCAAGATGCTCTATGTGCCAAGAGAGTCGAAGGCTTCAAACGAAACAGAGGCGACGGAGGCGGGAATCTCAGCAAGCCTTATCCTGAGTGGGACAGACCGGCGGAGTCTGCATCGGCCTGAGGTATGCCTTCGCGCGCAGGGTTGGAGAATCGCGGGCAAGGAAGTCGTGGACGTTTCCGTGGGGGACCAGAAGTTCAGGGTCACAGATTTTACCATCGTCAGGAAACTTAACGAAAAGGACGGGGTCATTCGAAATATCCGTGCGCACTATTTTTACTGGTGGATAGGAGCAAAGCGCTCGACCCCCTCGGATTTCGAGCGCATCCTTTTCACCGTTCTCGACAACATGTTTAAAAACATAAACAACCGCTGGGGATATCCCAGCGTGATGGTTTATGCCGAATTGGAAGAAGGGATGACTTTGGAGGAGATTCAAGAATCCGATAAGAAGGCACGGGAGCGGGCATTAAATTTTGTGCGTCAGTATGCCCCGATGTTTCAGAAATCTCTAGGAGCGACTGACGCTGAATGAAGGCCCTTCTTCGCAAGCTTCATGCGCCGGTATATGAGCGGCGGCAGAGGGCCCTCCTCCGACTGATTGGTGGCTGCCTGACTTCGGGGGAGTCCCTGCTTGATATTGGTTGTGGGAGCGGGACTCTTTCCGGGGCCCTTGCGAGGGAGTGTGGTCTTGAGGCCCGAGGGTTGGAAACCCATCCCCGGAAGCAGTGCGTGATACCAGTCGATCCCTACGACGGAGAAACGATTCCCCATGAGGACAACTCTTTCGATAATGTCCTGCTGGCCGACGTGCTGCACCACGAGGAACAACCTCTGCGTCTTCTTGAGGAGGCGTGTCGTGTTGCAGCGAAGAGGGTCATCGTGAAAGACCATAAGACCGGCCCGATTCTGGCGTGGCCTCGTATCAGCCTTATAGACTGGGCCGCGAATGCCGGCTATGGAGTGCGCTGCCTTTACCGCTATCCTGACCTGAGGGAATGGCATGATCTCATCCAGAAATCTGGCCTTTCCATTCACGAAGAGCATAAATCACTCGATATTTACCCCTTCTTTCTAAACGCTTTGTTCGGAAGGCAGCTGCAATATTTCGCCGTTCTGAATCCTGCGGCACCATGATGAGAATACGTCGGTCTGGGACAATGCGCCTGGCTGCTTCTGTAGTAGCGGTCTTGTGGATCTGTCTGGAAATCTGGGCGGTGGGACCCGTCATGCGGGAAAGCGATCAAGCTTCGCTCCTGGAAGGATCTCTTCAGCTGGTCGCCAAGGACAGGGCGGTGGCTGCTAACGATAGCTATAACTACGACAAGCAGTATTTATCATATTGGATTACCGCGGCATGGCTCAAAGTGCGCATGACCGACGATAAAAGATCGATGGAGATAGCCCGGGAGGGAAACCTCCTCGCCATCACCTTCTATGCGCTTGCTCTTCTTGCCGCGGTAGGAGCCCGGAAAAGGTGGTCAGGAGTGCAAGTTGCGGTTCTTTACGGCGCGCTCTTCACTCCCGTTCTTTCCTTCTCAGGGGTGTTTCTATCTCCAAATATGCTCTCGGCTTCTTTTCTGCTCCTACTTGCGGTCATGCTTCGTCATGAGCATGAGCGGTCAGGGACCGATACCCGTCGAGGTAGTCAGTCAGGGATCCGGGTATGTCTCGTGGGAGTACTTGCTTGGGCGGCTACCGCTGCGCGTCAAGACGCTCTTTTACTTATGCCCCTGCTGGCACTTTTTGCGGCACAGGAGGAATCTCTTCGCGCGACTCTCCGGGACCAGCGGGTACAAGCCATGATAGTGGGCACTGGTTTTGCCATTATTCTTGGACTGCTGCTGAGCGAGAAGTTCGCGGTATTACCAGCCCCGTTTTTTGTCCTTCCAACGTTTTTGGCCTTTGTCGGAGGAGGTCTGGGAGCGCTTCTCCTTCTGGTAATTACTTTTGCTTTCGGTCTCGTATCAAGAGGATCGCTCTTCCGAGTGCTTATGGCTCTGTCAGTGCTGCTTCCTTTGATTTTTTATGGGTGTGTCCTCTACACTCCTCGACATCTGTTCTTACCTGCTCTTGCAATTCTTCTCACTCTCTTTTCTGACCGTGGTCGTGCTTGCTGGGACCGTCTGGGGCAGGGGCGATGGGGCCGGTTTGCAGTTATCGTTACCCTGCTAAGCACCGCGCTGCCCTGGGTAGTCGGGGTACGGATGGCCGGTTGGAAACAGGCTAGTATTGTTACCTCTGCCCCGACTCTATATCCTTCGACAGATGGGTTCTGGCCGATGGGTGCCTATGGGGAGTTCCTTGGGCGGCTGGCAAACGGCATGAAAGAGCCTGTTGATCACAATCAGCGAGTTTGGGGAGCATGGAATACAATTGTCCCGGGAGATCTCCCCCCGGGAAAGGGGGCGGTGCTCAGTAGTGGTCTTGTTTCCTATGGGGCATTTCACCTCGCGCTTTTCGGCAGGGAGAAGGCATCCACGGTTCAGGATGCGGATTATGTCCTTTTTGACGAGAGAACCCTTGGTAAGAGGCAGCGTGGAGTGAATGCTACTGAGGGGTCAAATCGGTCCACGCTTCTTTCATTGCTCGAGAGAGGCCATATTCGGCCGCTGGGGGGGGATATGGGTGAACGCATTTTCCTCTGGACCCCTGGGAATGAAGGTGACCCGGAGCAACGGCCAGACAATGGAGTGAGCCTCAAGCTGGCTCTACATGACTACTTCAATGGCAATGATTTCACGGTCCGCCCGTGGGGGAGGGAACAGTGGAAATCCAAAGAACTGGCAGGCCATCGAGGGATTGTCGCTGGGCGAGACAGGAGCGCCCTTGAGGCGATGGCAAGGAGACTTGGTACTCCGACGGATCTCAAACAGATCGGGAGCTCGTACGATTCGACTCCATGGTGGACGGTTCCAATTACCGCAAAAGAATGGAACAGTCTGGCCGCAGGTTCTGCGCTTGAGATGCAGAATCTTTGGACGGCATTCGGCACGTTGCCGAACTTTATGGATGTGAGGAAGTATGCGGGAGCAGGGTCAAGTCGTTGACCATGATAAGGATGGTCGGGACAATAGTGCGCCTTCAGCAGGAATTTTAATGTCAGGAACAGAAACAGCGTTGATTCAAACCACGATTTGCAGGTGGCTGGTTGCCCTGCGTGTGCATCACTGGACAAAGAGTGGATTCTGTCTTGCGGCGCTTCTTTTTCATGGAGCGGTCTTTAATGGGTCGGCCTGGTCTGCAGTCCTGCCTGCGGCGGTTTGTTTTTGTCTGATCTCTAGTGCGGTTTATCTGGCAAACGATATTTTCAACCGAAAGGAGGACCGCTGTCACCCTAACAAGAGGGATCGACCAATCGCAGCGGGGTATATAGCGGTCCGGGCGGCGTGGGTCGTTGTAACGGTCTTGGTCGCCACCGCACTTGGCCTTTCGTTTGTGTTTTACGGCTTGGGTAGTGTGACCTTGGTGCTGATCGCCTATTACCTGCTTTCATGGCTGTATTCCTTCTGCCTTCGAGGCCTTCCTCTTGTTGATGTCCTCGTTATAGGGCTTGGATTTGTTGCCCGGGTTGCGGCTGGGGCGTTTGCTCTTCAGAGTTTTGATTTCACAGCCCATCCCACCGGATGGCTCGTGGGGTGCACCTACTTTCTCGCTCTTCTTCTGGGTTTTGGAAAAAGAAAGGGAGAGTGGTTGCTGATGGAGAGTTCGGAAATGGCTCTGGGTTCAACACGCCGGGCCCTGCGGGGATACACGGCTGAACTTCTTAACGTTCTAATCGGGTGTAGTGCATTATGCGCTGGATCCATTTACGTGGCCTACTGTCTCAGCAGGTCGGATTGGGTGCCGTTCGTTCTAACCGCTGTCCCGGCTCTGTTGGGGCTACTGAGCTACCTTAAACTGGCGTGGAGATCGACCTCTGTGGAAACTCCGGAGTATTTGCTTCTGAGGAGCTGGAGCCTTTTGATTTCTTTGGGAGGATGGTTAGTCTTGGTCGGTTGGTTTACTGCTATTCGCTGAGCCTGCTACTTCATCTGCTTCAAGATTCTAAATTGATGATAACCCAAAGGTCTCAAGATCATAAGACAGAGAGCAGATGGCTTTCTTGGTCTGCGTTGCTTTGTCTTATGACAGGTTGGGTGGTAGCAGTTCTCTTTGGGGGAGGGCTCGAGCTTCACCGTAGTGCCTTTGCCGTTCCCCTGGTCGGCCTGGCGGCACTTCTGGGGCTGACGGATGCGGTTCGGTCTGGTCGGGCGATGGGCCTGCCGCTTCTTATCGGGGGAGGGCCCGT
>Ga0160423_10005314_pt1 | contig 10504 bp, 5 predicted proteins | sample CRUFie14St8metaG_FD_108191 | JGI IMG/M metagenome (GOLD analysis project Ga0160423, IMG submission 108191) | Marine microbial communities from the Costa Rica Dome - CRUD Field 142mm St8 metaG | ecosystem: Environmental > Aquatic > Marine > Oceanic > Photic zone | place: Costa Rica: the Eastern... | reverse complement strand
ATCTGAATCAGATGTATCGTTTACATATTCAGTTTCAAGTGGTTCACTTCCTTCTGGACTTTCTTTAAACACCTCAACTGGTGCTGTTACTGGAACTGCAGCTGCTGTAGGTGCAGACACAACTTCAAACTTTACAATCACATATCTTGGTGCTGATGCATCAGACTCATCTTATGCTCCAACTGCTGGAACTGCATATTCACTAACGGTTGCTGCCCCTGTAATTACATCTTACACATCAACTGGTTCTGGAACATTCACTGTTCCTTCTGGAATTAGTGCTGTTGATGTCCTCGTTGTCGGTGGTGGTGGATCAGGCGGTGGCGCTGGTTCAGATGACACTGGCGGCGGCGGAGGCGGTGCTGGTGGACTTATCTACAGACCTGCTTTCCCTGTAACGCCTGGCGGTTCAATTTCTTATACTGTAGGTGGTGGAGGCGCAACGCCTGGTGCTAGTCTTTCTGGACTCGGTAACAGTGGACAGAATTCTGTCTTTGGAACACTAACTGCTCAAGGTGGTGGTGGTGGAAGCTCATATAGTGGTGGCGCTGCTCAATCTGGTGGATCTGGTGGTGGTGGTTCAACTGGGCCTTTCACTGGTGGCGCACAAGGAACGCAACCACAACAACCAGGCGAGTCTGGAAGTTATGGATTTGGTAACTCTGGTGGTAACGCACAACCATATAGTCCACCAGCTCAAGGTGCAACATCTCCAAATGCTGGAGGCGGCGGTGGTGCCGGGGGTGGTGGATACGATGGCCCACAATCTCCATCTAGCACTGGTGGCGTAGGTAAACAATACGATATTTCTGGAACACAAACTTATTACGCTGGAGGCGGCGGCGGCGGAGGCGGCGCTAGTAACGGTGGAAATGGCGGCGGTGGTGCCGGAAGATCTTCTGGCACAAACGGTGCTGGAACTGCTGGAACTGCAAACCGTGGCGGTGGCGGCGGTGGTGCAAACAGTCACGGAAGTGGTGGCGGGCACTCTGGTGGTGCTGGTGGAACTGGTGTTGTTATTGTGAAATACTAACTAAATAATTAAAAGGAAAATGGAAAACTAAAATGGCAGCGATTATTACAGAAAAATTTAGATTGCATAATGCAGAACAATTCCATGAGTCGTTCTCTGAAGCAAGTGCGTCTACATACTATCTATTCATAGGTAAGAGTTCACCTTTTACCTCGACAACTTCTGGTGGTGATGATAACTCTCCCCCAACTCCTAGAGATGATGTAACAACAGAATTTCATAAGTGGGATTCAATGCTTGCTGCCAAGTTGATTTCTGCTTCAGATGTTTCTTTTGTTATCCCTCGTAGAAACTGGACAAACAATACAACTTATGACATGTATGAACATGATGTAAGTTCTGCAAACACATCAACATCTGGTGCTAATAACCTATACGACTCAACATTCTACTTTATGACTACTGACTACAGAATTTATAAAGTTCTTGACAATAATGGTGGAACTGCATATAGTGGTGCAGAACCAACTTCTGAGGTTACAGGCCCATTTGAACTTGGTGGTTACACATTGCAATACATGTATAAACTTACAACATCTCAAGTTTCAAAATTCTTGACATCCGATTTTATTCCAGTGGAAACAGACACAGCAGTAAATGCTGCCGCTGTTGACGGTGCGATTGATACGGTTCGTGTTACTGGTGGTTCTGGTTACACAGATGGAACATACTACTCACCAATTGATGGTGATGGTTCTTCTGGTGTAGTTGAAATCGTAGTATCTGGTGGTGCTATTTCTGCACAAGGTTCTACAGGAACAAATGTTTCAACTGCTGGAACAGGATACACATTTGGAACTGTTGATCTAACAGATGTATACTCTGACAGTGGATTAACTACTGCAACAACTATAGGTTCTGGAACAAGTGGTGTAGTCACTCCAATTATTTCACCAAAGGGTGGACATGGTTTTAATGCTGTGAATGAATTGGGTGGACACTATGTGATGATGAACTCAAAACTAGAACAGTTTGAAGGTGATGACATTACTGTTGCAAACGATTTCAGAGAAGTTGGTATCGTAAAAGATCCATACAACTTCGGAACAACAACTGTTTCAACTGCTTCAACTCGTAGACAAACATATGCAGTGAAGATGGCATCTGCTCCTTCTGTTGCATATGAGATTGATGAAAAGATTACTCAATCTACAACTGGTGCGATTGGTAAAGTTGTTGAGTGGGATTCAACTAACAATATTCTATACTATCATCAAGAAAGATTTGCTGATTACGGTATTGACAGCACAGGAAACTATACTGCATTTAGTGGTGCAAATACAATCACTGGTGCAAACTCTGGTGCTGCTACAACTCCATCGGCAACTGCATCTGAGGATGTAACTCTTGCTGGTGGAACAACTCTAACATTTACTAGTGGATATGCAAATCCAGAACTGGAAGCAGACAGTGGACATATCATCTATGTAGAAAATAGACGACCAATTTCAAGGGCATCTGACCAAACAGAAGATATTAAAATTGTAGTGGAATTCTAAAACATGGAAAAGACAAATCTAAATGTCACTCCCTACTACGATGACTTTGCCGAGAGTAAGAATTTCCATAGAGTTCTTTTTAGGCCAGGTTTTTCGGTTCAGGCGAGAGAACTAACACAACTTCAATCTATTTTACAAAACCAAGTTGAGCGTTTTGGACGCCACATGTTCAAAGAAGGAACAGTGGTTATTCCAGGCGCTGTAGGTTTTACTGATGAATACTACGCAGTAAAACTACAATCGTCAATCTCTGGCGCAGATATCTCTGAACAAATTCAAGATTATGTTGGAAAGAAAATCACTGGAACAACTAGTGGAGTTGTTGCAGAGGTTATTCAAGCAGTCGCTGCTACAACAGCAGATCCTATTACTCTTTATGTAAAGTATGTTCAAACTGGAACAGACAATGTAACTTCGGTATTTCAAGACGGAGAAAATATTTCTGCAAATGGAACTGTAGGTTCTTTTGGTTCTGGTATTGACAGTGCAACTCTTCAAACATCTGATGCTACTGCAACAGGTTCTTCTGCAAACATTCAAGAAGGTGTTTACTTTATTCGTGGACACTTTGTTCGTGTTGCAGAACAAAGAATTATTCTAGACAAATATACAAACACTCCTTCATATCGTGTTGGACTTACTGTAACTGAAACACTTGAGACACCAGAAGAAGATAGTTCTCTTTTGGACAACGCTGCTGGTTCTACAAACCTAAACGCTAAAGGTGCTCACAGACTAAAACTAGACCTTACTCTTGCAAAACTTTCTCTTACATCTGAGGATGATGATGACTTCATCGAACTAATAAGAACAGATCAAGGTATTCTTCAAGAGAAGGCAAGAAATACAGAATACTCAGTTCTAGGAGAAACGCTTGCTCGTAGAACTTATGATGAATCTGGTGACTATACAGTTCGTGCATTTCAATTGGATGTTCGTGAAACATCTAATGATGGTCTAAACAATGGTGTTTACGACCCTGGCACAATCACAGATTCACAAAACGCTGCTTCAGACAATCATCTTACAATTCAAGTATCGCCCGGCAAAGCATATGTTCGTGGTTATGAAATTGAAACGATTGCTCCAAAGTATATCGACATTCTTAAACCAAGAACATTTGAAAACTTTAACGCTGCTGTAACACCAGTAGAAGTTGGTAACTTTATTCGTGTAACTAATACATACGGTTCACCAGAAGTTTCACCTCTTATCTCTGGTAGTGTTGATGAACCATATCGTCAAATAGGTCTTTATGATACACAGACAGTAACGCCTGGAACTTCACAAGGAACACAAATTGGTGTTGCTCGTGCTCGTGGTTATGAACACCACTCTGGTTCTGGTGCTGCTGATGGTGCATTTGGTTCAGACGCTCAGTTCAATCTGTATCTATTTGATATCAGAATGTTTACTAAGTTGACAATGAATGGAACACCATCTACTATTCCTGCCGCTGGTGAAAAAATTACTGGACAATCATCTGGTGCATACGGTTTTGTTGTTGCACAAGAAGTAGATGGTTCAACTTCAATTACAACTGGAGCTACAATTACTCTTGCATCTGTTGTGGGAACATTCAGTGCTGGTGAAAATGTAACATCTTCTGGTTCTACAGAAACAGATGAAATTCTAGAAAATAGTAGTAATGCTGATTTGGAAATCAGTAGTATTGAGACTTTCGATTTCTCTGCTGTTAAACAATCATACATGTTTGGTTCAGATCAAACTCCAGCGAATGTTGAAGATTTTACAGGTGACATCATTCTTGACGATAACAAAACATTGACAGGATTGGTATCTTGTAATCCTGCTGTTGGAAATGTCACAGTAAGTGGTTTCCAAACTGACTTTGTAACAGAACTAAAAGTTGGTGATATCGTATCATTCCCATCTGATACTGGCGGTGGACTAGAAGAAAAAAGAGTTGTAAGTATCTCTACTACTGCACAAGAATTTGATATAGATTCTGCTATTTCAAATGAAGTAACTTCTGTTTCTCTTGTTCGTAAAAGAGCAAAACTAATTGACCAAAATAAGAATGTTCTTCTTCGTAAACTACAAAAGAATGCTGTAAAGACACTTAAAACTGAAGCAAACGGTGGGGTGTCAGATTCACAAGTAACTATTCGTAGAACATTCGTCACACAAGCAAACGCTTCTGGTGAAGTATCAATCAGTGCTGGTGCAAACGAAACTTTTAATGCTGTAAGTAATGATGACTATACACTTACAATTCTAACTGCTGGTAGTGGAACTGCTCTTGTTGGAGAAATGATTGATCTAGATAATAACGATATTACAATCAGTGGTGCTGGAACTGCATCTCTAACAATTCAAGATGCAACTGATACACCATTTGGTAATGGTGCAAGAGTTCGTGTTACTGCAACTCTTACAAGAACCACAGTCAACGAAAAGTCTAAGACAAGAACTCGTATGCATCAAGTTCTTGTTGACAATGACGGTGTTGGTGGTGGTGCAGAATATGGAACATCTGCTCATCATAAAGATATTTCTCTAGGTGTCGCTGATGCACACAGACTTTATGCAATCTACGATTCAGAAGATGCATCTACAGACCCAACTCTTCCTCAATGGACAATCACAGGTTCAACTGGTGTGTTCACAAAGGGTGAACTAATTACTGGTGGAACTTCTGGTGCAAAGGCAAGAATTGTAAATACACTTTCTCCAATTACTTACACACCAATCAATAATCTAGAATTTGAATCTGGTGAGACAATCACTGGTGCAGAGAGTGGCGAGACTGCAACGCTTGATGTATTCACTGATGGTTCTAGACTTGTAACTAATAACTTTACATTTGATACAGGACAAAGAGATAACTTCTACGATATTGGTAGAATAGTTCGTAAAGGTAATACGGTTGCCCCACAAGGTAAACTATTAATTGTATTTGATTACTTTACACACGGAACTGGTGATTACTTTACTGTTGACTCATATAGTAGTATTGACTACAAAGATATTCCAACATATTCAGCAACTCGTGTTGATCCAGAGGTTGCAGAACCTACTGGTGAATATGACTTGCGTGATACAGTTGACTTTAGACCTCGTGTTGCTGATGCAACTACATCTACACAAACTATTCAATCACAGACAGTTTATAAAGTAACATCTATGTCATTCAACCTAGAGAACCGTTCTTTTGCTGGAAGTGGTTCTTCTACAACTGACATTCCAAAAGATAACTCAAACTTTGTCTATGACTTTGATTTCTATGTTGGTAGAAAAGATTCACTCTTCCTTGCTTCTGATGGTAAGTTTAAAGTTGTAACTGGTTCTCCTGCTGAATCACCAACAACTCCAAAACCAATTGACGATGCGATGAAAATTTCTGATATCACAATGCCAGCATTTGTTGTTGACATTAATGATGTTTCATACACAAACGAAAATAATCGTAGATATACAATGCGAGACATTGGTAAACTAGAAGCTCGTATTGAAAACATTGAATACTATACTGCACTAAACCTTCTAGAAAAAGATGCACAGTCTCTACAAATTCAAGACGCAGATGGTTTCGATAGATTTAAGTCTGGTTTCCTAGTAGACAACTTTGCTGGACACGCTACTGGTAATGTTAAACATCCAGATTATCGTAACTCAATTGATATGCAAAATGGTGAACTTCGTCCAAAGTATTTCATGAAGGGTGTTTCTCTTATTGAAGAAAATACAACTGACGCAGAAAGATCAAATGACCAGTATCAGAAAACTGGTGATGTTCTTACTCTTCCTTATACACATAAGATTGCAGTTGAACAACCATATGCAACTCGTGTTGAAAACCTAAACCCTGTTCTATCTTTTGCATGGGCAGGTGTATGTAGACTTTCACCTTCTGGTGATGAGTGGTTTGAAACTGAAAGACTTCCAGATTTGATTATCAATAGAGAAGGTAACTTCGATACTGTTCTTGCTCAAAACGCAAACGCAATAGGAACAGTTTGGAACGCATGGCAGACTCAGTGGTCTGGTGTTACAACATCAACTTCAAATACTTGGAGAGACACTTCGTTTAACTCTGCTGCTTCTCGTTCAGTGCCAGGTCGTGCTATTGTTAGAACAACTGTCACAACTGAACAAGGAAGAAGAAGTAGAACTGGTGTAAGAACTTCGGTTGTTCCACAGATTGATACAGAGTCACAAGGTGATCGTATTGTATCTCGTGCTCTAATTCCATTCTGTCGTGCAAGGAATATCACATTTACAGTAACAGGTATGAAACCTCTTACAAGAGTATATGCATTCTTCGATAAGAATAATGTCAACTCTCTTGTGACACCTACTAGTGGTTCAGAGGGTGACAATCTTGTAACATCTGCTGCTGGTAAAATTTCTGGTGTCTTTAGAATTCCAGATCCAAACACTCAAGGTAATCCTCGTTTTAGAACTGGTGAAAGAGTATTCAGACTTACATCGTCTGCAACAAATGTTACTGCTCCAGAACCAGAAACTTTTGCACAAGCAATCTATTCTGCAACTGGTATTCTTAATACAGTTCAAGAAACAATTATTGCAACTCGTAACGCAAGAGTTGAGGTTCGTAATGTATCTCAAGAAGAAAATATTAATAGACAAGATACAAGAAATGATGTTGTTGGTTGGTGGGATCCGCTTGCACAATCCTTTATGCCTCAGGCAGAAGGTGGTGAGTATCTAACTAAAGTCGATATCTTCTTCTCACAGAAAGATGATAACCTTCCAGTTACACTACAAATTCGTGAGATGGATAATGGATATCCAACTACTAAAGTTCTACCATTTGGTTCTAAGACACTTGAACCTGCTGATGTAAACCTTTCAGATGATGCAACTTCTGCTACGACATTCACATTTGATGAACCTGTCTATGTAAAGAATGGTGTGGAATATTGTATTGTTGTATTTACAGACTCACAGAAATACCTGTGTTGGATTTCTCGTATGGGTGAAATTGATGTCGGTGGTAAGAGACTTGTATCTGAACAACCATATCTTGGTGTTCTCTTTAAATCACAGAACAATACAACATGGACTGCATACGACTTAGAGGATATGAAGTTTACATTGTATCGTGCAACATTTGATACATCTAAAACTGGTTCAGTTACATTAACAAACGATACTCTACCAATAAAAACTTTGTCAACAAATCCTGTTCGTGCATTTAATAGTGTTAATAAAGTTAAGATTAATCATCCAAACCATCACATGTATTCGGTGTCAAATAATGTTACAATCGCAAATGTTTCTTCTGGTGTTTCAACAACATTGAATGGAACTCTTGCTGCTGGGGGAAGTTCTCTAACTCTAACTTCTGATACTGGTTTCCCAAATAGTGGAACAGTTCATGTGAAGATTGGTAGTGAGGTAATGTCTGGAACTATTTCTGGAACTGCAATTTCTTCACTAACTCGTGCTGTTGAAGGAACTGATGTTGAACACACAAGTGGTGCTACAGTTGAATTGTATCAGTTGTTTAATATTCCTCTAACTGAAATTAATAAAACACACACTTCTATCGCTGATGTAAGAATTGATTCTTATACTGTTTCGACAACAACAAATGCAAACGCTGATGGAACTGGTGGTGGTTCTTCTGTAACTGCAACAGAGAATGCATTGATGGATACTATGCAAACTCTTGTTCCTGTTATTGAACATCCAGATACAACAATTTCTACAAAGACATTGACAACTTCTGGAACATCTCCAAGTGGTTCTCAAACATCGTTTACAAAACAAACTCTGTCACAAGCAGATCTTGTTCCGATAACAGATAACTATTATTACTCTAATCCAAAAATCATTTGTTCTGCAATTAACGAAACGAATGAACTACAAGGTAATAAATCTTTTGAACTTAGATTTACACTAACTTCAAATAGAGAAAACCTATCACCAATTATTGACTTGGATAGAAAAACTATTGTCTCAGTTGCAAACAGACTTGATAACATTGACTCAAGTTCTGATGTATATCCTACAACAGATTACATTGCACCGACTGAACCAGATGGTGATTCAAACGAAACAGTTTATGTTACTCGTAAGGCACAGTTGAAAACTCCTGCTACATCTTTGAAAGTATTCTTGGATGCAGTAAGATTTGATAGTGCAGAAATTCAAGTGATGTATAAAGTTCTTCGTTCAGATGATGCATCTGACTTCGATGAAATTGGTTGGAGATATTTTAATACTTCTGGTGAACCAGATACAAATGTAAACTCTTCTGTAGATTTAGATGACTTTATCGAAAGAGAGTATTCAGTAAATGACTTGTCTGAATTTATTGCCTTCGCAATCAAAATTCGTATGCAAGGAACTAACTGTGCTGAACCACCAAGAATTAAAGATTTGAGGGCAATTGCACTTGCAACTTAACATGACGGAATATGTAAAAGTAAAAGATCATCCACACCTATCACGAGACATGAACTCTCGTGCTATTGTCAATACTAATATGGCAGCTTATGAGGCAGCGGTTAGAAGAAAGAACGCTACCAAACAACAAAAGGATGAACTAAGAGATGCAGTGAGAGACATAAATAATCTAAAGTGTGAGATGCACGAAATTAAGAGTCTTTTATTGCAATTAGTGGATAAGAAATAATGGCAAATCGTAACGCACCAGCAACATTTACCTTTGAAGAGTGGAGAACGGAATTCAATGAACTCGCAACTGATGTGGGTGACATTGGTAATCTTCCTGCTTCTATTAATGGTAATGCCGTAACAGATATTGTAGGTTCAATTCAAGAACTAGAAAGTTCTTTAAGTTCTGTTATGTTTCCAACAGTCATCGACTTTGATGATTCAACAGGAGTTGCTAGTGAGAGAATTAAATTCGGAACAGACGATGACATGCAAATGTTTCATGATGGGTCTAATTCTAAGATTACTCATGATGGAACAGGTGTATTACAAATAGATTCTACAACTGGTGTAGAGGCTCAGTTCAATGGTTCAACTAAACTTGCAACCACAAACACGGGCATTAATGTCACTGGTAATGTTCAATTAAGTGGAAACATTACTGATGGCACAACCAATTTGACTATTGGTGATACTAGTGGAACAATCGCAACACAAGGTTTTAGTATTGCAATTGGTGTGGCGCTAGGATAAGTATTATAAATAACTAGAGAATAAACAAAGGAAATCAGAATGGCAAACAATTTTAAAAACGCTTTCGCAACCAGTGTTAGCACGAACTCTGCTTCGCCTACCACTGTGTATACAGCGAATAATGGTTCTGCCGTCAACTCAATTCTGATCGAACTAGATGTTGCAAACACAAGCACTTCTGCTGTTACTGTCACTGTTCAAGTGTATGACAGTTCTGGAACTGCAAGTTATCACATCGTGAAAGATGCTCCGATTCCTTCGGGCGGCGCTCTTAAAGTAGTTTCGGGTCAAAAGATTGTGTTGAATGGTGACGATCAAGTTCGGGTATATGCATCTGCTGCTACAGTTGATGTGGTATGTTCAATCCTAGAAGATGTTTCGTAAGGGGTAGAGAATAATGTCAGACGCATATATTGGTGTTCCATTTATAAATGAAGTATCACCTCGTAATCCAAAAGAGGATTTTACAGGGTCAGACTTCGGTAATGTAACTGTAGGTTCTACAACACATACTAACGCTGTTGAGTTGAGTGTAGATGTTCCAGGCGCTAACACAGAAAATGTGATGGTTGTTTTGGACAATGTGATTCAAGAGCCTGACACAGCATATACCATACACGAGAATTCAAGTTCTCAACCAAGAATTTTAAAGTTTTCGGAAACACCAGATTCGTCTGCTGTAATCTACGCTATCCATCGTGGTATCGGTGGAGTTAATATTGCGCCTCCTGCTGGTTCAGTTGGTGTAACAGAATTATCAAATGATTTAAAATCATACACAGTAGATGCATTCACTGGTGACGGTTCGACAACTGCATTTACATTGTCT
>Ga0160423_10005312_pt1 | contig 10505 bp, 18 predicted proteins | sample CRUFie14St8metaG_FD_108191 | JGI IMG/M metagenome (GOLD analysis project Ga0160423, IMG submission 108191) | Marine microbial communities from the Costa Rica Dome - CRUD Field 142mm St8 metaG | ecosystem: Environmental > Aquatic > Marine > Oceanic > Photic zone | place: Costa Rica: the Eastern... | reverse complement strand
CTCCTACTCTAATGTTACTTACAGATTCACTTGCATTAGAAGGAGTACCTAACCATACTAAAGATGCACCTGCTTTTCTATCAGCAGTATCTGAATCACTAGGACCGCTAAACTGACCAAATGTTAAAGATGGTATTAATAGTAATAACAAATAGGGTTGAGCAAGGGCCAAGGAACGACCCTTGAACAATCCCATCGCAGTAATCACTATTGAATATAGTAACCTTCTCATAACAATTAGTGATCAAAAATTCCTTTTCGTATCATTCTCTTCACTATCTTTGCGACTGCAGTCTCTAATGCTTTACGAGTTGATACTCCTATTGATGAGGAATTAAATTTAACTTCATCTAAATTGTCTGAGTTAGATAAGGTTAACTCTCTAGTTGTAGTTGCCTTACCTAATCCTGATCCGGTCATGTATAATCCAGTTTCTGAATCTACTGCTCTGATTTGTAATCCTAATCTAGTAACTAATTTATTTTTAACTCCATCTTTAAGATTTATAGTTTCATCTTCTGATACAGAATAATCATATACTTCAACGTAAATAAAATATTTAGCTAAAGTAATGTTACCTTTTATATTGATATCATTAGCTGTAAATCCTTTTTGAGAAGCTTTATATTGAGTTACCATCCTGTTCTTTATCTCATCTCTAGTTTCAACGAATTCAAATCTCCATGTTTCGTCTAGAAATGCTACAGTGATGTTAGTCAGACCTAGTCCAACTCTATTATCACGAAGTTCAGGATATTGGTTTAGAACATCTTCTGTTACTCCTATATTGAGAAGAGCTACTGGTATCGGATCACCATCATATTCTGGTATTGAGTATAACGAGGCTTGTTTCTCAAAATCCGCCTGATAATCCTCCGTAGTTGTCTTTCCAATAGTTTGGGCCGAGATAAAAGTACTAAAAGATAATAGTAGTACTAATAATCTAATTGCCAAGGGTATCGAATATGCCCCAAGTTGCGTTACTAACTGCTTCTGGATTCATTATAATGTGTGACAACACAGCTATAAGACCAAATGCAAATAGTAAAAATAATACAGCAAACCATGCTGCAAATAAAACTACTAAACTTTTTTCAGAAAAAGTTGTAGCTTCGAGATATTCTTCCTTTATTAGTATTAAAGGGTTTGTGTAATTGTTCATAGTTTTAATTTTAATGGTTACATTTTATATAATTCTTTTAAGGAGATCGATAGTTGCCGCTATCGGTCTCTCCTTTTGTGTTACTGCGAAGTAACTACCAGTCAATTCCAGATTCCTTTCTCTTTTCAGTTTCAGTCTTCTTAACTGCTGGTTTTACATACACCTTCTTAACGACGGTATCTGTTTTTTGTTCCGGAATAGTGATGTTGATAGTAGGACCTTCCACATTTACTTCTTGCTTCTGTTCTACTGCAATGCCGTCATCACTTTCTACTCCGAAAAATTCTTCTACTTTATCAGAAAATACAGTACCTAAAGTAGCTAATACAACTCCAACTCCTGCTGTTATCTGAGCTTTTACGTTTTTTAATAGATTTTTCATATCTTAACTTCCGCTTTCAACAGGTGTCTCACCAGGAGCACATCCATCAGCGTTTACATTATTTATTTCTGTTATAGGAGTGTTAGGACATTTATCTGCAAAATTTAATACTCCATCATAATCAAAGTCTTGAACTGATATGTACCAATCAAGATCTTTATTCATGTCTTCTAGCATAGAAGTAATAGCTGCAACTTGTTCTTTAGTTGCTAGAGTTTTAACTTGAGCTAGAACTCCTTTTAAACTAATGTTTATTTCTGCTATCATTAGCATTATATTTGCCCATTCATTACCAGCTTCAGACATTGTTCTCAACGTATCTAAAGAAGCTAACATCTCTTGTGTTATTTCTCCAACTGTTGATAAAAACTCTTCTGCTGCTATTTGAGCATCGACATAAGCTAACATTGCATCATTATACTCTTGCAATGCTTCATGATATTCCATAATATGAGCATTATACTCTATCATAGCTTCTTGATATGCTTGTATGCCTTCTGCAATCGCCGTTAAATCAAATACAATCTGCTCCATATCAGACTGCATCTGTGGGATATCCAAAGCTTCAAATGAACTAACAAGTTCACTCATTGCTTGATTCAGTTTAGCAAACCCTCTTTCCATAGATGGATTAGTACAACCGAACGTAAACAACAAAACACTTAGTATTAAACCTTTCTTCATCTCAATTAATTTTATTGAATAATTGCAAATACATCCTTCCCTAGAGAAGTATCGTCTAAAGTTAACAATTCTACTGTATAGGATTGATCACTCAGAGTCGTTACATATACTTTAAGAATATTATCTCCTTTTGGAGCTACTATCTTCTCTTGACTCACTACCTGATTAGTCAAGTCTAATACTCTTATTTTATATGTTCCTGCTGCAGGTAGTTTTACGTTGATATCTACATTACCATGAACAATATTACTGGCTAATTTTAAACCAGCATCTTCTGATATAACTAATTCTTCAGGTACGATGTTGAAATCTATAACTTCGTAATCTAAATCTTTAGCACATGATAGAACTAATAATGATAATGTTAATAATAATAATTTTTTCATTTATTGTATATTAAAGTTTACTTTTGTACCATTTGCTTTTACACCTTCAGTTACTGTATAGTTAATTAAACCAATTGTATTCTGAACTGTTTCAAGCATATTAAATACTACTTTATAAGGAGTACCTAATTGTATTTCTTTTTCACCATTATAATCTAAAGAACCAATCCATAATTTGTTATCTTTAGTTCTAGTGAAGTTTGTCATTTCGTTACCTGTATCGAATTCTATACTTTCAAATTCTAATTTTGTATCGTCAAATACTAAATTAAATTGACTACCAACTAATCCAGATGTTGCTAGATTAATTGTTAATTCTACTTTACCATCTACTATTGCAGAAGAAATATCTAAGTTATAATTTTCATCTGGTAAAGATGAATTAGATATTACCATATTTTTACCTGTTGCAGGATTAACAATTGATGATACTGTAAAGTTATCATTCTTACCTGCAGTGTTAGTAGGTTCTGTAGAATGACTAAAATCTAAATCACCTTTGAAAGCATGACCAAAGTTAAATGTCTTAGCTGTTTCTGTTACTGTAAATAATTTTACACCCCAGTTAGATGATTCAATACCGTAATTATCCATTAACCCACTAAAGTGAGTTGCTGCATTAGCTGTTGATATATCTGTTGATACTTCATATCCATTTATATGAGCTAAAAACTCATACGAATCTTCTATAGTAACGTTACCATCTCCAGTAACATCACCTAATGCTTTTTGTAAATCATATTCAAATATACCTGTTGAACCTCCATTTATATCTGTAGCTATTGCATATTGAAAAGCTTTATAAGCATCAGTAACTGTTGCAATATTATCCATCCATCCAGATCCTCCATCTGCAGCTTCTATTTCAATATAGTAAGTTGCATCTAATGATAGATTAGATGATTGTAATTGACCATTTGCATCAAAGTTACCACTATACGCTGGAGTTACTCCTGATGTAGGTACATTATTAGTTAATTGAGATGAGTTATAAATTTTATAAGTCATCTGAGCTTTATTAGAATGAGGTGAGTTAACATTAATAGTAACTGTACCTGCATTTACTCCTGTTACATTAGTTAAGTCTATATTATCAGCTACTGTTGTAACTAAATAATTAGTACCATCACTATTGTCTACCATTCTACCCCAGTTAAGTTCAATTATATCACTATAATCTGCTAAACCTGCTGCAGCTCTATCTTTTATTTTTAATTTTATCTGATATACATTACCATGTGCTATATCTTGTCCATCTTGAATAGTTACTCTTTCTACATTATAGCTATTATTAGCTGAATATCCTATACCGTTACTATTCCAACCAGAATATAATGCAGATAAGTTAGCCTGATTTCCATTACCATCACTCCACTTATATCCAGTAAATTCTGATAATGCTGTTTGAGCTGTTGAATTAGTACCATTAGTTAGTACTGTAAATGTATTGCTTATCTTAGTAACTAATTGACTGTTGTATTGTAAATCAAATTGTATTAAAGAAGGTGTAGATGAATTTACATCTACAGTCTTTATATTAACAGTAATAGTATCTCCAACTGCTGGATTACTTATACTATAATCAAAATCTAATCTAACATCCTGACTGAATGCCATTATACTTACTAGACTTAAAAATGCTGTTAAAAGTTTTCTCATTTTTTCTTTCCTAAAGTTCTATTGTCGATACCATACATTTCTCTTAAACCGGTGTCGATCCAATCAAAAAAATCTGCTATCTTTTTTATTATTTTCATATCTTTAATTTTTCTATCAACTGCTCACATAGTTTCTTAATTGCTGTAGAAACGTTAGCTTGTGAAAACTTACCTCCTTCATCAACTAATAAAGTGGCTGTTGAAATAGACTTAGCAGTACCTTTCGCTACTACTTGTTTTTTCTTTTTACCATTCTTCTTTAATGTAGCTCTTGCAATGATTTGATATAGGTCTATATTTTTGTTATAGATTGCTAGTTGTACATTGCTCTTTTGTACATCAAAGTATAATATGTCTACAGTAATTTCGAGTTCTGATCTAGGGTTTAAATCGTATCCATAATCCTGGATTACTTCCTCTAACATGTTGGTAACTCCAAAAGTTAGATCCCTATTCCCGACTAGATCGCCGAGTTGTATTTTATTCTCAACTGCCCCTAATTTAACATCTTGGCCAACTACGGCATAGCTAAATAGGAAACTTAATAAAAAAAGTAAAAGCCTCATATTACTGCGATTTAAGGCAACCATTAAGTAACGATTGTAAAACTAGTTATGAAACTTCTTATATTGATAAATATATCGAGAAAATAAAAAAAGGGGCCGAAGCCCCTCTAATTAATCTATTGCATTATTACATTGACTTATTCTTAAGTATGTGATACAATACAAAAGCGCCTACTAATCCGAGTAGACCTTCATTGCTTAAATTACCAATAATAGCCATTATATTATCTACTACTGATACTTCAGGCCAGAAAGGGATTACAGCACCTTTGAATAGTACTTCTAATACTACGCCAAGAGCAATAATTGTTACACCCACATCTGTCAGTTTCTTAGCCCAAGAGCTAAAAGTTTCTAAAAAATTCATATGTTGATTTTTAATTAGACATATAAAACTGTCCGACTTTGGATAGGAATTCCGTTTTATAAATAGTGAAAAAAAAAGAGACCCGAAGGTCCCTTAATTATTCATATTCATGTAAACCTGAATAAGAGTCAGTCCAGGGATTGAATTTCCTTTGGTAGGAACTCGATATTGATGTGTCCACATTCTCCACATTTAAAGACGGGTATAGGGACGAATCCTGGTTTGCCTTGACCTGTGAGGATGGCTGAGACTCTTCTGATAATAAGTGCTTGTTCGAAGATTGTTCCTTTACATTCTTCGCATGTAACCGATGTAGTTTGTTTAAGATCGACATTTAAATTAGGCTGCATATTATTTGGAAGCTTTCTTAGCTCTAGGCTTTCTTCCTTTTCTTGGTTTACCTTTCACTGCACCAGCAACATCTCCAGCTTGGTCTGCTACATCTTTTATAGCTTCTCCAACATCCTTCAACTCTTGTTTTACTCGTTTAGCTCTCTTTTTCACTTCTGCGGCAGTATCCTCGACCTTGTCTGGAATGCCATCTTTATCTTTATCGCTAAAAAGACCGAAGTACTTGGTACCAACCCAAACACCACCGCCTCCTAAAACTACGAGTCCGATAATAACTAAAATTGTGTTCATAAAATTTATTTTTAATTAACGTTAATATATATAAATATCTAAGAAAACCTTATTTAGACTTACTTAGATTAAGGGCTGATTTACGAGTAACCCAACCTCGTTGACCATATCTTTTTGCCATTTTATCATAGAAACCCAGAATACTTTTATTAGGTCTTTGAGCTTCTCTATCATATTGTTCTTGTGTCATGTTGAACTCTAATACGAAAGCTTTTCTTAACTCTTCTAATTTAGTTTTTTCGTCTTTATCTCTATCTTCTTGTAATCTTTTTATCCTTGCTTTATCAATCTGAGTAGCCTCTCTAAAAGTATCTTCATGCTTATGAGATTCCCACTTCTCATTTATTCTATGCTGAGTCAATTCTATCTCAAATTGAAAAGGACCCATATCGAAGTCTCCATTGATAATTTTATCTCTTAATGAACTTATTTTAGGTAGAGGAGCATTACGTAAAGTATATTGTCTCCACCACATAAATCTATCGTACTTCTTCTTATAGAAGTTCTTCTTCAAAAATCTTTCTAACCATGCTTTTGAATGCAGAGGGCTGTAAGGTAGTCCTGTATACATATATTATAAAGATAAGAACTTTTCCTCGGAGTTACAACTTTTTAAAGCCTATTTTTTCAAAGAATTTTTGTGCTTTTATATTCCAATCATCACAGTATAATTTAACTGTATCATGTCTAATACTATTAAGACAAGACTTAATAAAAGCTTCTCCATAACCATATTCTCGTTCAGGATTGATATAAGCATTATAAAGATAATCTTCATCAAACCAAACATGAGCTAAAGGATTATCATCTTTATCTACTCCTAAAAATAACTGATGACCATTATTAAGACGTTCTTTAGCATCTTCAATAGTCCACATATCCTCCCAATCGTGATTACTATTAAATGAATCTATAGATGCTTGAACTTTCTTTTCTAATATACCTCCAGATATAGTATAAGATTGAACGTATAAAATACCTTCTATAGATCTAAATCCTCTAGTGTTAAAAATAGAATACCAAATTTTAGACTGCATTCAATATCTTATATGCTAACTTTATTACTTCTTCATCATACTCACATAATAATCTGTAAGCTTGTTTTTTCTTATCTGAATCTATAATCGGTTGCTCTATAGCTCTTTTCTTTACAGTTTTACCTCCATCAGGAGATTCGTAAATAAAAGTACCAGGTGAAGTTGAAGATGTCTTACTCTCTTTCTCTTCTTGCATCTCATGCCATTTCTTAATACTATCACTCATTTTATAACCATTTAAAATTATTACCCATATGACCCCATTCAGCTGTTTTACTGAAATTAGGTTTCTTTAAATCTAGAAGTTTTATAATACCGTTAGGTGATAAATCATAACCTTTTAAAAATGGTACTACTTCTCCATCTATAATTGCACTTGCTTGAATAGGTTTATCATATCCAATAGCATAAGCTAATTGAACAAATACCTCTTCAGCATCATGCCTCTTTAATAAATCTACTGCAATATATCTTGCCATATATGCTGCTGATCTATCAACTTTACTAGCATCTTTACCTGAAAATGCTCCTCCTCCAAGAGGCACTCTAGGTCCATAATTATCTACTGCTAGCTTTCTACCAGTTAATCCTGCATCGGCATCAAATCCTCCTAATGACCAATCTCCTGCTGGATTACAATGTAAATGTTCTATTTCATAATCTGTGTATCTAAAAAATGATTCACACATTTTAATTAGATCTTCAGCAGGTGCATTTTGAAACGATGCAACTACTCTTAATGAATTACCATTTGTAGTAACTTGAGTTTTTCCATCATATGGATACTCATTGTAAATAAACTGAGCTAATTTACGAGCTTGAAAGTACTCTTCTGGAACATATTCATTATTATCGTTACAAGCATATCCTATCATAATACCTTGATCACCTGCTCCTCCTGTATCAACTCCTTGAGCGATCTCTGGTGATTGTCTTACTATGTTAGTTTGTACTCCGATATCTTTACCGTATACGTTTTTTACAACCTCAGGTACATCTACAAATGCTTTAGTTGTTAATTCTCCTGTTACAGTAATGATACCATGACCTCCCATAGTTTCAATTGCTGCTCTAGTATTAGGATCTTGTTTAAGACATTCGTCTAAAATTGCATCAGATATTCTATCACATATTTTATCTGGATGCTTTGGTGTTACTACTTCTGCTGTTCTAACCATTCTTTAAAAATAACTTTAAAATTATTATACCCTATTGCTGCATTTTCTAGCCAGTTACTCTCCTCTCCATCATCACTAACCCATTTATATGAATATAGTGTTTTTTTCGCAGATCTACAACTATAAGCAATAGAATATAATTCCATATCAATTATATCCATATCTTTAATTCTACGTTCATATGAATGGTGATAATTCTCTCCTAATTCATAAAAGGTATCTGTAGATAAACATTTAATGTCTGTGGTCCATATCCTAAAAGGAATATATGAATGTAAACGGCCTGCATAAAAATCATTATAAACCGTACCTACTGTTAGTACTTCTCCAGGTTTATGATCTTTTAGATTACCGCACGACCCGAAATTAATTACAATATCAGGATTATGTTCTTCTATAAGTCTTGTTGTATTTACGGCCGCTTCTACTTTACCAATTCCTACTACGTGGATTGGATAACCATATAATTCATCATCATGATGTTCTAACTTGGTCGCGGATACTAATAAGAGATTAAGCATTTTGTATTGTGATCTTTTACTATTCCTATATCAATAAGGCATAAAGTATCAATCACTTCATAACCTGCTTTTGTGGCTAAGTCTACAGAGGCCTGCATCGTCCCCCCGGTCGCATAAACATCATCACAGATGATTATCTTCCCAGTACCCTTCTCCATTTGTATTATATCAGAACTATATTCAGTATCGTATTGCACGGTAACTAAATCATTCGGCGGTAGTTTCCCCCATTTCCTTATAAGTTTGTTACCTCTATTGCCCGACCACGCTAGAGCAGTACTCATTATAAAACCTCTCGATTCTATACCTACATAGTATTCTACCTCTCCTAAATTATCGACAAGATCAAGCATATCATTAACTGCATCCTCAAACACTCTTGCATTTGCAAGTAATGGTTGAACATCTCTAAATAATATCCCATTCTTAGGATGGTTGGGTACGTCCTTTATAAACTCTTTATAATAACTTTGTTCCATTAATCCTGCTTACCAACTGCTGTGAAGGCAATCTTAAATAACGCTAGTATTCTCTTCCATAGAGGAAGTTTCTCGTTTTGAAAATCTTTTTTGGCTATTCTTCTTTTAGCCTCCTTAGTTTTAAATATATTCATACTTATAAATATAAAAAAAACCCCGCCGTAACAGGAAGGGTTCTTTAAAAATGCGCGTGACGACTTCGTCGAAGAGAGAAAAACGCCCCCTTACTTTGTTGCCGCTACGCTAGCTTTCTTATACGGAGTGATTAACTTCTTGATCTCACCTGCTGCTTTTCTAGCTCTTGCTTGAGAAGCTTTTGTAGTCTTTCCGTTTTCTTCGTTTAAGATTTCAAATTGAGTTACAATTTGTTCAAATAATTCGTCTTTATTCATAACTTTAAAAATTAATTAATTAACCTAACAGCATATTAGGATCCATTCCCGGTGCTGTATCTTTTTTCTCTTTACCTTTACTAACCACTGCTTCAGTAATTAATAATGTACCTGCTACTGATGCAGCATTCTCAAGAGCTAATCTAGTAACCTTAGTAGGATCTATGATTCCTTCTTTATACATATCAAAATAATCTTCCTCTCTTGGATTGTAACCAAACCATTCCTCTCCGTTATTCTTAATATATTCTTCTATGTCTCCAATTTCATCATTACTATAACCTGCATTTTCTAATATCTTATAAAAAGGTCTTTCACAAGCATTAATAACAATATCATAACCAGTTAACTTATCTCCTTCTGGTTTAGGTGTTTCATCAAGTTCATTCTGAAGAGTTTCAGTCAACCATTGAGCAGCATTTAATAATGCAATACCACCACCAGGTAAGACTCCTTCTTCTAGAGCTGCTTTAGTAGCATGTAATGCATCATCAACTCTATCTTTTCTTTCTTTCATTTCTACTTCAGTATGTCCTCCAACATGTACTATTGAAACTCCTCCAACAAATTTAGCTAATCTATCTTGTAAAGTTTCTTTTTCGAAAGGAGAGTTACTATCATCTATTTGAGTCTTAATTTCTTCTACTCTTACAGTAATGGCTTCTTCATCCCCTTTAGCATCTATAATAGTAGTATTATCTTTTGATACAGTAACCTTATTTGCTGAACCTAACCAAGCAGAATCAAACTTATCTAATCTCATTCCTTTTTCATGAGAGATTACTTTACCACCAGTTAAGACTGCAATATCTTCTAACATTGCTTTCTTTCTTTCACCAAACTCAGGAGCTTGAACAGCAACACAATTAAGTATTCCTCTCATTTTATTTACTACTAAAGTAGATAAAGCTTCTCCTCCTACATTATCTGCTATAATAAGTAATGATCTATTTTGATTTGAAACTCCTTCTAGTATTGGTAGTAACTCTTTAACTTGAGTTAATCCTTTATCGGTAATTAAAATTAACGGATTTTGAAGAACAGCTGTCAT
>Ga0160423_10005310_pt1 | contig 10506 bp, 11 predicted proteins | sample CRUFie14St8metaG_FD_108191 | JGI IMG/M metagenome (GOLD analysis project Ga0160423, IMG submission 108191) | Marine microbial communities from the Costa Rica Dome - CRUD Field 142mm St8 metaG | ecosystem: Environmental > Aquatic > Marine > Oceanic > Photic zone | place: Costa Rica: the Eastern... | reverse complement strand
CTCATCTATGCCCGCTTCATCTACACCAATGCATAAAATCCCCTTAACACCGCAGTTTCGTGCCCGCTCTAAGGCCTTACTAGGTGATTGCAGGTAATTTAGGTGACAGTGAGAATCAATAAACATATGAAGGGATTCTGAACGGATTTAACTTGTCTTTTGCTTATAACTCAAAAGGGCAAACCACTGAGCAAGCAGCTTCTCGAGCAGCAATTGGACGTTCACAGAGTTGGAGGACTGCAGGGCTGTTCTCACCTGATTAATTTCGTTGATGAAGGCTAAGGTCTGTTTGTCGGCCGTGTGTTTCTGCTGCGCTAACAACAAGCGCACCCAGCGCGCCAACACATCCACGACATCCGACTTTAACAGCGCCGCCACGCCGTCGGCCGGATCCGCTGCACGCTCTAACGCCAGTAACCAACCACGCAGATTAAAATCTTGAGCTGCGCTAAGCGCCAGTGGCGCACCACCCGCCTCTGCTAAATCAGCCTCGCTAAAGTCCACACCCTGATCTGCCAACCAGCGCGTTGCAAGACCAATATCTTTGTCCATTACGAAGCGCTGGCAGCGACTTCGCACTGTCGCCATCAGCCGGCCCCAATAGGGTGTCACAAGCATGATATGCGTATTCAGCGGTGGTTCTTCTAACATCTTGAGTAATGCGTTAGCGGAATTCTTATTCATCAAATGTGCATCCACGACGCAGGCCACCTTGCGCACGCTGATTTGCGGTGTCTGCACTGCAAATTGAGTGAGTCTCCTGATGGCTTCTATTTTGATCACCGCGCCGTCTGGGCGCACCCAGCAGAAATCCGGATGTGCCACCTCATGGGGCGGCAGATCTGTGGTAATGCCTACCAATTCAGCGGCACATCGAGCCAATAACGACTCACCACCCCAACCCTCATCACAACTCAGCGCTATTGCTGACGGCAGGCGGGCAGAATCTGCCAGCCCGACCATTTGCGCAACAGTAGCATCGTGCCAGGGAAATTGCCTATACATGCAATGCTAGCCTCGCCAACGTCGAATAAGGTCAGTGACATGGGCCTCGATCTGTGCAGCAACACCGTCTACGCTTTGTTCTGCGTCAATGATGCGAAAACGTGCTTGTTGCGCAGCACGCTCAAGGTAACCGGCTCGAACCCGTTGGTAAAATTCTCGCTGTTCAGATTCCATACGGTCTTTCGTACGTTCTTGCATGCGCTGCTCTGCAACTTCTGGCGCTAGATCCAATAACAATGTGAGATCTGGCTGCAGCCCATTCTGCACCCAACTCTCTAGCGCGCTAATGTGTTCTATGTTGAGTCCGCGACCGTAACCCTGATAAGCATAAGAGGCATCTGTAAAGCGATCACAAACCACCCATTGACCGAGCCCCAAAGCAGGCCGAATCACCTGCTCCAAATGCTGAGTGCGCGCCGCAAAGACAATGAGCAATTCGGTCATGCCACTGACCTCTTCTTCTCGCACCGCCAACATAGCCTCACGCAACGCTTCAGCTAATGGTGTGCCGCCCGGCTCACGGGTACGGATAAAAGGCACTTTGTTCGCTTCTAACAGCTCGCAGACGAACTCGATATTGGTGGTTTTACCGACGCCCTCTGAACCTTCTAAGGTAATAAATTTTCCGTAATCATCGGCCATAACCGCGCCTTTCTAGCAGATTTAGTTGAGCTTAGTGCCTTGTAACAAAAATTTCCTCACGGCCGCATTGTGCTCGCCTAAGGTACGCGAAAACTGCGATGTACCGTCTCCCCGCGCGACGAAATATAAGTAATCACCACTAGTCGGTTGTGCTGCCGCCAGCAATGAATCAAAAGACGGCAAGGCAATCGCGGTCGGCGGTAGGCCCTTGATTTTGTATGTATTAAACGGTGAATCCATCCGCAGATCTCGAGATCGAATGTCCCCGTCGAATTCGTCGCCAATTGCATAGATCACTGTAGGGTCTGTCTGCAATCGCATATTGCGCTGTAAACGGTTATGAAAGACCTGGCTAATAGTGCGCCGATCACTTTCTCTACCACTCTCTTTTTCGATGATCGACGCCAAAATCAGTAATTCTGCAGGGGTAGCCAACTGCGTCAGCGCACTCCTCTGCTGCCAAGCTGTACTCAGCTTAGTCATCATCGCTTTGTGCGCTAGCATCAGCACATCACTGACTTTCGTGCCTTTTACCACCAAGTAGGTATCAGGGAAAAAATAGCCTTCAGCAAAGGGTGCTGACAGGTTAAGCCGCCCTAACACTGCATCCAAGTCGCTATTAATGAAACCAATGCCTAGATCGTCCACTAGGAATTCGTTAGTACGCAGCGCTTTTAGCACTTGGCTTAACTGCGCACCCTCAGGCAACTGTATCGGGTGCAGTACAACTTGACCGGTTGCAAATAGAGTCAACAAACCAGCCGGCGAAACCCGCCGCGGAAGATCATATTCCCCTGCCTGCACAGCCACATCCAGATTAGTCAAACGCGCATACAGGGAGAACAACCTTGGACTCTGTATGATGCCCTGTTGATGCAGTTCTGCGGTAACCTGGGCAAACGGCTGCCCTGCTTGAACCTCATAGCGTACTGACGCATTGAGGACGCTAGGGCGCTCGGCCCAAGCCAACAGCCCAAAATATGCGGCCACAATGAACAAGCCAATGCTGATCACACCGGCCGCTAGACGGACAAGAGTCGCCTTGCGAGTAATGCCGCTATCTAGCTGCAGAGCGTTCAAGAGTTTCACATACGGCTAAAAATCAGCGTGCCGTTTGTACCGCCAAAACCAAAAGAATTCGTCGCCGCATGACTTAGTGCCGTTTGTCGGGCTTCGTTGGGCACGTAATCTAGATCACAACCCTCGCCAGGATTCTCTAAATTTATTGTCGGCGGAAGCACTTGGTCAGTTAATGCTTTGATGGTGAAGATCGCTTCCACTGACCCAGCCGCGCCTAAAAGGTGGCCAATCATGGATTTAGTCGAACTAACACACAGCTCCGTATCAGCTCCAAATACTGACTTAACGCCCTCGGTTTCGGCCACGTCCCCTAACGGCGTAGAAGTCCCATGAGCATTGAGATAACCAAGATCCTCGGGGTTCAGTTGCGCATCGTTAAGAGCATTCTGCATTGCCGCAGCACCGCCCTCACCGGACTCTGCTGGCCCCGTGATGTGAAACGCATCGGCACTCATACCGAAACCAGTAAGTTCCGCATAAATTTGCGCACCACGCGCCTTCGCTCTTTCATACTCCTCGATTACCAGCACACCGGCACCTTCACCGAGGACAAAGCCGTCACGATCTGCATCCCAAGGGCGGCTCGCTGCGGTAGGGTCTTCGTTTCTTGTTGATAGCGCTTTCATTGAGTTGAAGCCTGCAACGGTAATTGGCGATGTCGCAGATTCAGCGCCACCCACGACCATTACATCGGCTTCACCGTATTGGATCATACGGGCACCAAAACCAATATTGTGCGTACCGGTAGTACAAGCAGTGACCACAGCAAAGTTAGGGCCCTTAAAGCCCCATTCTATGGACACGTTACCCGAAATCATGTTGATCACCACACCGGGTATAAAGAAAGGAGATACCCTACGCGGCCCGCTCTTGACCAAGGTAGCATGGGTATTTTCAATGGTTTCAATGCCGCCGATACCCGATCCGATCGCCACGCCTATGCGATCTGCGTCATCCGGGTGAGCTGTAAGCCCAGCATCTTTAATCGCTTGGGTTGCTGCAGCGACACCCAACTGAATGAACCCATCCATCCGACGGGCTTCCTTAGGATTCATGTATTCGCTGATATCAAAATCAACGACGCTGCCACAAATCTTCACCCCAAAGGCCTCAGTGTCGAAACCTTCATTAATGCGGATGCCGCTGTGACCGGCTATTGCTGCTTGCCAAGAAGTATCAACACTATGGCCGATTGGAGACACCATCCCCATTCCAGTAACAACAACCCTACGTCTAGTCATAAATTCTCTCTCGCTTCATGCGCATCTCGGTCACAAATAAACCACATATTGCTTGGCCTGTCTGCACACCAGCGTGTTTATTCGAGCGCTCACCAAAAACGCACGTACCTCAGGGTCTCAGAACCCGGGTTCCGCGCGGTCGGATCATAAAGGTAAGGGCCGATAGGCCTAGCAAAAGAATGGGACGCTCATTATGTGAGCGCCCCTAATCAATTATTGATGAGCCAGTATGTAATCTATGGCTTCTTTGACCGTGGTAATTTTCTCGGCTTCTTCGTCGGGGATTTCGGTTTCGAATTCCTCTTCCAAAGCCATTACAAGCTCCACAGTATCCAAGGAATCAGCGCCCAAGTCTTCAACGAAGGAAGCATCACTGCTTACCTCTTCTTCCTTAACGCCGAGCTGCTCGCAGATAAGTTTTTTTACTCTTTCCTCAACATTACTCATGCTAAAGACATCTCCTGATGGTTCCTAGATTCGAGGCCGGGGGATTCTATAGAGCCAGTTTTGGCAATTCAATAATCAATTTCACGAAAATTTTACGTTGCTCTTCAACTTTTGGAAGACTAGTTGAGGAACATTCCACCGTTTATGTGGATTGTCTGCCCGGTTATATAGGCCGCTTGGTCACCACTCAAAAAGCTAACTGCCGCCGCTATTTCCTTTACGTCACCCATTCTACCCAGTGGAATTCTAGCTAACATCCCAGCGCGTTGCTCGTCGCTCAGGGCAGCTGTCATGTCTGTTTCGATGAATCCCGGCGCTAATAAATTAACGGTAATGCCGCGCGAGCCTACTTCCAGCGCTAACGAACGGGTAAAGCCCTCAAGCCCCGCCTTGCTGGACACATAATTTGCTTGGCCTGGATTACCGAGTCTCGCCACCACAGAGCCAACATTGATGACCCTCCCCCAGCGCGCCTTGACCATATTTCGCAGCGCAGCCTTCGTCACACGGAAGGCCCCGTTTAGATTAGTATCCACCACCTCTTGCCACTCGTCTGCCGACATCCGCAGCATCAAATTATCTCGCGTCACTCCAGCATTATTAACAACCACCAAAGGCGCCGGCCCTCTTTCGAGTATTTCCGTAAACCCTCGATCTACAGATTCTTGATCTTGCACCTGCAATACCAAGCCATGCCCCTGACCCTGTAACTGCTCAGATATTGTTGCCGCTCCAGACTCGGATGTTGCGGTGCCATAGACAAAAAAACCCTGGCCGGCCAACTCCGCGGCAATTGCCGCACCAATGCCTCTACTTGCACCAGTAACCAATGCTGTTTTTGACTCCATCAGATCGCCTCTACTTGCATGGACTTAGATTTCAACCGCGCTCTGCATACCGTCCTGGGAAGACAAGCTGACTGCAGGGGTACCGCGCGCGATTCGCTTTACCAACCCACACAATACATTGCCCGGGCCGGACTCTATGAATTGTTCAGCACCATCGCTAAAGAGCTGCTCGATGCTTTCCGTCCATCGTACCGGGGCGGATAACTGCGCCACTAAATTGGCGCGTATTTCCTGTTCATCAACTGCAACCCTTGCGTGTACATTCTGCACAACCGGCGTTGTGGGCATGCGCACTGGAATCGCACTCAGGACTGCTGAAAACTCCTCTGCGGCTGGCTCCATTAGTGGCGAATGAAAGGGACCACTTACATCCAGCGCTAATGCTCGCTTGGCGCCAGCATCCTTACACGCTTGAATCGCATCCGCTACTGCAGCCTTTTCGCCGGCAATGACAATTTGTCCTGGGGCGTTGTAATTAGCAGCAGTAACAACACCGGCAACAGCAGCGCAGCATTCCTGCACTTGGGCGTCGTCCAGGCCCAGAATCGCGGCCATTCCGCCTTGACCACTGGGTACCGCTTGCTGCATCAGCTCACCTCTTTTGCGCACTAAGTGCACGCCATCTGCAAAGGAAATCGCACCGGCGCATACCAGTGCAGAATATTCCCCAAGGCTGTGGCCAGCCATGGCCTGAACCTCTAACGGTTGCGCTCGCAGCGCCTGCAAAGCCTCCCATAGAGCAACACTTGCGGTTAATAGCGCTGGCTGAGTATTTTCAGTCTGACCTAAAACGTCGGCGGGACCCTCTTGTACCAGTTGCCACAGATCAAATGACAAAACCTCAGAGGCCTCAGCAAATCTCTGTTGCACAATCGGGCTATGTTCTGCCGCTTCCGCGAGCATGCCAACAGACTGTGAGCCTTGTCCTGGAAACATAGTAACGATGCTCATTATCGAACTCCTTGGCCAATTTATTGGTGAATTGTTGATAATTTAACGAAAGACGGCGCTGGGACCTAGCGCTTGGGCGAAAAGTGCTGGCTCAGGGCCCGATGGGAAGCCCTATATTTGGCAACTACTGTGTGATTTGAAGGCCATGAAGCGAAACACCGAGGCCTTGGCCTGAGACCTACCGCGGAAAGGATCGCTGTCCAGACGGCACGGCGATCCATTTTTTTCCGGTAATGTTTTACTTTTTATCGGGCATTACTTGTCGACCGCGGTAAAACCCATCGGCACTTACGTGATGTCGTCGATGCGTTTCACCAGAGGTTGGTTCCACAGACAATGTCGGATTTGCCAGAGCATCGTGGGAACGTCTCTGACCTCTGCGAGAACGAGTGACCTTACTTTTTTGCACAGCCATGTTTGCTTACCTTCTAAACTATTTAGTTGATTCGTTTTGTTAAACCTAATGCATTCGGGTTCATAGAACCTCGAATAGCTAATCTATTTCTTGATCGCCCCGATCTTTTTCAAGTCCATTGTTTGCGACCAACTCTCTTAAACCCTGAAACGGCAATTGCCGATCACTCGGCAAGTCCTCTGTCGCTTTGCCGTCTTTATCAACAAAGCGCAATTCAGGCATATTCGCGCATTTTTCGTCAAAACATACCTGCCGAGGTAATCCGAGAATCAGTTCATCCTCAATCAGCTCGGCAACGTCAAGATGCTGCCCAGCTGCGACGATTATATGTTCCACTTCACTACTGCTCGCAGACGACCGCTCGGTCCATTGGTTAGCCTGCTGCTCATCGAAGGCAACTAAAGCCTTGAACGCCATGCTCAAGGGCCAAACCACCGACTCGTTGCACAAATGACAATCGACATCGATCCTAGAACTGATTTCCGCAGCGACACAAATTCTGCCCTGATCGTCTAGTCGAAAATGCGCTTCAACCTTGACGTCCTCAGTCAGCTTGCATGCCGCCGTAAAACGCGGCAGTTCGTCAGCAGCAACCATACGGTTCACTACGCCGTTCTTTTGCGCGAGGCTTTTATAACTTGAGTTAGCCAATAATAGCCCTTGAGCCAGCCCGAAGCGGGCGCAATCATAGGTATCTGAAAACCTTGTGTAAAGTGGCTGTCTAAATGAACACTAAAATCGTTCTCGCTTCAGCATCAAAATACAGAGCTGCATCATTGCAGCGTCTTGGCCTGAAATTTTCTCAGCAGCCAACTGCGATCGATGAAACTCCACGAATGAGCGAAACGCCAGCGAGCCTTGCTGCACGACTGGCTAACGAAAAAGCTCAGAAGCTAGTCGCGACCCAGGCAAACGCCATCATCATCGGTTGTGATCAAACAGGTAGCTGTAATGGCCAACTGTTGCACAAACCCGGCAATGTAGAGGCCGCCCAAGCGCAACTTGCGCAGATGAGTGGCCAACGGGCGATGTTCTATACAGCGATGACCGTGATCCATGTAGTCAATGGCACAGTAGCAACATTGACCCATGATCTGGATACCACAGAGCTGCAACTACGCACTCTCAGCCACGAGCAAATCGCAGCCTACGTGGCCCAGGATAATCCCATCGATTGCGCCGGCTCTTTTAAAATTGAATCTTTGGGCATCATTCTTTTTAGCGCGGTGCATTCCTCGGACCCAAGCGCGTTAGAAGGCATTTCGCTGGTCCAATTAACCACACGATTGCTGGATTTGGGTGTGCCGCTAGGAACTATCTAGATTTTACTTGAGGGTCGTCCAAAACGCTGTCATATCGTCTGGGATCGGCGCTTGAAAATCCAACCGATCGCCACCAATCGGAACCACCAGCCTACTCGCATGCAAACATAAGCGCGGGGCTATTAATTCCGCTTCTGCAGAATACTTGTCGTCACCTAAAATCGGATGCTGTTGGGACTGTGTATGCACGCGAATTTGATGCGTGCGTCCAGTGTGGAGAGAAGCCGCCAGATGTGTGGCCGTTTGCTTTTGGGCAGCAATTGCAAAATCCGTGCGCGCTAATTGACCAGTCGACGAAGTGCGCACTCTTCGCTCACCCCAAGCAGTTTCGTAACGTTGTAATCGCAGTGACACAGTTCGGGTAGATTTTGGCCATGCGCCCGCCACATAGAGGTCATACTTCTTTTTCACGATGCGCTCTCTGAATGCTGCCTGCACTTCGGTCAATACCGAGCGGCGTTTACAAAGCAATAAACAACCTGACGTGTCACGATCAATGCGATGGGCTAATTCTAATTTAGGTGCTCGCCGAAAGGCCCGAAATAGCTCAATAATGCCACTGGTGATCGAACTGCCTCCGTGTACAGCAAAGCCTGAGGGCTTGTTTAAAACAATAAGGTCAGCATCTTCATAGAGAATAGCTGCCTCCAGCAGAGCTACCGTAGCATCTGCCATTTGTACAGGTTGTTCTGCTTTAACGGTAACGGGTGGAATACGTATTCGATCACCGAGTTGCAGCCTATGACTGGGCTTTATCCGTCCTCCATTAACGCGCACCTCGCCGGAGCGTAAAATCTTGTAGATACGCTGTCGGGGTAGCCCTTTTAACGAGCGTAACAAAAAGTTATCGATGCGCTGCCCTGCGTCCTCGGCATCAGTGATGTCTACATACTCTACTGGCATCGTCCTCTACTCGAGCAAAAAATTTAATTGTTTGAAGGGGTTAGCAATCGCTGTTAGACTTCGCGCGTTCAGTTGGGACGGCATCACGACGAGTACGTTGCAACTTGATTGCACGTGAACATCGGAAATGCTGGCAGTATTGTAGCAGTTAGGGCGTAAATTCTAACTTTCCAGACCGAATAAGATGAATTGAATGCAGTGGGCTTAACAGCCCGCCTTGCAAAGAATGACACGGCGCTATTAGCGCTACGTAATAATTTAATAGCGAAGAAGTAGAGTAACCGCTAAAGGTACCCAGTCCGGCCTCACAGCATTGACTGGGTATGAAAGACGGCATAAGAGCATCCGTAGGACCTTTCTTAGGGGCAATTCGCTGATATCGGATTTCCCCGTGGACGTAAGATCTAATAACGTCCCCTAGGCCTCATGCCAGCCCTCTTTCTGGTCGCGGACTGGTGTCCGCCGTAGATAAAAGAATTTGTTAACAGCTCAGCGCCTAGAACATTGTTTTTTACAGAAGCATATGTGTGGATCTAGGTTGTGTCAGAGCCATCGGCGCTGAACAAACATTTAAAGTCTAAGGTCTATTGATGGCTGATAAGACTTTCTTGCTCAATCAAGGATAGCCCGCTGTCCGGCGATTGCGCACGCTACGACCAGATTGACTCTTTCATTGCCCCTTCGCCCAAACACTGATGTGCGCTTTGCCCATCGGACGGAGAACATGATGAAAAGAATGCTAATCAATGCCCGCCAACCGGAAGAGGTGCGGATTGCACTGGTTGATGGTCAAAAACTTTACGACCTGGATATCGAAAACCGCTCAAGAGAGCAGAAAAAATCCAGCATCTATAAAGCCAAAATCACTCGGGTAGAACAAAGCCTAGAAGCCGCTTTCGTGGATTTTGGGGCCGAGCGTCACGGCTTCTTGCCACTAAAAGAAATAGCTCGTGAATACCAACAAAAAGGTGGCGACGGTATTCGCGAAGGCACCGAAATAATCGTTCAGGTAGAGAAGGAAGAACGCGGCAATAAGGGCGCAGCGTTGACCTCTTACCTTAGCCTGGCCGGTCGATACATGGTTCTGATGCCTAACAATCCGAGGGCGGGTGGTATATCTCGGCGCATCGAAGGTGATGATCGCGACGAACTTCGACAAGCGATGGCGCAATTAGAGATCCCTGAGGGCATGGGCGTTATCGTCCGTACCGCTGGCGTTGGCAGAAGCAGCGAAGAGTTGAACTGGGACCTTTCTTACTTACTGCAGCTATGGCAGGCAATCAAAAGTGCGGCAAACACCGAGCAAACACCGTCATTACTGTACCAAGAGAACAGCGCGGTACTGCGCGCCGTTAGGGACAATTTACGCCCAGATATTGGCGAGGTTCTGATCGAGGGTGAAGCCGCTTTTCAGGAGGCTTCAGCATTTATTGCTCAGGTAATGCCTAATTACTCTGACAAAGTTAAGGCGTACGACGACCCAATTCCGTTATTTAGCCGGTATCAAATCGAAAGCCAGATCGAAACCGCCTACGAGCATACGGTTAAGCTACCATCCGGCGGTAGCATAGTTATAGATCCTACCGAGGCGTTGGTATCCATCGACATCAACTCAGCCCGCGCCACCAAGGGTTCGGATATCGAAGAAACCG
>Ga0160423_10005309_pt1 | contig 10506 bp, 12 predicted proteins | sample CRUFie14St8metaG_FD_108191 | JGI IMG/M metagenome (GOLD analysis project Ga0160423, IMG submission 108191) | Marine microbial communities from the Costa Rica Dome - CRUD Field 142mm St8 metaG | ecosystem: Environmental > Aquatic > Marine > Oceanic > Photic zone | place: Costa Rica: the Eastern... | reverse complement strand
TCTCTTCAAGTCTTACTAGTCTATTCCACGTGCTGATGAACCATATCAAGAGTATTATGACGATTACTCCGGCTATTAACCCAATAACTAGAACTGCGCTCATGCCTTTACGTATTTGAAACTGATACTTAGACCCTTCTTCTTTGGAATTACTAAAAATAAATTGATTCCACCAAATGAAGAAATTATATTTTTCTAGTTATCTTTAATCCAATACTGGAAGACCATGTCATATTGGTCTTTTTCACCAGCTTTCACATGTAACTCCTCTTCTAAATGAAATCCCATTCCTGTGATGTCAGGAAAGAAGGTATCTGCATCAGATACTCTGGTGTCAATGATGGTCCGATGTAATTCACTAACATGCGGGAGGAATATCTTGTAGATTTCGCCGCCGCCAATAATCCATCCATCCATCTCTAATGCATCATCTACACTAATCACAGGAACATCTTCAACTTCACCTCGCGACAAGACAAAGTGTTCTCTGCCAGGAAGCATTCCTGGAAGAGAGTCCCAAGTTTTGCGGCCCATAATTAGGTTTGAACCCATGGTTATTTTTTTGAAATGCTGTAAGTCAGTAGATTGACGCCATGGTAAATCACCATTTTTGCCAATAGCGCCATTTCTGTCACAAGCAACAATCATGCCTAGCATAGTATCACACTGCTATCGGAGCTTTGATGTGAGGATGGTGTTCGTATCCAACAACCTCTATGTCGTCGTAAGTAAAGTCGTCGATATTCCTGATGTCTTGATTAAGTTTCAAAGTTGGCAGGGGTTCTATTGGTGTGCGAGAAAGTTGGAGTTTTGCTTGTTCGAGGTGATTTGTGTATAGGTGAGCGTCTCCGATCGTGTGCACAAAGGTACCTGCTTCTAATTCGCATACTTGGGCCATCATGTGGGTCAACAATGCGTAAGAGGCAATGTTGAACGGTACTCCTAGGAATACATCTGCACTTCTCTGATAAAGTTGACAGTTTAGTTTTCCTCCTGCGACGTGAAATTGAAAGAAGGCATGACACGGCATAAGTGCCATCTCTTCCAATTCACCAACATTCCAAGCGCTAACGATTATTCTTCGAGAATTAGGATTATTCTTTATCATCTCAATTGCCTGCTCGACTTGGTCGATAACTCTGCCATCCTTAGTCTCCCATCGTCTCCATTGCTTGCCGTAAACGGGGCCTAAGTCTCCGTTTTCATCAGCCCACTCATTCCAAATTCTCACTCCATTTTCTTGCAAATAGGCAACATTTGTATCTCCTGCCAAAAACCAGAGTAATTCGTGAACTATCGATTTGAGATGAAGTTTCTTTGTTGTAACCATTGGGAAACCCTTGGAAAGGTCGAATCGCATTTGATGTCCAAATACGGATAGAGTACCTGTGCCGGTCCTGTCTCCCTTTTCCTCTCCCTCGTCGAGAATCCGCTGCATCAAGTCAAGATACTCCTGCATCAGCCGTCTATCTAATTCGGAGGTTTTTGATGATTGTTACGGAGCCCCTTGTTCTTTTATCCGATTCATGAAATCATTTGTGAACAATCTGTACATTGCGGCTAGATCGGCTTTGACTTCATAGTCCTCTTTGTGAGTAAGTGCTTGCAACTCATCTAAAGTGGTGTTTTCTTGTAACCATTCCCACCAAGTTGTAGGTTTGCCATAGGAAATACCGACTTTCTTCCACAATCTGGGCAATTTGTGTTTGCTGGGTGTCATGAAATCTCTAGTGCCAGTGAGGCCAATAGGGACAACTGGAACGTCGGGGTAGGATGCTGCCAATCTCGCTATACCGGTTTTTCCCGGAAGAAGGAATGGTGGTTCATTTTTTTTCGATCTCGTTCCCTCAGGGAAAATTCCTAACGCTCTATTAGCATGTAGTACAACTGCAGCACTTGAAAGTGCTTCTGCACCCCCTGTTTCTCGATTAGTTTCGATTTGACCAGTTGCTCGCATGAATGTTCTCAAGGCGAAATTTCTGAAATGGCCATCCTTAGCAAGGTAGTGAGTTCTCCTCCTGGAGGCTAATATCACCACAAGAGGGTCGACATGTGAAAGATGGTTGGCAGCAAGGATGGTTGGTCCCTTGACGGGAACATTTTGTACTCCTTTTATCTTGACTCTCAAAATCATTCTGAATATGGGTGCTAGTGTCCAACGCATGAATCCATAAGAAGCATCACCTGATATTCTGGCATCTTTAGGGACAATTTTCCAATGGCGCTCTAGGTCTTGCCATGCACGCTTAAGCTCGTCCATCAGATTCTCCTATTGATATCATGCCTTTGATGATTACCTTATGTCAAGGCGTGGGAATGCTGAAATGTAGTATTCTCAGGCATAGTCACATGCGAATGCTGGTATTGGTGATGTTACTATCAGCAATGTTTGCCCCCGCTGTGCTGGCCGATGTTCAATGGGAAGAGGATGGTTGGCTAGCTACTATAGGTTCAGAGCGTCTTGAAAAAGGAGATGAATTTGGATGTTATGGAATGCCGAATCTTTCATGGAAAGCAGATCCAGGTGCCGTTGCATTGGAATGCAGAGAATACATAGAAAACAGGATAGATGCATCAAAGTGGGATTCTAGCCCCATTTCAACATACACTCCTAACGATTTGGATAAAACTCAGCATGCAACAATTGCAAGTCAAGGATTCAGAATTCACGGCGACAATACTGGCCAATCCGATACAGCATGGCACAATTCGGATAATTCACCTGAAAAAGGAATTGACTGGCATAATCTTGGACGTCGTGGCGGTTCTTTAGAAAAAGGCATTGCTGAAGAGTCTATAATCGAGAAAGAATTGGATTCTGGAGGGTTGGTAAACATGTACTGGGTTGGGAGAATACATGACGCTACTGTTCGCCATGACAAGGATGTCATAGACATGCTAGCAGAAAGAGATGATGTTTGGTTTACCACCTGGGGGGAAGCATATTCGTATTGGGCAAGCGAGCAATGTACCACTGTAAACCATTCACTGAATGGGAATGTTATGAATTTTGAATTATCTGAATCGACTGCTTGTCGCGCATCCCTAAACTCATGGAATATTCCCACAACTTGGGTAGTCGACATATCAGAGGCAACTGTGCTTGAATCAGATTTGAGTCCCTTAGATACTGATGAAAAGAATACCATGGAGGGGTGGAGACAAGAAGGCTCAATTCTATATATCAGTATACTAGCAGGCAAAAGTGTAAATTTTTCTTTAAGTGATGAAGTTGATTACGAGATAAGTGGGCGAACTCAGTTTTTCAATAACAAATCCTCAGCGCTCACGGTCGGTGCACACTCTACAACCGACCTATTCCTGTGGTCTAAGAGATTTGATGAACACGATTTTTTGAAATTCACGTGGCTTGTCACGCCACGCGCACTAGATGACGGGATATCTTGGCTTCCTTATGCAGGAATTGGAGTTTTACTAGTCAGTGTTTCGGGGATATGGTTGGTGTTGAAGAAGGACGCTCTAATGCATTCAAAAGCCGAAGAATTCATGCCTGAGTCCTATGAGGGTGATGATGATGAATGATGAAGTTCACATAGATCCGTGGGGTTCTACACAATCCACGGATTACTCAAGAATCATTGAAAAGTTTGGATTATCTTCGATGGAAAATGTTTCCTTACCATCACCATCTCGTCTTCATCGCAGAGGTATCGTATTTGCACACCGCGATTTAGAGATGGTATTGGAATCACAAAGAGCGGGAAACCCATTCGGTGTGCTTACAGGATTAATGCCGTCAGGGAAAATGCATCTAGGTCATTCGATGGTCATTGATCAAGTAAAATGGTTTCAAGAGCAGGGAGGAGATGTTACCATTGCCGTCGCAGATTTAGAATCAACAGCAACTAGGGGTGTGTCTCTTTCAGAGGGAAAGAGAATCGCTACTGAGGAATACGTTTCCTATTATGCCGCCCTAGGTCTTGATCCCGAAAAGACCAGTGTGTACTTTCAATCCAAGAGAAATATAGTCCAAAAATTAGGATTCCAGCTCGGTAAAAGAACCAATTTGAGTGAGTTAGAAGCCATATACGGCTTTGACGGTTCTACTAATCTAGCTCATGTTCAGGCTCCACTTGTGCAGGCTGGTGATATTTTGCATCCGCAATTAGATGATTATGGAGGATTGCGACCTATTGTAGTACCAGTTGGAATAGATCAAGATCCACACTTGCGACTAACGAGAGGTTTGGCATCCAAAACAAACTGGTTCAATGTTAGTTCTGCTAAGATGGGTTTGCAGGTCGGAGTTTCTGTACAGGAAGAAAACTCAGCAGTCATGGGAGTAGAGTCAAGCGGTAGGGTAAACAAAGAAGTACAGAAAAAGGTATTTTCTAGGATTGTAGAAACGATATCTGGACTTGGCTATTCTGATATCATGTCGAATCCTAAACATGGTACTGTGAATATCCCGAGTGCTGTGTCGAAGGACAGAGGCATAATTCAATTAGCGTTACTAAAATTGGAAAGAGAAATGGGTGGAATGGGCCTACTATCTCCATCAAGCACGTATCATAGGTTTGCAGTGGGTATGACTGGAGATAAGATGTCATCTTCAAAGCCCAAAACCACTCTCTTCTTAGGAGATGATATTTCTACTGCTGAGAAGAAAATAAAGAAATCCTTCTCAGGAGGTCAAGCTACAATCGAAGAGCATAGAAGGTTAGGTGGAGACCCTGACAAAGACGTCGCATATCAATACATGATGTATTTCTTCGAGGAAGATGACAAATTTTTGGAAGAAATTAATCAAGGTTATAGAGCAGGAAAAATCCTTGCTGGCGAAATGAAACAAATGTGCATTGACAGAGCTGCAAACTGGCTTTCAGATATAGCAGAGAAAAGAGATGAGACTTCACACTTAGTGGAAAATTTCTATCGGTAATCAAGACAATCTAATGGTTTCAAGATTTTGAGGTGAGTAAGTTCTTACTTTGAATTTCTCTCTCAACGCTCTTCCTAATTCATTGGCTTTGTGGAAATCTCCGTGATGGAATATAACGCTCTTTGGGCGCGGGCTCATGTTCTCTATGAATTCAATTAATTGACGTCTATCTGAATGTCCACTAAAGCCGTCAATCGTCATCATCTCACATCCGACTTGGACTATCTCGGTTTTTCCATTTACAACTAGAGGGACCTCAGTAAATCCTTTTTGCAATCTTCTACCAAGAGTTCCTTCTGCTTGATATCCTACAAAGCACAACGAATTTCTATTTTCATGTGCCCAATTTTGAAAATAATTTATCACCGGTCCAGCATTCATCATTCCGCTTGTTGCTAAAACTATGCAAGGACCACTGCTTGATAGGATAGATTCTCTCATTTCTCTACCTTGTACTGGTCTGAACCATTCACTTGTAAACGGGTTATTTCCGTCGTCTTTCAAAATACCTTTTCTGAGCGATTGTGTAAGATAATTAGGATGAGATGCATGTATAGCGGTCGCTTCTTGAATCATACCATCAAGGTACACTGGAACAGGTTTCACTATTCCCGATTTGAATAATTCATCTATTGCAATCATAACCTCTTGTGACCTTCCTACAGCGAAAACCGGACAGATCATTTTACCACCTCGCTTGATTGTTCTACTCACTATATCTTGTAGTTCCTGATTGGCTTCATCCCTACTAGGTTGGAAGTCTCCATTTCCTCCGTATGTTGACTCAAGGACAAGTGTTTCACATCTTGGGAATCTGGAGTTTGCTGCATCGAATAACCATGACTTCTCATATTTCTGGTCACCTGAAAATACCAAGTTGTGTTTCCCATTTCCGATGTGAAGGTGAAGGGACGATGATCCGATGATATGCCCCGAATTATGGAAAGTCAACTTTATGTCTGGGGCGATATCGACGGTCTGTCCCCAGTCAAGATCGATGACATGTCTCATACATGTCCGAATGTCTTCCATATCGTATGGGGCTCTTTTTCCCTCCGCTCCTCCAATTTTTAGGAAATCGGTTTGTAGCAGCAACATCAAATCCCTTGTTGGAGGTGTGCAATAAACGGGCCCTGTATATCCATATTTGAACAATACCGGTAGCATACCAGCGTGATCTAAGTGAGCATGAGTTAGTATCACAGCATCTAGTTTGTCAATTGGAAGTGCTTCAGGGGCAGTGAAAAATGGCATAGGATCAGAATCGTTCGCAATATTCACGCCAACATCAATCATTATCCGGCTTTCGTTAGTAGTAACAAGATGACATGCCCGTCCTACCTCTCGATATGAGCCCAATCCAGTGGTTCTCACCCAGAATGTACCTGGTCTTTGAGGGCGGTATATGTTTAGGCCAAATTCCTTGAGTAATTTTCTTCTTTCTTTAGCATGAGCGCCTCTGTATCCACGAATATCATGGATTGTCTTTGAGTGGATAGCTGGCGTTCTCTCAAACTTAACAAGCCATCCACAATTATCTCTAATTGCCTTTGCATTAGCGCCTTTGCGACCAACTGCTTCTCCTGGCTTATTGCAAATCACAGTTACCTCACAGTAACAAGCGTCGAAATATATGCTATCAATTCCAGCATCTTTTGGAATAAGATTTCTGATGTATTCTTCTGTCTCTTTTTCCCCTTTCATAATCGAGGTGTGAGGTCTAAGCACAATTCTTCGTTTAATCTTCTTTGCAATCTGGCCTACTAATCCATCACCACCGCCAAAAACATCTGGCGTTGGACTAATGATGGCAATATCTCCTGCTTCTAAATCTACATCATATTCGATGTCTTTAGGGACAATTTTGGCAATTGCGTCTTTCATTTCCTTGAAACTAAGTCTCATCGTATTTCACCTCCGGACCACTGATTGACATAGCAGACCCCAGAAGAAGGGGTTGCGGGACTAACCCGTGGTTGGAGTGTTATGCTTACTTTTTGAGTATAGCAGAAATTTCTTTTTGATCTACATCAACGAAACCATCTTTCGCTGTGATGACAGCTAAGTCCATTCCATTTCCTGACGCAGCATCCCGTTGCGCCGATGCGGACAATGCTCTAGCGGCCAAAGCGACAGCAGCATCTCTTGTCATATTTTCACTAAATCCGTCTTCCAGTACACCATACATGTATGGAGAGCCCGACCCGGTTGCACAATAAGAATCAGGGATTGAACCACCAGCGGAATCGATAGAATAAACTGAGCCTCCCTCACTATCAACTCCGACAATCAGTAACTGTACCCAGTGTGGTCTACCAGACAGAATGTTTGCGGTAAGCGTTGCTGCGCCTCTGACAGTCATGGAGTCGCCTCTTCTTAATTCAAAAAGCGATACTTCGGCAGCAAGGGTACGAGCAAGAGATTGGGCATGCCCTACTAAACCAGCAGTGGTTAATGCTAGGTTATCTCCAATCTTGAAAAGTTTCTGCACGCTCTTGTTTGCCACGAAATGTCCCATGGTTGCTCTGTGGTCTGCGCCAACAACGACACCACCCTTGAATGTGATTCCTACTGTACTTGTTCCTGTCTTGACTGCACCTGTGGTATTATCCATTTTTTCACCTCGATAGGAGCCCGGCAAACTAGGCGGGACAATACCTCCGTTTCGCGGGACCCTTATCAACCAACCGTCACACCCATACATCATGAGCGAGCAGGACGATGAGCAAACCTCGCTCGATTCCTTTGATGGTTCTGCACCAAGGAAGCTCAACCTTCCTTCGCAACAAAAAACCAGTTACTCCCCCACTGGAACGAGTTCAACACGGTATCACGACATGGAAAAATTGTACCCTGATGCCCCCGTACCCAAGGTTGCTGGAGGACTTGTAATTCACAGAGCTGTTTTGCATGACCTAACAGGCTTACCACAACTTATGGACTGGGTGGCAGATGGAGAGGCAGCAATTGTTAGGATGGAAAAAATGATGAACAGAGAAGTTGAACTCCAAACTGCCATCGAGAGATTGAATCTTTTTGTTGAATCAGATCTGGGTGGTCAGATAATTAGACTTACAGAGAGAAGGTTGATGTTGCTGCCTCCAGGATGCAGGGGAGTAAAAGGGGTGGAAAATGAGGCATTTTCCGTAGACACTTCCGAATTCAATTAGAGGGGATTGGATGCGAGAAATCCCGATTGATATACCATGTCCGGTTTGCTCTCTCAAGGGCGAGGTGGCAATGATTACACATGTGGATGAAATTCCTTACTTCGGTGAGCACACTCAAGTGACAGTTCTTTGTCATTCATGCGGTTGGAGGCAGACCGATTTCATCCCAGCAGAAGGTAGGAAACCTGGTGCATCTACTCTAGTGATTAGTAGACCTGACCACATGCAAGCAAGAGTTATTCGTTCTTCTTCATGTACAATCCGGATATTAGAGTTAGATCTTGAAGTAAGTCCTGGTAGTGCATCAACCGGATATGTCTCTAATGTTGAAGGCGTGATTGACAGATTCATGGATGTAATAATAATGGTCACTAGGCAAGCTTATGCAGAAGATTCGGAAATGTCTGAGATTAAAAAATTACAGCAAATGCATACAACTCTTCTCGAACTCAAGGAGAATCCCATACCCCAAGAAATCACTCTGGAATTACTGGACCCAAATGGTCATTCGCAAATAATACACGATGATGCAACAATGAGAGACTTAACCACAGAAGAATTGAATGATTTACCGGTAGGGCCAGAAGCCCCAGTATTCGATAGTGCTGATATACAGGAATAATCACATTATCGGAAGGTCGAAACCCGAATTTTGTGGATCAGGTAAGTTTTCAGGTTCTGATTCTATAGTCTGACTTGCCCTTGATTTATCCGATTTGATTGGTGTACTCATTTGCTGTTTTTCCTTGGTAAAAGTGAGAAAAGAGAATATCAGAATCAAGAGGATTCCTGACAACAGAGCAGCCATTGGAATTACCCACCCGGAACCGCTTACAGTTGACATCGCTGCGAATGACACCATCAGTAACGACGCCCCAACCAGTAAAAAAACTCGAGAATTACCGGTCATACCAACCACTCGTACCATGTACTTGATGAACCTAGCCCAATCTGGCGTTAATTATGTTCAGTTCTGGAAGTGCCCCTGCTGCTCCAGCAGCATGTCCTGGTTGGTTGATGACTGCAGTAGCTTCGTGGGGTGAAAATGCGGAGGACGCATACGATCAGGGTTTAGTTGAAATGGGATTAGGAGATTCAAGATTGATTGAAGTTCAGGGTGCTTTTCTCCCTATGGGTTTCGAGGCCACACCCCCTATGCCTCTCCCTATGGGTTCTCTTGTAGAATGCCATTTAGCAACAGCCTATTCTTACAATGGTGGATCTGCTTGTGCTGGGGTAGCGTGGGCTGCCTGTAGAACTCCCGAAGGTGAGGAATGTGCTATTGTTGCAAAGATAACAACCGAATTAGACTATGAAGAAACAGAAGCTCTGCTAAAGAGAAATCTACAGAGGCGACTAGCGAGTAGAGACTTGGAGGTAATATCATTTGACGTGGCAGTAGATGAAGTAACGGCAGCACAAGATCACTTCGGAGTTGCAATGGCCGCATTAATTCTACCTGACTCCTTGAAATTATCAGGTGGTGGTAATGTGGGAAGAGTTCGACAAGGGCTAACTCGTCAAGCATCTGATGCCATGGCTACAGCTGCCCGTAGGGTTGATACCAAAGCCCCTGCGGCTCCTGCAATGCGACCGGGTAGTACACGACCTTCGAATGATAGTCCCGATTTCACACTTTGAGGGAATTTAGTGTACACAGTTGTTCGCTGTCCGGTCTGCCAAAGATGTTGGGGTGTGGCCGGTAAAACGCGTAAATGCCCACACTGCGGCACTGAAGTGGGAGATGATGCACAGATAGTGTCTGTAGTGGATACGGCGTCAGAGCTCCAAAAAGAGGTATCTATAGCGAACATGCCTGAGGAGATTCGCGATACAATCATCAAAAAAACCTCGAAAACAGAAACTACAGCAGATAAGCCAAGCGCAAAGAATTTACTTGAATGCATCAGAATTGCTGCAATTGATGATGTCGTAAACCTGAATAGGTTAGCAGGTGCATTACGAGGGAAGCAGATTGTAATCGATGCCGAGGACGTAGCTGAAGAGGCCGTAAGTCAAGGATTGTTATTGAGGCATAGTAATGGCACTTACATTCTACTTGGGTGACATTCAAGAAGTAGAACATTTGCCGGAGGGTTACAAGGGTTTGTGGGTTAGCTTGGCCTATACTCGGGCGTTTGGGACGCTTGGACCCCAGTTCAAATCTGGGCAGACCCACCATCTAAAGCGACATCAATACGACGTAATGGAAAATTTTCATTTTCCAGTATCCAGATTCATTCCTAGAAGTAACTTTAATTTAGAAATTAATCATAGCCTAGCCATGGCAAGCAGATGGAATGTATTGCAAAATAAACCAAAGAAAAGGAGAAGAACGGCATTAGACCTCTACGAATTTTGTACCTTCCTAGTCTTCATTTCGCTCGGTTCGGTAGGATTAATGATATTACTAAAAATACCTAGTGGTACATT
>Ga0160423_10005308_pt1 | contig 10507 bp, 9 predicted proteins | sample CRUFie14St8metaG_FD_108191 | JGI IMG/M metagenome (GOLD analysis project Ga0160423, IMG submission 108191) | Marine microbial communities from the Costa Rica Dome - CRUD Field 142mm St8 metaG | ecosystem: Environmental > Aquatic > Marine > Oceanic > Photic zone | place: Costa Rica: the Eastern... | reverse complement strand
TCGGCGGGTCAGGAATAAAAGGTGGTATAGTAAATACTGTAAATGGTGAATTAATAAGTGAAAGAATTAGAATTCAAACCCCTAAACCAGCTAATCCAAAATCTATATCAAATACAATTGAACTAATATGTAATAAAAATAATTGGTTAGGGCCAGTAGGTATTTCATTTCCTACAATAGTCAAGGCAGGTAAAGCAATGCAACATGGCAATTTACATAATTCCTGTCAAGGAGTACAACTTGATGAGTTTTTTAAAACAAATATTGGCAATGATTTTTTTGTTCTAAATGATGCTGATGCAGCTGCTATGGCTGAGATGGAATTTGGCGAAGGCAAAAAAGTGAAAGGTCTTGTATTAACAATAACACTAGGAACTGGAATAGGGTCAGGTGTTTTTTTTAATGGAGAATTAATTTCAAATTTTGAACTTGGAAGGTTATATGGCAAAAAAGGAGATATTATGGAGTATTTTGCTTCTGATTTTGCTAGAAAAAGAAAGGATTGGGATTTCAAAAAATGGGGTAAACGACTTAACTTCTTTTTAAATCATATTGAAAAAAGCTTTAATCCTGAGCTTATTATTTTAGGTGGTGGAATAAGTAAGAAAATTAATCTTTTTAAAGATTACATAGATATTTGTACAACAATCAAATCAGCAAAATTAAAAAATAATGCAGGTATTGTTGGTGCTGCTTTATTTGCTAAAAATAATTTGTTTTAATTATTAAAAATTCTAATTAATAATTCGTTGTATAACTCCTTTGAATTTAGATTTGAATCAACCCCTTTGCTTTTCATATCAATTTCTCTTAAAGTCTCAAATACAGAACTAATTTTACGCATTGAAAAAAAATCTTTAGCTTTAAAGTAATCTTTCAGGAAATAAGGATTTACACCAATAGAACTCGCAACAATTTTAGGGTCATTTGTCGAAATAGTATGTAATTTCATTAATTTAACAAAAAAACTGTAAAGTGTAGATATAGTTAAGATTATTGAGTGTTTTTTTGGATTTTTTGAAAAGTACTTTACAATCTGAAAGGCCTTTTGATAATTATTGTTAGCAATGGCGTTTTGTAATTCAAAATTATTGAAATCCTTAGATATTCCAATATTTGACTCTATGGTTTGGTCTGTGATCATTTTATCCTCTCCTACAACTAAAATCAATTTATCTAACTCATTAGTGATTTTTGTCAAATCATTACCCAAGTATTCACATAACAAATGTGATGATTTCGGAGTAATGTCATATCCCCTAATCTTTAGTTGATTAGTAATCCAAGATGGTATATTACTTTCATATACTTTCTTGCTTTCAAAAACAATATTTGTTTTCGAAAGTGATTTATATAACGCCTTGCGCTTATCTAATAATTTATATTTATAACAAAAAACAATTGTAGTTGTTTTTTGTGGTTGTTTAGAATATTCTAATAATTGTTCAATTGATCGACTCAGATTTTGAGCTTCTCTAACAATAATCAATTGTCTATCAGAAACCATCGGGAAGCGTTTAGCATTTGAAATTAATTTATCAATACTGATATCTTTTCCGTAAACAATAGTTTGATCAAACCCACGGGATGATTCTGGAATTATATTCGATTCAAAAAAATTTGAAATTTGATCAATAAAATATGGTTCTTCCCCCATTAAAAAGTAAATTGGCGAAATATTTCCCGATTTTAAATCATTTATAATTGATTGTAACGTGTGCATTCAGAAAAAATTTATCAAATTTGTAAAGTGCAGAAATTAAACTTTCCTTATTACAGCTTTAGGCTCAAAAATAGCGAAAATAATACTCAAATCTTTGATGAATTTCGTAAAAAATTTGTTGCCCTTAAACCTGAGGAATGGGTAAGACAAAACTGTTTAAAATATCTTATTTATGAAAAAAAATACCCAAAGACTTTAATCAGTGTTGAAAAAAATTTTGTTGTTAATGGATTAAAAAAAAGGTATGATATTGTAATTTTAAACCCCAAAGGAACTATTTATTGTGTAATTGAATGTAAAGCACCAAGTGTAAAAATTACTCAAAAAACATTCGATCAAATTGCAAAGTACAATAGAACATTAAATGCCAAATATTTAATGGTAACAAACGGACTTAACCACTATCATTGTAAAATTAATGAAAATGGATATACCTTTTTAGATACATTGCCTAAGTACTCAAAAAATCAATAATTTGAAATTATCAGTAATTATACTTAATTGGAACGGTAAAAATCTTTTAGAAAGATTTTTACCGTCATTAATTAAATTCTCTGAAGGATTTGACATTTACCTAGTTGATAATAACTCAGAGGATAATTCAATCGAACTTGTAAAAGAAAAATTTCAATCAATCAAAATAATTCAATTAAAAAAAAATTATGGTTTTGCGGAGGGTTATAATATAGCTACTAAAAAAATTGACTCAGAAATATATTGTTTTTTAAATTCAGATGTAAGAGTAACAAAAAATTGGTTAAATCCAATTATTGAAATTTTTAAAAATAACCAACACATATCAATAATACAACCTAAAATATTAGATGAAAAAAAACCTGAAAAATTTGAATACTGCGGAGCTGCAGGAGGCTTTATTGATAAATTAGGATATCCATACTGCAGAGGTAGAATATTCAATACAACCGAAGTTGATAAAAATCAATATCAAGATAGAGAAATATTTTGGGCATCAGGTGCATGTTTTTTTGTACGTAGTAAAAATTTTAAAGATTTGGGTGGATTTGATATCAATTTCTTTGCTCACATGGAAGAAATTGATTTTTGTTGGCGAAATTACAACCGTGGCGGAATAACCTATTATACAAATTTATCAAAAGTTTTTCATTTGGGTGGACAAAGTTTAAAATCTTCAAATCCCAAAAAAACATTTTTAAATTTTAGAAATAGCCTATTAACCGTAACAAAAAATACACCCAATCCATTATTATTAATTGTAATATTTAGACTTCTTCTAGATGGATTAGCAGGTGTAAAATTTATGATTGAAGGTAAACCTTCTCATATGTTTTCAATATTAAAAGCTCATATAAGCTATTACAAAAATCTTATTAAAGTTTTAAAATTTCGCTACAATAATAAAAATCGAAAAATATATAATTATGAATTTTCAATTGTTTTCAAATACCATATTTTGAGAGTAAAGTCTTTTATGAATTTAAAAAAACATTAAATTATAATAATTATTGATTATAAGCGTTTATTTTATAATTTTACTGAACTATAAAAATTTTAAAAATGAAAAAACTATTTGCATTCGGATTAATTACTTTTCTTTTTGTTCAATCTTGTGGACCAAGCAAAGAATTATTAGCAGCACAGAAAGAAATCAAAGATACTAAGGATTTATTAAATACTGCAACAATAAAATTAAACACTTGTTTGTCAGATAAAGCTGTAGCTGAAGCAAGTCTTGAAGCAATGAAAGAGCAATTGAATGATCTTAGAAAAACAAACGATGCTCTTTTTTCAAGTACTAAAGAAATGACTGTTCTAACAACTAAAGGTGCAGAAAATTTAGAAAAAACTTTAGAAAGTTTAAAAGAGAGAGACCTAAAAATTAGCAAATTACAAGATGCAATTAATAAAAAAGATAGCGTTACTTTAGCTATTGTTTCAAGTCTTAAAAAATCTGTAGGTATAAACGATCCTGATATTGAAATTAATGTTGAAAAGGGAGTTGTTTTCATATCAATTGCTGACAAATTATTATTCAAAAGCGGTAGTTACAATGTAACTGAAAAAGCTAAAGTTGTTTTAGAAAAAGTTGCAAAAGTGATAAATGATAAACCTGATTTTGAAGCAATGATTGAGGGACACACTGATAGTAGATCTTACAGCAATGGAGTTTTGATTGATAATTGGGATTTGAGTGTTAAAAGATCAACATCCATAATTAGAGTTCTTCAAAATATGGGAGTGAACCCTTCTCAATTAATAGCCGCAGGGCGTAGTAGTTATGTTCCATTAGCAGACAATGAAACTGCAGAAAATCGCGCAAAAAATAGAAGAACTAGAGTAGTTGTCCTTCCCAAAATTGATCAATTTTATGAAATGATTGAAAATGAAATGAAAGAACTAAAAATGGAATAACTAAAATCTTAGATAAATTATAGCCCAACCAAAGTTGGGCTTTTTATTTGCTAGATAATTACATAACTTTATATTTGCTTTTTTTAAAAGTTAAAAATGAAAATTTCATACAACTGGATTAAAGAATTTATAAATCTTGACTTAGAACCTGAAAAAGTATCGACTATTCTTACTAACTTGGGTCTTGAAGTTGAGGCTATTAATGAACATTCATCTGTTAAGGGCGGACTCGAAGGATTAATTGTTGGTAAGGTCATAAAGTGCGAAAAACATCCTAATGCTGATCGACTTAAAATTACTTATGTTGATGTAGGAGATAATGAAGTTTTAAAAATTATTTGCGGAGCACCTAATGTTGATATTGGTCAAAAAGTAGCAGTTGCCACTATAGGCACTACTCTATACTCTACTAATGGTGAAAAATGGAAAATAAAAAAAAGTAAAATTCGTGGTGAGCAAAGTAATGGAATGTTATGTGCTGAAGATGAAATTGGTTTAGGTAAAAATAACGAAGGTATTTTAGTTTTAGAAGAAAAAGCAAAACCAGGTGATCTCCTCAAAAATTACTTTGATATTGAAAATGATTTTATTTTTGAAATAGGCCTTACACCAAATCGAGCAGACGCTATGAGTCACTTTGGTACAGCCAGGGATCTAAAGGCTGGACTTATTCAAATGGGAATTAGCGCAGAGTTAATCGAGCCCTCGATTTCAGGTTTTCATATCAGTAATAGATCGTTAAATTTTAATATTGATGTGAAAAATAAAACAAAAGCTCCTAGATATTGTGGTATAACAATTTCTGATGTAATTGTGAGTGACTCCCCCTTTTGGCTTAAGAACCGTTTAAAATCTATTGATGTAAAGCCAATTAATAATATCGTAGATATCACAAATTATGTATTACATAGTATTGGTCAACCTCTTCATGCGTTTGATGCTGATAAAATAAAAGGGAAAAAAATAATTGTACGTAATGCCAACAAGGGTGAAAAAATTATAACACTTGACGGTGTTGAGCGCGAATTACATTTTGAAGATCTTGTGATTTGTGACAGCAATGAGCCAATGTGTATCGCTGGTACACTTGGAGGATTAAATTCAAGTGTAAGCGAATCAACTGTTAATGTATTTTTAGAGTCAGCTTACTTCGATCCTGTTAGTGTAAGAAAATCGTCTAAAAGACATGGAATTAACTCAGATGCATCTTTTCGCTTTGAAAGAGGTGTAGATCCAAATTTAACTGAATATGCATTAAAATATGCGGCAATGTTAATATCTGAAATTGCACACGGAAAAATTTCTAGTGATACATTTGATGAATACCAAATTAAGATTAATGATAAGCAAGTATTTCTTAGTTATAAAAACACCAATAGCTTGATTGGGGAAGAAATACCTAAGGAAGATATAAAAAGAATATTATCATCACTTGAAATAAAAGTTAATAATATCACTGAAGCAGGCTTAGGATTAACGATACCAGCGTATAGAAACGACGTCACTAGAGAAGTTGATGTGATTGAGGAAATTTTAAGAGTGTATGGATATAATAAAGTTGCCTTAAAAAATAAATTAAATTATTCTGTACCGAATTTATCAAAAGTAAGCAATCACAAAATTGAAAATATTGTCGCCAACCAACTAGTTAATCACGGATTTTATGAAATAATGACAAACTCACTAATTAGCGAAAAATATTTAGCATTATTAGAAAAAAATGATTTTATAAAATTGTTTAATCCACTCAGCTCAGATTTATCTTTATTAAAAAATTCAATGTTATTTACAGGACTTGAGTCAATTGAATATAATTTGAACCGACAACAAAATAGATTAAAATTTTTTGAATTTGGTAAAACATATCACCAAAATCTGGACGAAAGAAGGGAAATTAAGCATCTTGCTATTTTTTTAACTGGGAAAATCAACCCTGTAAATTGGAAAAATTCTGAAGAAAATATAGACTTTTTTTATACAAAAGGAATTGTTTCATCAATCTTACGTAAATTAAATATCATTAAATATCAAGAAAGTAATTTGATAAGTAAAATTTTTGAATATGGTCAAAGTCTTATTTCTGGAAATAAAACTATTGCAGAGTATGGTCTTGTTAGCAAAGAAATTATTAATACTTTTTCAATTGATCAAGATGTATTTTATATAAACATCAATTGGGACTACACAATTGAATTAATTGATAATAGAAATATTAAGCATAAACAAATTTCTAAATTTCCTGAAGTTAAACGAGATTTTTCACTTCTAATTAATGACGATGTTAGTTTTGATTCAATATCAAAAATTGTAAAAAATACTGATCATAAATGTTTAAAAGAAATAAACTTATTTGATGTCTATAAGGGGAAAAAGTTGCCTAATGGTAAAAAAAGTTATGCTATAAGCTTCACTTTACAAGACAATAATAAAACTTTAACTGAAAAGGAAATTGATAAAATAATGTCGAAACTAAGGAATAGTTTTGAGAAAGATTTAGGTGCTGAATTACGCTAAATAATTTATTTTTTTATTTATTCTATTGAAGCCAAGTAACGCTCTGCATCAAGTGCAGCCATACAGCCAGTACCAGCCGCAGTAATTGCTTGTCTGTAAACATTATCAGCTGCATCACCACTGACAAAAACTCCAGCTATGTTTGTTTCTGAAGTTCCTGGTTTGTTAATTATATAACCTGTCTCATCTAAATCTAAATAATTTTTAAATATTTCAGTATTTGGCTTATGACCAATAGCAACGAAAAAACCGGTAGCAGGAATTTCTCTGACAGCATTTGTTTTATTGTTTATAACTTTGACACCATTAACGATTTGATCATCTCCAAGAACTTCAATTGTTTCAGTATTAAACATAACTTCAATGTTATCAGTATTCATAACACGGTTAGCCATTATTTTCGAAGCTCTAAAAACATCTCTTCTTACTAGCATAGTAACTTTAGAACATAATTTTGAAAGATAATGAGCTTCTTCACAAGCTGAATCCCCTGCTCCAACTATAATTACTTCTTGATTCTTATAAAAAAATCCATCACAAACAGCACAGGCTGAAACACCACCACCAAGTTTTAAATATTTTTGTTCAGAGGGTAAACCAAGATATTTAGCAGATGCACCAGTTGAAATAATAATAGTTTCACAGTTAATTTGTTTATCATTATTAACCCAAACTTTGAGCAATTTATCAGAAAAATCAACCCTTGTTATCCAACCATTTCTTACATCAGTTCCAAAACGTTTTGCTTGATCTTGTAGTTCAATCATCATCTCAGGACCGGTAATACCGTTTGGATAGCCAGGAAAATTTTCAACATCATTTGTTGTGGTCAATTGACCGCCAGGCTGTGTACCTTGATATAACACCGGAAACATATTTGCCCTTGAAGCATAAATTGCTGCTGTATATCCAGCGGGTCCAGATCCAATAATTAAGCATTTTACATTTTCAATTTTATCTGACATATTTAAAACATTTAAGACAACAAAAATAAATTAATTAATTAAATATTATCTGGTAAGTTATTAACACCAAATGATAAATTTCTTAATAAGAAAATCATAAAATAAAATATTAACTTTGTTAGTATATGTAAAATAATTAGATGTTAATCATTGGAATATTTGGTGGGACTGGAAGTGGAAAAACCACAATTGTAAATCAAATTAGTACTTATTTTAGTCTTAACGAATTAGTAATAATTTCTCAAGATTCATACTACAAAGATAATTCTACAATTCCCCACAAAAATCGCTGTAAACTCAATTATGATAAACCTGATGCAATTGATTTTAATTTATTATATAAACATATCAGTGATTTAAAGAAAGGAAAAACAATACAACAACCTATTTATGATTTTAAAACACACAATAGACTAGATAAAACAATACAAATAAAACCTAAAAAAATATTAATTTTAGAGGGCATATTAATAATGTGCCATGCAAAAATAAGATCAATTTTTGACTTAAAAATATTCATTAATGCTGATAGTAAAACAAGAATGGAAAGAAGAATTAAAAGAGACATTATTGAAAGAGGAAGGAGTCGTCATGAAGTATTAAAACGCTACAATGAAACTATCAAGCCAATGCATGAAAAATATATTGAACCAACTAAAATTTTTGCTGACAGTATAATTGAAAATCAACATAACACAGAAATAAAAATTGAAAAATTAATAAAAAAAATAAAATCTTTATCTAAATGAAAAATAAAATTTTTGTAAGATGGTTTAATTCATTAATAAATATGTTTATTGGAATTTCGATAATATTCATTTTTTGGATGTGTTTCCTTGATTCTAACTCATGGCTAGCACATAAAGAGTTAAATAAAGAAATTGAAACATTGCAGTCAAAAAAAGAATTTTATAAAAATCAAATTGAAAAAGATCTTGAAGCTAAAAAAAAATTAGAAACTAAAAATGGTTCAGAGAAATATGCTAGAGAAAAATACTACATGAAACGTAAAAATGAAGATATATTTTTAATAGAATCAGATACTACTAAAAATGAATTTTAATGAATTTAAAAAAATATCATCTAAAGAATGGAAACAGAAAATTCAATATGAGTTAGATGGTGAAGATTACTTTGATAAATTAATCTGGAAATCTATTGAAGGTATTGACGTAAAACCCTTTTATCACCACGATGAGTGTAAAATAAAAGTACCAATTAAAAGAGTAAGATCATGGAATATTGGTCATCCTATTAATGTTGAAAATGAAAAATATGCTAATTCAAAAGCCTTAAAATTAATAAACGGAGGAGTAGAGAGTTTAAAATTCATAATTAACAATCCGAAAATTTCAATTCCGAAACTTTTTCATAAAATTGATATTAAAACTATACCAATCTATATTTCAACTAATTTTTTAGACTCAAATTTTTTGAAAAAATTCAAAACTAAAAATTTTAAAACTAAAAACTCCATTTTTATTTTAAATGACCCAATTGGACACTTAGCAAAAAATGGAAATTGGTTTAGTAATAGAATAATTGATAATAAAGTAATATCAGATTCTCTTGCTAGCATTAATCACTTAAATGGTTTAATTTCAGTTGATACCGGACTCTATCAAAATGCTGGAGCGGGAATGGCCCAACAGCTTGCATATGGACTAGCACATGCAAATGAATATTTAAATTGTTTTAAAAATGAAATCAATAATTCCATTGTATTTAAGTTCTCTATAAGCGGAAATTATTTTTTTGAAATTGCAAAGCTGCAAGCATTTAGAATAATTTGGGACAGTCTAAACAAGCATTATGCAAAAAACATAGATTGTCATATTGTGTCATCTCCAAGTAAAAGAAATAAAACAATTTATGATTTCAATGTTAATATTCTAAGAACCACTACTGAGTGCATGAGCGGAATTTTTGGAAACAGCGATACAATAATGAATCTAAATTATGATAAACTTTACAAAAAAAATAATACTTTTTCAGAAAGAATTTCTATAAATCAATTACTAATTTTAAAGCACGAAAGCAAGTTTTCAGAAAAGATTAATCCTACTGAAGGAGCATATTATATTGAATCATTAACCCAAAAATTAGCAAATAAAGCTCTGGAAATTTTTAAGGACATTGAGAAAAAAGGTGGTTTTTTAAAATCACTAATGAGCGGAGAAATTCAAAAAAATATCAAATATCAAGCTGATTTAGAAAAATACTATTATGCTAAATCAAAAAAATATTTACTAGGAATTAATTTGAATCCAGCAAATAAAATGAAGATGAATAGCGAATTAGATTTTTACCCTTTTTTGAAAAGTAAAAAAAGAAAAACTCTAATACGACCAGTAATTGAAAGAAGAATTGCTGAAGATATTGAAAAAACTTTTTTTGAAAATGAGTAGATTAAATGTTGAAAATATAAAATTAATTAACCAAAAAAAAACAGATTCAATTTCTGACGATTATAATCACATAGGTTTTGCAGCTGGCTTCCCTCCATTCCTGAGAGGTCCTTATTCAACTATGTATGTCAAAAAACCTTGGACAATTCGACAATATGCTGGTTTTTCTACTGCAGAAGATTCAAATATTTTTTACAAAAAAAACTTAGCTGCAGGTCAAAAAGGTCTTTCTATTGCATTTGATTTACCAACTCACAGAGGATATGACAGTGACCATGAACGTGTGGTTGGTGATGTTGGTAAAGCTGGTGTAGCTATAGATAGTATAGAAGATATGAAAATTCTTTTTAAAGATATCCCTTTGGATAAAATGAGTGTTTCAATGACGATGAATGGAGCTGTACTACCTATAATGGCATTTTACATTGGTGCTGGTATTGAACAGGGAATTGAACAGAGTCTTTTAAGTGGAACAATACAAAATGATATTTTAAAAGAATTTATGG
>Ga0160423_10005306_pt1 | contig 10508 bp, 7 predicted proteins | sample CRUFie14St8metaG_FD_108191 | JGI IMG/M metagenome (GOLD analysis project Ga0160423, IMG submission 108191) | Marine microbial communities from the Costa Rica Dome - CRUD Field 142mm St8 metaG | ecosystem: Environmental > Aquatic > Marine > Oceanic > Photic zone | place: Costa Rica: the Eastern... | reverse complement strand
CGGCAACAGCGGTATTCAATACCGCAGTCGCATGCGGCCAGATCTTGGCCTGTATGCGGCGTCTGGATATCAATGCGATGTCGTCACCAAGAACCCCAATTACAACGGCATGTTGTATGAGGAAAAAGGCCGTCGGATTCTGGCGCACACTGGCGAGAAAGTGACGGTCGATGAGCAAGGTCGTTCCTGGATTACCGGCAAGATGCCCGTGAAGGAATTTGCCGCCGGCGAATGGCATGAGTATCGCGTGCTCGTGCGCGGCAACCATCATCAGCACTGGATCGATGGGCACCCGACTGCGGACCTGATTGATTTCGACGAGAAAGGTCGCTCGCTCGATGGCGTGCTGGCCGTACAGGTGCACACCGGGCCGGCCATGACCATTGAGTACAAGGAATTCCGGATCAAACATCTGCCCGATGATTTGCCGCTGCTGCAGCTGAAGGATCATCCCATCCCGGCTGGCTCGCTCGGGGTGCGGCCGCAGGGGCGACTACCTAAGAACTGGGAACCGCCGGTGTACGGCAAGAAATAGCACCGATCATGAGACGCTCACTCTGCCTACTTCTGTTAAGCGGCATGCTGTCTTTGGCATCGGCCGAGACGCGCCCCAACATTGTGTTGGTGATGGCAGACGATCATGGCTACGGCGACACGGGCTTTACCGGCCATCCGTTTGTCCAGACACCGCACCTCGACGCCATGGCCAAGGCGGGTGTGGTGTTCAACCGGTTTTACGCCAGTGCGCCCGTGTGTTCGCCGACGCGCGCCAGCGTGATGACGGGTCGTCATCCGTTCCGCGTGAACGTGCCCAATCATGGGCATTACCTACGGCCGCATGAAACCACCGTGGCCGAGGCGCTCGGGAGTGCCGGGTATGTAACCGGTCATTTCGGAAAATGGCACATCGGCTCAGTGCAGAAGGAGAGCCCCACTAGCCCGGGAGGCGCGGGTTTCGATGAATGGTTGTCGGGCCTGAACTTTTTCGACAACGATCCTTACCTGAGTCGCAACGGCGAATACGGGCAGTTCAAAGGCCCCGGCTCGGTGATCGCCATGGATGCCACCATTGAGTTTCTCCGCAAACACGTCAAGGGCGACAAGCCGATCTTCGCCGTGACCTGGTTTCCATCCCCGCACGATCCACAGTCGGAACTGCCGCAGGGTCTGCCGAATGCTGCCACGCTTTACAACGATAAGGATACTAAGAAGCCTGGCTACTTTCGCGAGATCACGCTGCTGGATCAGCAGGTCGGGAAACTTCGAAAGAGCCTGCGCCAGTTGGGCATCGCGGAGAACACGCTATTGTTTTACTGCAGCGACAACGGCGGGCTCGTGGAGGAATCCTCCGGAGGCCGGGCGAAAAAGGGCAGCATCTACGAAGGCGGCCTGCGTGTGCCCGCGGTGATGGAATGGCCGGCCAAGTACAAGGCGAAGACCGTCGACACGCCAGCGTTCACTTCCGATCTGTACCCCACGCTTGTCGCCTTGGCTGGTGCCAAGGTCGCGCATCAACCATTGCTCGACGGCATCGATTTGGCGCCGGTGATCGCCGGGAAACGCACCGAGCGTCCGCCCATGGGCTTCTGGCATGGACACACCCAAGGGCAAGGCACCTGGAACGACCGCATCATTAAGGCCCTGTTTGATGCCAAAAAAGCGGGCCAACCCAACCCGCATCCCACGCGCGTTCTGAAAAACGTAAATGAATTTCCCGCCTTCGGCGCGGACGCCCAGCGCGGTCACGCCGCCTGGAATGCTTGGCCGTGGAAGCTGCATCGGATTGAAAGAGACCAGAAAGTCACCTTCGAGTTATATCACTTGATCAACGACCCGATGGAGTCGGACGATCTCAGTGCCGCCGAACCGCAACGCACAGCCCAAATGCGCAAGGCGCTCGAGGCATGGCAGCAATCCGTCTTGTCCAGCTGGTCCGGGGCGGACTATCGCAAGTAGATGTCCATATATCTTGAATCAGGATTTGAGTTGGACGCCGGAGGTTGCTCAACGTTATCGGAGTCGCCAGATTTTCACGTCATCCGCCATCACATTTCTCGGAACGGAAAGGCGCAGTAGACGAATTTCGAATAACAAATGAAACACCGAGTGATTGGTAGAAAATGAATCTGATACGCACTTTTTTTTGGTTGCTGTGTCTTGGTGGACCGGTGTTGGCAGAGCGCACGACTTCTCCCAATGTGGTTTTTATTCTGACGGATGATCAGAGCTGGGATTCCATTGGTTTTTTGGGAGGCAAGGTGCATACGCCACGGTTGGATCGCATGGCGAAGGAAGGTATGCAGCTCACCGATTTTAACGTGACTTCCACGGTATGCTCACCGTCACGTTACAGTTTTCTCACGGGCCGATATGCCGGGCGTTGCAAGGCCCCTCGTTTTATGACTGAACACCCGCCGGGCGATCAGACTCAGGTGGAGAATATTGGTGAACTTGAATTAGAAGGCTGGAATCTGGCCAAGCTGTTACAAAAGCACGGCTATCAAACGGGGTTTGTTGGCAAGAGCCATGTGGTGAATCATCATTGGTTTCATGGTCGCTGGGAGGGTACAGGGCTGGAAAGTTATCCAGTTGATGCGGATCCCCGAGATCCCGTGGTGAATGCGAAGATGCGACGCAATCACCGGCGCTGGTGTGACGCGATCAAACCTTATGGATTCGATTATGTCGATGGAGTCTATGCCGCGAATCTTAAGGAACTTCAAAATGCTACCCTTAACGTGCATAACCTTGATTGGACCGTTAGCAAGGCTTTGCAATTTTTGGAGGCGCAAAAATCTCAGAGTGCGGGCACTAAGCGGGTGCCATTTTTTCTCTACTTCTCCACTACACTCCACCACGGGCCGGCACCATGGGCCAATCGCTTCTCACTGGAGTCGGATCCGCGTTTTACTGGAGAAGGATTCGTGCCTGAAGGGTTCGATGTTCTACCATCACGCGCAGACGTTTTGCGACGTAATAAAGACGCCGGTTTTGCGGACAATAAAGCGTTTGCATTGTGGCTGGATGACGGCGTGGGGGCGTTGATTGATAAAGTGCGCGAACTCGGCATGGAACGAGATACCCTCATTCTATTCACCTCCGACCATGGCTCGTGGCGACACGGCAAAGCGACGCTGTACGATTTTGGATTGCGTGTGCCCGTGATCCTTCAATGGCCCGGCCGCATTAAGCCTGGATCGCAATATAACGGGCTGTTGGCCAATATCGATTTGGCCCCCACGATCTTGGATTTATGCGGTATTCAACCGCCGAAAGATTATATGATGGATGGGGTTAGTTTTGCTCCGCAAATTTTTGGAGATCGGAGCCCTGTCCGGGAGGTTTTGTTTGGGGAGTTGGGGCATTCTCGGATGGTGAAAACGCAGGACTGGAAATACATCGCCGTGCGTTATCCGAAGAAGTTGCAGGAAAGAATAGATCGCGGAATGACTTTCAAGGGATTCGATGGCGCCACCCTGAAGCGACCGTACCTCACGCGCAACGGCCATCTAGGTCATTATGCTTCCCGTAAAAATCCACATTACTTCGAGTCGGATCAATTGTTCCACCTCAAGACCGATGGCGAGGAGATACGGAATGTGTACGAGCGCCATCCCCTGGTGGTGCAGCAAATGAAGGCGCATTTGCTGAATGCCTTAAAGCAGTTTGAGAACCGCCCCTTTGGGGAGTTCATTCCTGCCCCGTAAAGCTCTGCGCTTGTGAGGGTGCGGCGTTTTTGTAATCCTCCGCTCAATCCTCACATCATGAAATTGACGTCAATGATTCTCCTTGCGTGCTGCCTTGGGTTCGCCACACCCGTTTTCGCTCAAGTTACGCATAAGAAACCACAACCCAAGCTGCCGGCCTCGGTGGAGGTGTTTAAGGACGTCGAGTACGCCACGCCGAACGGGATTTCTTTGAAGCTGGATTTGTATCGTCCCAAGGCGGCCAAGGAACCGGTGCCTGTTATTGTGTTTGTGCACGGTGGCGGCTGGAAAAACGGGAATAAGGACCGCGGCCGGCGCGGGGCTTGGATGGTGCCGCATGGGTTTGCCATCGCTTCGATTAATTATCGCCTCACCGACAAGGGCCAGTGGCCGGATCAGATCAATGACTGCTACGCCGCCGTGCGGTGGGTGCGAGAGAATGCCAAGAAATATAATCTCGATGACCAACACGTCGGCTGTTGGGGCACCTCGGCCGGCGGACATCTGGTGGCATTGATGGGCACGCGCATGTTTCCCGGCAAAGAGAAGACCTCTAGCCGGGTGCAGGCGGTAATGGATTGGTATGGCCCGAGCGAATTGTTGACCATGCCGCCGAACAACGTGGGCAACGGCCGCACCGAGGCGGACATCGCCCAGTCCAACGGCGCAAAGCTGCTCGGGGCCACGGTGCGGGACGTGCCTAAGCTCGCCCGGGACGCCAGTGCGCTGGACAACGTGAGCCGGGGGGATGCGCCCTTTCTGATCATGCACGGTACGGCGGATAAAGGGGTGCCGTTGGAGCAAAGCGAGAAGCTGGACGCCAAGCTGCGGGCGCACGGAGTGGAGTCCACGCTGTTGGCATTGGAAGGTGCCGGCCATGGTGGGCCGGAATTTATCACGCCGGAAGCCAAGAAGATTACCCTCGATTTTTTCACGAAACATTTGAAGCGCTAATCGCGTTCATTCACTCCAACACAAGCTTATGAAAACCATCTCGTTATTCGTTTCAGTTTTTCTTTTGTCATTCATGGCGGAGGCCGCGGGGTTCCGTGTGTTTGCGCCAAGCTCAAGGTCCGGTGCGTTGTGGATCGTGAAGGCGACTCCGGAAGGGGAGGGGCTGCAGTTGCAGGTAGAACGCAAGGTGGCTCTGGACCTGGCGGGGCGCGTGATCACTGCACATCCAGCCAAGCCGCTGCTGTACGTGACGGCGACAGGCGGAGATCCAGGCAAGGTGCCGGGCGCCGTGGTGTCGCTTTCGGCCAAGGGCGCGTACGAGAAGCACATGCCTGTGCAGTTCAATGACGGTGCCTGTTACCTGAGTGTGGATCGCGGGCACAAACATCTATTGGGCGTGAGCTACGGCAACGGGCGTCTGCATGTGTATTCGCTGGGCAAGGACGGCGTGCCCGGCAAGTCGGTGGCGACGGTGGATGAAGGCATCAACGCGGCGCATTGCGTGTTGGTGTCGCCGGACAATCGGAATTTGTATATCCCGTATGTGAAGGGGAACCTTGCGTTGTTGCAGTATGGCTACAACGGCGACACGGGCGCGATCACGGCTCTGGAGCCGAAGGATGCCCGCCCGCCGCAAGGCACGGGCCCGCGCCACATGGCGTATCATCCAAAGCTGCCGATGGTGTATTTCACCAATGAACAGGGCATCGGGCTCTCGACGTATCGGCGACAGGTAAACGGGCAGTTGAAGATTGAACAGGATCTCAATGTGCTGCCGCAGGGGATGTCCAAGACCGGACTGAGTGCGTCAGATTTGGTGATCACGCCGGACGGCAAGTTTCTCTTCGGTGGCCTGCGTGGGCATCGGCAGGATTTCGACCGAGTCAGCCGCTATCGCGTGCTGGAGAGCGGCCACGCGGAATTTCTTGGGCTGACGGAGGCGGACAAGATTCCTTGGGGCTTCGCGTTGTCGCCTGATGGAAAATATCTGCTGGTGACCGCGACCACAGGCGCGACCCTGACGGCCTACCGTATTTCACCTGCTGGCGATCTCAGTAAGGTGGCCACGCTCAAGTGGGACGCGGGCATATCGGATTTGGTGGCCCGTTAACTACGCGTGTAGGATTTCATTTTTGTAGGGCTGCAGCGGCGGAAGTCGCTCGGCTTGAACGGACCACAGTTCTCACAATGTAAAGCCAAAGAGGCAGACGAAAACGCGTAAGCGTGGATAGATAATTGGTGGTGCCAAACCGACGATAAAACTACCGTTTCTTTGAGATAGCTTCAATCTGTTTAGCGGCAAGAATCTGGCGAAATTCAATGAGTCGGTCGTTGAGATGGGGGTTTCCGGCAAGGTTCTGTTTCTCTTCGGGGTCGGAATTAAGGTTATAGAGTTCCTCTCCATCGGGCCATTTTGCGTAACGCCAATTTTGATTACGCAATGCGTAGCCCAGCTTTGGGCCGCGTGTGACGATTGTGTAAGCAAATTTCTTTTTACCGAGGCGTTCAGGATGCCCAAGGAGTGGCCGAAGCGAGGTGCCTTGTAAATGTGTCGGCTTGGGTAAACCGGCCAGATCGGCGAGGGTGGGATACAGATCGATTAACTCCACCATCGCCTGCGATGTGCTGCCAGCTTGGGTGAGGCCGGGGGCGCGGACGATTAATGGAACCTTGGCTCCAATATCGAATAGAGTGACCTTGCCCCAGAGAAAATGGTCGCCGAGATGATAGCCGTGATCGGAGGTGATGATCACCACGGTATCGTTCCAGTGGCCACTTTGCTTGAGAGCCTTGATAATGATTCCGATCTGCGCGTCGATAAATGAAATGCACGCATGATAGGCCTGTGTATATTCGCGGCGTAAGGCGTCGTTTTCCTTGCCGAGCTCGAAACCAAACGATTCGTAGCGTTTCACCTTGGCCAATGAGGGGAGTGAATCCCAAAGTTTTGGGTGGTCCGGTTTATAGGTGATTTTGTTTAGCGGATAGAGATCGAAATACTTGTTAGGTGCCAAGAAAGGCACATGCGGTTTTTGGATGCCGCAGGCGATCAAGAATGGCTGATCTCCATACGTCTTTTGGGTTAGCCATTGGGCGACTTGCCGAGCGTTTTTGCCATCCTTATGCTGGGCATCAGTAAGGCCGCTGGGACCGTGGCCCGGCGGGGATTGGCCGCTAAGCTTCGCTGAAACCTGCTTCTTTAGCGTCCGCCATCGTCGACGGTTAGGACCCGTTTCTACTGAACCGTGTTCTACCTCAAACTTCTGACGAGCTGCGCGGACATTGGGTAACTCATCATTGTCGAATCGTAGATTGATATTCCAGGCAGCGTCCCCGGGGTCGTGCTTCGAGGTATGGAAGAGTTTGCCCACGCCGCCGGTCCAGTAGCCGTGTTGTTTGAAATGTTGCGGCAAACTCACGGTGTTCGGTCGGGTCTGTCGGATATCGGCGGTGTTATCGAGTACCCCAGTTGATTCAGGATAGAGTCCGCTCATGAACGAAGCGCGTGAGGGGCCGCAAACGGGATATTGGCAAAACGCCCGCTGAAACGTTTGAGCTTCGGTGGCGAACTGGTTCATCACCGGTGTGTGAATCGGTTCGTAACCGGCGGGAGATACGTGCGTGTTCAAATCATCGCATACGATTAACAGCACGTTTGGCCGGTCCGCAGCTTCAGTTAAGCTGGGAGCCAGTAGAAAAAGTAGGCCGCCTATGACAGGTAATATAACGGTTATAGATCTAGTTCTTTTCATCATCAGCTGAGGTGAGGTGAGTGTACCGTAGGATTACTGATACTCTTCGACGCGCTCTTTCAATCGCTGTAAAAGCTGCATCTTGGTGGCGTTGTGTGCTGGGTCGTAGGCGAGGTTGGTGAATTGTTTCGGATCTTTCTCCATGTCGTAGAGCATGAAGCCTTCCTTTTTGGCGCGCTTGGAGGCGGGGTACCACATGAAGGCCCATTTGCCCGAGCGCAGACCATGGCCGCGGGAAACGGTGGTCATGGCATCCTGCCGATCGAGTTGGGCGACAGGGTTGTTGAGTAAAGGAACGAGGCTTTGCCCTTGCGCCTTGGGTTCGGGCGGCAAGCCGGCGAGTTCGGCAAGGGTAGGGTATAGGTCGACGAGTTCGACGATGTGATGGGTGCGCACGCCTTGCTTTTTGCCAGGCGCGGAAATGATGAGGGGCACGTGAATGGCCTCGTTCCAGAGGACGCCTTTTTTCCACATCTGATGTTCGCCGAGTAAGTAGCCGTGGTCGGAGACGAAGACGACGATGGTGTTGCCGCGAAGCTTGAGATGATCGAGCCCGCTCATGAGGCGGCCAAATTGCTCGTCCATGTAGGTGACCGCGCCGTAGTAACCGCGGCGGACTTCACGGACGGCGGTTTTCTTTAGCTCCATCATGCGCCCCTTGGAGCCGGCCGGCATGTCGGCGTGGTCGTCCTTCGGAAAATCCGGATAAGTCATTCGACGGGTATCATAAGGTTCAAGGCTACCCTCGGTCGCCACAAACGGAAAGTGCGGGCGCACCAAGCCGACAGCGAGAAAGAAGGGCTTGGCTTTGCCTCGGCGGCCTTTGAGCAGCTCGAGGGCCTTATCGACGGCCATGGTGTCGGCGAGTAACCCGGTGTCCTTATCCGCTACTTCGAGCACAGCGTAATCGCCGCGTATGGAGGGATGCATCTTGTAGGGGATTTCTGCACGATGGGCGGCGGCCCACTTGATGCGTTCGGCACGGTAATGCTCGGCGGCGTCTGGGTGCGTGTAATCGGCCAGTTTACCGGGCGTCATCGTTTCGAGGGCGGTGATATTATGGGCTTCGTGCCAGGAGGCGGCATGATCCGGGCCGGACGTTCCTTGTACAATGTCGATTGGAATACCCATGTGATAAATCTTGCTCACGCGCGCGCTCCAATAGCCGTGGTTGGCAAAGTGTCGAGGAAGGGTCACCCGGTTGGGATCGACCTTGCCTCCGTTGCGCATCACGCCGTTCACCAACGGATACTGGCCCGTCATGATGGAGGCTCGCGAGGGCCCACAAAACGGAAACTGACAATACGCCCGCGTAAAGCTAACGCCCGACTTGGCAAATTGATCTAGGTTAGGTGTCTTGGATTCCGGATGGCCTAGTCCGCCGAGGGCATAATTGAGATCATCAGATATCACAAAGAGCACATTTGGTTTATTGCTCTCTGGTGTTGCCCAAAGGCCTCCCACCCCAAAAACACTCAGCGCTATGATGAGAAATATTTTGTTCAATTATTTAATTTTGGTTGGAGGACTACCGTTTACTGATTCATAAAAGAATTTAAACGAATTGGTTATGGGGTTGTACCTGTAAACATTGTGACGCGTAATCTTAGAGCCCCAAGAGGTTAAAAACCATAAATCTTTATGCCCGTCATTGTTGCAGTCCTTCATTTGAAGATAACGCAATCCACCAGGGTCCCTATAGCGTTTGGTGTCGAAAACGTGATTATCTGTATCTCCCTCCAATGATATTGTTTGAATCACCCTTTGGGACTTCTTGTCGATTATTGTCATGCTGGAAGTATATTCATTGACCCAATTCATCTGCACAATATACTCATCAAAGCTAACTTGAGTAAGATGTCGGATCTCTTTGTCCGAAGCATGGGCTGTAACCACGTAGTTTAACAGAATCATTGAGAAGAGAATTATTTTCATTATTTTTTGTTGCTGTAGAAATTTTCAATTTGCTTACAAAGCAGGCACTTCATAGGTGGGAGCGAACTCAGGTTTCCTTAGTTGGTAAAATGCTTTCTCCCACTCCTGATCAACCACAGGGGGGAGTATTTTTGTGGCGTGAGGATAAACGCGTCTCCACCACTTTTCATAATCGGCTTTCATGGTTGCGACAATTTCGGGATGGCTTGGGGCGATGTTATCCAGGTTGGTCATATCCTTCTCCAAGTTTAATAGAATCTCTTGATCTCGCCACCAAATCAAACGGTATTTGGCATTCCGAATGGCAGCGCTTTTGAATTTATAGTCGCTTACATCGTCTTCAGGTTCCCATTTACCCGTATTGAAGTACAGATATCGGTCAGCCCATTTGTGTTGGGGGTCACTGAAGAGAGGCAGCAACGAACGCCCTTCGTATTTGGGTGTGGATGCTACGGGTTTAATTCCCGCTAATTCCATAAAGGTAGGAAAGAAGTCGAAGTGAGCGGTCAGTTTGGATATATCTCTTCCCTCCTCGAATACGCCTTTCCATTGCCAAAAGGAAGGAACTCGAGTGCTCCCTTCAAATACGCCACCTTTGCCTTTTGAAAATCCGGCGTGATAGAGCTTGTGAGCCTTTCCATCTTTTTTATACCCGCCGGTGTTGGGTCCGTTGTCTGTGATAAAGATGACCAGCGTGTTTTCCATCAGTTTCCACGCATTGAGTTGCTTCATGAACCTGCCAAGTTGATTATCCAGGTCTTCAACCAAAGCGTAACGTCCAGCGACATTATGATTGTATCCCTGTTCCAACCATTTTTTCTTCCACTCCGCTGGGATATTTTCTTTGTAAGGACCATGCGGTGCCGGGGTAGGCAGATAGATGAAGAAAGGATTCTTCTTCTCTTTTGCGGATTTAATCCAACTTAAGGTCTGACCCATGATCACTTCGGTGCTGAATCCTTTGCACTTAACGAGTTCCCCGTTATGGAGCAGGACAGGGTTTATGTTATACATGCCATGTCCTCCGTGGGGGAGCACAAAGGTTTCGTCAAAGCCGTTGTCCTCAGGTCTACGACCTTCTTCTATTCCAAGATGCCATTTGCCGAAAATAGCGGTTTGGTATTGGGCTCTTTTCATTTCATGAGCAATGGTTCCCAGT
>Ga0160423_10005303_pt1 | contig 10511 bp, 8 predicted proteins | sample CRUFie14St8metaG_FD_108191 | JGI IMG/M metagenome (GOLD analysis project Ga0160423, IMG submission 108191) | Marine microbial communities from the Costa Rica Dome - CRUD Field 142mm St8 metaG | ecosystem: Environmental > Aquatic > Marine > Oceanic > Photic zone | place: Costa Rica: the Eastern... | reverse complement strand
TATTGATCAAAATTTAGTCAGCTCGTGGGGGCAGAAAAATGAGATGCAACGGCCCTAGACACAGGCAATAGTGCGATTTCGCTCAGAAAAGTCCCCCCGTGGGAGGTTCTGGGGCGCCGCATAGCCCCAGTGCCTGAGCTTCGCGTTTCTGAACAGCTACTCTTCTTCCACGCTGTTGCCATAATAAGAGCCGAGTTCTTTGATCTTGCGGGTCAGGGTGTTGCGACCCCAGCCTAGCAGGTTGGCGGCGTCGCGCCGTCTGCCACCGGAATGTTTTAGGGCAATGTCGATCAGGGTCCGCTCAAACAAGGGCGTGGCTTCATTGAGAATGCCGGAGTTGCCCATGCTGAGCTGTTGGTCCGCCCAGGCTTGTAAATTTTGCGTCCAGCTCCCGGGCGGCCCAGACTTGGCTTCCTGCTCGGAGAATTCGGGCGGCAGGTCTGACAGGTGTACCTCGCGACCTGAAGCCATCACTGTAACCCAGCGGCAGAAGTTTTCCAGCTGCCGCACGTTCCCGGGCCAGGACAGGTTCTCCAGAAACTTAATCGTCTCGGGGCGCAGTATTTTCGGTTCTACGTCCAGCTCCTCCGCTGCCTTGGCAAGAAAGTGAATGGAAAGCTTCGTTATGTCTTCGCGCCGGTCTGCCAGTTTTGGTATGTGAATCCGGATGACGTTTAGACGATGGAACAAGTCCTCGCGGAACACGTGCTGCTCGACAAGTTTTTCCAGGTTCTGATGAGTGGCCGCTATAATGCGCACGTCGACTTTGATAGAGGTGTGACCGCCCACGCGATAGAACTCGCCATCAGAGAGCACGCGCAGTAAGCGGGTCTGAGTCTCCGCCGGCATATCACCGATTTCATCGAGAAACAGGGTGCCGCCGTTTGCCTGCTCGAAGCGGCCGGTACGCTGCTGGGTAGCGCCGGTGAATGCGCCTCTCTCGTGACCGAACAATTCGGATTCGATGAGCTCTTTGGGGATGGCGGCCACGTTCAGAGGCACAAAGGGCTGCTCACGGCGCGGGCCGTGCTGATGCAGGGCATGGGCCACTAATTCTTTACCGGTGCCGGATTCTCCATTGATCAGCACCGAAATGTTGGAATTCGACAGACGCCCAATGGCACGAAACACCTCCTGCATGGCGGGTGCTTCCCCGATAATTTCGGTCGAGGGCATGTCGACAGTCTCTGCCGCTTCTTCGGTTTTGTCTTTCGCATGGGCCAGCGCCCGGCGCGTCATGGCGACTGCTTCGTCAATATCGAAGGGCTTCGGCAGATACTCGAAGGCGCCACGGCTGTAGGAGGCGACTGCACTCTCGAGATCCGAATGCGCGGTCATGATGATAACAGGTAGCTCTGGATGGGATTGTTGAATAGAGGTGAGCAGTTCCAATCCGTCGATGCCCGGCATCCGGATGTCGCTGATAATGGCATCCGGTGTTTCCTTACTGAGCCGGTTGAGTAATTCTCCCCCGCTTTCAAAACTCTGGGTCGCCAGGCCGTTCTTTCCCAAAGACTTTTCCAGTACCCAGCGGATAGAGCGATCATCATCGAGAATCCAGACCGAACTGTTGGTATTCGTTCCCGCACTGTAGTTTTCTGTTTGCATTGCGTGCCTCTCGTTACTTGTCGTCTGCCTGGCTGACCGTAAGCGGCAGCACAACGGAAAAAGTGGTTTCACCGGGTTTGCTCTTACACTCAATCATGCCGCCGTGCTGGTTGATGATGGAGTGCGTGATGGGCAAGCCAAGGCCAGTGCCGTCGGCTCGTCCGGAAATCATGGGATAAAAGATGGTGCTCAACATGTGGGGAGGGACACCGGGTCCGTTGTCTTCGATGTCGACTTTCAGAGCGATGCGGTGAAAGACCTCACTGATGCTGATATTTCGTGCTACACGGGTTCTCAGCAGGATATGGCTGTTCTCTATTGGAGGCTGTGATGTATTGATGGACTGCATGGCGTTTCGCACCAGATTCAGCATCGCCTGAATCAGGTGCTCCCCGTCCCCCTGCAGAGTGGGGATACTCGGATCGTAATCGGCAACAATGCGGATGTCATTGCTGGCAGCGTCGGCTTCAGCCAAGCTTTTGACGCGTTCCAGCACCTCATGGATGTTGGTATCCGAAAATGCCAAGGGGTGTTTCGCGCCGACCAAGCGGTCTACCAGATTGTGCAGGCGGTCCGCCTCATCGATGATCACCTGTGTGTAATCATGCAGCTCGCTGTCAGTGACTTCGCTGGCCAGCAGCTGTGCTGCGCCGCGAATGCCACCGAGAGGATTTTTGATCTCATGGGCTAGCCCCCGCACCAGTTCCTGGGTAGTGGCCCGTGCGCCGCTAAGAATTTCCTCTTGGTTGATGCGCTGTGCATGTTCCAGCGAATTCAGCTCGATCAGGGCTAAGACTTCGCCGCCGGCTTCGCAGGGGTTGATGGTATAGTCCACCAGAAATGAGCGCTTATGCCTGAGATGGAGTTCCGCCATGCGGCGGGTCACGCTGATGCCTTTCTCGAGGGCCATGCAAATTTCCTGAATTTCTTCCTCAGCATCCAGCAGCAACTCACCGATGAACTGGTTGTTGGCTTTCGAGTCGCTGATGGCTAGCAGCTGCTCGGCTTCCATGTTGATATATCTGAGGCGCAGGTCACCATCCAGCAACATCACGCCGGTTTTCAGGCTGTCGAGCAGCAGCTTGTGAATGTTGTTGAGTGTCACGATCGAGCCTGTGCAGCGCCATCCGTTGGAAATACCTGACCGCCGCTTTTTAATGATGCCTGCGGTGGTGAGTTTTCCTATGCAATAAGCTGACCAATATATGTCGTATTACGGGGCAGTGGAGGCGTATGTTTTCGGTGCGTCTGGGTGGGGCAATGCCATTGCTTGGCGCAGTTTGCATCACATTTCTTATTATTGCACCAAAATGGTGCAACACGCAATTAGTAGCCTGCGCAGATCTGAAATGCGCCGCAACTCAGTGCAGCGCTAAGTAGGGTTAAACGTGTAGACAAAAGCCCCGGCTGGGCGTGCAGCCGAGGCTTCGATTGGTACCCGGATCAATCGGCTTAAGCCAGACCTTCCTTGGTGGTCTTGATGATCGCTGCGGCGACCTTGTACGGATCGGCGTTTGACGCGGTGCGTCGATCTTCGAGACGGCCCTTCCAGCCATCTTCGACGGTGCCGACCGGGATGCGGATCGATGCGCCGCGGTCTGACACGCCATAGCTAAACATGTCGATTGACTGGGTCTCGTGGAGGCCGGTCAGCCGCTGATCATTGTTGGCGCCGTAGACGCTGATGTGACGTTCAATATTCTTGCCGAATTGCTCACAAATCTTGGTGAACACTGCTTCATCGCCAGATGTACGCATGATGCCATTGGAGAAGTTGGCGTGCATGCCGGAACCGTTCCAGTCGAGCTCTTTGCCTAGAGGCTTCGGCTCCCAGTTGATCGCGAGACCATAGCGCTCCGCGGTACGCTCGAGCAGATAGCGGGCGACCCAGGTTTCGTCTCCGGCACGCTTTGCGCCTTTGGCGAACACCTGAAATTCCCACTGCCCTGCGGCCACTTCGGCGTTGATTCCCTCAACGTTGATGCCCGCCTCCAGACACAGGTCAAGGTGATCCTCGACGACATCGCGACCGTGCGCGTTGGACGCGCCGACTGAGCAGTAGTAGGGGCCTTGGGGGCCGGGATATCCGTTGGCAGGAAACCCGGGGGGCAAATTGGTTTTGGTGTCCCATAGGAAGTATTCCTGTTCAAAGCCAAACCAAAAGTCTTCATCGTCGTCGTCGATGGTCGCTCTGCCGTTAGACTGGTGGGGCGTGCCGTCAGCGTTAAGCACCTCGGTCATGACGAGATAGGCGCTGGCGCGATCAGGATCCGGGAATATCGCGACTGGCTTAAGCAGACAGTCTGAATCATCGCCTGAGGCCTGCAGCGTTGAACTGCCGTCGAAGGACCACATGGGGCATTCCTCGAGCGTGCCGCCGAAGTCTGTTTCTACGCGGGTTTTGCTCCGCAGGCTCTGGGTCGGCTTGTAGCCATCCAGCCATATGTATTCCAGTTTTGATTTCATTGTATTTAGTTCTCCTTGTTCCTAATCGAATTCGATCTTGGTGAGTGACAACTGCCCGCTGGCGCGGCTTGACGATTGGTGGAATTTATTAAAGCCGCAGCCCGCAGACAATCGCGGCTGTGGGTGGTCACTCTCCGCTGCCGCGGGTCGTGAACACCCCACCGAACGCAGGCCAATTCGGGTTAGTTCGCTTTGAGGCCCCGACACGCTTGCCATTTGCGTCTGAGTGACTGCAATATATATGCCACTAAGATTGTCGCTGCAGCCCGCGAATTACGGGCCTTCGCGAAAACAGGCGTAAAAAAATGCACCATAATAATGCATAAACAATGCGATATGCACATAAAAAGTGCAAATAATCAGGGTCGCTATGCAATTGTCCCCGAAAAGGGGCTCATGCGCGAGACGTTGGTGCAATTTTTCCCGCCGTCTTCACTGCCTTGAGCCATGTTGTTTCTTGTCAAACTCTTTCCTGAAATTACCGTCAAAAGCCGTCCGGTGCGCAAGCGGCTGGTGCGTCTGTGCCGAAAAAACCTGAAAATCGTTCTGAGCCGCATTGATGAAGACATCGTGGTGATTGGTCACTGGGACTGTCTCGAGGTAGAAACGGGCGATATAGATGCGGTGCAGAAATTGCTGTTGCTTGAAGCGCTCGCCAGCACACCCGGGGTTGACTCGTTTTCAGAGGTCGATCGCTTTCAACTGCCGACCATGGCAGGCATTCTTGAGATCGCCGATCGCTACTATGGGCCGAGCCTGCCGAGCAAAACCTTTGCGGTGCGCTGCAAGCGCATGGGTAAGCACAGTTTCAAATCGGTAGATGTTGAGCAAGTGGTCGGCGCCGGCTTGAAACTGAAATATGTCAGTGCCAAGGTGAGACTTAAAGACCCGGAAGTGACTGTTGCGCTGGAGGTGCGGGAGCAGGAGCTGTTTGTAGTCAAGCAGACCCATTCAGGTCTCGGGGGTTACCCTCTCGGAGGTCAGGGAGCGGTGCTGTCGCTCATTTCCGGGGGCTTTGATTCGGCCGTCTCGAGTTTCATGACCATCAAGCGCGGACTGCTGACCCACTTTTGTTTCTTCAACATGGGAGGCAGAGACCATGAGCTGGCGGTTAAACAAGTGGCACTTTACCTGTGGATGAAATACCACAGCTCCCACCGTATCAAGTTTGTGACGGTACCCTTCGAAGGCGTGGTTGAAGAAATTCTCGCATCGGTAGAAGACTCGCAGATGGGCGTGGTGCTTAAGCGGCTTATGCTGCGTGCCGCCGCCGGCGTGGCTCAGCGGCTGAACGTTCATGCGCTGATAACCGGGGAAAGCGTAGCCCAAGTAGCCAGCCAGACGCTGGCCAATCTGAATGTCATCGATGAGGTCTCTGAGCTGATGGTGTTGCGGCCCCTGTGCATGATGGACAAACAGGCCATAATCAATAAAGCGCGGGAAATTGGTACCGAAAAATTTTCCAAACACATTCCCGAATACTGCGCGGTGATCTCTGACAGCCCTACGACCCAAGCCAAAGCGCAGCGTCTGGCCGAACAGGAGAGTCGGTTCGACTGGAGCAGACTTAATGAAGCCATTACCGGTGCCCGTTTTCAGCTGATCACTGATGTCGTTGAGGATCTCGAACGCGGATCGGGTGAGGTGATCGTGGTGAAGACACCCCTGCCGCATCAGATTATCATCGACATCCGCCATCCCGATGAGGTGGTTCTGAAGCCGTTTAACTGTAAAGGCCTCAGCAATGCGGTGCTGTCGGTCCCTTTTTTTAATTTGAAGACCAGCTCGGCTGTCCTCGATCGCGGCAAACACTACCTGCTTTTCTGTGACCATGGCATGATGAGTCGCCTGCATGCGGGGCATCTTATCGATGAGGGATTTACGAACGTCGGGGTGCTGGATTCCCGCGCGTAATTTTCCCTCCAGCAAAAGCAGTCGCCTGAATCGGCCTGAACCCTGGCTTCGGCCACTTAGCCCAGGACGACACACTAGTAAGCCACTTAATCAGGATTGGCGGTTCGCCGGTGCTCTCGTGTATACTCGCCGCGCTTCAGAGACGCGGCGCGCTCGCCCACTCCTGACTGTTAAACTGACTTCGCCATCGCGCCACCTTTGGATGGCCAGCCTTTTATGTCTGAATCACTTCGAAACATCGCCATTATTGCCCACGTCGATCACGGGAAAACCACGCTGGTGGACAAACTGCTGCAGCAATCCGGTACGCTTCGGTCGCGGGGTGAAAAAGTGGAGCGGGTCATGGACTCCAACGATCAGGAGCGTGAGCGAGGTATCACGATCCTGGCGAAAAATACCGCGATCAACTGGGAAGGGTATCGCATCAACATCGTCGATACGCCGGGGCATGCCGACTTCGGCGGTGAGGTGGAGCGAGTCCTATCCATGGTTGACTCGGTCCTGTTGCTGGTGGATGCCGTGGAAGGGCCTATGCCACAAACCCGTTTCGTCACTCAGAAAGCCTTTGATCAAGGCCTGAACCCGATTGTGGTGGTGAACAAGATTGATCGGGAGGGAGCGCGGCCCGATTGGGTGATCAACGAGGTGTTCGACCTTTTTGACAAACTGGGTGCCAGCGACGAGCAGCTCGATTTCCCGATTCTCTACTGTTCTGCGCTGCAGGGCATAGTGGGCTGGGAGGCCGATCAGCTGAGTGAAGACATGCGGCCTCTCTTTAACGCCATTATCGAGAAAGTGCCGCCTCCGTCAGTGGCGGTAGACGAACCTTTTCAGATGCAGGTCAGTGCTCTTGATTACAGCAGCTACGTTGGCGTGATCGGGGTGGGCCGTATCTCCCGGGGCAAGGCTGCAACCAATCAGAGCGTGGTGATTGTCGATAGTCTCGGTAATACCCGAAAGGGCCGAATTCTGCAGGTCAAGTCCTATCTCGGACTTGAGCGAGTAGACGTTGAGCAGGCGCAGGCAGGGGACATCGTCTGCGTTACCGGCATCGATAAGCTGCAGATCTCCGACACCCTGTGTGATCCGGAGCATTCGCAGGCACTGCCAGCGCTGAGCGTCGATGAGCCCACCATTAGTATGACTTTTCAGGTAAACGACTCGCCATTCGCCGGGCTGGAAGGGAAATTTCTCACCACCCGTCACATCAAGGAAAGACTGGACCGCGAGCTGCTGTATAACGTGGCGCTTAGGGTTGAGCAAGGTGAATCACCGGACAAGTACACCGTCTCCGGTCGCGGCGAGTTGCACTTGTCTGTACTGATCGAATCCATGCGCCGTGAGGGCTATGAGCTCGCCGTTTCGCGTCCGGAAGTGATTCTGCATGAGCAGGACGGCGTGACTCAGGAGCCCTATGAGCAGCTGGTCGTGGATTGTGATGAGCAACATCAGGGTTCCATCATCGAAGAGTTAGGGAATCGCCGCGCAGAGATGCGCGATCTAATGCCGGACGGCAAGGGACGGGTGCGCATGGAATTTCTGGTGCCCACTCGCGGCCTGATCGGATTCCGTTCGCTGTTTCTCAGCCTGACGTCCGGCTCGGGGCTGATGACCCATGTCTTTGATCACTACGGGGACTACAAAAAGAGCGAGCTGGCCAAGCGTAATAACGGTGTGCTTGTGTCTATGGTCAAAGGCAAGACGCTGGCTTATGCGCTTTTTAATCTGCAGGACCGTGGCCGGTTGTTTATTGAGCCGAACACGGAAGTGTACGAGGGAATGATTGTTGGCCTGCATGCGCGGGATAATGATTTGGTGGTCAATCCGGCCAAAGCAAAACAGCTAACCAACATTCGCGCCTCAGGCAGTGATGAGAACATCCTCCTGACGCCGCCGGTTCTGCACAGCCTTGAGCAGGCGATGGAATTTATAGCCGACGACGAGCTCATTGAGATCACACCGAAAAATATCCGTCTGCGTAAACGCTATCTGACAGAAAACGAGCGCAAACGCATGAGTCGCGGAACGGCGGTTCGCGGCTGATGATGCGTTCAGGTGGGCCCCTGTAAATCCGTCGCGCTCTGTCCTACCATTATCGCAATACTTTCAACCTGGTAGACCTGTCATGCATGTTCTCTATCCGGAAATAAAGCCCTACAAACGTCATCAGCTGAAAGTGTCAGATCAGCATGAGCTGTATGTGGATCAGGCAGGCAATCCGCACGGTCTGCCAATCCTGTTTATACACGGTGGACCAGGGGCTGGCTGCAACGCCAGCTCTCGACGGTTTTATGACCCGGCGGTTTACCGGATCATCACTTTCGATCAGCGAGGCTGCGGTCGTTCGACACCTCACGGCGCGTTGACAGAGAACCGCACGCAGGACCTTGTTGAAGACATTGAAACCATCCGAACGACTCTCGAGGTCAAGAAGTTCGTGCTGTTCGGGGGTTCCTGGGGGTCGACGCTAGCGCTGCTGTATGCCCAAGCCTATCCCGATCATGTCTCTGCCCTGATTCTGCGAGGCATCTTCCTGTGCCGGCAGATGGATCTGGACTGGCTTTACCGATTCGGGGCGAATCAAGTCTTTCCGGATCACTGGGAAGAGTTTGTCAAACCCATTCCTGAGGCGGAGCGCAGCGATATGCTGGGTGCCTATCATCGTCGCCTGTCCGGTGAGGACGAGCTTGCGCGCATGGCTGCAGCCCGGTCATGGGCCGCCTGGGAGGGCAGCTGTTCCAAGCTGCGGCCGAGCGCTGAAGCACTGGCTAAATTCACCAAGCCTCACAATGCGCTGGCGCTGTCCCGGATCGAAACCCATTACTTCGTTAATGGCGGTTTTCTCGCAGACAATCAGATCCTCGACAACATGGCAAAGATTGCCGACATTCCCGGCCGCATCATTCATGGTCGTTATGACATGGTCTGTCCGCTGTCTAATGCGCTCGATCTGCATCGCCGGTGGCCGGCTGCTGAGCTGCACATCGTCCGTGACGCCGGCCACGCAGCCTCAGAGCCCGGTACAGTTGATGCGCTGATTCGCGCTACCGAAGAGATTGGCAAGCAGCTTGCTGACCCGGAATGATCCTCACCTGTTCCTCAACTGCCAAGCGAAATGACTCAGTATGATTGGTCTTATTCAGCGCGTTAACTGGTCACGGCTTACCATCGATGGTGAGTTGCACGCGAAAATTGGTGTCGGTTTGCTGGCTCTGATTGGCATTGAAAAAGAAGATAACAGCAGCGACGCAGACAAGCTGCTCCACAAGCTGCTCTCCTATCGGGTGTTTGCAGATGACGAAGGTAAGATGAACATCGGCCTGAAGGACACGGGCGGTGAGTTACTGCTGGTGTCGCAGTTCACTCTGGCTGCGTCCACCAGTAAAGGGTTGAGGCCCGGATTCTCCTCAGCCAAATCGCCGCAGCAGGCGGAACAGCTGTTCGACGAACTGGTCTCCAAAGCGCATCAGAATCACGCTGGGGTACGAAGTGGTGTCTTCGGAGCTGACATGCAGATCGCCTTGGAAAACAATGGGCCGATTACATTCCTGCTCAGAAGCTAGCCAAAGGCGTGCGTCTAATCGGTGAGTGAATCCTGCTGATCTGCTTCGTCCTCCGCCTGTTTCTTGCGGATCATCTTGCCGGCCACAATCCCGACTTCAAACAGCATCCACATCGGAATGGCCAGCATTGACTGTGTGAAAGGGTCGGCCGGGGTTAACAACATCCCCACAACGAAGCAGCCAACGATTACATAGGGCCTTTTCTCTGCCAAAGACTCCGGTTCGGCGATGCCGGCCCAGATGAAAATGAACACAGCGATTGGGACTTCAAAGGCGATTCCAAAGGCTAGGAATATGGTGAGCGCAAAACTCAGAAAGCTGTTGATATCGGGCGCAACCGAAATGCCTTCAGGTGCTACCGAGACGAAAAAGGCGAATACGAATCCGAACAGTGCATAGCGGGCAAAGGCCACGCCACCGTAAAACAACAGGACAGAGGAAATGAACAGCGGGATCGCTACCGCTTTCTCATTCTGATAGAGGCCGGGCGCGATAAATGACCAAAGCTGATACAGAACATAAGGCGCGGCAATCAGAAATGCCACGTAGAAGGTGAGCTTGAAGGGCGCAAAGAATGGCGATGTCGGATCAATGGCGATCATGGTTGATCCTTCGGGCAGCGCGTCGAGCAGTGGTGTCGCGACATAGGTATAGATGTCGTTGGAAAAAGCAAACAGCGCCAGGAACAACACGACGACCGCGACCACTGATTTTAGAATGCGGTCCCGCAGTTCGATCAGATGATCGATCAGCGTGAGTTCCTGTTCTTCTTCACCTGAGCTCATGACGCAGCCTTGTCTGCTTGCTCGGAGCCACCCTGATCAATATTCTCCGGATTGTCTGCGCCGGCCAGTTTGGGGTTCTTGCCCAGACCGTAGAGACTTTCCTTAATCTCTTGTCCTGTCTGTTCGATTTCCTCGCCTACCGATTCGACTTCTTCAACCAGTGTTTTTGGCTGTA
>Ga0160423_10005302_pt1 | contig 10512 bp, 11 predicted proteins | sample CRUFie14St8metaG_FD_108191 | JGI IMG/M metagenome (GOLD analysis project Ga0160423, IMG submission 108191) | Marine microbial communities from the Costa Rica Dome - CRUD Field 142mm St8 metaG | ecosystem: Environmental > Aquatic > Marine > Oceanic > Photic zone | place: Costa Rica: the Eastern... | reverse complement strand
GTCCCTTCCATTTAACAAAAAAAAGTTGAGGGAACAGAGTCGCGCAGCGAAATGAGAATTCGCGCGACTATAAAAATGTCTGCCTCCTATATTAAGGAGATTGGTATCCCCGTTGTCATAGGAGTAATTGTCGCCTTTATCTTGTATGCGGTCGACGCCCCCAACTTTGTGTCGGGCTTGGGTGGTCTTGTCGCCTTCATCTTTGCGTACTTTTCCGTCGATAAGCTAAGATCAACGAAGGCTTCAATCAATTTAGTACCAGAAGTTGATAGTGGTAATGAAGATGATAAACCCAAGAATAACGAGAGTTGGGACGACTGGCCCGAGGATTGGGAGGAAAGTCTACCATCCACCAAGGGCGATGAAGATGCTAAACCCAAGGGCATTTTGAGCACCTTAGCTTCAGGGTTAGCAACTGTTGGATCTGCTTTCGGTACATTTCTTGGAGGAACAGCACCAGCTGACCTATCGGAGGAAACAGCTGAAACTGACAAAAAGGCCACCTCTACTCCTGAAAAAACCGAGAGCAAGCCTGAAAGCGTAGCTGCATCTGTACCCGAAGCAAAGAAAACTGAACCCGTGAAATCATCATCTGTGGAGTCAAAGAAGTCCGCCGCTTCGGGTCCCTTTGTTTCTGTCAACAAGGTGCCAGAATTCCCATTTCGTGATTTGAAGAAGACCACACGCAGGTCTCCCCGGAGGTCCCCGCGTCGGTCTCCCCGGAGGTCCCCGGCCCGTAGGTCCCCGGTCCGGAGGTCTCCCCGGAGGTCCCCGCGTCGGTCGCCCCGGAGGTCCCCACGTCGGTCTCCCCGGAGGTCCCCGGCCCGTAGGTCCCCGGCCCGTAGGTCTTCTAGGTCACCCGCCCGTAGGTCTTCTAGGTCACCTGCCCGGAGGTCCCCGCGTCGGTCTCCCCGCGTGACGCAGTCTCCCTTCCGTAATATTGGGCAATCTGCGAGTAGACGGTCCCCGGCCCGTAGGTCCCCGGCCCGTAGGTCCCCGGCCCGTAGGTCCCCTTCTCCGCGCAGGGCCCCTGCTTCCTCCCGTAGGTCCCCGGCCCGGAGGTCCCCGGCCCGGAGGTCCCCTTCTCCGCGTAGGGCCGCTTCTTCCTCCCGGAGGTCCCCGGCCCGTAGGTCCCCTTCTCCCCGTAGGTCTGGCGGGAGAAGGCGTTCCAGATAAATAAATAAATCATTTCCCTTTGGAACCCGCCCCTCACACCTGATTCAGCCAAATGGACGATGCCGCGCTGTGTATGCCGGATGGCCGTGAGCCCACCTACCGCATTAACAAGGTCCACGTGTCCTTGCTATCACCCGAAGTTGCAGATCGTCTGGCGCAAGTGCCGATGACATCAACGCGCATGATCTGGACGAACAGCTCGAGCCAGAATTCAAAGAAGATTGGACCGCATGACGATGGCGTGCTCAGCCTCAAGTCGGGTCCGTACACCTCTGGATGGAAGTGCAGTACGTGCATGAAGGATTCGACAGAATGTCTAGGCCACATGGGCGTCATCCACTTTCCGTTCCCCATCTTCCTGCACCAGTTTGTGCCATACATCGTGAAGACTCTCCGGCTGGTCTGCTATGCCTGCTCCGCGCTGACAAATGGTGCCAAGACTTGCCCATCGTGTTCCAAAATTCAACCTAAAACCATAAAAAAGACGGCGACGGTCCACATTGACTTTGTGTGGGACAAGCCGAAAAAAGGATGTGAAGACCTTGTTCCGACCGTTCTTAAGCAGCAATTGTCGGCGCTGGAGGTGCTCGATATCCTCAGCGGCATTAATGACGGTGACTGGAGGAATGTTCTGTGCAAAGAAGTCACTGGAGAGACGTGTGGTACAGAGGGCGTGCCGCTCTATTTCACCACGCACCCTTCCATGTTCATTGTCTCCAAGCTTCTTGTGACGCCTCCGCCCACGCGTGTGTCTTGTGTCGGCGATAATGGCTGCTCGCACTCTGATCTCACGACGCTGTTTCAGAATATATTATCGTCGGCGGAGGACGCGTGGTCAGAGGCAGAAAAGTGGTACAACACAAAAGACTTTGACGCTGCTTTTTCGCGCCAGTTGTGGAGCGCAGCTGATCCTGAGACACATCTGGAGTTCTTCAAAAGCACGCCTGCATTTGTGCTCAAGATGGAAAAAATATGTATGTTTCACAGTGGTTTGATCTCGAATGCAAACAGTGTCAAAGTCGGCGGGAAGAAGGCGCAAAGCCGTGTGTGGCGCAATTTCTCTGTCTTGTATGGAGGCAAAAAGGGGTATGTGCGTTCACAGTGCGGCGGTGGGCGGACCACGGACAGCGGCCGCGCCGTAGCTGCACAGAACTGTTTCATGGATTTGGACGAGTGTACTCTCCCTGATGACTTTGCCTCTATGACCACTCGAGAGTACTGTGTTGATTTCAACAGGCGCCTATGGGACGGCCCGGACTCTGAGTTCAGTCGCACGGCGCGGTACGTGCGGTACCCCGACCGGCCCTCCATGATTGACGTAGAATATCTTCGTAATAATGGCAAGACTATTCCCCCTCTGTGTGTCGGTTGCGTGATTGAACGACCGTTGAAGAAGGGCGACTGGGCCCTGATGCACAGGCTGCCCACGCTTGATAGTGGGTCGTTTTGGGCACTGAAATTGTCGCGCACACCGCGTCCGCCTGTCCAAAAGCAGAATGTAAACTGCGACGAGTGGGACAGGTGCCATGTTGCTGAAATACCTCTCACAATTTGCGCTCCCCTCAACTGTGATTTTGATGGAGATGAGTTGAACACACACCGGCCTCGCTTGCTACAAGCGCAGTCGGAGATTCGAGAGATGTTTGCCTCTACTCAGAATCTTTTACAGCCAGCGTCGGGCCGGCCATACATGAGCATCATCCAAGATGCCGCAGTCGGCTGCTACGGACTTGTGAATTCACACCTTACCTTTGACTTTGCGACCGCGACGGACATGCTGTTCCAGACGTGCAAGTGGTTTCGTCCGTTGAACTTTGGACTCTTGTACACAGGGGCGGACATTTTCTCGACGCTGTTGAATGAGCATCTGTGTGTGCCTGGTATTGTGAGGGATGGCGTGTTGTTGACAAACAATCTCAAGCGCAAAACGCTGTCCACGATTTATTTTACCACCATCAAAGACTTTGGCGGAGAGGTGGCTGTGAACTTTCTGACTTCTGCTTTCCGGCTCGGTCTTCATTTCACCACAAGCTTTGGTCTGTCGCTCGACCCGCTGTGCTGCATGCCACCGCGCGACAAGTTGGACGAGCTTCGTGGCCGCACAGACTCTGTGTGCAAGTTGATTGACGATTCGTTCCAGAGGTTGTTTAAGGGCGGCTACAGCGAAAAGGACCAGATCGAGCTGGAGTCGGATGCGCAAAAGCTGTTGAATGGTGTGACCATGGAGGCTGCAAAGATTGTCGAGGACCATTGTGCAGTGGAGTCTAAGCGCAAGCCTATGCGTGACCCCATCATGTGTGTGACTTCTGGTTCCAAAGGCAGCATGAACAACCTCGGCAATGTGTATGCGCAAGCTGGGATGCACACTACTGGCCAGCTGCATTTGAATGACAGCGACTTTCGCCCTGCGAGTTTTGGTCCACATTCGTTCCATCCTCAGTCGTGGGGGTTTGGCAGCCACAGTCTAACGCATGGTCTGACACACTCTGAGCTTATGCACTATTTTGCGTTTGCGCGACGCTCGCTGGTCATTCAGGCAAAGGGTACTGGGCAGGCCGGGTATATGAAACGCAAACTGGACTTCCACACGTCGCTGTTCAAAACCGCATGGGACTTTGGCACGTACGAAGGCAATGACCACAAGCAGCTTATCCAAGAGTGTTATGGCGGCGACGGCCTTCGCCCTGAGCTGATTGAGATGGAGAAGCTCCCGTGCGTGTGCAAAAGCGAAGAACCTTCTGGCTGGAAGGAGTTTGTGGCACGTGCGTATGAGCGCAACCGTGTTCCATATTGCTTTTGCAAGGGTGCTGAGGTCCCTGTCCCGGTGAGCGTTGAACGTCTTGTGTTGTCGAACAAGCGCTATGGTCCTCCGAATGGCAGAGTGGTTAGGCTCCGGTATCTTGTTCAGAGTCTTGTTGACTTTGAGCGACGTATGAAGCGTTCGTTCCGACCTGTGTACAGAAGTCGTTGGATGGTTGTCGCCGTATGGTGTCATTGCCGTCCGTCCACATTGTGCAATAACTGGCACGAGTCGCAGCTGGATGCTCTGTTGAATGATGTGTATGACCGGTTTAATCGGGCATTTGTCATCCCGGAGACGACTGTTGGCCTTGTTGCAAGCGCTGCGATTGGTCAGCCTCTGTCTCAGAAGCTGCTTGATGCCACGCACTCAGTTGGTTCCAAAGAAGGCGAGGACGGCCCCAATTTGTTTGACACTTTGTTTGCTATTACGCATGTGCGCAAAAAGCAGCCGGGTGCGACCATCAGTGCGCGTCTTCTGAATCCCGGTATGAATGTGCAAAGTCTTGTGACGATTCGAATGTCGGATGTGATGCAGTACACGACCGATTTCAGCACTGCGAACCATCCTCTGCGCGAAACTGAGATTCGTGTGATGGAGCAAGTGTGGGGGTACAGCGTTGACAACACGTGGTGTGTCAGGGTTACCCTCCGCACTGGCATCTCGCTGTCCATCTACGAGATATGTAGCAAGCTGTCGTGCGCGAGCAAGCTTGTGGCCATGTTCCCGTTCAAGCGCACCATCTCGTTGTTCTTTGAGACTGAGGACGACGCAGGCGTGTTTGTTCAGAAGTTGCCGGCGTGGCGCCTTGCCGGTGTTGCTGGTGTTGTCGCTGCGTCTACGTTCGAGTCGGGGACGTGGGTGAAGCTTGTGATGCCCGCGACTGCGCTGGGCAGTTTGGTTGACGTCGTGGACATCCGCACTGTCAAGATTACGCACGTCGTTGACACTGAGAAGCTGTTTGGTGTGATTGCTGCCAAGTTTGTGGGCACTCGGCACTTGGATGACGTGTTTGCGATGTCGAATGTGCAGATTCACACGCGCCATCTTGCGACTTTGATGGACATTAGCAGCCGTAGTGGTTCTCTGGCTTCGTTCAACAGGACTGGACTGCACAATGTGGACGCATTCTTATTGCGCTCTACTTTTGAACAGATTCTGACCACGCTATTTAAGTCGGGTGTTCGGTGCCAGACTGATCCTTTGGAGAACATTGTGTCACAGATGCTGACGGGTGGGGAGGCTAGCAAAATGAGCGAGATTCTGTGTCAGAAAGAAGATGTGTACAGCAAAGAAATGAGCATCGATGTAAATGACGAAAACTTTCTGTCTGTGAATGGGATGTGTTCTCCGCTGATTTATGATGACTACAACAATGACCAAGGTCTGCATTCCCCTCGAGTAATTCTTCCGGAGGTCTCGTCCACTAATATGCATTTTTGATTTCACTAAATGGCAGTGGGCAACTTGAATCCGATGTGGATTGTGGCAGGTGTTATTGTGCTTATGATGGTCCTGAACTGGAACAAGGGGTCGTCCTGTGGCAAGGCGAAGCGACGGACCGTGCGCGCGGGCGAGCGGCTCTTTGTGCCGTCTCTAGAGTTCCAGCAAGCCCTGCGCCCCCAAGCAAGGGCCCATCAGATTGATCTGGCCGCCAGCAAGAGCCGCATGTTCACTGTTGCAAGCTCTTTCCGTGACACCCGCAAGACCCCCGTGGGTGCTGAGTTGAGAATTTAGATTAAATGAATAGATTTATTTTTTAGAAATTTGAGTCCATGTATGCATCGAGCGCGCTCCGGTAGTCCGGGGTCGCGTCCTCGGCGTGTGCCTCCACAGAGGGTCCCTCCTCCGCGTCCGCGTATTCAAAAGGCATGTAAGCCACGCCGAACTCCACCTTGTCGTTCTTGCAGTAGAACCCGCTCAGTGTCCGCATACCGAGGTAGTAGATGCCACCCACCAACAGCGCCTGTGCCAGCATCTGCACGTTCTGTCGCTTCATGTACGTGGTGTTCAGCTGCTTGTACTGGTCGCGCACGCACTTTGCGGCCTTGTGCAGCATGGCACTGACGCCGTACATGTCGGATACGGTAAAGAAGAAGAAACCGGCCACAAACATGCCCAGACAAATGAGCGTAAACTTGATGGTCTGCTCGGCAGTTTCGAAACCAAGGATATTTTTCCCCATTATGCTTTTTATAACTTCAAAATTTCCTTTTCGGGCGACATCTGCCCAGACCCTTCACACAGAGTTGAGAGACCGTGGCAAAGCAGGCCGTGGAACAAAATCAGTACAGATATCATATCATGTCGGAAGAAATAGCTACTCACACGCATGCATTTCCCCTCTCCGCTTTGCGCATACGTCTGCAACACCTCTTTCAGTTCCTCCGTGCCCCAGAGCCGCAGCTCGCGCTTCTCTGCCCAGTCCGGGCGCGTTGCGATGCACCCGTTGCCCAGCTGCACAAACCCTGGAAGCAGGCAGTCTTTAGCAATGCCGGATTGTATCTCACCTCTGAGGTATGCTCGCTTCGCCTTGTCCAAAAGGATGTACGAGCATGCGTCCTGCGCCGCCCGGACCACGTTGAAGTTGTGCAGGATGGACGGCTCGAAGTCTATCACGACCATGTACAGGATGTGCGCATGTCGTTTCGACGAGCGCCTGTGCAGCTTGAGCCTGAGCAGGTACTCCTCGTTTGCCAGACGCTTGCTTATAAGATCGATATGCTGTTGATGATCTAAAATGGGTATGTCATTTTCATACAATTTCACAACGTTTGCACTTTCCTCGACAAACTCTCTCGCCGCTGTGACGCACGGATCGTTGTTGTCCGTCTGTTTCTTGCGGCCCCCGAACGCACACCACCGTTTGGTGACGCGGGCCCGAGTGCCTTCCTCGCGGCCGAGCAAAAAATGCAACTCCTTCCCAGATGCCACAATCGGCAAAATGCTGGCGCTACTGTACTCAAACATGATTTACAGTATGAGATTTTATTTTTCGTTTTTTTGCAAGACATAAATGAGGGAGGACAGAATCAAGGATGTGGAGGAGCGACTTGCACGCGGAGAACGAGTTATCGCACATGGGCTCAAAGACAGCCCAGACGTGCACGGGGACGGCACAGCAAACTACGGTGAGCTCCGCAACGTGAGCGTGGCAAACGTGCAGGAGGGGCTGGACTTTCTGATAGAGAAGAGCTTTGAGGTTGGCAGCTCGGAGGACGACTGTGCGTCTGTGGCCCATAAAATTGTGACAAAGTACCCCGAGTTTGGCAAGTTCATGCAAAGCTTGGGCGGCGTCGTGTTCACGGTGATGAATGCATGGCCAAACCGCGACGCTATGAAAACGATGGCAGATCGAGCCATGCTTGTTGTGTCAATGCGCCACAGAGGAGCTCCGGCACAACAGACTCTCGACTACTTGCGGGCTAGTTTTTTCAACAATAAAAAATGACTCAACCTGTACTTGCAAAAATTATGGACCGAAAGGGCGGCATGCTCGTCATACAGGCGTGGCCGTGGCCAATCATCTATGACACCGCAGCCGAAACGTCAATCTTTTGCAGCAAGACAAAGCGCCCCGACGGCGTGAATCTCCACCGAGAAACGCCGTCCTTCTACAAACTCACTGGGATTGAGGTGGGCGGCAAGCGTATCCCGCCCATACAGTGCCAGCTCAGCGACCAAGAATACAAGGACCCATCCTCCGTCTTTGAATATTCACCGCTCATTCTGGGTATGAACTTCCTGACGTACAGCGTCCCGGCGCCCCTCTTCATCGACTATGCAAACAAGGTGTGTGGATGGGGCCGGCGGCCGCAGGCAGGCAAAAGAATACAGCTCAAGTGGAAGAGGCCGCGAAACGGGCTGCACAACCGCAGGTATCTCAAGCAGCATAAGCGCACGTCCGATTTTCTGGAGATTCAGATGCGCATGGACGGAGAGTTCGAGCCGTACATCATCGACACGGGCGCGTGCTGCATCATAGACAACAGCGGGAAGCACACGGAGAAGCAGGGGTCTCGGGTTTACATGAGCAACTTTGAGGGCCGTAAGATTCCCAGCACCGAAAGCAAGAGCAAGGTGTGTGCAGACAAGTGCAACAATGATGTGTGCGAACGTGTGTGTTCGACGGTACCCACGCGCCACGCGCAAAAGTACACAGGCAAAGAGAATCTACTAGGCAACGTGGGGTTGAAAATACTGGCACAGAATGGTGAAAAATTATTTATATACCCAACCAGTTCTCCGTACATGGTTATTGGTACTTGACACGTTTGCCGATATGAACTTGGCCCAGCGTTGCCTGAATGGTCACAAAGTCAATGTTGTCTATAACACTCTCCAAGTTGAAGGTGACTGTGGACACGTCATTCGGCATGTTCACATCTGGGCGACCGCGTTCCAAAGTCAGCCGTATTTGCCTGTTTTTCTCCAGCGCGATCTCAAACTCGTGAATTCCCACTGGGTGGTCCACGCTCTGTGGCCATTCATATCCCAGCAAAGATCGCACGGGAACACGACTTCCTTTGTCACTCCAGAATAAATTTTGCTTCTCGTCCACATACAAGTCGATTGTGTTTTTGCGTTTCCACTTCAACATGTGCTTGGAACGCCGCCAGAGCCAGTCCTCCTCAGAACCGCCGGGTTCGTCGCGCGTCAGTATCAGCCCGTCGTTCTTCATCCCATCACACGCATCTATCAAATCATGCATTTGTGAGGGCTTGTACACCGGCTTCATTTCCATCACGTTGCTTTCGACATATTCCAGTAGGTCTTCTGCGATTCGTACCCGCTCCGAGTAGCGATGGTCCACAATCAGCTGGCTTCTGAGCACGTACACATCAAACACCATGAAGCATTCACTCATTTGCTCCATATCAAACAGCGTTCCATCAAAGAGCAAGCCGTCGGTGACTTGCACATTTAGCCGGAAAAAATCTCCGTTCCGGTAGTGAATCACTGCCACTGGGTTCCCGGCAACGCGCAAAAACATGGCCATGCACCGTGTGCCGTCGGCTTTGACGGAGATCATGTGCTTGAATTGTTGCAGCACGCCTATGTTTGCCGACGTGACGCTGACTGGGTGCCCGCCTGCAAAGCGTGACTGCTTCATGCCCGGACACCATTGGCGTAGTGTGTTGTACAAGAGGTCGATTTTGCTAGCTTCCAGCACCTGTGATCCAATTGCGTCTTGCATTTGCTGAAAATATTTCCGTATAAAATATGCCGGGCGACGACGTTCCAAAGTTTTTAAAGGACAACAATGCCGATGACCCGCGGGCGCGCCTGCGCCGGATGCTTGCGGCCAAGAGGAACGCGCGGTCGGCCGGGGGGCAGCTGCGCCAGGCGAACCAGTTGCTGAGCACTATGGGCGGGGAGCAGGCAACCAACCTGCGTACTGCGCAAAAGAAGATGAACAAGCTTAGCAAGGGGGTGAAGGGAAAGATGGGCGGGGGAGGGGAAAGTTCTGCGGACTCGACACAGGTGAACGCAGACTACCTGCCCCCGGCCATCCCCACAGAGTTGAAGCCCGCGCCAGTGGAACGCCCCGTGCTAGAGTTGGAGTAAGATGATCGCGATGGCGAAGCGGCTGCTTGCCGACAGAGGCGGCGAAGACTTTGAGCACAGTACCACCACGGGAGAGCATGGGCACACAAAGGTGTGGTGTAAGCGTGGAACATGCACGCCGCCGACAGTCGTGGTAATCGTGAACCACGTGACGCGCAGCGCGTTGCTTGGAACGCAGTCAAAGCTGCTTGTGAAGCACGACGACGCAAAGTTTCCGCTGCACAGAAGCCAATGCTGCGAGAAATGCAGCAAACCCACCGTGCTGATCGTGTGTAAGGAGAAGGTATCGCCCACGCAGGCCACCCTGACTGCGGCGGAGATCAAGTTTGGCATTGCGATTCAGCTGATGTCTGCATCACCAAAGGACAACAAGTATTTCCACTTCAATGCAATGTGTGGGGTGGCAATGACTGAGCTTGTGCATTTGAATCCTGAGAAATATACAATTTATAGAAAAAATGAAGATAAACCTGTACAAAAGCCGGACATACTGCCGCTGTTGGACACGTCTGACCCGCTGTCACGGCATTTCGCACTGTGTGACGGGTCGGTACTTGCGCTCGAGTATGGTCCCGGCGCAGAGCTGGCGGGCGAGATCAACCCTTATTGTGGGATTTGTCTGGTCCCAACAGAATATCGATATGTTGTCACTCGAACGTAGTATTTTTGGTCTAATAAAAAATGTCCGTGCTACAATATTTGATGGGCAATGGCAAGCTGTGTCTTGACAATCGCTATCAGGGTTTGCAGGTGGTAGTCGGGATCGCACTCCTCCTGCTCTTTTACAATTGGTTTGACTTACCCAACACGTGGGCGCAGATTTTCGTGCCTTGGGTCGTTACTGGCGCAACATGGGCGCTCCTGTTCTACGGGTTCCCGTTCGTGTACAATTTCGCAATGAAAAAGAGAGAGAAGGCCAAGGCCACTGCACAGTTCCGCCAGATTCAGGGCGAAGAGCTTTAAAAATC